>Ga0209624_10000223_pt1 | contig 51552 bp, 38 predicted proteins | sample JacPinW_OM2H0_O1_FD_188565 | JGI IMG/M metagenome (GOLD analysis project Ga0209624, IMG submission 188565) | Forest soil microbial communities from Algoma, Ontario, Canada - Jack Pine, Ontario site 1_JW_OM2H0_O1 (SPAdes) (version 2) | ecosystem: Environmental > Terrestrial > Soil > Boreal...
CTCTCCTTCCATGGCATCTCCTCTCCGCCCCCTTCGGGCCGAAAAGTGTAACCCATGTCTCCGGAACGTTCTGTTACCTATGTCTCGGAACGGACACTGATGACACATTGCACCAAGTCAATCCATACCATGAACCACCACGAACCCCCCAAATCTGGGTCCGATCCGGGTCCAAAAGGCAGGCCAACGAATTCTCTTGAAATTCCCGTGGTGCGGTTTTCGGTTCGTGGTCTTCGATCACTGTGCCGTAAATGTGCCGCAAGGGCTGCAGAACCGTGAGTTTTTACAGGCTTTCGAGGGCACCTCGTTGTTCATCGCAGGCTCCTGGATTGATTTCAGCCGAGGGGCTCGTCAGTTTTCCACAAACAAGAGCTGTATTCTTGAAATGAAATTGTGGCGTTCGCTATCGTACACACATCTGTACCGTAGGTCGCATATGTTCGATCCAATCCCCTCAAAGTTGATCTATTGCGTCGAGTGTCTTCTGCCCGTCAATCTCGAAGAGACTCAAACAACCAGTGACGGCAAACCTGTACATGAATCATGTTATGCGTATCGCTTGCTGGAGGCTGAGCACGGGCGCAATTCCGACACAAAATAAAAGCCGTCACTGTGGATAGAATTTCATACGAATTTCACAGTGAATCTTTACCGATCGGGGTTGGGTTGGAGTAGCATTTCCCTTGCTGGGCAGGTCCTTCGAGACATGGCGGTCATCGCCTGACTGCCAGACCTCCCCGCTAGGGCGTACCCAGTAATGTGAGGAGTTCTGTGACGATGTACCGATTTGCGCAGGTATTCGCCATAGTGGGCATACTGCTGTGGATAATGAGTATTCTATTCGCCCGATTCAGCGAGAAAAAATCGCAAACGAAAGCCCTAGAGGTGGTGGCGGTAGAATCAGAACTCCAGCCGGAGGACGGCCCGCTTTTTTTGAAGAAGGCGAGCACATCTGTAAAGCCAGTAAAGAACGCTCGAAAATCTGGCAAGCGCTAACGCGCAATCACATTCGATCTGGTAGGTATGCGAAAAATTCGTTATGCAGTTGCGATGAGCCTGGATGGCCAGATCGCAGGTCCGAACGGAGAATACGACTGGATTGGCACGGACCCGGAAGTCGATTTCGTTGCGTTTTGGACGCAATTTGACACGCTGCTGATGGGCAGGCGAACCTACGAGCTCGCCGTCCAAACACGAGGCAAAGCGGCTTTCACGGCCTTCACCGGAGTTACTTCCATCGTTTTCTCGCGGACTCTCAAACAGCACGAGCACCCCCACGTAACTATCATGCCGGAGTTGAATGCAGATTGGGTAAGAGAACTGAAAGCTCAAAGCGGAAAGGATATTTGGTTGTTCGGTGGTAGCGACCTGTTCCGCTCCTTTCTTGACTCTGGCTTCGTAGATGGCGTCGAAGTTGCTGTGGTACCTGTATTGTTGGGCGCCGGGATTCCATTACTTCCCCCTCCTTACAGCCCCACCAAACTGCGATTGATTCGTCATCACCTCTACCGGTCGGGGAGAATGTCGTTGGTATATGAAGTGCAGCGCTGAGCGGATGACAACGGCGGGGCCGTCCGGCTGCAATAATTGTTGACGAAATCAGGATCTCGATCTGGTCAATGCGTGTTGTGCTAGCATCCGTGGCACTTCTGAAAGGAGAATCCAAAATGAGTGGCCCCCAAAGGTTGGTCTCATTTGTGTTGGCGTGCGCTTCGAGCGTAATCATGGCTGGCGCTCAGTCTCAGACAACACCTGGCCCGGAAGTGAAGAAGCTAGCCGTAATGGTCGGCAGGTTCACAGTCGAAGACGAAGTGAAAGCCGGGGCAATGGGGCCGAACTCGCCAGCGATGAAATTCAGTGGCACTGACGATTGCAGATGGACGGCGGGCGGCTTCGCCGTGATCTGCGAGGCGGCACTCCATAGACCCGGAAGGAAAAACTCGGAGGCTTCCTTCGTCTACTACGATCCGACTTCTCAGACATACCGATACCACGGAGTCGACAGTTCAGGAGGAATAGAAAACAAGACGGGTACGGTGAGCGGCGACGTATGGACCTGGCTTGGGGAGAGCATTTTTGCCGGGAAGCTGTATCACACCCGGTTCATCATGAAGTTTGTTTCAGCGGACTCCTACGAATACACCGACGAGTCGGGCGAAAGCGAGAGCTCCATGAAGGTGTTCGTGAGCGGAAAAGAGACTCGCGTCGCGGCCACCAAGCCCGCGAAATCACAATCAATGCAATGACGGGCGTTCAGTCATTAGTTCCAAGCTAACGGGCATGGCGCAGCGAGCCAGGTGGGGGTGGAAAAAAATTAGGGCAGGGAAGAAGTAGATCGCGAAAAATCCGCCCGCAAAATTTGTACCCATTTTTGTACCTACCCGCAAACCCGACAGAGTGAGACAGATTTCTGAAATGCCGTAAAAGAGGTCTCTTCCGATGACTGAAACGCCTTGCGGGATAAGGCTTTCGTAGCACTCCGTCACCATGGAATCGCACTTCAAACCGACCCATTATCATCTGTAGCGAAATCATTGATAATAGGTAACTTGTCTTCCTTGCAAGCAGGAGGTCTCAGGTTCGAGTCCTGCACTGCCCACCACTTTCATCAAGGTCCGGCCCGGGGACATGGGTAACAGAATGTACCGCCTACATAGATAACACCTTTGGGCCGAAGGGATTTTCGAGCGGTTCCAACACGCGCGCGATTCTGAAGGACAGGCTTCGGAAAACCTCGCTTCATTACGCTCGGGAACGGCGCGACCTACGCATTCAGTCGAACATCAACCCATCAACCTGGGGGTTTGCTGCCGCCGCTGAGTCTCCTGCACTCCGACTAGACGGAGTTGAAGGCTAAACCTCCGGATGTGCGGGTGAATTTGTGCGCACTCTATGCTGCCGAGAGTGGCTCCGTCGTAGAGTGATTCCGCACAAACCTTTCGAGGAGGGACTTCAACTCCCGACTCAAATGCAGTTCCGCACTCTCCTGCTCAAGCATCTGGCGAGGATCACTCGCCACCTTCAGCGCGTAGCGAACATATGAAAGTCGCATAAGCCAGAGGGCATGGCTGAGGTCTTCTTCATTGCGTATTTGAAATGTGATCCAGCCTGAGTTGGGAACCCAGTGGTGCTGCTCCGCCAGACCCGAAGCCAACAGCACATTTCGCACTGCACGTGGGAAGGGGATATCAACAATACCGCCCTCATGCATGTGTCCGACTTCTGCGCTCTCGAAGAGAAATTCCTTCCCTCCAAATCGGTGAGGATGAACCGAGATGTTTTGCCACGCGGCAATTTCCTCTTCGAGTTTTCTCAGGTGCTCCGTCATTGCAAAACTCCATCGCTTTTGGTTTTCGATGCCCGACAACGACCGCTCGATTCAGCGACCGATCTGTCGCACGGCTCATCCAAGAGGCAACGATTAGCTAATTGGAGTGGGGTGGAAGGAGAAACTATGACTCGCGAAGCCAGAATAATGTCCGGGATCATCCTTATCACAGTGCCGACGATTCAATATGGTGGATATTTCCTACTGACCTCCTTGATGAACAAGGGCAGCGGGTACATGGACAATCCCCTGCGCCAGAATTTCTTTCGTGCCGGGCACGCCCACGCGGGCGTGATCGTGATTCTGTCGCTGGTTTGCCAGATGTTAGCGGACGCGGCAACCCTTCCGAGCCCTGTGCTTTGGGCAGTCAGGATCGGAGTTCCGCTCGCGGCAATTCTCATTTCTTCAGGGTTCTTTTTCTCCATGTTACCGACGACCGCCAGTCAACCCGGTGGAACCGTCGCGCTGATCTATTTGGGGGCAGTCGTTCTCGCCATTTCGGTCGTCACGCTTGGTGTTGGGCTGTTGCGGTCTCAACCGAGCTAAGGTCGCTGTTAAGCCGCAGCTATAATTCGGTTGCTTAGCGAAATCGCCCTAAACTCCGGGCGAACTGGCCGAGCCATCCGATGGCTCACTAGGAGTGAGGGGGTTGGACGGTTTGCTGGGCTTCAGGTCCCTATCAGATTGGCCCTCGTCTAGCCGACGATGAACCCAATCGACGAAGCCCTCGCTCTTGCCTTGTTCCATCTCACAATCCTACAGGTCCCAAATTGGGATGTCTAACCTATTTCGAGCAACGTGCTTTCCGGCTTGGGGCACCCCTCCGCCCACTCGCAAAATAACGGCACTCCCCTACGATCTGTGATAATTTCCCGTGTGCGGGCGCTCCACTAGCCCGGAGAATGCAGGGTGTTGAGGAGCACTTTCGCGACGGGGATCCAAAGAGACCGCGTCGGTAGCAAGGATTAAACTCAATTCCAAACGCCTGCGGCATCGCAAAAGGGAGGCAGCGTATGGGTGCTCGAAATGGCATAGCCTTTCTATTCGCATTGACCGTATTCGTCTTGCCCGCCGCCACGACTGAGGCTCACCTCGCCGATAAGGCCCGCCTCGAGCTTTCACGCGATTCCATCATCCGTATCGTCACCCAGATTCAGCGGGCGGACTACGAAGGCGACCGACCAACCTTGAAGCGCCTCCACGACGAACTCACGCCCATCCCAGAAGACAACAAGCTGGCATCGCGGGTGCTCTACTGGCGCGGATTTGCGTTGTGGCGCAGAGCGATTAACGGCTTCAACGAAACCCCCACACCAAATGACCTGGAAGCGGACCTCACGCAGGCGGTCACCGATTTCAAAGACGCCATTGCCCGGGACCCTGCCTTCGTGGAACCTAAGATTGGAGCAGGCTCCAGTCTGGGCTACCTGATGTACTTGCACAAGAATGATTCGACCCGTGTTCAGGAACTGTTCCAACAGTCGAGCCCGCTTTTGAAAGAAGCCTTGGCGGCGGCCCCAGACAATCCCCGGCTGCTCTGGGTGCTCGGCCCCATGCGTTGGTCGTCGCCTCCAGAGCGGGGGGGCGGTCAGGACAAGGCGTTTGAAATTTACAATAAAGGATTGGAAGCAGTCCGCAACCAGAAGCGCGACGTGAGCGATCCGCTGGAGCCCTCATGGGGAGAACCCGAGTTGCTGATGAGTCTCGCGTGGTCGAATCTGAACCGAACCACCCCGGATTTGAAAGCCGCCGAGCAGGACGCACAGGCTGCCCTCAAAATAGTCCCTGACTGGCATTACGTTCGCGATATTCTGATGCCCCAGATTCAAGCAGCCAAACCGAAGCCCACCTCGCGGTTGCAGGCCCCTTTTGCGCAAGTCCAGCCGCGGCCAAGCCGAAGATAGAGAGGGAGAACCGAAGCACATTTTCTCTGTTGGTTCAAACCCAAGTCGCTGGTGCTGGCTACTGACGAAGAGAAATGCCGTGCGCATGTGGAACCAGCGCAGATTCAGAGTCGGCTATTTTCATAGCGGGAGAGGGCACAGTCAGAGTGTTGGGACAAATCGACCAAGGGCAGGTTCTCCTCTTGGTCTCTTCGCCTCTACCAAGTGCGGGAAGGGCTATCCGGGCGCATCGTGCTGCTCCGTTACCATCGCCATTGCCCGCACATGACTTTCACGGCTGTGCTCAGCATGGACGTGCCTCAACATCGCTTGAGCGGCCAGGGTCCGTTGGTTTCCAATGTCCCCATTGAAGTCTTGGACGCGCTCTGTGTGAGTGCACGCAAGGCAGACGAGGATCGTACCCTTGGCGTCCCTGCTGATGCGGTACATAATACAAAGAGTACAGGATATCTTCCGGCGTTAAGGGGATGAGCATCACCTTTCGATTACGGAAGTTCTCCTCTCGCGGTTGATCGATATCTCTATCGGACAAGGTCGTCAACGGCAGGGGATTTCTCTTTCTGAAACTGTTGCGCAACGAAATCCGGAAGTGCCTCTTCCAGCTTCCGTGATAGCCAGCCCTGTAGCTCAGACTTGTGCTCCGACGAAAGAGACACAAAACGGACTCCGAGATGGCCCGATTCCAGCCAGCAGACCGTGGACTTCACCAAAAATGGGATTTCGTGACCGGGCAAGGTGAACTGAATCTGCACTTCCTCGCCGAGGCTGAATAGAACGAGGGTCCTCAAAGCCATACCGCCTTCACTGATGTTCACGCTATCGCACTGGACCTCGGGCATGTTCTTTGTGCGGACGGTCACCGGAGTCGAGGCGGGATGTCGGAAATAGCGCCTGCGTTCTCTGAGGATCATTCCGTACGCAGGCTTGAGGGTACTGCGAATTGACTGTGCGGAAACCGGCCGCTCAAAGACAAAACTTGTCCTTCTACGGAACGATGCTGTGCTCCCCGCATTGTCGCCGCCAATGGCAAATGTCACCGCTGTTCGATTGGACGGAGAGACACGCACCTCGTCCAAAATCCGTGTGCACTGTTCTCCCAGTTGGAGATCAACGATAACGGCATCGAACTTTCGACGGTTCAAAATGCGAACCGCGCCTTCCGCCTCTTGACATATATCGGGCGAAATAGACAACTCTTGCAAGGCGAGGCTGAACTGCTGGATTGTAATCGGATCACTGGACACCAAAAGTGCAAGTCCTATCGACATTGTAAAATTCACCTCTCATAAACATCTCTTGTCACGCTTGCTTTCCGCTCGCTTGTGCCAATGCTTTCGCTGCCGGATGGTCTCCTCGGAGTTTGCCGGCAACTTGGTTAGCCGCTAAAGGCTTGCTGAAGTAGTAGCCCTGGATTTCGTCACACTGATGGGCTCGCAGGAATGACATTTGCGCTTCGTCTTCGACGCCTTCGGCAATCACCTTGAGATTCAGTCCTTTTGCCATGCTGATGATTGCAGTTGTGATGGCCGCATCATCAGGATTCGTAGCGACATCCCGTACAAACGAGCGGTCGATCTTGAGCTTGGAAACCGGGAACTTCTTCAAATAGCTGAAGCTGGAATAACCGGTCCCGAAATCATCAATCGCCAACGTCACGCCCATGGACTTTAATTCCTTAAGGACTGAGAGCGTCACATCCGCATTGGCCAGCAGCAGGCTTTCCGTTAGTTCCAGTTCGAGGTATTGCGGGGCGAGACCAGTCTCGTGCAACACCTTCCTGATGACTTCGCCGAAGCCCTCTTGACGAAACTGGACCGCCGATACGTTCACCGCTACCGACACTGCGGGAATCCCCTCGTCTTGCCATTTCCGCGCCTGTGAACAGGCTATCCTGAGCACCCATTCCCCAATTGGGACAATCAACCCGCTGTTTTCCGCGATGCGTATGAACCTGTCCGGTGGCACAAGACCCAATTCCGGGTGCTGCCAGCGGAGGAGTGCTTCCAGCCCGATGATCCTTCCCGTGGCAATATCCATCTGCGGTTGATACATCAGAAAAAGTTGTTCTTTGGCAAGTGCCGAACGCAAGCTGCTTTCTAGGGTCAAGCGCTCGACAGCCTGCGCGTTCATGTCTTCGGTGAAGAAGCGAAAGTTGTCACGGCCGTCCGCCTTGGCGCTATACATGGCCGCATCGGCGTTCTTGATCAGCGGTTCGCAATCCGCACCGTGTTCAGGAAAAATGCTGATGCCGATGCTGCAACTAACATTGAGGGAGTGTCCTTCAATGACAAATTCCGCGTTCATGGCGTCCATGAGCCGCTCAGCGGCAACGGCTGCGTCGGATACATCTCCAATGTGGGTCAGCATGATCAGGAATTCGTCGCCCCCCAGACGGGCCGCGGTATCTTGTTCACGCGCAAATCGCTTAAGCCGTTCTGCGACTTCCTGCAGGAAAAGGTCGCCGATCGAGTGCCCCAGTGAGTCGTTGATGTCTTTGAACCTGTCGAGGTCGAGGAACAGGAGCGCGATTTTGTAGCGTTGCCGACGGCCGTCCGCAAGTGCCTTCGTCAGCCGATCCTGAAGAAGAGTGCGATTGGGCAGTCCCGTAAGCGCATCGTAGTAGGCTAAGTATTGGACTCGTTCCTCTGCGACTTTACGGTCCGTAATGTCCTCGTTTGTTCCCTCATATCCCACCACTACGCCATTTTCAGAGACGCTTCGCATATTCGCGGAGAACCACATCTTGCTGCCGTCTTTACGGTAGACTGCGCATTCAAAGTTCTTGACCGTTGTCTGCTCTCTCAGCAATCGCTTGAGTTCCTCTCGCCTCTTAGGGTCGACATAAACTTGCCGAGAAATGTCTGTGATACTCGCTACCAGTTCGCTGGGGGAGGCGTAGCCCAGCATACGGGCCATCGACGGATTCACGTCGACGTACCGTCCGCCGGGCGTGCTCCGAAAAATGCCGACGACGGCGTCCTCGAAGATAGCTCGGTACTTTTCTTCCGCTTCTCGAAAGGCTCGCTCGATCTGCTTCCGTTCGGTGATGTCTTGCTTAATGGCAATGAAGTATCGATTCGCCGGATTGTCCAAGTCTCGCGTTACAGGCGTGATCGTCATTTCTTCGGTGTAGCTTGATCCATCTTTTCGTCGGTTAACGAGTTCGCCATGCCAGACTCTCCCTGACGAAATGGTTGACCACAGATCGGCATAATAGCTTTGCGGTTGCTGGCCGGACTTCAACATGCGGAGGTTGTTGCCCAGTGCTTCTTCCTTGCTGTAGCCAGTCATCGTGGTGAACGCCCGATTCACCCATACGATCTCGCCTCCGTGGTTTGTGATGACGATTGCATTGGCGGCGGCTTCCAAAGCGGCGGTCTGCAGAGTTAGGACCTTGTTTGCTTCGCCCAGTTCGCTGGTACGTTGTGTCACTCTTTCTTCGAGACTCGCGTTGAGCTTACTAACCTCTTTCTCGGCATCAGTTCGAGCAGCGATCTCGCGGGCCGTATGCCGCGTTGTGAACACTGCGATCGCGAGAGCGACGGCTATTGCAAGCACAACCAACAAAACAACCAGGCGATGGGCTCTGGCATAATCAACGTGTGCTTGCCTGGCAGCCAGGTTCACTTCGTTGTTTTGAAACTCCACAAATTCGTTCCATGCAGCGTGATATCGAAGCAGTGCCGGGAGTGTTTCATTGAAAACGACCGCTTCTGCTGCGTCGTGCTTCCCTTTATCGAGCAAATGGATAGCTCTTTCGTAGCTTTCCACATATGGTTTTCTGGTCCTTCTCACCGCAGATATTAGCTGCTTTTCTTTTTGGGAGTCACAGCGGCGTTCGCTCTCCTCCAATAGTCCCGTAATTTCCACGCTATTTTCGGATTTGGTTGCCAACAGCGTCGCAATGGCTGCTCTATCCTTCACCAGCACTATTTGCATGACGATACGGTTGTTGTCATTAGAGATGGCCAACGCTCTTCGTGCCAACTCCAGGTCGGTTAACAACTTGCCCGTGATCTCGTCAAGAGTCTCGTCGATTGTTTGCATCCGGCGAAGCCCGAACTGCCCGATGCCCGCTAAGAGGGCAATGAGGACAGCAAATGCCACGCCCAATCTCAGCCCTACGTGCTTGGTTTTCAACGTAAACTCCAGCGAGTGCTACCTTGGTCGTGGGAAAGTGTGGAATGAGAATTTCTTAGGACCGCCGCTTTCGACGGACTTCTGTGGTGAGACTACAAGCTAGTACCGCTCTTGAGCGTTTTTATCCCAAGTTAACGGTACTCCGGCTAGGAAGGCCGCCATAGTTACGAAAGGGGGCAGCGTCCAATGCGGGGTTTTTTGGCTGCGGTTCACGCCTTCAGCCCAGCCTTGCGGATGCCCGGACCGCACAGATGATTTATCGCAAGGAGTTTTGCCAAACAGACCTCGATGACTGGATGTCTGCTGAAGTTGCCCGGGTTGTCGCCATTACGGACGTAACGGCTTTATCCCCTCATCCATATTTGTTTCGGCGACGTGAGCACATACTCGCAAGCAGACAATTGCTCTCACACTAATTTCGTAATGTTTCCATCCCATGGATCAGTCTTGAATAACGTCCGAGATAAGCAACGCCGCACCCCAGCGGGACTACAGGTTGAAACACGCGAGTGGTGGCTATGGGGATTTGCCGTCACTGTGACGTTGGTATTGACGGCGGGCATCGTGTCCCTGACATACCCCGGCAATCACCTCTTGCACAACTCCGAGTGGCTTGACCTCAAGGAGTGGGTGCGCGGGCTGGCATGTCTTGTTCTCCTATTCGACATCTACACGGTTTACCAGCAACTTCAAATCCAGCGAATCCGTCGCGAGCTGATCCAGCGCAATCAGCTTTTTGAAGTCATTACCGAGAACGCCGCCGACATGATCGCAGTCGTCGATTGCGCGGGAAATCGGCTCTATAACAGCCCCGCATACCAGAAAGTTCTCGGGTATTCATCCGAGGAATTGCGGTTGACCTCGCCGCTGGAGCAAATCCATCCCGAGGATCAGCAGCGCGTACTGGAAGCGGCAAAGAAAGCAGAACTCACGGGACGAGGAGAGCGGCTTGAATACCGCGTGCGCCACAAGGATGGGACGTGGAGAATTTTGGAATCAGTCGCCACCCCGATTCCAAATAAAGACGGTCAGACCGAGAAACTCGTCATCGTCAATCGTGATATCACAGAGCGCAAGAGAGCGGAAGAGATAATCGCACACAATGCTTTGTACGACGGTCTGACCGACTTACCGAATCGTGCTCTGTTTCTAGATCGGGTAAGGCACGTACTTGTGCTTTCCAACAGGCACATAAGCTATAAGTTCGCGGTGTTGTTTATTGACCTCGATGACTTCAAGGTTTTTAACGAAAGCTTGGGCCATGCGGCTGGAGACGTGCTTTTGGTACAGATTGCTCGCCGATTGTCGGCTTCTATTCGCGGTGTCGATACCGTTTCACGGTCGGTCCTGACACAAGCCGCAAGCCCGGTTGCGAGCGAAGCGAGTTTAGCAAGGCTAGGTGGCGACGAATTTACCATCCTCTTGGAGGGCATTCGAGATTGCGGCGATGCCATTCGCGTAGCGGAGCGTCTGCAGGAGAGATTGGCCAATCCTTTTGAGGTGAACGAACAACAGGTTGTAACGACCGCCAGTATCGGGATCGCCTTTTGTGCAACTTCATACACGAATTCAGAAGACCTTGTACGCGATGCCGAGATAGCAATGTATCGAGCTAAGCGGGAAGGAAAAGCACGCTGCCAAGTGTTCGATCATGCAATGCACACTCTTGCCGTCAAGAGGCTGCGCGTTGAAACTGACCTGCGCCGGGCCCTCGAGCAGGAGGAATTCCGAGTGCACTATCAGCCCATTGTGTCCTTACAGAGTGGCAAGATTGTGGGCTTCGAAGCGCTCAGCAGATGGCAGCGGCCGGAAGGGCTCCTGCTACCTGGCGATTTTATTCAGATCGCCGAAGAGACTGGAATTATTCTCGCCATGAACCGCCTGCTGCTGCGCGAAGCCTGTCTACAGCTTCGTGCTTGGCACTCTAAATTTCCCTGCGATCCGCCACTGACCATGAGCGTGAATATCACCCCCAAGGAGTTTGCCCAGACGGATTTGGCGGCTCAGATCGGCATGATTTTGGTCGAAGTTGGAATCGACCCTAGAAGCATTGACGCAGAAATCACGGAAACCATTGTTATGGCAAACTCGCAACAATCAAATCTAGTTTTCTCAGAACTCAAGGCATTGGGAGTTCACATCAGCATCGACGATTTCGGAACGGGATACTCTTCACTGAGCCGCTTGCAAGGATTGCCTGCAGACACGTTGAAAATTGATCGTACTTTCATTTCCAAGATAGACACGGACAGCGACACCAGCGAGATCGTGCGCCTCATCATTATGCTAGCTCACAACCTTGGTCTAAAAGTTGTAGCCGAAGGTGCTGAAACGGCAGAGCAAGTCCACCTCCTCAAAGAGCTGGATTGCGACCTCGTGCAAGGGTACTTCTTTGCCCGGCCCGGAGACCGCGCCGCTATCGAAGCACTCTTGATAAGCACGCGTATAGGGGAAGGTTGGCCGTCACCTATAGCGACCAGGTAACCTCTCACGGACGACGCCCAAAAGAAAAAAAGAAATAGATGCAGGCCAGCGCCCGAACCCTCCAAAACAGGGGGCGAAGCGCCGCAGAAAACGACCTCAAAATTCGCCCCCTTTCCGCACCAGCGGATGGAGGCTCCCAAGTGCGGCCGAAGCCGAGTTTCCAAAGCTAAATTTCGTTCCGCTTGTTCCCTAATTCACCGTCTGCGTGTCTGCGAAGCCGAAGTGCCGAGACTGCTGCTGCCGTTGCACATTGCCGTGATGGCGTGCGCGCTGTGGGGCAGTCGGTTGCTCTTCAACGCCGTGGCGGCGAGGGTCCTGTCTCGGTCTTGACCAGGGGCTCCGCTAAAGGAGAGCCATTCCTGATCAAGTCAGTCTTAATTTCCACCTTCTGGTTGGCGAGTGGATTGATGTCAGTCTCAAAAATCTGGTAGCCGGGAAGGGCGATCTTAATCCGATGTGTTCCCGGAGCAACCAGCATCCCTCGACCGATGCCCTCAAACTCGCCTACGTGTCCCACGAATAGTCCGTCGACAAAAACTGCTGCCCTCGATGGATTGACCGTGATCTTAAGTGTGGCCATGGCGTCTGGCAGCGGTCCGGTGGGGGCCTTCTGCATGGCGACACGAACGACTTCCGTCTGTCCCGGCTGGACAAGAATCTTTTGAGCGAAATCTTGATATCCATCCTGACGCACAGTGATTATGTGTTCGCCGGGCAGGAGAAGAACCTTCTTCGCCCCTTTGAGTTCTTCTAAGTACCCTACGTACTCGCCGTCAACCCAGACTCCGGAAGTCTCTTCGACATGGGATTTTCCTTCAAATTGAATCTCTCCCATCACCTCGTTTGCAGCCTGCACGGGAACGGGCACAAGGAATGCAGAAACCAAAAGCAATAACCACACCAATGCGACCATTCTTCGGAGTGCTTTCATAGCCACCTCCATGAATCAAGCAAGGACGCAGCAGTTGCAACTACGCTGCTCTTCGCCAGGTATTGATTCCCTCGAGCGCGACTCGGTGTCTCGGATTGAAGACGAGAGCCAAGACTGACCCGACACCCATGCCAATCAAGAAAAAAGTGATGGCGGAATACAGATCGTAGTCACTTTTCACTGTATGTTCCATAAAGCACCTCAAAAAAGCACCTCAAAGCACCTCGCTGCATGCGCTCTTTGAGAAATGCAAAGCGGAAAACACGTCCGTAGGGAGCAAGAACCGTGCCATTTTGCTCATGCCCTTTGTTTTCCTGCCGATACACGGCTCACCGGAATCATGAGCGGGAAACTTCGACCGCCGCACAGGACAAAAGTTCTCGCTGCGGCGTTCCGAGCAATCTCATCGGCGAAGGGACGACTTGCGACTTTCCTGAACCGCCATCCTTCATTGACTTCGCCTTCCCAGCACACCTAACATTGCACCCTGAGTCCCGACGCCACCCATGATCGGCCAAACCATCTCGCACTACCGCATCGTCGAGAAACTCGGCGGCGGTGGCATGGGCGTCGTTTACAAGGCTGAGGACACGCGCCTTCATCGTTTCGTTGCACTCAAGTTCTTACCGCAGGATGTTGCCCGCGACCCGCAGGCGCTCGGCCGGTTTCAGCGCGAAGCGCAAGCTGCTTCCGCACTGAGTCATCCGAACATCTGCACGATTTACGACATCGGGGAGCAGGATGGGCAGGCGTTCATCGCCATGGAGTTTCTGGATGGCATGACACTGAAGCACCAGATCGCCGGACGGCCTCTAGAAACCGAAGCACTGCTGTCATTGTCTATCGAGATCGCCGACGCACTGGACGCCGCTCACGCCGCTGGCATAGTTCACCGCGACATCAAGCCTGCGAATATCTTCGTCACGAAACGGGGACACGCCAAGATTCTCGATTTCGGCTTGGCTAAGGTCACACTCGTGCAGAGCAGCGCCGGAGTTGTTGGAGCGGCAGAACAATCGACGCTGACCTCGGAGGAGCATCTGACCAGCCCCGGTGCGGCGATGGGTACGGTCTCCTATATGTCGCCGGAGCAAGTCCGCGCCAAGGAATTGGATGCTCGCACGGATTTGTTCTCATTCGGAGTCGTCTTGTACGAGATGGCAACAGGGATATTGCCTTTCCGTGGGGAAAGCTCGGGAGTGATCTTCAAAGCCATTCTGGACGGGGCTCCGACGCCGCCGGTGCGTCTGAATCCCGATGTGCCGCCCAAGCTGGAAGACATCATTAACAAGGCGCTGGAAAAGGAGCGCACCCTGCGCTACCAGCACGCTTCGGAAATTCGCGCCGACCTGCAACGGTTGAAGCGGGATTCGGAGAGTGGGCGCAGTCCTGCGGCAAGCTCGGTAGCAGTGGTTGACAGGGTTTCTGCGAGTTGGGTTGCTAAGGTTTGGAAGATCGCCGTTCCCGTTCTGCTGCTAGCTTTGCTCGTGGCGAGCGGGTTTTACTATCGCTCGCATCAACAAAGCCGGCACCTGACCGAGAAAGACACCATCGTTCTCGCCGATTTTGCCAACAGCACGGGCGATCCGATCTTCGACGACACGCTAAAAACGGCGCTTACTGTCTCCTTGCGGCAATCGCCTTTCCTCAATGTGCTCCCCGACAGACAAGTCGCTAAGGCATTGAAATTGATGACCCGTCCATCCGACACAAGACTCACCCCCGAAGTAGTTCGCGAGGTTTGCCAGCGGGCGGGCAGCAAGGCCTACCTGGAGGGAGCGATTGGCAGTCTGGGCAGCAAATATGTGCTGGAGTTGAAAGCGGTAAATTGCCAGAGCGGAGGCACGCTGGTCGAGGAACAGGTGACGGCAGCGTCCAAGGAGAAGGTGCTGGACGCGCTCGGCGAGGCGGCGTCCAAGCTGCGCGGTGAACTGGGTGAATCGATGGCAACCGTGCAGAAGTTTGATGCTCCGCTCACAGAGGCCACGACGTCTTCGCTCGAAGCTCTGAAAGCGTTCAGCCTTGGACAAAAAGCCAGTAACGAGAAAGGTGCCGTCGCAGCCCTGCCGTACCATCAACGCGCCATCGAGCTTGATCCGAATTTCGCTTTGGGCTACAGGGGAGTGAGCGGCGATTACTGGAGCCTCGGCGAGGTCGGGCGAGCCAGCGAGTACGCGACCAAAGCATTCCAATTGCGGGAACATGCCAGCGAGCGGGAGAAACTCGAGATCACCGCTGACTATTACCAGAATTTAACCGGAGAACTCGATAAATCAGCCCGGACGTATCAGGAGGAGATTGAGAATTACCCGCGTATATTTGCAGCGTATGGCAATTTGGGCACGGTGCACGCCGAACAGGGGCAGTATGAGAAAGCTGTGGAGATCACTAGGCAAGCCTTACACCTTGCACCGGATGCTGTAAGTGAGTACGGGAATCTCGCCAACTACGCCCTTGCTTTGCAGCGCTTCGACGAAGCGAGTCAGATCATTGTCGGGGCGCAACAGGCGCGAAAAATGGATGATGCGATCTTCCACAATGCTCTGTATGCTCTTGCCTTTTTCGGGGCTGACACTCGGGCGATGGCGGAACAGCAGCAGTGGTTTGCCGGCAAGCCCGATTACGACAACTGGGGGCTTGCGCTCGTGTCCGACACTGAGGCGTATGCCGGTCGCCTCATCAAAGCGCGGGAACTGACCAAGCGGGCTGTGGACTCCGCGACGCGGGCTGACAGCAAGGAAACGGGGGCAATATGGCAGGCGATTGCTGCTCAGCGGGAAGCCGCCTTCGGCAACGCTGCGGAAGCGCGGCGGTCAGTGACGGAGGCTTTGAAGCTGGCTCCGACAAGTCAGGGCGTCCAGAGTGAAGCCGCGCTGGCGTTTGCCATGGCGGGCGATACCGAACGAGCCGAGTCTATGGCCCAAGACTTAGGGAGACACTTTTCATTAAACACGCAGATGCAGTCGCTTTGGCTCCCAACGATTCAGGGGCAATTGGCACTTGACCGAAAGAACCCAGTTCTCGCCGTGCACGCCCTGCAGGGTGCGTCCCCTATCGAGTTTGGGGAAATTGCGTTCGTGACAAACATTTCCTGCCTCTATCACGTATATGTACGTGGCGAAGCGTACCTCGCGGCTGGGCAAGGCAGTGCTGCCGCCGCCGAGTTTCAGAAGATTCTCGACCACAGCGGCATCGTCTGGAACTGCTGGACCGGGGCCTTGGCGCATCTCGGAGTGGCTCGTGCCAATGCCTTGCAGTCGAGAACCTCACAGGGAGCGGATGCCGATGCTGCTCGTGTCCGGGCGCTCGCAGCCTACAAAGATTTCTTCACGCTCTGGAAAGACGCCGACCCCGACATCCCCATCCTGAAGGAAGCCAAGGTTGAGTATGCGAAGCTGCAATAGTGACTTTGAGTTGTGGTACGTTTGGCATTGGGAGCAGGGAGTTCACTTGTCCGGGTCAATCGAAAGCAAATCCAGGCTGCCGGCCTCATCCACTGCGTTGGCGTCGCACGTCAAGTGATGGGTCATACCAGCGGCAAGATAGGCGCCAAAACCGAAGAAGAGAAGAAGTAGGGCTCAGGGGAACAGTTCTTCAGTCTCGAACCGGCAGCCTCATCGTGTAACATAACTTTCCCACCTCTTCGAAGAGCAGTTCCCGCCAATCATTCCTGAAATCGTAACAAGATTAAGGGTTTGCTGCCCGAGGCGGTAAACCACAATAAAATCCGACAGAACTCCCTCCCCCCTATGAGAGCCTGCTTGCCCCTCGCGGTTGGCTCTCATATTCTTATCGAGGGGAATCAGCATGGTAATTTCGTTTTCTACGGGTACGGTGCATTGCGACAGCGGCTTGCCCCGCTCACACGGACCTTGGGGATGGAACGGCGGCTAACCCTTGAAGAGTGTTATCAACTGATCGATCTTTCCGAAGCGATCTTTGAGCATGGGCGAATGATGCAGGCGTGCCACCGCCCCGCCCGCCATACGTGATCGTCGAGATAGCAGAACTCGCGGTCCGTCTCAGAGAGACACCACAGGCCATGCAAGACGCGCTCGGGTTGCTGGGGAAGATGGGCCGAGCCGAGCTTTTCTGTCTGCGTGGGTGTTGGAAGTTGAGACTCGCCGGCAATTTCGCGTCGGGAACGAGAATGCGGGAGCCGCTTAGCATCACCGTAAGGACATAGGAGAGGTGATTATCGGATTCTACTTGCCCTTGTGGGCTTAGCATACCGCCGAAGGCAAAAGCGCACGACGTCAGCGACAGGCTTCCGTTTTCCACACCTCCGAAATCTCCGACACCCGTGTCTGTGGCATAATACGTCCCGCCACTTCTAACCTTAATTTTCACCGTGGGACGCAAGAGCCTGCGTGTGTGCTAATGGAATGAATCCCGCGAGGTGGGCGTGAACTTGAGATGCTGCCTGTTGTCCCTTTTGAGAATCCACCATTCAGACTGCAAGCGTTGCAACGCTCGTGAAACATGCGGAGAGGAGATGCGAAAGCGGCTGGAGGAATTGAACTGGCGGACGAATCCGCAGTCGCTCAGCGATTCCAAGTCCGGCGAAATCATAGCACGACAGCACAGGGGCAATAGCGCCCATCAAAATGTAGACTTGCAGCAATTTGGGTCGAGGAGATAATGTCGCTAGACCACTCCAGTGAATAGGAGCGCAACGTTCATGTCAGTCGAAGAAAATGTGGAGTTAATGCGGCGCTGGTTTAAAGAAGTTTGGAATGAGGGTAAAACGCAAACGATTTACGAACTTCTTTCTGCCGATGCCATCGGGATCGGCCAACTTGAGGATGGCAGCCCGCTTCGTGGGCCAGCGGAGTTTTTGCCATTGGTAGAGCGCCTTCGCGGTGCCTTCCCTGACATCAACATTGCGGTGGAAGATGCCTTCGGAGCGGAGGATAAGGTCGTATTGCGATGGTCGGCTACGATGACACATCGCGGAGATCATCTGGGAATGCCCGCTAGCGGCAAGCGTGTGCGAATATCAGGCATGACCATCGCTCGCATTCGCGACAAACAGATTATCGAGGGATGGGACAATTGGGATCAGTTAGGAATGTTGAAACAGATCGGGGCTTACGAGAGTTCTCAAGCCACTCTCCGGAAGAGCGCGTGATTAAATCAGTCGATAGCCGGGGACGGTAGGGATTGTCGCAGCCTGTGCGACGAATCACTTCCGAGCACGGAATCTTTCGGCTATGCGGATTTCTTTGCCGGCGTGCAAATCTCGATAACCTTTCCTCTTCGTCCTGATTTCCCTTTCAGCGGTGTGTGGAAGTTCGTCGGGACGTAAAACTCAATCACTTTCGCCATGACTATCTCCTCATGCCTGCGGGTCTCGATGGGTGAGGTTTCAATCGCCTTGTGCCTCCAGTAGCGCCACCATAAACCGTTCGCAACTGCACGCTAACCGGATAGGGCGATCGGGGTCTGAGCAAAACTGCTCTACAGACGATGCATGAACCTCATTGCACATCAGGTGAAGTTGCTTCCGCAGTGGGGGACAAGTACGTCGGCAGGGTTGCGCCTTGTGTTTGCAGGGGCAAAAGGCAGCCGGAGGGCGGGAAATGATTGTGCGCCGGACACAGATTGTGCTTTATGGAAACTGTTTAGTCACAAAGGCAGTTGGTTCTCTTTGAAAAGCTCCTTGAAGCCTTGAAGTAACTCCGCCTCTACCTATCGCAAATCCACGCATGCCTGCTTACCGCTGCCGACGCCAACACTTCGTATTTCTTAGGGAGTAGCCTGAGCAGTTCCGCGTTGTGCTCGTTACGGAAGTGCGCCTGCATCGCTCGGGCAGCTTGTGTGCGTTGACTGCCGAGGCTCATGTTGAACTGACTGACACTCTCGATGTGACTGCATTTCTTACAAGTCAGGATGGTGCCTTCCGGAACCTTGCTGATTGTGTACATAACTTGATCCTACTCTCTGTTGAAGCCTTGAGCGTGCAGACCCATCCCGCCACGCTTGGCTGATCGCGAACGCGACTCTGAACCACAAACACCACTTGCCGCGCAGCACGAACGAATGTACGGTAGCGAACAGTGAGCCGGACCCGCATCCGGTGCGCCACTCCCTGCCTAAGCAGCAAGAGACGGCGCATTGGGTCCCTTCCGTACCCACGGGCCAAGACTCTAAGACCCATCTGCTGATTGCACCTGTACCCAAGGCCACGGAGTCCCGGCCGTTTCCAAGTGGGGGTAGGTCATGAGCAGCACAGCGACCGGGCCATTGCGGATACCGATCCAATTGCTGATCCGCGAACTTAACGACCATCTCCAAGTCGTCCTCGCGGCCAGTGAGCTTGGCTACTACGAAACCGCCCTCGAAGCCCAGTTGTCAGCCAAGGAAGTGCTCGGCGCGATCCGCGTGGAGTTGCTCAGGCCGCACGGGCCTGTGCAGCATCCATGCCGCGAACTCGACAGTTAGCCTCGCCCCGACCATGTTTGGTGTCAGGGGAATCACTCGCGGTGGCGGGGAATCGAGCGCCCAGCGGCTGCCGCGAGTGGAATCTCCTGAACCGCGAAGCCAGAAACCACCGGCATGACGATCCACAAGCTGACGGGTAAGTGGTCGATATTGCTCAGATCGAAATGGTCGGATTCACTACAGTCGCTCTTAGGGGTACGTCGATGACCGCCCCGATGATGGAGAGGATTATTTATGAACGGATTTAAGTTGTTTGCATTAGGTGCTGTTGCTGGAATCTGCTTAACGGCAACTACTCCCAAAACAGAGGCCCAGGTGTCCGTCAGCGTCGGGGTCGCGCCCGAATGTCCCTACGGTTACTACGATGTCGCGCCTTATAACTGCGCCCCTTACGGCTACTACAGTTCGGAATGGTTTACGGGTGGCTCCTTCATTGGCGTTGGCCCGTGGTTTCATGGCTCTGAAGGCTTCCAAGGCCACGTAAATAACCGCTTCCATCCTGAGCATGGCTATAACGGCCCAATGCCAAACCGTGGCGAGAAAGCCGAGCCGCGAAATCGTGTCGATAAGGTTGCCAACTTCAAGGGCAACGAAGTGCGCGATGGACGCGGTCACGCAGTTGGAGAAAAGCGCTAGCCCGATACCTGTGTCTCAATCGAAACCCTGTAAAAGGAACGGGCAGATGTCCAAAAGCTGAAAATTAAGGTGGACACCTGCCCGCTCTCGCAAGAGCGCAAATCCGTAATTGTCCTGCACTACTTACGACTTATCTGCGGTTTGGCAGCCTGCCGACCCTGCCGCGCAATACGGTGTATCCAGCATTTCTAGAACGGCATTTGAGCAGTGTGTGCTGGCAAACTTTACTCTGTGTTTTTCTCCCCACAACCAATTGGCAGCTGCAAGTAGCTGTCGGAGGATGACTTCTGCTCGGCAGGTCATTTGGCGTTTCAATTGCACCCTTGCATAAGTCGTCCTCAAGTAACGAGGATTTCTGACATCAGTTCGTGGGAATTGCCACGTGCAGTTTTGCACGCGCAGCAGGAGGTGAACCCTCGCGAGCCGAATTCAGCGAACGGTGCAAAGAACTCTGCGAGTTAGCTGTTGCGGAGCAAGATCCCGACAAATTTATAGCCACCATCCAAGAGCTGATTCGGGTATTGGAGAGCGATGAAAGGCCGACGCCACGGCCAGATCTAAGCGAGTTGGACTGCCGCTAACGCATTGCCATTAGCTTCCCAAATTCGGTTGCTTTCCAGATATTGATCGCCGCATATCGATCGCCCTCGTCAATACTCCCGCCACACATCCCTGCTTCTTCGCCCCGCCTGCTTCGACAACCCACCCCTCTGCGCTCCCGTGTGCCGACGATTCAACCTGCCTCTCTTTTGTTTCGTGGAGAAAATCCGGTTGAGTTTTGCGTTTGAATTATTTGCGAATGCATCTTTTGCTGTCTGGGGAGCGGAAACGGAAAGGATGGAACAGCCCCTAAAGAGCTGGCGGAATCGCACGAAAATTTAAGAGGATCTTCTAAATTCGTCTACCACGCGTCGCGTGGCGATCCGGTCAAGTTCTTTAGAAAGAATTCTGATTTTTTCCGAACGGCAATGATGCTCGTCGAGCTGAGAATAAGTCAGAGGCATGGGCTGCCTGAAGTTGTCGATTTGAAATCGAATCAGTTGTTGGATCTCGTCTTCGATGACATTAGCGATTGGCATAACAACCTCGGAAGACATTGTAGCCTGGAGTTATTGGTGCGGGCAGCAGGCTAGCAGCTTTTTTAACAGGGCAGTAACAATATTGTTTTTTCTGCATAGCGTGCCGGCGACGTTTTCTCTGCGAAAGCCTTCCCCATCTCGCCGTATAATTTCCGGCATCATGCAGGTATTCCTTCGCAACCTTCGATTCGCCGTCCGCATGCTCGGCAAGAATCCCGGATTCGCCTTCGCTGCTGTCATGACTCTTGCGGTCGGGATCGGCGCCAATACCGCTATCTTCACCGTGACCAGCGCGCTTCTGCTGCGGCCATTTCCTTATCGTGAGCCGGAACAACTCGTGAGCGTGATTGAGCAGGACAAGAGTAAAGACCGCGGTGGCACGTTACTCCGCTACGAACTGGTGCGCGACATCAACCGCTCATTTGAGTCCGTTGCCGTGTGGACGAACGACAACCTGAATCTCACCGGCTCAGGCGAACCGTTGCAGGTGCCGGTGGCGCGCGTGTCGCCCAGTTTTTTCTCGATGCTGGGAGTGCAGCCCCAGCTCGGGCGACTTTTTACGGAGGATGAAGGACGTCCGGAAGGCAAGCCGGTGGTTGTGCTCGGCGATGCGATGTGGCGCAGCCGATTCAACGGCGACCCGAACATCATCGGACGGACGGTGACGCTCGACGCTACTCCATCGACCGTCGTTGGCGTGCTGCCGGGCAATATTCAGTTTCCCTTCGTCGGTCCAGCCGACATTTGGACGCCCCGCTACTTTGAGTTCTCGCTGATGACGCCGCAACGCCTGCGTTCGGGCGTGGGCTATCTTCAAATGGCCGCGCGGTTGCGGCCGGGGATCGCGTTGGCGCAGGCCAACGCCGAGCTGGCCGTGCTTAACCAGCGCTATCGCGAGCAGAACCCGAGCGCGCCCGACGCCGATCCGTCTGTTGTCATGTCGGCCCAGAGCCTGCGCAACCTGGTTGTGGCCAATGTGCGCGGCAAAGTGCTGGTGCTTTCCGCCGCCGTCGCCGTCGTGCTTTTGATTGCCTGCGCCAACGTGGCCAGCCTGCTGCTTTCGCGCGCACTCGCGCGAAAAAAGGAAATTGCGGTGCGTACGGCGCTCGGCGCTAGCCGCGGCAGGTTGGTTGCGCAACTTCTCACCGAGAGCATGCTGCTCGCGCTCTCGGCGGGCGTGCTCGGGGTGGGCTTGAGTTGGGCCGCTACGCGAGCCTTGGTAACCTGGGGGGCAAGCCAGATTCCGCAAGGAATTCCGATTGGTGTCGATCTCCGCGTGCTGTTCTTCACACTCATCGTTTCGATTGTCGCTGGAATCATGTTTGGAACCGTGCCTGCGCTCCAGCTGGCCCGGACTAACCCGAACACGACATTGCGCGATGAAGGCCGCGGAATTTCCACCGGGCACACGCGCGCGCAAATGAAGAACCTGCTCGTCATAGGCCAGGTGGCGCTGTCGCTGCTGCTCTTCATCGGTGGCGGGCTGCTGCTGCGCAGTTTCGTGCAACTGCTGCACGTTGAGCCCGGCTTCGACGCCGAGAATGTACTCACCATGAATCTTTCGTTGCCCACCGTAAAGTACGCAAAGGCGGGGCAGCAGATCGCATTTTTTGACGAAGTAGTGCGCCGCGTTTCCGCGCTACCCGGAGTGCGCAATGCCGCGACCTCGGCCACATTGCCGCTGAATTGGATACGCATCACTCCCTTATTGCCGGAGGGTCAACCCGACGTGCCGCTCTCCCAGCGTCCGTTCATCGACATAGAAGCCATCAGCCCGCAGTGGTTTCAGACGATGCGGGTTCCGCTGCGTGCGGGCCGCGATTTTACTGTCGCGGATAAGGCCGAATCGCCCAAGGTTGTAATCGTGAATGAAATCCTTGCCCGCCATTTCTGGCCCAACCAGAATCCGATCGGCAAGCATATCGTCGTCGGGCGCGGGCCAGATCCGTCCGAAGTGATCGGCGTGGCCGCGGATATCAAGAATAAGGGCATCGACCAGGAAACGCAGGAGCAGCTCTATCTCCCGTTCCCGCAGTTGCCCTGGGGAGATATGAATCTGCTGGTGCGCACCGCTATCGCGCCGCGCAGCCTGATTTCCGCGGTGCGGGCGCAGATCGCGATGGTCGACCCGGACCAGCCCGTTACCAATATTCAAACCGTCGAAGAAATCATGGACGCCTCGCGTTCGCAGCCGCGCTTCACCATGCTGCTGCTTGGAGTTTTTTCCGCGACCGCGCTGGGGCTCGCCATCCTCGGCATCTATGGGGTGCTGTCGTATTCGGTGGCGCAGCGGCGCCAGGAATTTGGCATCCGCCTCGCCCTCGGCGCGGAACACGCCGACATCCTGCGCCTCGTCGTCCGCCAGGGACTTATGCTCGCGATTACCGGAATTATTATGGGTCTAATAGCGGCTCTGTTACTCACGCGGTTGATGTCGAGCATGCTCTACCATGTCGGATCGCTCGACGTGGCAACTTTTCTTTTCACGCCGCTGTTGTTTCTCTGCATCGCGGTCTTCGCTAGTTATCTGCCCGCACGGCGGGCCACGAAAGTGCATCCCATCGAAGCGCTGAAGTGACAGAAGCGGCGAAGCGGAGAGTGCAATTCCTTGCACAAATCGCCGCCGAATTTACGCGACTTTCGCGTGCACCTCTCGCCAGGCCATGCTATTCTGGCGCTCCTCTCCCGCCGCCACCTTTAGGAGGAGTGTCATGTTGCGCCGCTTCACGTTCTCTCTTCTCGCTGTTCCCGTTGTGGCCGCTTGCCTCTTTGCGCAGGGTATTCAACCGTATCCGAACGCGATCACCAATCGTGATTTCTACCCCAAGACTCCGATGACTCCGCCCGCGGCGAATACCGTTTTCGAGGATCCAGACCTTGGCGGAACCATGGTTCGCATTACCGACGAGAATACCAATCCGAAATTGCCCGGCGATTTCTTCCTGAACCCTGACGGCGACGTCAATGAATGGGCCATGGATGACAGTAAGTTCTATGTCATCGCCGGCGGCGACTCGTTGAATCTTGCCTTTGCCTTCGATCCCTCCACCATGACCGTGAGCCCGCTTCCCGGAGCCGGGTCTGGAGGTGGGCTGGTCGTGCCCTTGCGTGAAGGTCCAACCTTCAGCTTCGTCGACCCCGACCTGATGTACGGCACGTCGCTCAAAGAGCCTCTGACCATCACTACCTATCGATTTTCAACCGGCAAGACGACGCCGCTTTACGATACGACGAACTGCGGGACGGAGCCGCCCCTCGTTGCGGGCCCGACGCAATCGAGCAGCGATTCGACGGTTGCGAACGATGACAGTCGCGTCGTGATTTCGGCGGGCGGAAATTCCGCCGGCCATCGCCCCTTCGTGATCGTCTATGACCAGCAACTGGGCTGCCGCTGGTATAACACGCAGACTGGCCAGGTTGGCGGAGCGTGGGGGCCAGTCGGCCAGGTGTCGATCCCCGATCGATACAACGTCAACCATGTAAAGATATCGGGCAACGGACAGTATGTAAGGATCGGTGTTGCGAGATTTGGCTTCTATGTCTGGGATGTTACAACGTTGACCGTCGAGCCCTGCGACTTCGAGAAGCCGGGACCGGATTGCAGTGGCTACGGAGCCGTCGGCAATAACTTCTACATCAACGCCCCCGACATCCTTGATGAGTTGAATGCTTTTTCGCGTCCGCTCGGAGATCTTACCGGTTTTACTCCACTAATCAATCCTTTCCCGCAACCTTACTATAAGGGCATGGAGAAGGCGTGGGCGTGGACTAACGGCGCCTTGAGCGGCAACGTGCCCGTCTGCGGCTCAACTTATAGCCCGACCGGCAACGAAGACGTCAAACAACCGTTTGACGGGGAAGTGTTCTGCATGGAAACCGATGGCTTGGCGCCGACCATCTGGCGCTTCGCGCACAATCGCGCCGTGTGGAATCCGAAGTTTTATTGGAGCCAACCATACGGCACCATCTCGCTCGATGGACGCTTCTTCAGCTTCTCCTCGAGTTGGGATTTGCAGCTGGGAACTTTCTGGGGGAACGATCCGCGATCCGATGTTTGGATTGTTCGTTTGCAGTAAATGTCGCAGTAATACTCGCAGTCCCAAGATAATGCCGACCCGCACCCAGTGCGGCGCCGGTTTTTTGTGCCCTAAGGCTGCTTGCGCGAAACGATGACCCACACCGTTCCGCGTCCGGTGCAGAACCGGCAGGTGTCTTCGCCGAGTGACTTGCCGGTCCCGCGGCATTCCAGACAATTGGCGATCAGGTGCAACTCCTGCATCGAGCTGTCGGGAAGCTTCGCCGGATCTTTGAATACTTCGGCATTATGATTCGCCTTCAGCCAGAAGACTAACTTGCCTTCCAGGTCTTCGCGTTCTTTCGTAGTAAGTTGAGCGCAGCATTGCGGCCACCACTTAGAAATGCATCCATAGCAAACCAGTTTGCCGCCCGCATCGAAGAGCGCGCCCGGGTCAGCCCGCCGGTAGAACTTATGACACCAGTGGCAGGCATTGACTCCGAGCAGTTCGAACGCCTCCTTCAATCGATCAAGCTCGGATTGCTGGCGCGCCAGAAGCTCGTCCGTAGTGGGCTCGGAAGTCGAGGCGGAAGCCGGCTGGGATTGATCAGGCATCAGTTCACTCTTAACCGCAAATATTGATGTTCAGGATACACAAGTTCGCGCGCCGACGTCAGCGATGGCGACCCAATGCCAACATAAAGATGGGCGCGGAATCACTCCGCGCCCGATTGCTAAGGTACCTCGCGCTGCTACAACGTCGCCTACTGCACGGTCAGAGTGATGGTCGACGTCTTATTTGATATCGAGCCTTCGGTCGCCGTCACCGTTAGAGGATAAGATCCTGGAACGGTGGCGGGCTTCAGCGTTTCTGTCGCCGTCCCGGTCGTGCCGGTCGCAGAGGTCGCCGTGATGGTCGCGCTGCTTGGTAGCCCAGGCGCGATCGTGGGAGCGGTGTATGTCGCCGTATCGTTCCCAGTGGAAGCAATCGTGCCGCTTGAGGCCGTCCAGGTCACGGTTGTATTGCTGGTGTTCGAGACCGTCGCCGTGAACGTTGCCGTTTGTGCTGGCCAGTTGTCGGCGGTGTCGTTCGGAAAAATGCTCGAAGGAGTTCCTTGGCTGACACTAACCGTCACCGGTGCCGAACCGCCGCCGCCACCGCCGCACGCGATCAGAAGCCCGATTGCTACGAGGGAGACACACAGGCCGGCAATCGCAAGGAGCTTGGTGACCTTGTTTCTTCCTGCGAATCCAAGCATCACGACGCCAGCGAGCGGGAGGGAAAGTGGCAGCCAAGGAGAACGGTTATCAGCCCTGCGGCGGAACTTATCAACTCCTCCGCTCGTGTTCGGGCCAGTGGTCTGAATGGTGACAGTCACTTGTTGGGGCGATCTAGCACCTTGGGCGATAGAGCTGAAACCGCAGCTAACGGTTGCGTCGGGCAAGCCGTTACAGGCGAACGTAACCGCATTGACGAATGTTGTGCCATTGCTAGCCGTGACATTAAACGTTGAAGTGGTAGCTGTCCCCGAGGGCACTGTCGAGGGACTAGGGGGGGTGGGGGTTGACACCACAAAATTCTGAGCTACCGTGAGCGAAACACTCGTTGTTGCGGTGATGCTCCCCGAAGTGCCGGTGATGGTCACGGTCGCTGGTCCCGGTGTCGCCGAACCACTCGCCGTCAGCGTCAGGGTGCTCGTGCTGCTTGTGCTGGTTGGGTTGAAGATTGCGGTGACGCCGCTCGGCAGACCGGAGGCCGCCAACCCAACGCTGCCGGTAAATCCGCCCACATCGGCCACATTGATTGTGCTCGTCCCTCCTGCGGCACCCGGAGTAAGGGCCACGGTGCTGGGCGCGGCCGAGAGCGTAAAGCCCGGCGTGGTCACCGTGAGGCTTACCGCTTGAGTCTGCGTGATGGTCCCGTCGGTTCCCTGGATGTTGAAGCTGTAGGTTCCCGCCGTGGCGCTGCCGACCGTCACCGTAAACGGAGTCCCAGTGCTGGCGGGTGTTATCGATGAAGGAGAGATAGTGCACGTGCTCGGCGCGCCTGTAGTGCAGGTGAGCGCAACGGTATTGCTGTAACCGTTCGTGGCCGTCAGCGTTCCATCCCAGACTACATTCGTGTTCACCGGCGTCGAGTCCGGAGTGGCTGTTACGGAGAGCGTGAAGCTCGGTGTTGTCGAGTTGGGCCAAGCTTGCGCGAGCTTGTAGGCGTTAACCGAGCCAAGGCCGCTTACCAGGTTGTAACCTGTGGTTGGGTCGTAGTTGCTGGAATCGAAACCGAGGAATCCGGCATTCGCGCCAGTAGAGGGGCACTGCATAGCGAGCGGCTGATTTGAGGGCGTATTCACTTCACAGAAGGCACCATTTGAACCGAATGCTAGCGTAGACGTCGAGGCGGCCGAGTGGAAGACGCCATTCGCCGGGGTTTTAGCCAGAGTATAGAGAGTCGGATTGATATTGCCGAGGCCCGAGCTTGTAACCTCTGGGCCCGGGGCCGCGTTGACGTATTGGTTGAGCAACGTCACGATGCCGGCAAAGATTGGGGCGGCGAATGACGTGCCACCGGCGATCGAAGGGCTGACAACATATTGGTTGCCGCTGACAACCCCATTCACCGAAGAAGCTATGCCGCTCGCGCAACTGCTGGTGGTTTCGGTGTCGTATGGACTCGTGCTCGACAGCTCCCCGACCGGCGTACAGTAGATGAAGCCAGGGAAGTCCGGAGACGACAGGAGCGCGACGTCTGGAACAAGACGAGTCGCGGTGCTCGTAACCTTGCCGGCGCCGCTTGAGTTTATCGCGTTCAAATCAAGGCTAGCTTGATACGACGGTTGCGGATAGCCGGTTAGGCACTCACCAGTGTTTGTGTTGATTGTGGCGCAGTTACTCACGCCGCCGCCACCGGCGATGAAGGCGAAGGCGTCTTGTGCGGTTTCCCAGTTAGTGATGCCGAAGGGACTGCAAAGGTCCTGAGCGTAAGTCGCGAACCCTGACGGATCAGCACAGACAAGCCCATATTCCTCTTCATCGTTCCATCCCTGCTCAGGGATGTACTCAAGAGCGGAGCCGCCGGTCGTGCCGGTAGCGTTCCAGTACTGCGAGGGAGCGGTATATTCGTTAGGCGAGATTTGCGGGATCATCGTTCCGCCCACAGCAGTGACTTCGGGGCTGGAGGTGGGATAGTCCACGGCGTATCCGCCGGTGGCGATCACTTCGTCTGGGTTGTTTTGAGGCGGATCGCACCCCACTGCGCCTACGTCACCGGAGGAGTTGACGATCGTCATTCCCTGCAGGTTTGCCTGCTTGAACTCGGCTTCCGTGAAGACTGTAAAACCGACTGCTGCATTCTCCGCGTTACCGAGCTCGCAAAGGCCATAGCTCATGCTGACAACGGGCGCAATGGCGTTCGTGATGGCATCGCTCATTGAGTCGACCACACCGTTACCGTCGTCATCAGGGGCGTTGACGTAGATCACTTGGGCGTTAGGGGCGGTTGCGCCAGACCACTCGATGTCAAGGTCAGCCTCGGGCAAATCGTCTGAGATGGAATCTGGCGTCAGGGGATCAGTCCCCCCCTCCGGCAAGTAGAGAACGTATTTAAAGTTGGAAGTGCTGCAGGCGGTAATCACGAACGGTGACTCCGTTGACAACGTGCACCCGGTGATGGCCGAAAGCCCGAAGCCCGTACGGAAATCCGAAATGTCAGCCTGGAAAATGTCGGTCTGACCGATAATAGCGAGACTCTCGCCGGTGGAGTTCGTAATCGCGGAATTGAGGCTGCTGATGTTGTAAACGGTGGCGATGTCGGGCGGGCCCAGGAACTGTCCCGTGAAGGAATTGTCTGCGTTGTAATTGCGTTTCGGGCGGCTAACCTGTGGCTTCAAATGGAAGTTATTCAGACCGCGCATCCCGGTGACGATCCCTGACAAAGCGGCTGGGATCTGTGGAGGGGAAACGTTAAAGAACTGCATTTTCCCGTTAACTTCGTCACGGTGGATTTGGGTGCGGAAAGTTATCTCAGCCTGAGCGACGGTGCCGCTGAACGTGATCATGTTGGCGCTGCGAGCGACGCTGATCGAGCTGAATCCCTGCGATTGGAGCCACGTTGTGATCGCCCTGACGTCATTAGGACTGAGTCCGAAACGATCGGCATATTGCTCGGGCGTAAGCCACCTATGGTATTGCGGGGAGTGGGGATCCTGCTGCTGCGCAAGCAAAGTGTCGATGGCCTTTTGCTGGCTGACCGAGGGAGTCACCAGGAAAGTCAGGTGATGGAGTTGGAACGAAGGGTCAACCGGACCCAGGTCGCGCTGAGCCCAGACCTGCGAATGAGCGACGCCAGTTCCTAAACTGACCATCGATGATGTCCCAATCGCTCCCGTGACGCGGTCCGGTGCAGCGGCGAAAACGAAAGTCGAGAAAATGAGGACGCACAGGATAACCGTCGAAGAATTACACGAGGATAGCGGGGCCGAACGCGTGGGTCGCATGGTTACTCCGTGGCGCTACAGAAGTTGTTGGGGGAACTGACTCGGAAGCATTATCCATGCTTCTTCTTGTCTGAGCAAGGAATTCCTGCTGGGGTTGTATGGCGAAGAACTTATTTGGGAAATTTAAATTCGCAAAGGCTTCATAGCAGTACCAGGCGGCCGGTTCTTCTTTGAAACCCTGAAACCTTGAGACTTTGAAACCCTAGACTTCGGCTAACTCTTCTTCGAGTAACTGCTTGTTATAGAGGTCGGTGTAATAACCGTTGCGGGCGATGAGTTGGTCGTGGGTGCCAAGTTCGACGATGCGTCCCTGATGGAGGACGGCGATGGCGTCGGCGTTGCGCACGGTAGAGACGCGGTGGGAGATAAAAATAGTCGTGCGTCCGCGCATGATTTCGCGGAGATGGTTGAGGATTTTATCTTCGGTATGAGTGTCGACGCTGGAGAGGGCGTCGTCGAGAATGAGAATGCGCGGGCTGCGCAGCAGGGCGCGGGCGATGGCGGTGCGCTGCTTCTGGCCGCCGGAGAGGGTGATGCCGCGCTCGCCGACGGTCGTGTTGTAGCCTTCGGGGAAGCTTTCGATATCCTGCGCGATGTTCGCGGCTTCGGCGGCGGCTTTGATCTCGTCGAGCGTCGGATTGGCGTCCTCGCGCGCTACGCCATAAGCGATATTTTCGCGGATGCAGTCACTGAAGAGGAATGTCTCCTGCGGAACGAATCCGATGCCGCGGCGCAGAGAGTCGAGAGGGAAGTCGCGCAGCGGGCGGCCGTCGATCAGAACGGCGCCGGGCGCAGCATCGTAAATACGCGGGATCAAGCTGACTAATGTCGTCTTGCCCGAGCCGGTGGGGCCGACGATGGCGAGGCTCGATCCCGCAGGGATGCGCAGGTTGATGTCGTCGAGAACCGCCGTGGCGCCATAAGCGAACTTAAGATTGCGGAACTCGATTTCGCCAAGAATATCGGGTGATCGGGTGATCGGGTCATCGGGCGATCGGACGGCCTGGTTTTCAGATGACCCGATGACCCGATGACTCGATGGCCCGATCTCAAAATCGTCTTTGATTTCTGGCTGTTGCGACAAGATTTCTTCGATCCGCACCATCGACGCGGTTCCGCGCTGGAAGATGTTGATGACCCATCCGAGGGCGATGACGGGCCAGGTTAGTTGCATCATGTAAGTGTTGAAGGCGACAAAATCGCCGACCGACATTCTTCCGTTTATAACCTCGCGTCCTCCCATCCACAGCACGATAACGACCGCGGCGCCGAGCATCAATTCGAGCGTGGGCCAGAGCATGCCCATCAGGCGAACCAGGCCGAGGCTGCGACGAATGTATTCCTGATTGGCGTTCTCGAAGGCGGCAATCTCGGACTGCTCCTGCACATAGGCGCGGATGACGCGAGCGCCCGAAAAATTTTCCTGGGCGCGGGCTGAGATATCGGAGAACATCGCTTGAATCCGTTCGAAGCGCTCGTGAATACGGCGGCCAAAATACTGGATGACCACGCTGGCGATGGGCAGCGGCAGAAAGGCGAATACAGTGAGCTTGGGGCTGATGGCCAGCATGAATCCGAGAGCGCCGGAGGTGAAGACGATGGTGTTCGCCGAGTACATGATGGCCGGGCCGAGCAACATGCGGACGGCATTGAGATCGTTAGTAGCGCGCGCCATGATGTCGCCGGTGCGGTTGCGCTGATAGTAGGAATAAGACAGGCGCTCGAGGTGCGCGAAGAGGTCGTTGCGCAGATCGAATTCGATATCGCGAGAGATGCCGATGACCACCCAGCGCGTCAGAAACTGGAAGATGCCCTTGATCAGAGCGATGGCAATGATGAGGAGCGAGTAAGTGAGAAGCTTGTGGCGGGTGACTCCGATGTTGAGATCGTTGATGGCGCGACGCAAGACCTGTGGAAACAGAACCCAGACGCCGTTATTGCATAAAACGCAGAACCCGCCCGCGAGCAGACCGTTGCGGTGACGCTTGAGATAGGGAACGAGAGGGAGTAGCTTCTTCGGCACCATCGTTTTGATAAGCGGCACTATTACGACTTGATGAGATTGTAGCAGCGCCGGGTACGGATTTTCGCGCCGATGGAGAGAGGAAAATGAAGGCGGCAGTGAGCAGGAGCGCGGTCCAGAGCGACAGCATGCCGGCGGCGAACATCAATCCTGAGTAGAGCAGGTCGGCGCGTTCCATTCGCTTGCTCCATGCCCACATTCTTCATCTTTATTTTCTGAAGAATGAGAAAAAAGGCCGGGCGAGGATGGAGGTTTCCAGATTGTTCCTCACCCGGGTCGGAGAGAGCCTCTTGCTGGAGCACGGCTGGCCGCGCTCCGGAGATGGGGAAATCCCACCTCTTAAAAAGCTAGTTGGACGGCGGTGCCTGATGCTTGCTCATGCGCGCTTCGTGATTGGCCTCGATCTGAGCCAGTTTTGCTTTCTGATCCGGCGTCAAAATCTGCATGATTTCCGATTTGATGCGCTCGTGTTCGACCTGGAGATCGACCATGGTCTGCGAATTTTGCGTCGCCAGCGCGCGCGTCTTGTTTTCATCGAACGGGCCACTCGTTTCGAGAGCCTTCATGGCTTGATGGTTTTGGTGCATCTGCTGCATCAGCGGCTGCAACGTAGGCTTCTCTTTTTCGAAAATTGCTTTGACCTGAGCGTGTTGATCAGCGGTCAGGTCAAGCTGCTTGAGCATATGGTGAAATTCGCCGCCCGGACCGCCGTGACCGTGCATACCTTGAGCGATCGCAGCTGCCGCCGCAAGCATCACCGCGGCGCCGATAGTGAGAATGCGGTTACGAGTAGATTTCATTGGCACTCCTTGTGGGTCGTTCAAATCTTTAGGGATCCGGGGATCAGCCCGAACATCGTACACAAATAAGAACACTATTTCAGAAAAGAAGAGGTAAAGAGTCAGTCAATCGCGGTAAAGTTTTGTAAAGAGTATCGGGTGATCGGGTCATCGGGGTCGAATGCCTGATCGAATCGGGAATTGTGAAGCCAGACCTGCCAGGGGATCTGCTGTCGGAATCAAACGAACTGGTAGCCATCCTCGCGGCATCCCAAAGGACAGCAAGGAAATGAAAAAGAGATCGGATCGTCGGAGCCTTTGATCTTCGATCAACCGAGGGCCCCGATCACCCGATGTTTCTACAAATCTTTACCATATTCCGCCCACCGAAGGTGTTTAGATGAATAAAGGAATGGATCACGTACTCATTGTCGATGACGACGTGGAGTTGTGCGGGCTGGTGCAGGAGTATCTGACGGCGGAAGGCTTCAGCCTGAAGGCTGTGCATGACGGCGAAAAAGGGCTCCAGCAGGCGCTCACCAATGAATACACGCTAGTCGTGCTCGACGTGATGCTGCCGGGGATCAACGGCTTTGAAGTGTTGCGTCGCATCCGCAGCGTGTCGAAGATTCCGGTGCTGCTCCTGACCGCGCGCGGCGAAGATGTCGACCGCATCGTGGGACTCGAAATCGGCGCCGACGATTATCTTCCGAAGCCTTTTAATCCTCGCGAACTGGTGGCGCGCATCCGCGCCATTTTGCGGCGCACCAGTCCGGTTCGCGCAGCTGATGTTGTGCCGGAAGTATTGAGCGTGGGCGATGTCGAACTCGATCCCGCTACTCGCAGCGTGTCGCGAGCGGGTCAGCCGGTCGACCTGACCTCGGTGGAATTTAATTTGCTTGAAGTGTTGCTGCGCGAGGCGGGGCGCGTGGTGACGCGCGAGAGGCTGGTCAATGCCGTGCTCAGCCGCAAGTTCATGCCCTTCGATCGCAGCATCGATATGCACGTTAGTAAGGTGCGGCGGAAGCTGGGTGACTCCGAAGAAGATGGCGACCACATCAAAACGATTCGAGGAGTGGGCTATATGTTTGCGAGGCCAGCGGCGAAGGCGAAGAAGTAAATTTAGTCGACCGAAAAAATGAAAAGTCTCTTTCTCAAAATCTTTCTATCGTTCTGGGCAGCCCAGGTGTTGTTCGTGGTGCTCGCTATCCTTGCGACGATCGCGCTCAGCCCGGCGCGCCATGGAATTGAGGGTGAGAGCCCGCAGATTTTGGCGGAGGCCGTGAACGCATACCAGACCGGCGGAGAGCACGCCGCCCACGAATATGTCGAAGAACTCTGGCGCACGCAGCACGTATGGGCTTCGGTTTTTGATCCGTCGGGCCATGAGATTACCGGGCGGCGGCCGCGTATAGAAGATGTTCGACCGGGCGGGCCGCCACTCAACAGTCCGCTGCGCGGCGGACCGCCGCGTCACCATGGCTGGCTCGACTATCTGCTGCCCGATCGCGTCATCCGGCAAGCGCTCACATTGGATGGCAAACGCTACACCCTAATCCTTGTTCTGCCGCCCGGGCCCAGAGTATTTTTCGGGCCGCACGACATCCCATTGCTCGGCATAGCCATCGCCGTCATTACTTCGGGATTGATGTGCTATCTACTGGCGTGGTCGATCACCACTCCCGTGACGCGCTTGCGGCAGGCCGCGCAGAGCCTGGCTGCCGGGGATTTGAGTGCCCGCACCGGCGCTCCCGCCGGCGGCCGTCATGACGAACTATCCGAGTTGATGCGCGATTTTGATCGCATGGCCGAGCGCATCGAGAGTCTGGTGGATTCGCAATCGCGGCTGCTAAAAGACGTTTCGCACGAACTGCGCTCTCCGCTAGCCCGGCTGAGTGTGGCGCTTGGTTTGGCGCGGCAGAAAACAAGCGCCGATGTCGCTCCCGAACTCGAAGCTTCACTCGAACGGATCGAGCTCGAAGCTGATCGTTTGAATCAGTTAATCCAGCGGCTGCTCACCATCGCTCGCCTGGAGTCTGGCACCGACGGCCTGCGCAAGACCAGCCTCTCGCTGCTTGAATTAGTCAAGCAAGTGGCGCGTGACGCCGAATACGAGACGCCGGAGCAGGGTTGCAGAGTAACCGCGGACGCCGCCAGAGCGGCGAAAAACGGCGATGCCGGCGATGAATTTCTCGTTGAAGCCGACCCCGACCTGCTGCGCAGCGCGATAGAGAATGTGGTTCGGAACGCAACGCGTTATACTGCCAAGGGTACGACGGTTGAGGTGCGACTGGAACGGCAACAGGCGGCGGACGGACAACAAGAAATTGTCGTTCGCGTGCTTGACTCCGGTCCCGGTGTTCCTGTTGAAGCGCTGCCCAAGATCTTTGAGCCCTTTTATCGGCTGGACGATGCTCGCAATCGGCAGACCGGGGGCGTGGGTTTGGGCTTGTCGATTGCGGATCGGGCGATCAGGCTGCACGGCGGGCAACTTCGCGCATCCAACCGAAAAGAGGGTGGGTTAGAGGTAGAAATGCGGATTCCGGCGGCTGCCGGGTTTGCTCTTCCCGCTCATTCCTGATACAAAAATTAATTTCAGCCACAAGCTTCGGTTTCCGGATTAGCTGGCAGGGAAGCGCCTGTGGACGAGAAGCGGCTGACTACCCCAATCGGCGAAAAGCGCGGCGATGGGGATTCCTCGGAGAATAGAGAATAGATGTCGAGAAAATTAGGCGGAGCGGTGGCGCTGGTGGGCGTGTGCGCCCTGAGTTTGTGTTTGCTGAGCTGCGGCAGTTCTTCATATCGGCCAGCGGGAGTCTTGTATGTGCTGACCCAGGGGGAAGGCGGCACAGGTAACTTCGTGAGTTCGTTCTCCATCGATCTTTACAGCGGAGACCTCTCGGAGATCAATTCTGTTTCCGATGCTACCACCTGTCCCACATTGCAGAACACACCGTCCGTGGCCTGCGGCATTCCGGTAAATATCGTGATGGGTCCGGGAGGCACCACGGCGTTTGTTCTGAATCAGGGTGCGCCGTGCCAGCCAGCTAGCCCTCAAACGAACCCGCCGAGCTGTGAAATTGATCCGCAAACCGGCGTACCCACCGTCTCCGTTCCGCCCACCATTTACCCCTATACGGTGAATCTGGATGGCAGTCTGTCGAAGCCGGGCACAGCGTTGCCGTTAAACAATCCGCTGAACGCTCAAGACACAGAAGATGATGCGGCTTCGGCAATCGTCATGAACCGCGATACCTCGGGACAATTCCTGTTCGTGCTCGACAAAGGTTCATCTCCGAGTCCTTCGAATGGCTTCCTGCAGAATTGCCCTGCGCCTCCCATCGCTGGTACGAACTTCACAGCTTGCCCATCGATCTCGGTGTTTGCCATGCAGGCCGGCTCAACCACTCTAACTTTGGCCAGTGGAAGTCCTTTTTACCTGAGCAAAGTTCCGAGTGCGCTCTCGACGATTACGTTCACGCCCGTACAAGGCTCGTCGGAAGAACTTCTCTTCGTTACCAACAACCACGACCTCAATCAGAGCGAGCATTATGACAATACGGTGAGCGTGTATCAGGTGAGTAATTCGGGCGTACTGACCGAGCAGGTGGGTTCACCCTATCTGGTCGCGGCTGTCGATCCCATCGCAGTGCAGGCGGTCAACACCAACCCGACGGGAGAGGAGACGGGTGGCGTGTTTGTCTATGTCGGCAGTCAAAACAACAATGCGGGCCAGCTTTATCCCTTCCAGATTTGCACCGTGGTAAACACGACCTGTACCACGCAGCAGGAGGTAAACAACAATCTGATGCTTCCGCTGGTGCAGCCCTGTTCCTCGCCTCCATGTCCGACCGTGGCGCCGACTGCGGCTGGATCATACCCAGGACAGATGGTGATCGATCCCACGAATAATTTCCTCTATGTGGCCAGCGCCTTCTCTAGCCAGGTCTTTGGATTTCACATGAACACGTCGGCGGGTACGTTGAGCGCGCTCGCTCCAGCCTACTCACCGACTGGAACCGACCCCGTCTCGTTGGTTCTCCTGCCGAGTGTGAATAGCGTCGGCCAGAATTTCAACGGCTACGGCCAGTTTCTCTTTGTATCGAATAATGGGTCGAGCAACATCACGGGCCTTACGCTGAGCACAACCGACGGAGCGATGGGCAATCCGATCACCGTGCTGGCGCCGGCGTCACCGACCGGCATGGCGGTGCAGTGAGGCATCGGGTCATCGGGTGATCGAAGGTCAAAAGCCTTGGTCTTAGATCGCCCGATGGCCAGATCACCCGATCCGCACGCCGCTCAGGTCGGCATTCTGAGAATTAAATACCCTCCGATAAATCCAAACACCAGATCAGGAGACCAGGCGGCAACCGCGGGCGGGAGCTGGCTCAGATTGCCCATCGCCTCAAACAGGCCGTTGATGGTCCAATAGACAACGCCTATGCCGATCGCAGTCGCGACGCCCGCCACCGCCGACCGCTTGCCCGCGGAGAGCGCGAAAGGAATAGCGAGCACCGCCATCACCAGCGTGATCAGCGGGTAGGCAATCTTCTTCTGCAATTGCACGCGCAGGCGCACGACGTCGAAGCCGCTCTCCTCCAGATCGCGAATGTAATTGCGCAGTTCGTCATAGTTCATCTCCGACGACTGCTTGATTTCCTTCTTGAAGTAAGCGGGCGCTTCCGCCAGTTCGGGATACGTGGCCACGTCGAACTTGCGGTAGTTGTCGATGGCGGAGCCTTTCAGGCTGCGCTCCCACCCTTCCTCGTAAATCCAGCGCCCCATGGAGTCGGACCAGTGGGCGCGCACGGCGGAGATACGGTGTGTGATTTGGAATGTATGCGGATCAAATTGAAACACTGAGACGCTATCGAAAACATTTCGGTCGGGATCGAAAAATTGATAGTAGTAAATGTCGGAGTGCTGGCCAAAGATCCATTTGCGGTCGGGGCGCAAGTAAGTTTGCGCCGGCTTGCCCTTGATCTGATTGCGCAGCGCGTCCTGCCGCTTGTTGGTGTACGGAAGATAGAGTTGGTCGGAAAGAAAAAGCACGCCCGCGACCATCGCGGACGCGATGAGGACCGGAATAATGATGCGATAAAGACTGATGCCGGTAGCCTTGATCGCCGTAATTTCGTTCGACCGCTGTAGCAATCCAAACGTGACCAGCACCGCCAGCAGCATGCTGAGCGGCGTGGTGCTGTAAAGAAAATAAGGCACCACATTAAGCAGGTATTCGCCCACTGTGAGCGGCGAAATCTGATTGCGCAAAATGTCGCTCAGCAATTCGAAGAGCGTAAATACCAGTAACAGCGTGAGAAAAGCCGCCACGATCAGCGCAAAGTAGAGAACAAAGCCGCGCAGCACGTAATCGTCGAGGATGGTGGGGAAATGCAGATTGAATAAGCGCCGGCGGGTAGCGCGGCTGACGCCGCCGCGAGCCGCAGTCCGCGCCGAATCGCCATTTTGCGCAAGCCCCGTGGCCTTCGGCGCGGACGCCTCTGACGACCAAGACTTGAACCAGGATCTCCGAGACGATGAAGTCCTAAACCACGATCGCAGCCCGGCCAGTTCGATCGGGCGGCGCTCCGATTGCCAGAGCAGAAACACTCCTCCCACTAGGAAAACAAAGTCGGCCAGCCAGACTCCGGCGGCCGGTGAGAGTCGTCCCTGCTTCGCAAAAGAAACTCCAATCAAAGAAACCGAGTAGTAAACAAACACCAGCAGAATGGTCAGGACAAATCCGCTTGATTTGCCGCCCTTTTTCGACGAGAGGCCGAGCGGAATGCCGACCAGCGCAAGTACGATGCAGGCCGTCGGCAACGCCAGTCGGCGATGGAATTCGATCAGGTCCCAGCGACGATTGATCGGGTCAGCCGTTTGCGCGAGGCCTAGCAGGTCGCGAACCTTCATCTCGCCGAGCGATATCGGTTCGTGCTCCTGACTGTTCTGCGCCGTCGGAACCTGAAGCGGGAGGTCGGTGGTATCGAACGTAGAAATCTGATACTGATCGGGATTCTTAGGATCGGTCTCGTGGGTCGAACCGTTGGTGAGATGCAGGTCAAGCGTGTCGGGACCCTGGCTCACCAGCAATCCCTCGCGCGCCAGCGTGATTCTCGGCGCGGCTGGATCGGTCAAGTCGGCGAGAAAAACGCCCTTCCACAACGCCCCGCCCGCCATAGCCTTGACATCCTGCACATAAAGAATCAGCTTCGGAAATCCCTCATAAAACACGCGCGGCTGAACTTCAAAAGAAGCCTGCGAAGATTTGAGATTGTCCTCAAGATCGGCGAGCGCGGCGAGCGAGCGAGGCGCGAGATAGACGCTGTTGCCTAGCGCCAGCAGCCACGCCACCAGCACAAAGATCGAGATCACGCGCAGGAAAGTCCACACACCCAGTCCGCTGGCGCGCATCGCGGTAATCTCGCTATCAGCAGCGAGACGGCTGAGCCCGATTAGGATCCCAACCAGTACGCCCATCGGAATCGTGTAGGTGAGCGCGACCGGGACGGTAAAGAAAAAAACCTCAGCGACGCTCGGCAGCGGCGCGCTGTTACGGACGACGAGTTCGAGGATGCGGCCTAAGTCGCGTGTAAAAAGGACGAAGGTAAAAACAGCCGCGCCGATCAAGGCGTGGGAGACGACTTCTCCCAGGATGTAGCGCGTGAGGATGCGCATCCGCAAAGGTTGACTCAAATGCGAGGATAGCATGGCGGGCGGGTGGGAGCTAAGAGCGGTCCTGAGTGCTAACTCCTGTAACCGTAAAAAATCGCATAGGGCTCATTAACCCGCTCGCGGCAGTTCCGGCCGCAGTTGCTGCTAATGTTTACGACAGCTGTCGGTAGACGGCAAGCGACGAGGCAGGACACCGCATCGAAAAGATTTCATTCAGTCTGCCCGACGACCTCGAACTTTCTGGTTTTCTTGTCAGCGAAGAGAAACTCGTAGACCTGAATGGGATCGTAGGTGGTCTTGCGCTCGTCCTTAACGAGCTTCGCTTCGTAGTCACCGATTGCGAAGATCGTGCCAGTGGCATTCGCACAGTAATTCGTAATTCTTGCCATCGATGAGTACGCTCAAATCTTGTCGACCGCCAATGGCGATGTTCACCGAACTGACGCGCATGGTGACCGTGTAGTCGGCGGGATTGGAATCGTCCGCCGCCCATGAGTGCGCGGATAGGAATAGGAGAACAGCCATGGCTATCTTCTTCAGTGCATTCCTCGCTTCTGCATCCTGAGTGGACTGTAGCGGCGGCTGCGGCTATTGTGAATTTGCCAGGCGTATGTTTTACACATTCTTTACATTTTCATGACAAGTGGCTCGTCGAGGCAGCATATATCTAACCCGGCTCACGGAGGCACATCCCATGCCAGGGAAAATGCATCTAGTCGCTTTCGCCGCGCTGCTCGCTTGCTGCGTTCACGCCACTGGGCAACAGCTGACCGCCGTCCACACTTTCGTCTGCAAAAACCCGCAAAATGTAGGACCGTGCCCTGAGGGTGGTGACGTTACCGCTCTGATCCAGGGTTCGGATGGGAATTTTTATGGCGCGGCTGCGCGGACCGGTAGGGGCGGCGCTGCTCCGGCCGGCGGGCTGATATTTTCGCTGACACCTTCGGGCACATTCACGACGCTATATAAGTTTGCTCCCGGCAAAACGCAAACCTTCCCGAACGGGGCCGGCCCGAACCGGCTCATCGAGGGGCCGGACGGCAAGCTTTATGGCGACACTGGCGGCGGTGGCTCGTTGGGCTACGGAACTTTGTTCCGAGTCGACAAAACGGGAAAGCATTACCAGGTCTTGCAGAACTACTCGGTTAGCGGGTTTGCCCTGAACGGGTCCACGCCAACCTCCCTGGCTGCGGGGAACGATGGCAACGTCTACGGAACGACCCTCTTCGGCGGAAGCAACAGTTGCACCTATTTCAACTGCGGAACGCTCTTTCAAGTCAACACGGCCACTGGAGCCTACACAGTTGTCGTCAACTTCGATGTCGCCACCAGCGGAGCGAATCCCACGAATCTGGTGGTGGGCCCTGACGGGACCTTTTATGGCACCACGAATAACGGTTCGATCCTCTTCCATTACATCGAGGCAACGGGAGAGCTGAAGACGACTGCGCTGCCCTTCCCGATCATTGGTGGTGAGCCGACTGGGGGACCCGCCTCTGCCATCGGTCCCGACGGAAACCTCTATGGCACCTATACCGGACCGTTCGTGGGTGGCATCGGGCTGTTCGAGGTTCAACTCGACGGCCGCAATCTCCGACTCTTTCCGGTCTACACGACCGACGCGGCTACCAGTCCTGATGGATTGGTGCTCGTCAGTGACGGCAACTTCTGGATGGCCGAATATTATGGCAGTGTCGGTTTCGGCGACATCGTAACGCTCTCGCCAGCTGACGGAAGCCTCATTCAGAGGCTGACACCATTTTCATTTACGTCGGCGGACGGCGGAAGCCCGGTTGAACTCTTCTCTGCTACCGGCGGAGCGCTATGGGGCATAAGCTCACTGTACGGCCAGGCGCCCAAAGGTTCTTATGGAGCAGGCGTATTGTTTACACTGACGCCGTAGCTGCCAAGCGCGGCGTCTCTTCTGTGGCAAATTGAGCTCGCCTGATTCGCTGGCTTCTTCGCTGTTGTTACAGTCGATCGGGCGGGCTGGAAGTTTTCTCGGCCTTCTCGCCGTTACTCTCCTCGGACTTGGGCGTATAGTGTCTCTCGACCGAGTTCTGCTCTTCGGTCATCCGGGGGGATTATGTCGAACGCGCGCTTTATCCTGAAAGGGATCGGATCGAAATGGCTACCGTTCGTGGCCGCTCTAGGGTTGCAATTCGCAATTATTGAACCGTCACTTGCACAAACCCTAACCACGCTTTACACCTTTACCGGGGGAAACGCTGGGACTAACCCTACTGCTGGATTGGTCTGGGGCAAGGGCAATCTGTACGGCACGACCTCTTACGGTGGTCAGTACGGGGGCGGTACGTTGTTTGCGATCGGTTCCGCCGGCAACGAAACCGTGCTTACTCCCTTTTATCCTGACTACGGAGATGCTCCCCTTGACGCTCCGATCGTCGGCGGCTCTACCGACTTCATGGGGCTCGGGCAGGAGTTTTTGCTTACCGCCTCTGGGGGCGGACATTACGGCTGCGGCGCGATTATTCTGGCAACGAATACTGGCTATGCGATTCCGGTCTACAGCTTCAGCGGTGGAGCCGACGGGTGTTCGCCCATGGGTCGTCTGGTCCGTGCGGGCGGGGGCGCGTTCTATGGCACAGCTTCCGGCGGCGGCTTCTCCAGCGCTGGAACAATCTTTAAGATTGCTAAAGACGGCCCTTATCTTCAGTACAGGTTCTCGCTGGTCTATACCTTCACGGGTGGAGCGGATGGAGGCGCTCCTCAGGGCACGCTGATCCTCGACGAGCTGGGCAATCTCTACGGCACGACCAGCAGTGGCGGCGCCTACGGCGTCGGCGCGGTGTTCGAGATCAATGACGCCGGGGAGACGGTGCTCTACAGCTTCAAAGGCGGTTCGGACGGGGCCAACCCGACTGGCGACTTGCTTTTGGATTCGAAGGGCAATTTCTATGGCACAACCAGTGGCGGCGGCGCTTCCGGCCTGGGGACAGTGTATGAGGTAAACGCGGGAGGCGTCGAGACGATGCTCTATGGCTTTGCCGGCGGCTCGGACGGAGCAAGGCCGGCGGCGGGCGTGATCAAGGACGGGAACGAGAACCTGTATGGCACGACGGTCTACGGCGGCTCCGGCTCCGTCTGCAACCAGTACCAACCTCTCAACGGTTGCGGCACGGTCTTTGAGATATCTGCCAAGGGCCGGGAGACGGTGCTCTACAGTTTCACAGGCGGTGCGGACGGCGGGGAGCCCTATGGCAAGTTGACTCGCGACGGGCAGGGCAATCTTTACGGCACGGCTTCGCAAGGTGGCGACTTAGAAAGCTGTTCGGAACTGGGCTGCGGAGTCGTGTTTGAGTTAACGCCCTAATGGCGCGCGTTGAAAGATGCCTATGTAAAAAACTAACCCCTCTTCAGAAACAGCGCCCCTAGCGGCGGCAGTGTCAGTCGCAGAGAAAATGGCCGTCCGTGGGTTTTTACCGGCAAAGCTTCCGTGCCGCCCATGTTGCCGATGCCAGTTCCACCGTATTCCTGCCCGTCGCTGTTGAGGAGTTCTCTCCAGTAGCCGCCCGACGGCACGCCCACCATGTATTTCATCCTGGGCACGGGCGTGAAGTTGCACGCGATGAGAATAGGGTCTTCGTCTGGCTTACCTTTGCGCAACAGGGACACCACGCTCAGAGGCGCATCATTGCAGTCCACCCATTCAAAGCCGTTGGGGTCGTTGTCGAACCAGTGCAGCGCCGGTTCGTTGCGATAGAGCCGGTTGAGCTGTTCCGCCCAATTCATGAGGCCGCGATGCACCGGATATTGCAGCACGTTCCAATCGAGGCTGCGATCGTGTCCCCACTCGCTGACCTGGCCAAACTCGTCGCCCATAAACAGCAGCTTCTTCCCCGGCTGCGCAAACATGTAGGCATAGAGCAATCGCAGGTTCGCGAATTTCTGCCATTCATCGCCCGGCATCTTGCCGATGAGGGAACCTTTTCCATGCACCACCTCGTCGTGGCTCAGCGGCAACACGAAATTTTCGTGGAACGAATAGAGCATGCGAAAGGTTAGCTTATTGTGGTGATACTGGCGGTGAATCGGATCCTGGCTGAAATATTGCAGCGTGTCGTGCATCCATCCCATATCCCACTTCAAGCCAAAACCAAGCCCGCCGAGATGGGTTGGACGCGAGACCATGGGATAGGAGGTTGATTCTTCGGCGTAGGTTTGAATGTCCGGATGCTCCTTATAAGCTTCGAGGTTGAAGCGCCGCAAGAAATCGATGGCTTCGAGATTCTCGCGCCCGCCGTACTTGTTCGGAATCCACTCGCCCGCATTGCGCGAGTAATCGAGATAGAGCATCGAGGCGACAGCATCCACGCGCAGTCCATCGGCATGATATTTGTCGAGCCAGAACATAGCGCTCGACATCAGAAAGCTGCGCACCTCGGTGCGGCCATAATTAAAGATGAATGTCTTCCAGTCAGGATGGAAGCCCTGACGCATGTCAGAGTGCTCAAACAGATGCGTACCGTCGAAAAAAGCTAGCCCGTGGCCGTCAGAAGGGAAGTGCGACGGCACCCAATCAAGAATGACGGCGATACCATGCTGGTGCAGATAGTCCACCAAGTACATGAAGTCCTGAGGCGTGCCGTAACGCGCGGTGGGAGAAAAATAGCCAGTGGTCTGATAGCCCCAGGAACCGTAAAAAGGATGCTCCATGATCGGCAGTAACTCGACGTGGGTGAATCCGAGCCTGTTTATGTGGTCGGCGAGTCGGGGAGCGATCTCGCGATAGCTCAGCGAACGGTTGCCTTCTTCAGGCACGCGCATCCACGAGCCGAGGTGAACTTCGTAAATCGAAATCGGCGCATGCAGCGAGTTGGCGGCGGCGCGTGTCGCCATGAACTCACTGTCGTTCCAGGTGTAGTCGAGATCCCACACAATCGACGCGGTGCGCGGAGGCTTTTCGCTGAAAAGGCCTACCGGATCGGTCTTTTCAATCTGGTAGCCGCCCTGGGTGGATTCGATATAAAACTTGTAGAGCGTGCCCTTGCCGACCCCAGGAATAAAACCTTCCCAGATTCCCGACGATCCGCGAGCCTGGAGAGGGTGCGACCGCGGATTCCAGCCGTTGAAGTCGCCGACCACGGTTAGCTTGCGCGCGTTCGGCGCCCAGACACTGAAGACGGTGCCTGTGACGCCATTCGATTCGAGGACGTGCGCGCCCATCTTCTCGTAGATCCGATAGTGGCTGCCTTCGTTGAACAAATAGAAATCTTCCGCAGTCAGCAGGGAAACGTCATAGCGGACGGGAGGTTTTTCCTGAGTTTGGGAGGTCGGGGTCATGATTTCGCTTCGCGTCCAGTCTATTCCTTTTGCAAGCGGACTACCGGCGCTTCTCTTTCTGTGCTTCCCGTTTCGTACGCGCCCAGCCTGCTTTGACGCTCTGCCGTGCTCGCCCCAGCGCCAGCGCGTCAGCCGGCACATCTTCGGTGATGCAACTTGCGGCGGCGATGTATGCGCCGCGTCCAATTTTTACCGGCGCTACCAGCGTCGAATCGCTGCCGACGAAGACGCCGTCTTCGATCACTGTCTGATGCTTGTTGACCCCGTCGTAGTTGCAGGTGATTGTGCCCGCCCCGATGTTCACGCCCTCGCCGATTTCCGCGTCGCCGAGATAAGTGAGGTGATTCGCCTTCGAGCCCTTGCCCAGCTTGACTTTCTTGGTCTCGACAAAATTGCCGACGTGAGCGGCCTCGCCGACTTCGGTTCCCGGGCGCATATGAGTGTAAGGTCCGATCACAGCATCCGCATGGACGCGAGAGTCCTCCATCATCGTTCCCGGCTTTATCGTGACCCGGTCGCCAACCATCGAATTTTCGATCACGCTGTAAGAACGTATTTGGCAATCGGAGCCAATCTTCGTGCGTCCCAGCAATTGCACGAAGGGTTCGATGACCGTATCGGCGCCCACCTCCACGTCGCTGTCGATTACGCAGGTGTGCGGATAAAAGACGGTCACACCCGCATCCAGCAACTCGCGGCACTTGGCCAGCCGCAACCGCGCATCGAGCATCATCATCTCCGCACGCGTGTTGCTGCCGAGCACTTCGCCCGCGTCTTCAGTCTTAATCGCCGCAACCCTCCTACGCGCTCGGTGAAACACCCCCGCCATATCCGTGAGGTAGTACTCGCCATGCGGATTTGCAGTCGAAAGCTGATGAATGTGCTGGTACAAAGCGGGTGCATCAAAAGCATAAAAGCCCGAGTTGATCTCGCGGATTTTTTTCTGCCTCGAGTTCGCCGACTTCTCTTCGACAATCGCCTGCACCTCGGCCCCTCTGCCTTCGCGGATCACACGCCCGTATCCGAAGGGATTGTCGAGGTCGGCGCTGAGCAGAGTCATTGTCGCCTTCCCGGCGGCGTGGAAGTCGCTTAGCTTGCGAATCGTTTCCGCAGTAATCAGGGGAGCGTCGCCAGACAAGACAATCACCTGGTCATAACCCCTGAGCACGTCCCGCGCCGCCATCAGCGCGTGTCCCGTCCCGCGCTGTTCGGCTTGGAGCACGAAATTCACGCCTGTGCCGGCAACCGCTTCGCGCACGCGCTCCGCCTCATGTCCGACGATCACGAAGATGTCTTGCGCGGGAACGACCTTTTGCGCCGCGGCAATCACATGCGCCAGAATTGGCTTGCCGCCGACTTCATGCAGAACTTTAGGATGCTTCGATTTCAGCCGCGTGCCTTTGCCGGCGGCCATGATTGCGATGGCGACGCGTGGCCGCGGTGGATTCGACGCGGAAGGATTTGACTTGGTTTTTGTCGCGGTCTGCGGCGCTTTTGCCATGCTTAGTCAATATACCGCGACGGAATCAACTCGGCAGTGTCTGCCGGTCCGGAGCCTGCGTCATCAGCGCCATCAGGTCGTGGGCGACGCGATCGGTCGCGTGCCGCGCCACCTCGCCCTCATCGAGATAGTCTCCAAGGACCGGACACACGCCGAGGGCCTCGATTGCTTGCAGGTCCACGACAATCTGCGAAGCGCCTTCCAGCGCGTACTTCGCCTTCATCTCGGGCGACGCCTGAGTTTGGTTGATCAGCGCGTAGTCAAACAACTGCACGCCGGCGTGGTTGTTGAGCGCGCGAATGTGGTCGGAAGCGGTTAAACTAAGGCTTTCATTCGCTTGCGTCATCAGATTGCACACAAAGACCTTGACTGCTGGAGATTCTCGGATTGCTTGAGGAATTCCGCGCACCAGCAAATTCGGAATCAGACTGGTGAAAAGCGATCCTGGCCCGATCGTAATCAAGTCCGCAGTCGCGATCGCCTCTAGGGTTTGCGGCAGCGGCTCCACGTCCGGAGGCAACAATGCGAGCTCGCGAATCTTTCCCTTGCTTGCCGTGATCCGCGTTTCGCCGCGGACTTGCGTTCCGTCTTCCATCAGCGATTCCAGTTCCACGCTGGTCATGGTCGCCGGATAAATACGCCCGCGCGTCAGCAAAATCTCCGACGACAACCGCACCGCTTCGGCAAAATCTCCGGTGATCGAGGTGAGCGCCGCCAGGAAAAGATTTCCAAAGCTGTGGCCTTCGAGCCCCGAGCCTTTCTGGAAACGATGTTGAAACAATCTCGAAAGCAGGGCTTCGTCTTCGGACAGAGCCACGATGCAATTGCGCACGTCGCCCGGCGGCAGCATATTGAATTCTTTGCGCAGACGCCCGCTTGATCCGCCATCGTCGCTCACCGTCACCACGCCGGATAATTCTGAAATCGTCGGCTGGCCGGACGAAGCGAGCGCCGGCGTCATGACGTAGTGCTTCAGCCCCTTCAGCAGCGTGGAGAGGCCGGTGCCGCCGCCGATTGCGACCACCCGCAATTCAGGCCCAGCCTTGCCGTTATCCGATGAGTTCATTGACGATTGGAGAAGCATACCGCCTCAAGGACGACGAATGCGGCGAGTCGGCGCAAGCAGCTAATATGCGCTCGCTTCTTCTTCCTCCGGCTCTGCTTCCGCGCCCGGGTCTGGATATAGCAGCTCGGTGAAACGCGGATCCTCGGCCAGATTCTGAAAGTCAGTATCGTTGCGCGCCTGGAAGCGCAGAGCCGGTTTCACCTGAATCGCCTCGTTGAGCGTCTTCAGCGATTCTTCAACATGACCGGTCAGGCAATGCAGCGCCGCTAGCCCATAGAGAACATACTCGGATTTCGGATTCTGCTTCAGCAGCGCATCCAGGTGTTCGCGCGCCGTCACGTAGTCGCCCGAATTGACCAGCGACGCGGCATAGTCGTAGTGCTCTTCAACCGATTTAAACTGCAAGCTGGGCACGTCCAGATGCTTGTCGCAGGTGATGATGTGCACCTGAGCGCGATCGACCAGGGACTTGTTCGGACCGCTCAATACTTTTTGCAGGTGGCCTTTGGCCTTTTCGAACTTGTGCTCCTGCAACGCGCGCAGCCCCGATTCGTAGTTCTGTACCGCCTGTGTATGTCGCGGATCTTCCGTCGCTTGTTTCTTGGGGGTTACCTTCAGTGCCATCAAACCGCCTCGCGTTCGAATTTTAGCCCAGGATTTGGAGAATTCAATTGATGCTGGCTGCCGTTGCAAGATCGATCGACTTCCAGTCGCCTTTAATAATTCCGGCGCGAATCTGCCGCGCCGTTTTGCCCTGCTTGTACATCGAGTACGTGTAATAAAGCTCTCGCAGGCACGTGCTGCACTCCGCGCCATGCGTGCCCGAAAAGCAGCTGTGCAGGCTGGTGTGTCCCATGCTGCGATCGCAGTAGCAATAACAAGGCTGCTGAAAAATCACCTTCGGAATCTTCGCCGCCAGTTCGTAAGCGTGCGTCTGATAAGGAAACTGCGCATTCGCGCCCCAGAGTTGATCCTTGGTCAAGATCGGAGGCAGCTTGCTGCCCGCAGCCGGAGAGTTGGCATTAAAATGCGGAACGCCGTCGTCATCCTCCGACTGCAGCCACGGCGCAGATACCATCGTGACCAGCAAAAACAGCACCACCGACGCGAAAACCCGTGTACGCATGCCCCTTAGCCTCAATCGCTTATTTTACCTGAAGGAGTGGAATTGGCGAGTCACTGGAAGGGTTACCGACAACGTATCCCACATTTTCTGTCGGTCGGCTCGGGCACATGGCTAGGGCGTGCTCTCATACACGGTTCCGGCGCCATTTTTTCCGCCCGATGGGGTTGCGCCGAACAGACCGAAAACTAGTCCACTCATCGGACTTCTCCCATCGCCTGCGTGGAGTCCAAAATCGTGCAGGATGGACTCCTGCCAGCTGCCATCGCCAAGGGGAGTAAGCTGGACGACCGTTCCCCAGTCGCTACCGCCTCCCGATGTCACCACAAAGAGATTGCCAGCTTGATCGGGCAAGACCGGTGCGGTTGGACCAATTCCATCGCTGCCCTGAAAGCTGTGGATGATCGTCTCCGACCACTCACCTCCGTTTTCCGTAAGCTGAAACACGGTTCCGCAGCCCAAGCCCTCATAACATGTCGAACTGCCCCCGAACGCGGTTGTGCCGTACAAGGCACTCCCAGAAAAAACCAAGGCACCTGCCGGACTGTCGGCATCGGGGGCGCTCGTAAAGGAATGGAGTATGGTCTCGGTCCACTTCCCCCCTCTCGTGAGCGTAAGTTCAAAAGCAGTCCCAACGCCGCCCTTCCCGCCCATCGCGGTCGTGCCGTACAAATTACCTGCACCGTCGAAGATCAAGCCAGATGGCACCTCCTCGGCCCCATCGCTATGGGCTTTAAAGGCGTGGATCACCTTTTCCGTCCACCGCCCATTTTCGCCGGGGCTAACCTCAAAGATCGCTCCGCAGCCGTTATGCCCGGTAACGGTGCACGATAAGTCGCCACCCGTCTCAGTACCTCCGTAAAGGTTTCCGCCCTGATCGAAGACCAGTGTGCCCGCGGGATAGCCGCCATCGGTGCCACCGGTGAAAGAGTAAAGCACGCTCACAGACCACTGTCCGTTTTCGCCAGGCGTCAGTTCATAGACCGTGCCGCAGCCGCCAGAGCAACCGTTGCCCCCAGTCGTCGCAACGCCATAGAGATTGCCTGCCGCATCAAAGATCACGCCACCTGAAGGGGCTGATCCATCGCTTCCGCCCGTGAAATTATAGATATTCGTCTCGGTCCATCGACTGCCTTTCGCAGGCGTCAGTTCGAACACCGCACCGTTTCCAATTCCCGCAACCACTCCGTAGAGGTTGCCTGCTTTGTCGAGGGTGAGTGTCCCGACGGTGGTGATACCGCCTCCACTCGGGAAGCTATAAATTACCTTTTCCGGAGTCTTGGCTTGCGAGAAGTGCACGAGAGCAATCAGCATCACGAGAGCAGCAAAGTTATTCTTCATCGCCAGTCTTCTTTGTAATTGCTAGCTCTTAAGCTGCCTCACCCCAGCTTCTCAAAGAACAAGCAAATCGTCTCAATCCCGCGATGAAAATTCGGAATGTGAAACTTCTCGTTCGGAGCATGCAAATTATCGTCCGGTAGCCCAAATCCCATCATCACCGATGGAATCTTCAGCACATCCTGAAAGTCGGTGACGATTGGAATCGATCCGCCCGACCGAATAAACACGGTGTCTTTCTTAAACGTATCGTGCAGCGCCTCAGTCGCCGCCTTGATAAAGCGGTTATCGGTGCCGACGACGCACGCCCGCCCCTTGCTGTAGGCCTTGATCTTGATCTCAATTCCCTTAGGCGTGTTCTTCTTCACGAAAGCCGAGTAGCGCTTGAAAATATCCTCCGGGTCCTGATTCGGCACCAGCCGCATCGAAATCTTCGCCGACGCTTTCGCCGGAATCACCGTCTTCGCCCCCGGAGCCACAAATCCTCCCGGCATCCCATGCACCTCGAGCGTCGGACGCGCCCACGTGCGATACAGGACCGAATATCCCGGCTCGCCCGTCAGCACCTTCGATCCGACTTCCGCCTTGCGATACTTCTCCTCATTAAACGGAAGCCGCTTCCACGCCTTCAGCTCATCTTTACTTGGTGTTTTCACGCCCTTGTAAAAGCCCGGAATCAGAATCTTCCCCTTCGCATCTTTCAGCTTGCTGATGATCTCGACCAGCGCGAACAGCGGATTCGGCGCCGCCCCGCCATACATGCCGGAATGCAGATCGGTCTTCGCTCCCACCGCCTCAATCTCCGTGTAAACCAGCCCGCGCAACCCCACGCACAAAGTCGGCAGGTTCGGCGCGAACAACTCCGTGTCGCAAACCAGCGCGAAATCCGCTTTCAACTTCGCCTTCTCGTTGCGGACGTACGCCGCGATCGACTCGCCGCCCACTTCTTCCTCGCCTTCAAAAATTACTTTGACGTTGATCGGCAGCTTGCCGCCATGCGCCTTCATTAGCGACTCGAGCGCCTTCACTTCCATCCACAGCTGCCCCTTATCGTCGACCGCCCCGCGCGCGTAAAGATTATTATTGCGCTCCGTCGGATCAAACGGCGGCGTGTGCCATTCATCCAACGGATCGGGCGGCTGCACATCGTAATGCGCATACATCAGAACCGTAGGCTTGCCCGCCGCATGCAACCAATCGGCATAAAGCAGCGGATGCCCCTTGGTCGGAATGATCTCGACATTCTCCATCCCAATGCGCTTCAACTCCGCCGCCACAAATTCCGCCGCCTTCTGCACATCGCTTTTATGTTCAGTGAGCGTGCTGATGCTCGGAATGCGGAGCAGAGTCTTCAGTTCATCAAGAAACCGAGGTTGATTGCTGCGGGCAAAATCGACTGCCGGGGAAGCCATGGTTAGGGTACCTTTCTGGCGCGCTGGGCGCGAGTGCGTAAAGAATAATTGCAGAAAACCGCTTCAGTATATACCGGGATAGGCGGCCGAAAGTGCTTTGTACAAATACCGAACATCGCTGACTGCTGTCCGCACCCTGGTTGAAAAGGGCATGGAATCAGGGGTTCGGGCTGAACCGCCATGGATCGTTTCTGCCAACAGGGCGTTAGCACCAACCGCCCCAGGGACTGGCATTTCACGATAAGTCCTGCCTTCAAAATCTTGCGGCCGCGAAGGCACTCAAATCAAGTTCTGGCATCTGCCCAGTCATAACTTGCGCCATCACCCGCGCCGTGACCGGCGCCAGCAAAATTCCGTCGCGAAAATGCCCGGTCGCAACAAAATATCCCGGCGTTGGCGTCGCGCCTAGAATCGGCAACCCGTCTGGCGTTCCCGGACGCAGCCCTGCCCATGCTTCCAGAATCCGCGCCTCCGCCATTCTCGGAACCAGATCAATCGCCGCCTGCCGCAACTTCTGGATCGTCTCCGGCACCGTCCGCTTATCGAATCCCTCCTCCTCAGCCGTAGCGCCAATCACCATTCGTCCGTCACTCCGCGGAATCAGATAAACCTCCGGCGCGCGCACCACATGCCGCACCATCTCTTTTTCCGGCATAACCACGCACAATATCTGCCCCTTAACCGGACGAGTCGGAAACGGGTGAGGCTCAATCTGTCCCGCCCAAGCGCCAGCGCAATTCACCACCACGCCCGCAGCAAATCGAGTCTTATTGGTACGCACGCCAGACGCCTTGCCGTTCGCCACTTCCACTCCCAGCACCTCGTCGCCGGATGAAAAATCGACACCGCGATGCCCCGCCGCCGCGAGCGCCGC
>Ga0209624_10000224_pt1 | contig 51499 bp, 43 predicted proteins | sample JacPinW_OM2H0_O1_FD_188565 | JGI IMG/M metagenome (GOLD analysis project Ga0209624, IMG submission 188565) | Forest soil microbial communities from Algoma, Ontario, Canada - Jack Pine, Ontario site 1_JW_OM2H0_O1 (SPAdes) (version 2) | ecosystem: Environmental > Terrestrial > Soil > Boreal...
GCTGGCGCCGATCTCCGCGGAGTGGTAGCCCCAGTCGCGCTCGTAGGCGATGCGCCCGTAAGGCGCGAACCGATCGACGGCACCGCCATTGGCGGCAAGACTGACGCTGTCAATGGTGGGTGAATTGCCGCCGGCAACCGCAGAGTGATATGCCGACAATTCGAAGTACAGCGAGTCGTTATAAAAAGCGTAGGCGCCGATACCGGCCACACTCCCGGGCCCCAAGGCATTGAGGATCGGCCCGCTCGTCCCGGTCCCGCCGACGCCGCCGCTCGACAAGGTCACGGTATTGAAGTTCGGAACGGTATAGCTTCCGATTCCGTTCCAGACGTCTTGGAAGGTTAGATAGTTGTTGGCCGTGACGCCCCACACCCACTTGTTGTCCGAGGTGTGATCGCTGTATCGGATATCGATATTGTCGATCCCCACGCTGCCGGCTTGCCCATTGTAGGTCAATTGCAACCAAGCGCCGACCTTGTCCGAGACGGCTCCCGCGTACACCAGGCTGAACTGATCCGGAAACTGAAATGTATCGCTTTGCGCGTGGGCGGGATAAGGCTGACCGGTATCCGGCGGCGCCCGGTCATAGTGGTCATAGCCCATTTGGGCGAGGATGGCGATTCCCGGCATATCGGTGAGCCACAACGTGTTCTTCTTGTGGTCATCGATGTCATTGACCAGCGGCGGCCTCGTGGTCAGCGTGTATCCGCTGAGCTTGAACCGCCGGCCGAATGCCGTGAGCTCGGGCGGCATCGTGTGGCAGGCCTCGCAGGCCAAACCCGTCTGCCGGGCGAAAGGTGGAATGGCGCTTGCCGGCTGCGCAACCAGCATCAGGGCTGATCCGCCGAGGAGAAGCGTGGCCGCGGCGCCGAGTCTTAATAACCTCACAACAGCCAACCCTGACCTGAATTCGCGTCGGTCATTTTAGTGCCCCCTTCGGCCGCATTAATCTTGGTTCTTGAATGACTCTATTTCTGAATGCTCCCTGCACACTGCATTGCGATTCGTTTTGTGGCAATGGGGATTTGTACCCACCTTTGGGGTGCTACCGCGAGAGCGGGCGTATGTCACGGACGAGATCCACCAAGACCTCGCCGGGTGCATCGAATACAACGTCATGCGACGCTCGCTCGATTTTGAAGAGTTTCTTCTGCGGCGCCCGAATATGTTTATAAAACGTCTCCACTAGAGTTTCAGGCGTTGTCCGATCGGCCATCCCGGCAAAAAAGAACACCGGGCATTTAAAGGCCGAAATGTTGTCGAAGTTTACGGATACAAGCTGAGGAAGAAGAATGGCCGCGAAACTTCCTTCACCCATTCCTGCCGACTCGACATCGTCATCGCTGTAGTCGGGGCTCAATGAGCGAATTGCGGTCTCCGGATCGGTCGTCCGGCCGTAACGCATGCCGCCCAGAGCCACATCCCATTTTCGTTCGACCGAAATCTTAGGCAAGGTGAGATCCGAGGCATTTGTGCCGGGGTACGGGGCGATCGCTTTCAGTTCATCGATCGCAGTTTGATTGCCGACCGCTTCTGCCTGGGCCAAGGTCTCCTGATAGCCCACGGTTTCGTTTTGTACCGCGTTCACCACCTGCCCAATGCCGATATAGGCGTAAAGCGCATCGGGCCGATGCTGGGCGACCCGCACCCCAAGCACACTGCCAAACGAGTGGGCCACGAGAAAGATTTTCTTCTTGCCGTAGGTCTGCCTGAGCATATCGATCAGCTGTTCGGCGTCGGCCTGCATCTGTTCGAGCGTCATCGAGGTATCGGGCTGTCGGCCGGAGGCGGAGAAGGTCTTGCCCGAGCCGCGCTGATCCCATTGGACGACGGTAAAGAAGTCCTCCCAGGGCCGCTGGAAGATCCAGCTCTCCGGCATCATGGGCGAGCCGGGACCACCATGGATGAACAACAGGATGGGATTGGCCGGATTGTTGCCGCGGACGCTGATCCACTGCTTGATGCCTCCAAGGTCCACGGCCTTCAGCTCGTTGATCCCACCGGGTGGGATCGCTTGGGTCTCGGCAATGATCGCGCGAGCCGTGTTTTCGGGGGGCGGCGGGTTTTGCGCGAGCGCTTGGGTTGATAGGCAACTCGAGAGCGCGCTCGCCATTGCCGCCGAGATCAAACTCTTCTTATAGCTGTACATTGGAACCTCAAATTGCCGCACTTCACGTGCACGTAGTATCGAAGCGTCGCCGTGGACTCCCATCAAGTGCCGGCCGGTCGGGACTCGCGCGCGGCGGAAAGCCATGCATTCAATCCGAAGTCGAAGCTGGTGACGGGCTTCTCGGCGCCGAGAAGCTGCGCCGATTGCAGCGTCGCCATCCCGTGAAGAAAGGCCCATAGGGAGACCGCTGCTTCGGGCGCCTTGGCTTCACCGGCGAGGCGGGCGGCCTGGCCGACGACGAACAACCAAAGCTGCTCTGGGTCGACGGCCTCGGCGCCTGCCGCGGGGCGTGGAATCAACAGCGCCTCGTAGAGCAACTCGTTCTCGCGCGCGAACTTAAGATAGGTCTTCGCTATGGCGCGGACTGCGGCCTCCGGCTCCCGGCCATGCACCGCCTTGCGCAATACTGCATGCAGCCTGCGGCAAACTTCCGCACCTACCGCAGCCTCGAGGTGCGCGTGATCATTGAAATAGCGATAGATGGCATTCGGCGCGATCTTCAAGGAAACCGCGACGGCGCGAAGCGACATGCCGCGCAGACCCTCGCGCGCGAGCAGGATCATTGCGGCGTCGAGAATTTTTTGCGAATCGGTTTTTGCCGGAAATGCCATTATGATGTACAGTGTACATCTTGAAGATGAACACTGTCCAGCTTCCGCTGTTCAATGCTTGTCGCTGCCATCCTTGACGAAGAAGGGCTCCGTCTCGCGCGGCTAGATGCTCATCTTGCCCTTGAACAATCGGGCCTGCCGCCGGGAAATTTCCACTTCCGGGCCATCGCGGAGTTGCGCATGCAGGCGGCCATTTACGCCGAGCTCCACATTATCGATAAAATCCAAATTGATGATCTGTCGGCGATTGGCCCTAAAGAAACGATTCGGGTCGAGCCGCCGCTCGAGCGCCGCGAGCGCGCGCCCCAGCAGGGGCTGCGATTTTCCCCACGACAGCCGGATATAGTTGCCCTCCGAGCTCAGCAAGCTCACTTCTCGAAGCGGTATGAACCAGCACCGGCCGCCGTCGCGGACAAAAATCTGTTCGAGGACGTCATCAGGCTGCCGCGCCCGCTCTGCATGTGCACTCTTGACTCGAGTCAGCGCCTCGGCGAGGCGGGCGGGGTCGATTGGCTTGAGCAGGTAATCGAGTGCGTCGACCTCGAATGCCCGTACCGCATGTTCGTCGTGCGCGGTCGTGAAGATGACGGCGGGGACATGCTCCAGCCGAGTCAGCAAATCGAACCCGGAACCGCCCGGCATTTGGATGTCGAGAAATAGCAAGTCAGGCGCAAGTGATTCGACCATGTCGGCAGCCTGCTCGATGTTGCCGGCCTCGCCGATTATTTCCACCCAGGCGACATCGGCGAGCAAGCGGCGCAGTTCGCGGCGCGCCGGCGGCTCGTCATCGATGATGATCGCCTTCATCGCCGCCGGGGAACGCGCAAGCGCGCCGTCGCGACGGTGGGCTTCGACAGATCGAGGTCGAGAGTGGCGCGGGCACCGAACAACAGTCTCAGGCGATCCCGGGCATTGCGCAAGCCGACGCCTTCGCCCGCAGCGGGGCTCGGCGCGGCCGGCCGGGGATTCTCGATCTCCACATTCAACATTTCGTTTTCCAATACAGCGGAAATTCTGAGCACTCCTCCCGAGGGCAACTCGGCGATTCCGTGCTTTATGGCATTCTCGACCAGCGTCTGCAGCAGCATAACCGGTATGTACACGCTCGCCGCGTCGGCAGGAACAATCCGCTCGACGCGCAACCTATCCTCGAAACGCATGGACTCCAATTCCAGGTAGTCCGTGACTATGCCCAATTCTTGAGCGAGCGTGACCAGTTCGTCCTGCCGGGAGCTCAAGGAATAGCGCAGCGTATTGGCGAGCCGCGTCACGGCGCTTTGCGCGAGCGAAGGATTGTCGGCGATGAGCGAGCGCACGGTGTTGAGTGCGTTGAAGAGAAAGTGCGGGTTGAGTTGAGATTTCAGCAGGCGCAGTTCCGCGAACTGCAGGGCGCGAGTCAGCTCCGACTGTTTGAGCCGCACGGTCCGATGTTCCCGCAGCCCGACGGCGGCGAAGTAAATGGCCAGCCAAATCATGTAGAGCACGGCCCAATTGGTGATTTGCAATAGTGTTTGAATCGTCACGGTCATGCCCGCGCTCAAGCCGGGTGCGTACGCCTTCAATTCGGGACCGGGATCTTGCAAAGCCGACACATCGGACAACTGCGTCATGATGCCGAGCGGTATGCCCACGATGAAGCCCGCAACGGCGATGCGAGCCGCCAATTTCGGTATGCTGAGAGCAGCCCATCCATGGCGTTTCGCGAAATTGCGCAGCCAATGGGAGACGGCCAGTCCCACGCCGCCGAAGAGCGACAACTCCAGCGCGCTCTTGCCCCAGGGCAATTCAAGGATAGTTGCGGCGCCAAAGATCCGTAGCAGGGTGTAAAAACCCCAGCCTGCGACCTGCAAAATCCAATAGAGCTGCTGCGACTTGGTATGTTGTGCGGGTAGTGAGGCGTCGTTCATGTGGGCAACAAATTATACGGCGTTAGGCACGAGACGGCCGAATCGTGCCGAGCGGTCGAAACGCCGCCGCGAGCGGTTGAAGCACCGCCGCGAGCGGTTGAAGCACCGCCGCGAGCGGTTGAAATGCGGCTGCTACAGCAGGGTTGGCCATTGCCGCGAGCAGCGGCGCCAGGGCTCTCGCGGCCTTGCTTCGGAGTAGATGCGCGTCACCACGGGTGCGCCGAGCTGTTTCAGTGCCCGCTGAATGGCTTTGTCCCGGCATTCCTCAAAGGTGCCGTCCAATGATCCCGTATAGGAACTAAAGGTAGGGTGACCACCGCATGCCTTCTTGGCCGCTCGTTCGATTCGCTGAAGCATGATTTTGGCATCTCGTTCAACATTGAGATTGAGATCACCGTAGTGAACGACGCTGCGGCCGGTAATGTTGGCGGGAGGGCCATCTGTGGACGTGCCGGCGTGGGCGCCGATGCAAAGCGCGGCCAGCATCACCGCTGCCGCGAATGTGGGGGTTGATACGTGCATGGTTCTGACTCCTGTCGATCCCCCGGTGGGATCGCGTGTGCGAATTACACATCCACCCCGGCGAGCGCCGACGGAATCATGTCGGATGGTCAGCTTTGCACTGCGAACGGTCGCAGGTGCGCTTGGGCGATGCGCGTGTTGCCATTCGCTGCCTTGTCGAGCTTTAATGACTCGGTGGAAAGTACGTAGGCAGCAGACCCGGCAGGTAAAGTGAATCGAACGACATTCTTGAATGCGAGGATATTCGACGGCGTGCGCAGCGAGTACGCCGACGAATCGGTTGTGGTCGTCGAGGGCGACCGCATCGTGGCAGTGGATCGAACGCCGAGTGCGTCGATCAGCGGAGACGTGGTCGATGTCGCCGGCAAGACACTGATGCCGGGATTGATCGACGCACACTGTCATGTTCTGGGCTCCAGTCTCAAGGTGACGGACGTGGAGACGCAGCCGCTGACCTATGTCGCCGGCTATGCTTCCAAGATGTTGGGTCATGCCCTCGACTGCGGTTTCACCACGGTGCGCGATGTCGGGGGCGGCGATGCCGGTATCGCGCGAGCCGTTGCGGACGGACTGATCAGGGGACCTCGCGTGTTCTTCGCGGGCCGCGCCCTTTCCATGACGGGCGGACACGGTGATTTCAGAGACCCGTTCAGTGGGGTCGGCGCGTGCGGATGCGTAGGCGAAGGCCGTGTGGCACTCGTCGTGGATGGCGAGGATGCGGTCCGAGCGGCGGCTCGAGAGGAGCTCCGTCGCGGGGCTCATTGCATCAAGATCATGCTGTCGGGCGGCGTCTTATCGCCGGCGGATCCCATTTGGATGGATCAATTTACGGATCGGGAAGTTATAGCAGCGGTCGAGGAGGCCGCCCGGTGGAGAAAGTATGTCGCGGCTCATTGTCATCCGCCGAGCTCTATCGCACGAGCGGCGAAGCTGGGCGTACGCACCATTGAACATGCGACGCTGATCGACGAGAGCAGCGCGGCAGCGGTCAAATCCGCGGGCGCATACGTGGTGCCCACGACCGTTATCGTAAGAGCATTGCTCGACGATGCCAAAGCCGGCCGGCTACCCGCCTGGATGAGCTCCAAGCTTGCCGAAGTGAGCGATCAATCGCTGAATGGCCTGGAAATCATGGATCGCGCCGGGCTCGAGATTGGTTTTGGAACCGACCTTCTTGGGCATCTCCACACTCACCAGACGCGCGAATTCAGCATCCGGCGGGAAGTGCAATCGGCCGCCGCCATTTTACGGTCGGCGACGGCCGTGAATGCCGAGATCTTGATGGACCCGCATCTCGGTAAGATCCAGCCGGGCTGCTGGGCGGATATCCTGATCGTTGACGGGGACCCGCTCGAGGACATCGGCGTGCTCGCTCAGGATGGCCGAAGTTTGTCGGCCATCATGAAGGCGGGCGAGTTCGTCAAGGTCAGCCGGTGACGTCCTGTCCGATGCCTTGCTGCGCATCGAGCGCTTTACGGAACACATGGATGAGCGCTTCGATCGGAATCGGTTCCGGCTCCCGATAGACGAGATAGAAGCCCAACCCCGTTCGGAACGACCGGTCGGACAGCCGAACGATACGGCGATCGATGAAGAGTTGGTCGACGATGCTCTTGTACCCGAGCGCAATGCCGCGCGCCGCCACCAACTCCAGGAGCAGAAGGGAGAATGTCGAGAATACCGGGCCGGTGACCACCGGCAGCTTGATGCCTTGGTGGGACAACCAGTCCGCCCACTTCAGTCCAATGGTTTCCTCGCTCGCGAGCCGCAACAGAGGGAATCGCATTAGCACTTCCGGCGGAGCATTGAGCAGTTCCGGATGTCGTGCGAGAAGCTCGGGGGCGCATATCGGGAACCCTTCTTCGTCAAACAAATGGGCAGCCGTGAAGCCGGGCCACTTCCCGTCGCCAAATCGGATCGACAAATCGATATCGGGTGCATCGAAACCTTCGTAGCTCGCGGCGGTTATCACCCGCACTTGTCGATCGTCGATGTGTTCGGCGAGCACTCGGAAGCGGGGCATCAGCCAAATCTGAGCCAGGTCGTGGCTGCATGCGATGGTCAACGTCCGCTTACTCTCCCGCTGTTTGAGCGACGTGAGCACATCGCGCACATGCCCGAGTCCGGCACCTATCGCGTCAGCCAGGCGTTGGCCCGCCGCGGTCAGCTCGAGCCGGTTTCCGTTGCGCGTGAACAGGCTGAGGCCGGTTTCGCGCTCCACGGTGGCGACGTGACGGCTGACAGCGGACGCGGCAATGCAGAGCTCGGCACCCGCCGCCGTGAGATTTTGATGCCGGGCGGCGACTTCGAACACGACCAGGGCGTTGATGGGGGGTAGCGACCGTCGCAAGGTCATCATATCAAAATTATAACGAATTCATAGAAAATCTCTAGTTTAGAGTCGCTTATTTTGGCCTATAACCCTAATAAAGGCATCGAAGAGGGGAGGAAATCATGTCGGAATCGCTGTCCTTAGCCGCCTTGGTGGACTTGGAACGCTATCCCCTCGGGGATGATGCGGGATTCGCGCCCGTCGCCGAGCGCTGTAGGGCTCAGCTCAGGGAGTCGAGCTTCGCGAGTCTCCCTGGTTTTCTGCATCCCGGCGTGACCGAAGCAATGACCCGCGAAGTGCTGGACGCGATACCGCGCGCCTACCGGCGGGAACAATCCTTCAGTGCGTACGATGAATCGTCATTGGCGCAGTACCCGGTAGATCACGTGCGGCGCCGCAAACACGAGAGCCGTCAATTTGTGGTCGCAACCGATGTGCTCAGCAAAGCCGGCCAGCTGCGAACGCTGTATGGCAGTCAGACCCTTGCACAACGCATTGCGCAGATGCTGGGTGAGCCTGCGCTGTTCCAATTGGCCGATCCCGTCATGGGATGCACATCGACCGTCATGTATGAGGGCGACACGCACGGCTGGCATTTCGATCTCAACGACTTCGTGGTTTCGATCTTGCTGCAAGCACCGGAGGCGGGCGGGACCTTCGACTTCGCGCCCAATATCCGAAAAGACGGCGAGGAGAATTACGCCGCGGTGGCCGCAGCGCTCGATGGTCGTTCCCAGGCGGTGCGCTCGATCGAAGTTGAGGCGGGTACGTTGCTGCTCTTCTGTGGCCGCAGGGCTTTGCACCGCGTGCCGCCGGTACGCGGCAAGGTGCCGCGCGTCATTGCCCTTTTTAGCTACGACAGAAAGCCGGGTGTGCGCTACGGGAGCGAGGTGTATGCCCGCGTCGTCGGGCGAAGCGCCGCATTCGAGCAGTGATTATTCGCAAGGGACAGTCATGAAATTCATCTCTACGGCGTTCGTGTTTGGAAGCCTGCTGGCCATGCAGCCGGCATCGGCGGAGAACTCCAGCGACTCGCTTTCCGAAATTGTGGTCACGGCGCAGCGGCGCGCTGAGCGGCTTCAGGATGTGCCGGAGGCGATTTCTGCGTTGGGCGGCGATATGTTGAACCAGATGCGCTTACAGGGTAACGCTGATCTGGCCGCATACGTTCCGAGTCTCTCTTTCGACGTACTGGGTCCGGGAGAGACGACGCTGGCAATCCGCGGCCTCGGCACCGCATATGGACTCGAGCCCGCTGTGTCGCTTTATGTGAACGAAACCCCGCTTGATATCCGCACTGACGGTTACGCCGGTGCGCCGGACATCGATTTCTTTGACGTCGATCGCGTCGAAGTACTGCGTGGGCCGCAAGGAACGCTCTATGGCTCTAGCTCCATGGGAGGGGCGATTAGGATTCTGACCGCTCAACCTGATCCGAGCGCCTTCGCCGTGAATGCCGAAGTCGGCGGCTCGAGTACCGACGGCGGTGGACTTGGGTATCTCACGAAGTCGGCGGTGAATCTGCCATTGTCTCCCGATGCAGCGATCCGCGTCGTCGGCGCCTTTGAGCACGTCCCTGGTTATATCAATCAAGCGGCCCCCGGCGACTTCGGCGTCGCACAGCCCGACCTCCCGGTGACGGCAAGACGGATCAACGATGTCGACCTCAAGAGCGGCCGGATCATCGGCCTGTGGAAGCCGACCGACGCGTTGACCATCAAGCCCACTTTGATGATCTCGGAAGTCGATGCCAGCAACAACTCGAATTATTTCACCAACCTGCCGGAGTTTACGATTGCAGCCGATTATCCGTCGCCGCAGCAAAGCCGGCTCGAGGTCGGCAATCTGGAAGTGGACTACAACTTCGGCTACGCGACCCTGATGTCATCCACGTCGGTGCTCTCTCGGGACGTGCAGACTGGGGACGATTTCAGTCTGTATTGGGCAAATCTGGCGTCGGTGTTCGGTGTTCCGTATCCGCCCAATTATCCGACCACGGATTTCGACACGTCCCACAACGACGGCTTCATTCAGGAATTTCGCTTGACGTCTCCGACCGACCAACGCCTACGTTGGGTCGGCGGTGCCTATTTCAGTCACTACCGTCAGCATTCAACCGAATCAACGAACAGCACTGCGTTCGCGGAGGCGATCGGACAGACGACCGGACCCAATCTTTACAGCTTTGACCAATCGGTGATCGACCAGCAATCGGCGGTATTTGCAGATTTGACCTACAAAATTGCGCCTCGCTTCGAAATCACCGCGGGTGAACGCTATTACGAGCTGCACGACAGTCTGGAAAATACGCAAAGCGGGGTGCTCGCTGCACCGAATCAGCCTTTGGTGCATGCCAAGGCGAGCGGCAACAGCCCGCGGCTCGTTCTGACCTATCGCCCGATTGACGATACGACGATCTATGCCACGGCGGCGAGGGGTTACCGGCCAGGCGGACCCAATGTCGGGCTTCCCACGGGAATCGGTTGCACGCTGAATAATGCTTATTCGCCGCTGTACCAGCCCGACACCGTTTGGAATTATGAACTGGGCGCGAAGTCCGAATTTCTCGATCGCAGGCTGTCCATCGATGTGGCCGCATATAAAATCGATCGGAAGAACGTACAGCAAGCGGTCACCGATCCCGGGTGCGGTTATCTATTTGTCGCCAACGTGGGTACGGCGCAGAGCAAAGGGTTGGAAGCCGAGATCAATTTCAAGCCCTTTGAGTCATTGCTGTTGAGCGCCAGCGGTTCCTACGATCACGCAGATTTCACATCCATAGACGTCGCATTTCAGGGGGCAGGTACTGCGCAACCCGGAGAAGCGATTCCGAGTGTGCCGCATCAGAAATTCAATATCGGCGCCGAATATACGAGAGCCTTCTTGGCTGACTACACCGGTTACATGCGCCTCGACTGGAGTCACCTAGGCAACATTCCGGCCGGATTCACCTACAACGCCACACGGCCCGCGTACAGCGCGCTCGAAGCAGCGGTCGGGGTGCGCACGGGGCGTTTCGATGTATCGCTCTATGGCCACAATCTCACGAATTCGAACGGTATTTTGGAAATACAGGAGGGAGCGCTGTACGGCTACGGCAACGTGTTCCAAACCGAGGTCTCCACGCCGCCCAGAACGATTGGCGTAGATCTCAAGATGCATTTTTGAGGTGAGATATTCGGTGGGAAGTTCTGCAATGACTGCCGCGCGATTCGACCTGTTCGGGCGCCTCATCTACGTGAACGCGCTGTTCATCGTCGGTACTCTAGGCACCCTCATCACCCCGGCAATTCTCGAGGCCTGGGCCACGCTTCAATGGAGTCAAACTCAATTAGGGCTGGTCGCTGCACTTGAACTCGCAACACTGGCGTCGGGTTCCTTATCGGGGTTGTATTGGCAGCGTCGTTGGCCCTGGCGTCATGTGGGCTTGGTGTCTTTGGTGCTGGCCATAGTCGCCAACCTGGCTTGCGTCATCCAGCACGGCTTCGTCATCGTGTGCATTGCACGAAGCGCGGCCGGCTTCGCCGGCGGCCTTTTGTGCGCAATTTATTCGGCGTTCCTTGCCAACACTAAATCGCCGGGTAAGGTGATTGCGGTCACGAACTTCATCATGATCGGCATTGAGGCGCTCTTTATATTCTGCGCGGCAACTGTGTTCCAACGCTTGGGCCCTAATGGCCTCTTTATATTAATGATCGCTCTTTCGGCAATACTCGTTCCATTGCTGGGCGTCTTACCGGGCGGCTGGCCGGGAGGCGAGCGCGGCGACGCGAGACACCCTTCAGGTACTCAGAAGCAATCCCTGATCGGATATCTGCTCCTCCTGGCGTTTGTTCCATACATCATGGTGCTAACCGGTGTATACACATTCTTGGGCGAATTCGGCCGCCTGGTGGCACACCTTTCCGCAGAACAATCGCTGCGCACGATCGGCATCAGTGTGGTGTTCAGCTCGCTTGGCTCGGTCGCGGCATACGTGTTGAACGACCGCGCGGGGTTTGTGCTTCCGATCGGCGGTGCGATCGCTCTGACGGGCGGCATGATGTTTGCCATGATTTTCGCATCTCGCTCCCCCTCGTCGTTCCTGTTCAATATCTCGCTGCTCCAGATTGCGTGGATCGCTCTGGGCTGCTATTTGTACTCAGCCCTCATCCACTACAACAATCTTCTGGTGCCGGCAGCCACTTCATTGTCGTCATTTGGCTCAGCCTTCGGCGCCGGCGCGGTCGGTTTCGTACTCGAGCATGGCGGGGTGACGGCAACCCTCCTGTTTACGACAGGAGCGTTGGCGCTGACGGCGATATTGACCATTCCAACGTTGATTCGAGCGCGCCAGGCGGAGAAAGCGATCGCGCCGACGCAAATGGCCATAGCCGCGCCAAACCTCGGCCTCAACTGATGGTTACCGATATGACGACTTCGTACGAACTTGCGGAATATCTCAGTCTCGAGAAAACAATTGGCGCGCCCGTCGGGGAAGTATGGCCCGTATTCTTGGATATGAACCGGTGGTACACGGATTACCACTGGGACTGGATTTCGGGCCCTCCATACCAAGGGGTCGGACTCCAAGAAGGGCAAGTCCTCAAGGCAAGCCCCTTGTACGGTGTGGGCATGCAGGATCCCACGCTGTACTACCTTCAGGAGCAGGTAAAAGTTACGACCGAGACCGAGATAGTCGTAAAGATAACAGCCGCGAATCCCGTATCTCTGTCGGCAGACTACGCCACGGAAGTCCGCGATGTCGTCGCCTTCTATCACTGGGACTTTGTGGAGTCGGGGAACTCGACGACAATCCTAATTCGTTCTTACTGCAACTTGAGAACGGATAAGCGGCCCGCTGAAACGGTACTGGCAGCGCTGACTACTGCGTTCCATCAATCCTGGAATAAGAGTCTCAACACGTTGGAGACAATTGTCCGAGATTCATCGGCCCGGCGGTCTTCTTAAAAAATGGGCAAGAGACGCATCGGCGGGCGTTCGCGCGACGGGGAGGGCTTCGTCGACGGCAGTGGTGTACGCATCTACTACAAGACGCTGGGTAGGGGTGTGCCGCTGCTGCTGCTGCACGGGGGCCCCGGAGCGGATCACTCGGACTTTCTCCCCGCGCTTCGACCGTTGGCGCGCCACTGTCAATTGGTCTTGATCGATGAGCGCGGATCGGGCCGCTCGGAGCGCCTTAAAGATCCCAAAGGGTACACTTTGAGCCGCATGGTCAAGGACATCGAGTGCGTGCGACAGCATCTGAAGCTGGAGCGGCTCGTCGTGCTGGGTCACTCCTTCGGCGGCATCCTCGCGCAGGCCTATGCGGTACGTCATCCGAAGAGGGTTTTAGGATTGGTGCTCGCCGGCACGGGTTCGACCGCGCGCTGCATCGATAGGGACTTTCGCAACCTCCGCAAGCGCCTGCCCGGGCGACTTCGCACGCGGCTCGAACGCCAGGAAAAAGCCGGTATATTCCAAGCCGACGGCGCCTACAAGAAGAACTATGCAGCAGCCTCCGCTCAGGCCCTTGCGCCTCATATGTACGCGAAGCCCCCGCCGGCGCGATTCAAGCACGCGCCGCCGCTGGGCATGGATGTGCTCCGCGAGATGTGGGTGCGCCGCTCCGATTTTCACATCGACGGGAATCTCAAGGGTTTTGATTTCACCCGGTCACTCGCGCGCGTGAGGGCACCGAGCCTCGTCGTGATCGGCGATCGCGACCTGGTCTCGACGGCAACGGCCGACGTCAGCCGGGCTTCCCTGCCGCGAGCCACGTTGGTCGTCATGGCCGAGTGCGCGCATATGATGTTCATCGATCAAACCACCCGGTTCAATCGACTGCTCGAGGAGTTCTTGCACTGTTGCACTACGCGGCGGGGGCACTCATGAAGGGCACCCGGTCGGACTTGTTTTTTCCCCCTGAGGAGTACCAGGCGCGCTGGGCGCGGGTCAATCAGGCCATGGCCGCCCGCGGCTATGAGCATCTGCTCGTCTGGCAGCGCGGAGCGGGCACCTTCGATCGGGTGGGCGATGTCTTGTGGCTGACGAATTTCGTGATGAACGGCTCCGGCCAGGATCCGGCAAGCGAGGAGATCGCGGCGCCCTACACCTTCTGCGCCGTGTTGATCCGGCGGGGCAGGGCGCCGGAGCTTCACGTGGGGCTGCCGGCGGAAGATCTGGACCTGTCGCGCGCCGTCTGCGGCGAAGTCATCCATCATCCCGGGAATTTGATGACCGGTCTCGCCGCCTACCTGAGCGCCCAGGGCATCGAAGGCCGGCTTGCCTTGGTGGGAGATGATGTATTGCCGGGCATGTATGATCGGTTGCTGCGCCGGCATACGCCGCAGATACAATGGCATGCCGATGAGACCTTCCTGTTAGGCCCCCAATCCATCAAGAGCGCCCGCGAGCTCGAGGCGTACCGCATTGCAGGGGACCTGGTCACCCGCGCGCTCACTGCGGCCTGCGAGTCGCTGTTGACCGCACACTCGAGTGCCGAGGCGGCCGCCGAAGCCGCAGCCGTCCTGATGCGAGGAGGCGGCGGCTTTCATCGCATCGATATTCATCACGGAGTCGACACCGAGCAGCGCGTGGTCAGTATGGATCTCTATGGCTATCACACCACGCCCCCGGTGGCCGGAGACATGGTGCGTGCCTGGATCATGGGACCCATTTTTCAAGGCTATTGGATGGACCCCGGCCGCTCGCTGATCGCCGGCAACCAGCCCACCGCCCCACAACGCGCCTTGCTCGAAGGCGCGGCCGAGGTGGTGGACGCCTTGGTGGCGGCCATGCGCCCCGGCATCACGCCGCGGCAGTTAGGCATTATCGGCGGAGCGATCGCCCGCAAACACGGCTACTTCGACCATCCGCAATTGAAGATTCCCCTGTTGGGGCATGGCCTCGCCACGAATTTCATCCCCTACGCCATTCCCATCGGCGAAGGCGAAGCGGATCCCGACGGAGCGCTGCGTTACGATGTGCCGCTCGAAGCCGGCATGGTGATGGCGGCGGAGATTTTTCTGACGCATCCCGGGGTCGGGACCGCCGGTTTCGAACAAAACCTCATCGTCACGGACGCCGGCCCCGAACTGCTTACCCGCACCCCGATGCTTTTCGGGTGAGCGTCATACCACCGAAAGGACCGCGGTTCGACTCGTTCCCGCGACTCGCCTATGTCAATGCGCTGTTCATCATCGGCACGATTGGCACCCTCATCACGCCGGCGATGCTCGATGGCTGGGCGCAACTGCACTGGTCGGCGACTCGGCTCGGCGCCGTCGCCGCGATCGAACTGGCAGGTCTCGCGGCGGGTTCGCTGTCCGGCTTGTACTGGCAGCGGCGTTGGCGCTGGCGGCCGGTGGCGTTGGCTTCTATTTTAGTGGCCATCGCCGGCAATGCGGCCTGCGTGGCCGTCAAGGATTTCGCCGGGGTTTGTGTATTGCGTGCCCTCGTCGGCGTATCTGGTGGACTTCTGACGGCCCTGTATTCAGCAGTACTCGCCAATTCGAGGTCGCCGGGGCGCGTCATAGCGGTCACCACGTTCATTCAGATCGGCGTCGAGGCGGCCTTCATGTTTTCCGCCGCGTCGGTGTTTGAGCGGTTGGGCAGTTCGGGCCTATTCGTCGTGATGGCCGTGCTTTTTATCATGCTAATTCCTTTTCTGGCACTGTTGCCCGCGAAGTGGCCGGCAGCGGCCACCGACGACCCACGCGAGCCTGAAGGGCCTCAAAGATCATGGCGCGCTTATCCTTTGCTCCTGTCCTTCATCCCTTTCATCGTGGTGCAGGCGGGGGTCTACACCTTTCTCGGGGAATTCGGCCGCCTCGCCGCGAATCTGTCGGTCGAGGCAACATTACATGCCATTGGCATCTCCGTGGTGTTGAGTTCGTTGGGTTCGGTGGCAGCCTACTGGCTCAACGATCGGATCGGCTTCAGGCTCCCGATCGGGGGCGCTGTTCTCTTGATGATCGGCATGCTGTTCGGAATGATCTTGGGCTCTCGGTCGGCCGCATTGTTTCTCTTCTATATCTCGCTGTTGCAGATCGGTTGGATCTTTCTAAATTGCTACCTCTACTCGGCGCTCATCGATGCCAACAACCTGTTGGTGCCGGCGGCAACCCCCTCGTCCGCGCTCGGCTCGGTCGCCGGCGCGAGTGCCATGGGTTATGTCCTCGACCACGGCGGCATGATCGGGTCGTTGACATTAACGGTCGGATCCATGCTTCTGACGGCACTCCTCACGATGCCCTTCCTGCGATCGCACGCGGGAACAGGAACCCCGCAAGGAGAAGCCCGACCACCGCGCCGACGAGCTGCGCTGCGATGAACCCCGCGACATGCGCGGGCGCGATACCCGCGAAGGTATTGCTGAGAGAGCGCGCAATCGTAATCGCGGGATTCGCGAACGACGTGGATGCCGTAAACCAGTAAGCCGCACCGATCCAGGCGGACACCCGCCATGCCGCCTCGCTCGGACCCGGCGATCCCATGATGACCAGGATCAACCCGGCGGTAGCAACCGATTCGGAGAGCCACTGCGCAGGGCCGGTCCGAAGATGCAAAGACGCCTGGACCAAGGGCAGCTCGAACATGGCGTGTGCCAAGAGCGCACCCAGACAGCAACCCACGATTTGAACAATCACGTAGGCGGCGGTCTGTTTCAGGGTCAGTTTCCCCCGCAATGCCTCGACCATCGACACCGCCGGATTGAAGTGTGCGCCGCTGATGGAACCGAAGAGGGCGATCAGGGTCGCGAGCACCGCGACCGTTGCCGCGGTGTTCGCCAACAAAGCAACCGCAAGATTGCCGCCCGCGAGGCGCTCGGCCATGATGCCGGACCCGATTACGGCCGCGGCCAGCAGCAGCGACCCCAAGCCTTCGGCGACGAGTGCTCGGCTCACTCAGGCCGACTCGGTAGCGGCACCGTTCTTGCCGATTTCACGAAGCCGAGATTGCAGCGTCATGCCATCGAGCGATGCGATCGGAAGCCTCGTAAAGAGCTTGATTCGCGTTTCAAGCTCTTTGAACGCCGTACGGAAGGCAAATGCCTTGTCGGCATCAGTACCGGCGACCGCCGCGGGGTCCGCGATGCCCCAGTGCGCCGTCATGGGCTTTCCCGGCCAAATGGGGCACACCTCGCCGGCTGCGTTGTCGCAGACGGTCAAGACGAAATCAATGTGCGGCGCTCCGGGCGCTGCGAACTCGTCCCAGCTTTTGCTTCGAAGGTTTTCCGTCGGCAGATTCATGCGCCGAAGAAGCTCGATCGCCATGGGATGCACCTGGCCTTTGGGGAAGCTTCCTGCGCTGTAAGCGCGGAACCTTCCCTTGCCTAAACTGTTCAAGAGCGACTCGGCGAGGATGCTTCGCGCGGAGTTGCCCGTGCACAGGAAGAGGACCCCATAGATTCGTTCTGTCATTTGGCGCAGCAGCTCGCCGCAGACGCAGCCTTCTGCGCCGGCACGCAGCATCGAGCTGCCGCGGTGCTCTCAGCCGGGACAATCGACTCGCCGTGGTTGAATACCGCCGTGTCCTCGCCGTACACCGGGATCCTTCCCAGCGTGTGGAAGGTCTCCCACGCGATCCCTGTGGGATCAGTAATCCAGTACTTATCGGATTTGGCGTAGCAGCAGGGCTGCGCGTTTTCCTCAACCATACGAGCATCGGCGGCTTCCAGTTGCGCTCGCATAGCGCGCAGCTCCTCATCGGTTTCGACCTGGAGCCCCAGGTGATTGATGCCCACCGGTTGACGGTTTGTCGAGATTGCGAAGTTCACTCGCGGATCTTCGAGCATCCATTTCGCATAATCGGGCTCCCTGATCACGGGCTCCGCTCCGAACAGGGTCCGATAAAAGCGGACGGAGGCGGAAAGATCCTTGACGCTGACGTGCACGTGAAGTCGTTTCATGGTTCACCTATCTGGCGGGCGTGAGGACTTTGGCCGTGCGTTTGACAGACCTCGATCTCGGGTCCGGCGCGCAGCATTCGGCACTGCTGTCGCGGCAGCAGTTCTCGGTCAAATAACCGACCAACCCGTTCATCACCTCGAAGTCGACCGAGTAAAAGAGTTGGCGGCTGACCCGCTGCTGTGAAATCAGGCCGGCGCGCTGAAGGTTCTGCAAATGGAACGTCAAAGAAGACGGCAGGAGACCGACCCGATCGCCGATGGCACCGGCAGACAACCCCTCCGGGCCGCGCTCAACGAGGAGCCGGTAGATCGCCAATCGATGTTCGTGCGCGAGGGCTCCTAAAGCGGCAACGGCAGCCGGGGTTTTCATGCGCATATGATATTTCGAGTATTATCGTATTGTCAAGATTCCCCGGGGCCTGTAGGGCACATACGGTCTAAGGCGCAACCCTGGATGCTATCTCTCGCGCTTGCGCAATGAGCGGGTGCGAGGGATCAAGGTTCGCCACGAGGTGGTTCAACGCTTCCTGGGCGGTTGCCGAGGCGGCCTTGCGGCCGGCTCCCACCTCAGCGCGTGCGCGTAGCACCAGTGCCTCGCCGATCCATGACGAAGACTTAGGATCGACGGCGCCGATCCGCGCCAGCTCGAGCGCCGCTTGCGCGTGCTGTGCGGCTTCGGCGTAACGCTGCTCCGCCATGAGCGCCGAGCTCCGCAGCGCTTCCAGCTCGCGTGAATCGGGGTTGGTCCTCTGGTGGCGCGACGCGATCAGCGCATCCGCACGCTCGAGCGATTTCAACGCCTCATCGGGCCGGTTACGGGCAATGTCCAGGCGTGCGCCCACCAACAGCAGGCGCACCACCTCGATGCCTTTCTCGTTCGCCGCCAACCTGCGCTCTTCATCCGGCAAAAGCTCCGCCCAGCGGGCCTCAGCGGTGGCGAGGTCCGCGCGCGCAAGGGCGGCGATCACGGCCGACGCGCGCAGGAGCGAAGCCTGATAGCTGATACCTCCCTGCTCAGCTTTGCGCGCCGCCTCGAGGATGGCGGGCTCCGCCTGCTGCGGCTCCCCGCGGTCGAGGCGGGACAGGGCCCAGCAGCTCTCGCTGCTCGCACCCATATCGGCATAAGCCGCGTCGTGACGCACCTTGGCGGTGCCGGCGTCAACGTAGGCAACAGCCTTGTTCGGCTGTCCACCGTAGCGAAAGGCGACGCACACACCGTTGACATAGGCGAGGTAGGCACCGGTGTCCGCACGCCCCATCTCGCTCACGAGCGCCACGTTGCGGCTGGAGATTTCCAATGCCTCATGATATTGACCGGCCATCAGAAGCGCGCGCATGAGATCATTCGACGTGGCGAGATAGCGGGAAGATCCATGCATTCCCGCGCGATCGAGATCCGCAACGGTCGCGCGCAGATGATCGATGGCGCGCGCGAAGTCGCCCTCCTCCTGCACGACGAAGGCTTCGGCGGTGGCGCACTCGGCCTCGATGCCCGGAGGCGGCGGATCGAGCCGGCGCATTTGCGCAAGGCCCTGTGCAAGCTGAGCGCGCGCTGCCGTGAAGTCGCGGGCTATGGCGAGATCTTCCGTCCGAATGCAGGCGAGTTGCCCGAGAATATCTGCATCATCGAAGCGATGTCCGATGGTCTCCGCCTCGACGGCGACGTCGGCTGCGGTCCGAAAATCGCCGATATCTATATAGCGCCCTGATATGTCGATCAAGAGGCGTGCCGCCAGCAGCGGGTCGTTGTGAAATCGAGCTGCCAGGAATTGGCGCGCCCGATCGAGCCGCTGGCTCTCTTCGCTGGGGGAGAGCGTGCTCACCTTGTCGTCCAGAATGTATTGCGTGAGATCGGCTTGTGCATTGGCGCGCTTGGCCTCTTCGATGGCGCGGTCGCGCTGCGCACGCGCCGCCTGCATCTGGCTGAGGGCGAATGCGCTGGTGACGATGAGACCGACGGCGACGAGCAGGCCTGACACGACGCTGCCGCGGTTGCGGCGCACGAATTTCGCGACCCGATAGGGCACCGTGTCGGGCCGGGCGCTGATCGGCTCATGGGAGAGGTAGCGCCGCAGGTCCTCCGCGAATGCCGCGACGGATGCGTAACGCTCCGCCGGGTCTTTCTTGAGAGCCTTGCCGAGAATGGTGTCAAGGTCGCCTTCGAGAGCGCGGCGCCTCGAAATCGGTGCATTCGCGGCCAGGGATGGACGCAGCGCCTCTTCCTTGACGACGGCGTGGATCAGCTCCGGCGTGGAACGCGCGCTGTTGCCCAGCGGGTGCGCACCGGTCAAGAGTACGTAAAGTACGAGGCCGAGCGCGTATACGTCGGTTGCCGTGGTCACGGGCTGACCCAAAAGCTGCTCCGGTGCTGCGTACTGGGGAGTCAACGCCTGAGTGTTGGTTTGGGTGAGGGCGGTGTCGCCGTCCTGAGTGAGAAGCTTCGCAATACCGAAATCGAGCAGCTTTACGGTCCCTTCGCGGGTGACGAAGACGTTTGCCGGCTTCAGGTCGCGGTGAATGATGAGATGACTGTGTGCATGGCCGACCGCAGCAAGCACGCCTTGGAACAACGCGACTCGTGCCTCGACACCGAGTTCAAGGCGGTCGCAGTACGAGTCGATCGGCTCACCCTCCACATACTCGAGCACGAGGTAGGGTTGCGAGTCGTCGATGACCCCGGCATCGATGAGCCGCGCAATATTGGGATGATCCAGCCGGCCGAGCATTCTGCCCTCGCTGCGGAATCGCTGTTCACCGTCTCGGCCGAGCCAGTACGCGTGGACGAACTTGATCGCGACCGTGCCTTCGAAGCGTTCGTCGACTCGGCGGGCTCGCCAGACGCTGCCCATGCCGCCGTGACCGATCTCGGATTCGATGAGGTAGGGACCGATGCGGCGCCCGATGAAGGTGGCGCCGGCGGCCGGAGCGCCCGGGAAGGGAGAGTCGGACAAGAACTCGCCAAACTCCTTGCGATGGCGTGCCGCGAGCGCCTGCTCAATCTCGGCGGCGACCTCCGGGTGCGTGGATGCGAGCTCGGCGAGCCACGGGCCGCGCTCCGGCTCCGGCAACTCGAGAGCGCGGTCGAGGTAATCGCTGAAGACGCGCCATTGCTCCTCCGACAAGTTCGGCATCGGGCTCCCTAGCAATAGTCTATGGCTTATCGTTTAGATCGGAATCCAAACCCAATACCTGCCAATCCGCCCGGCGGCTGCGCTAAGTCTCGTTCATTCCTCTGAAGAGTATCAGGCGAGCTTTTTCCCAGTCGCGCATGACGGTGCGCAGCGAAGTCCCGCGCTGCGCGGCGATGTCTTCGAACGTGAAGCCGCAGAAGTACTTCAAGTCCACAACTCCGGCAAGGCGCGGATCGCGGACCGCGAGCTCATCGAGGGCGTCCGACAAATGCGCCAGGTCGGTCGCGCTCTCTGCCGATTCCTCGACTTCCGTGGGCAACTGGGTGATGTGATAAGCCCCGCCGCGCTTGAGCGCGCAGCGCTCACGCACGAGGTCGATGATGAGACCTCGCATCACTCGCGCCGCATATCCCATGAATCTTTCCTGATCCGGGAAATGTGCCTTGCGATTGGCCATTCCGATATAGGCCTCGTGGAGCAGCGTCGTCGGGCTGACCAATGCAGCTGCGCTGCGGCGGAGTTGACGCTCCGCGAGGCGCCGCAGGTCGCCGTAGAGCGAGGCGAAGAGCTGATTCTTGGAGGCATCGGTCGCGTCCGAACGTTGCTCGGCGATTATCGGTGGCTCAATCCCCATGCACGACCTCCCTGGAAGGCAACTCAGCATGCCGAATCGAGAACGCCGCCGCAACTCCGCTGCCCTGGGCCGCTTGAGCGCGTGCGGCAGCGCGGAAATCCCCGGGCCCCCCGCTGCTCGATGTCATGTTTGGCCGCCCGAATCCGATCCATGACATAGGGATCTTGCGGCGATTAAGAGGTAAACATAATGAATACCCGTGCTCTCATTCGGCAGCTGGAAGCGTTAGTTTTATCGGCCTGCGCGCACGCACGCGCGTCGGCCTGCGCGCTCGCAATCGCGGCGACCGCGCTCTGCGGCGGTGCCCGCGCGGAGCTGCCCGTGGGGCCCCAGGACCTGCAGCTGTTCTTCGATCACACCGGCGTCATCGGCACTCTGGACGTAAATGGGCCGGTCAACGAGCAGGGTGCGTTCTTTCAGAGCCTCGGAACGAATGGGCGGACCTGCGCGACCTGTCACGTCGCGAGCCAAGCCATGAGCCTGAGCGCGCAGGGAATCCAGCTTCGATTCGCGCAAACCAGGGGACAGGACCCATTGTTTGCCGCGGTTGACGGCGGCAACTGCCCCAATGCCCGCACCGGCAATGCAGCGGACCATAGTTTGCTCCTGAGTCATGGGCTCATCCGTATCTTCCTCCCGCTGCCCTCGAATGCGCAGTTCAGCGTATCGGTGGTGCACGACCCCTTTGGGTGCGCAATGGTGCCGGATCCGAATGGCGGTCTACCCGTCATCTCGGTGTACCGGCGGCCGCTGCCGACGACCAATCTCGGTTTCTTGAGCACGATCATGTTCGACGGCCGCGAGACGCACGTGCCGCTCAACAACGCGCAGACTTTCCTTGCAAACCTGAACACGGATCTCACGCAGCAGGCACTCGATGCAATCACCATTCACGCGCAGGCGGCCCAGCCGCCAACCGCGAGCCAGCTCGCAGACATCGTGGGATTCGAGCTGGGTTTGTTTAGCGCGCAAGTCGCTGACGCGCAAGCGGGCCTGCTCAGCGCGCGCGGCGCGTATGGAGGCCCCGTCGATCTTGCCGGCCAGCCTTATTACCCAGGTATCAATGACTCCTTGGGCGCGGATCCCTCCGGTGCGGCTTTCAATCCGGTATCCATGACGCTGTTTGCCGCGTGGGCGAATCTGAACGACAACAACGGCAATTTCATCGAGATGTACCAGGACGAACAGCGTCGCAAGATCGCGGCGGGTGCCGCTCTGTTCAACAGCGCACCGGTGCAGATTTCCAACGTCCGGGGCCTGAACGACAATGCCGCGCTCGGCGCCCCCAGTACATTTGCGGGCAACTGCACCACCTGCCACGACACCCCTAACATCGGAAACCACTCATTTCCGCTGCCTCTCGATATCGGTACCGGACACTCGGTGCTGCCGGGCGTCGAGTCGGATCCGAACATCGCCGCGGGGCTTGCGGCGCTTTCCGTGCCCGACTTGCCGGTCTATCTCATCAACGGTTGTCCGAATCCCTTCAAGCCGGGACAACCCGAATCGTTCTACACCACCGATCCAGGCAAGGCGCTCATCTCCGGGCTGTGCAGCGACTTCAACCGCGGCAAGGGCCCGATTCTGCGTGGGCTTGCGGCCCGCGCCCCGTACTTCCATAACGGCGCCGCCGCAAACTTGGACGAGCTCGTGAATTTCTACAATCAGCGTTTTCAGATGAATTTGACGGAGGAGCAAAAGGAGGACCTGGTCGCGTTCCTCAATTCACTGTGATCGATCGTGATGGGTCGGCAGGGAACTGGAGGTCGTGTTGTTCAGCGGGTGAGGAAATCCAGGATTTTATCGGCGAGCGCTCCAAACGGCGGCCAGAGGAAACGCATTCCGCTCACGCGCGCTTGATAGAACACCGGCCGCAATTTAGAGAAGGTCAGGAAGCCCTCGCGGCCGTGGTAGTGGCCCATGCCGCTGGCACCGACGCCGCCGAACGGTAAATCGTGCTGGCCGACATGCCACAGGGCATCGTTCACGCACACGCCGCCCGACATCACCTGCTCGAGCAGGTATGCGATGGTGCCGCGGTTACGGCTGAAAGGATAGAACGCGAGCGGGCGCGGACGCGCGTTGATGAACGCGACCGCTTCCGACAGGCTGTCGTAACCCACAATCGGCAGCACCGGCCCAAAAATTTCCCGCTGCAGAAGTTCGCTGTCGGCGGGCGGATCGATCACCAGGTGCGGAGCGATCTTGCGGCTCGATTCATCCCAGGGCTTGCCGGGCAGCAAGGGCACGAGAGTGGCGCCGCGTGCGCGCGCATCCTCCAACGCATGCGTTATGCGCGCAAATGCGCGCGCATCGATGATCGACGTGTAGTCCGGGCTTGATATGTCGCGGTAGCGCTGCGGGGCGATCTCCTGCGCCAGGGCAACGAACTCGGCGGTGCGGGCCCGCGGCAGCAACAAATAATCCACACTGGTGCAGATCTGCCCGGCATTCATCAATTTTACGAACAGGATCCGCTCCACCGCGGTGCGCAGAGGAAAGTCCTCGCACAACAGCGCGGGCGACTTGCCGCCCAATTCCAGGGTGACCGGGACGAGATTGGCCGCCGCCGCACTCATGACGCTGCGGCCGGTTTGAGTGGAGCCGGTAAACAAGAGGTGATCCACCGATAGCCGGGAAAACTCCATCCCCACGCCGCCGGTTTCATCGAATACCGCCAGCTTGTCCGCCGGAAAATAGCGCGGCAGCCGTTCGATCAGAAGCGCCGCCAGGTGCCGGGAGTTTTCCGACAGCTTCACCATCGCACGGTTGCCGGCCGCGAAGATCGAGGCCAGCGGCAAGAACATGAGGTTGATCGGGAAATTCCAGGGCACGATGACGCCCACAACGCCGAGCGGTTGCGGCAGCACACGGTTGCGCGCCCCGGGGAACAGCAATAAATCCACCGCGCGGCGCTGCGGACGCATCCAGCGGCGCAGGTGCTTTATGGTGTGCTTGATGCCATCGAGCACCGGCACCAGCTCGCCGAACAGAGTCTCGTGGCGCGAGCGGTTACCGTAATCTGCGTTGACCGCTTCGATTAGCGCGTCGCGGTTCTCGAGCAGGAAGCGTCGCAGCGTGCGCAGGTCCGCGACCCGCTCCTGATAGCGCGGCACGGGATGGCGCGCGTACGCCCGGCGTTGTGCATCGAGCGTTCCCTGCAGCAGCGGCAAAATACCCGCATCGCTCATCAGAAGTGCACGCCGAGCTCCACGCCATAGAAGCGCGGCGCGGTAATGTTGCTGAAAGGCGTGCCCAAGGTCGTCGCGCTGATGGTCTGGACGCCGGTGGCGTACTGCTTGTCGAAGAGGTTATTGACGTACAGCGCAACCGACACCGGGACATGCCCCTGGCTCACCCAGCCGATACGCGCATCCGTGCGGTTTTCCGCCGTGCCGATTTTAAATGTGGGTATGGTCAAGCAGCTTCCTTGCACCGCCGAGTCCGCATTGCAGCGCGTCGCCCCGCGATACGCATCCTGCAGGACGAAGTCCAGATCCCCGCCCGCCACATCATGCCAAAGATAATCGATGCCGCCCGCGAGGGACCACAGCGGTTCCCCGGTCGCCTGGCCGGACAAATTGGTGCCATCCGGGGCAATGTAATCCTTGTAGGTGTCGTCGATGTAGGCGGCCACAAAGTTCAGGCGCAAGGCGGAGGTTGCCTGCCAGCGCGCTTCGAAGTCCACGCCCTTGGCATGCTGGTCGCTGATGGTGACTTCGTAGGCGGGCAGCGAGCCATTGCCGTTCGATACCAGATTCAAAGACTGCAGGTTCGAGTAGAGGTAGTAGTAGACGGATGCGTTCAGCAACAACCGGTGCTCCAAGAGTTCGCTCTTCACGCCGAACTCGTAGTTGCGCACGGTTTCCGGCTCGTATTTCGCTCCGGGCTCGAGCGCGTTATAGCCGCCCGCCTCGTAGCCGCGCGTCACGGAGCCGTAGATCATCACATCCGGCAGCGGCTTGTAGTCGAGCACGACGCGCGGGCTCGTATCGTTCCAACTGTCGCTCATTCGCAACGGTGCCGCGGTCGAAATCGGCGTGTTGAACTCGATATTTTGGGTATATGGAAAGGGCGGCAGCGGAAATCCGATGGCGGTGAGCTCGGCGAGCGCGGCGTCGAGCTGCGGCGCGGTGCGCGTCGGATTGTACCAGCTGAAATCCTTCTCATCGTGCGTGAAGCGCACACCCGTGGTCAGGTTCCAGCGGTCGGCGACATGCCAGATCACGTCGCCGTACAGGGCATCCGCACGTGAATAGCCGTGGTTGATCATGTTCTCCTGCCAGGTATCCCCGAGCAGCGAGATCGGGATGCCGAACTGTGCCGCGGCCTGGCTGATCGGCCCGTAAATGCCTCCCGGCACCAGTCCCGTATTGTTGAGCAGCGTGTCGATGCTGTCGGTGTAGAGGTTCAGCTGGCTGGTCTGATGAGCGTCGTCATAGTAGTAGCTCGCACCCGCGACCCAGTCGGCAATGCCGGTCTTCCCCGACAGAGTGAACTCCTGGGAATAGCTCTTGTTGTCCTCGATGTTGACGTCGTCGAAATACAGATACAGGCGGTCGGTCCCGTCCTGGCTTTCGCGATTGTAGGTATTGAAGTGGCGATAGGCGCTGATGGAGGTGAAATCCCCGAATCCGAAGGAGTGTTCGGCGCGCAGCGTGAAGGCGTCGAAATGGCGCGTTTCGCGCGCACCGACCGTATCGTTCAGCAGCGGCGCGGTGAAGGGACTCAGCCAAGTCGCCGGATTGGTAGGAAAGGGCGGAAGTCCGGGCGATGGCGGCAGGGCCACGATGCCGATGGCGGGCCGCGGCGGCTGCGCCAGCTCTTCGTGTTCCCAGATCAGACGCACGCTCGTGTCGCCGGGCGCATGCCAGAGAACCTGCCCCCGCAGGCCCCAATCCCCGTTGCGGTCGTAGCGCTCGCTGGTCGCGTCATTGCGAAGCCAGCCGTCGCTGCGATTGTCGACGAAGGTCAGGCGCGCCGACACATCCGGGCTCAATGCCGCATTCACCATGGCCTCGTAGTATTCCTCGCCGTAATTGCCGAAGCGGACCTTGGCGGCCGCAGACCAATCGTCGGTGGGCTGATTGGTGACCACCGATATGGCGCCGGCCGCGCTGTTGCGGCCGAATAGGGTGCCCTGCGGGCCCTTGAGCACTTCGATGTGCTGCACGTCATTGAACAGCAGCAATGCACCGCCGGTCTTTCCCGTGTAGACGCCATCCTCGTAAATGCCGATCGGAGAGTCGGTGCCGATGCCGAAGTCCGATACGCTGATGCCGCGCAGCGTGAAGCCCGGCTGAGTCGGCTGTTCGCCGCTCACGTCGAGGCCCGGGACATAGCCGTTCATGCTGGCGAGGTCGGTGGCCGTCAATTTCTCGATCTGCTGGCTGGTCACCACCTGCAACGCAATGGGCACGTTCTGCGACGCTTCGGTGCGCCGCTGCGCCGTCACGGTGATGGTGGTGAGCTCGCCGCTGTCCGATGCGGGTGCCGGCACCGTCTGGCCGCCGGGGGCATCCGCTGCGACGGCGCCTCCGGCCGCCCACAGCGCAAGCAGAGAGAGGTGAATGGAATGGCGGCGAATGCTCATCATGCGATCTCCGTTTGTTGTTCTCATGCGCCGCACTGCCCGGGCATGGCGGCAATCCAGTCGCGAATCAATGCAAGGCCCTCAACGTGTACGGTACCGCGACCCTGCTCCGGCATCATGACGCCGGGCTCGCGCGAGCCCATGCGGAACGGCAGGATCGAGTCCTCGGGGTGTCCCGGTACAATGTCGAAAATATGATCGCCGGTGCCGCGGCCCGCCGCCACCGGCGGTTTGCAGACACCCAGATGCCGATCCGCGGCGGTAACCGCTTCGAAACTCAGGCCCGTCGTGTCCGCCGCCCCGGTGAGGCTATGGCAGTGCGCGCAATTGACGTCGAGATAGGCTCGCGCGCGGGCGTCGAGCGGCTGCGCCCGATCACGCCAGTTGGCATTGCGAGGCACCTCGGCGAGGGGCGGTAGCCCTGTCAAGTAACCGATCTTTTGCAGCAGCTCGAGCTGATTTTCCGCACCGGTGGGGTAGCCGTAGTCGCGATTGAGGTGGCGGGCTTTGAGCCCAATCGGGGCGATGCTCTTGGCCTTCAAATCCACGACGTGGCATCCCGCGCATTGATTCTCGTTCGGTACGACGTAGGTGAACGATTCGCGTGCTCCGTCGGATGCGACGAGTTCAAGCGGCACCTCATCGCCCGTGCGGGCGAGCTCCGCATCGGTTTGCTCGGCATTCCACACATAGGGCAGGGCCTCCCAGCCGTGCTGGCGCCGCACGAGGAGCCGAGTCTCGATGAGCCGAACGTGCTCGAGATCAAGTCCCTGGCCGGCAAAGTCTCGGGACTGATCATAGGTGCGCAACACCCCGGCGTCGCCGCCGGCGGCACGCGGATAATAAAAAGTCTTGCTGATGACGGTACCGACGGGAAAATCGAAACTCTGCACGCTCGCATACTTCGCGCTGACACCCGGCGGCATCCAGACGGTGCGCAGCTTGTGCGCATAGTCGCTGAAGAGCGGCGAGTTCAAATCATAGGGTACGACCCGCTCGTTCAGAGCGAGCCGTCCGCCGTCGCGATAGACGACATGCCATTCGCTCAATCGCTGCGGCCGGCCGTCGGCGAAGAAATGCACCGGTTGCGGCGCCGACGAACAGGCCCCCAATATCGAACCGACGAACACGGCGGCGGCCAAGGCAGCCCACCGGGGCGCCTGTTGAAACATCAACAAGCGCTCATCATGAGCGAGCGGACAGGTCTACCGGCGACAACTTCGGTAGTTCGCACTGAAACTGCGTCGTTGCAGTGGACGGATTTTTGTACTTGTGCGGCCCATCCGCATTGAGCACGGCGGAGTTGCCGTTCTTGATGCATATGCGCTCCTCAGCCGGCGGCTGGCCATTGACGAGATTCTTCTCGTCGCGATAACCATCCCAGAGGATGTCGGGGAAATGCCCGTTGAGTCCGAACATCGCCACCTTCAGCGTCTTCAGGTCCAGCCCGTCGGGCGAATCCCCACCGCCGGAAAAGCGATTGTCGTAAACATAGATGGCGCGCGGATACGGATCGTAATTCGGGTCGATTCCCGGCTTGTTGTAGTAATTCGTGGAGAAGTAAGCCGAGATGATGAGATTGGCTGTCTTGTTGTCCGCAATGTCGTTGTCGAATATCTCGACCTTGCTGTTCGAATTGACGACGACGCCGGCGCCGGCCGGCACGCTCGCCACTGCCGCTCCTTTGGCGGCGAAATTCGCCACGTTGTTCTGATACACCTTGTTCTTGAACACGCGGGTGGAATGCCCGGGTTGACTCAGGTTCGGCATATTGAACACGAGGATTCCGCCGGTATTGCCGGTGGCGACATTCTCGTACACGTCGGCATTGATCGTATTCTCGATCTCGATCCCGGCGACGTTCTGTTCCGCGTGGCAGCGGCGCACGATCACATTGGTGGACTGGCCGACATAGATGCCGGCATCGGACGCCCCCCAGGAAGAAGAGTCCTCGATCAAAATATTTTTGGATTTGACCGGGTAGATGCCGTAGGCACCGTTGGTCGTTTGCGATCCCCCCGTCCAGGCGACGCGCACGCCGCGGATCGTGATGTTCTCGCCATCGTTGATCTTCAGGCCGTCCCCCTTGGTATCCTCGATCGACAGGTTTTCGATGGTGAAGTCGCTGCCGTAAACGAGGATGCCTTCGGGACCGGAGATTTCGTTCTTGAACGACAGAATGCTCTTGTCGAGTCCCACTCCGCGAATCGTCACGCCGTTGGCGCGCAGAGTAAGCACGCGGTCAAGAGCATGTTGACCCGCGGGAATATCGATTACGGTGCCGGGCTTCGCGTCCAGGAATTGCTCCTGCAAACGCTTCTGGAATGCAGCATCGTCGGCCGTCAGACCTCGAGGCTGCGACTTACCGCCCTGCTGTCCACAGGCGGCGGCGATGAGACACGCAAACGCAACGGTAATTCCCCGCATTATCTCCCCTACTGTATTCGGACTTTGTTGTACGTCTGCGCGTGGCGACGCTGCGCAGCACGAATTGTCACAAGATTATAACATGCCCGCCATATACGGCGAATTTGGGGATAAGTCCGCTCAAGTAAAAGCGGACTGCAGCCACAGGTTTGATTGCGGCGTGTCGGATGACGGCTTCCGGTCGGGTATTGTCGTGGCCGCAAGTAATGGAATTTATTGATTAATCCGAAGCTCTTACATTCCCAATGAACATTGATATTAGAACCGAGACCGCAGCCGATGTTCGGGCAATTGAGGCCGTGACACGGCCCCATCTCGGTAGTGCCGGCGCATCAACGCCGCGGCGTGGGCTCCCGCCTCATGCACGAAGCTCTGCGTATCCTTCGTGAGCGTGGCGCGGCCGGCTGTGTACTGCTTGGGGAGCCCGAATACTACAGTCGCTTCGGCTTCCAAGCCGATCCGATTCTCATTCTTCCGAATGTGCCGCCTGAATACTTCCAAGCGATCTCGTTCGACTCATCTCGGCCGCGCGGCACTGTCTCGTACCATGACGCATTCAATGCCCGGGAATAGCTCTGACCTCGAGAAGGACGACGCCATGCGGCGGTACCGCGGCCTTGATCCTTCCGTGCAGCGTTCCGAGCTCCTTTCCTGTCCATACATTCCGGGCCGTGACAGACGCCATAAACCCCAGATCGCTCAGCTCTAGCTCGATATTTGCATCCGCGGTTTCGTCGGATCGATTGAAAAAACCGACAGCCTGCGAGCCATCGGCAAGCTTCCTGGCCCAAACCTCGTTCGCGCCCTTGGCCCATACCCGGACACCTTGATTGCCGGCCGAATCCTGGTCGATTGCGATCACTTCGCGATTGGTCAACAAGGCGATGGTCTCCGGAGTCATTGTCGACAAATCGTTGCCGGCCAGCAGCGGAGCGGCCACCAAAGCCCACAAACTGATGTGAGTTTGATATTCCACGGCGCTCATCCCGCCGTTACCGACTTCCAGCATATCCGGGTCGTTCCAATGTCCGGGACCCGCATAGCGTGCAATCGCCACCAGGCCAAAGCCGTTCATTGCCATGCTGGCGTAATTGTCGGAAATATCTCCTGTCGTACGCCACATATTGCCGCCGACCGACTCACCCCATTGCCAGACTGAATCCAAGCCGTACTGACACAGGCTAAAGACGATAGGGCGGCCGGTCTTTCGCAGCGCTTGATGCATTCGGGTATAAGCGTCGAGCATCATCTGGTGTCTCTGCTCCTTCGATTGCGCCTTTGCCATGACTTCGTCGTTGAAAGAGCATAAATCGTATTTCAGATAATCAACTCCCCAATCGGCGTAGGTCTTGGCATCTTGTTCTTCATGGCCGTAGCTGCCTTCGAAACCGGCGCAAGTCTTCGGACCGGGCGACGAATAGATTCCGAGTTTCAGGCCTCTGCCATGCACATAATCCGCGAGCGCCTTCATGTCGGGAAACTTCTCGTTCGGATGGATGACCCCCTGTGCGTCGCGTTTACCCTCCCATGTGTCATCGATATTGACATACACATATCCGGCCTCTCGCATGCCGCTGCTCACCATGGCATCCGCTTGGGCGCGTATGACAGAGTCGCTGACCTTGTCCGCGAAATGATTCCAACTGTTCCAACCCATGGGCGGAGTGCTCGCCAGGGGAGCGGGTTTCGCCGAGACGAGGCCGGACATCAAGATGATCGCGCCATAGATGACGCAATTGCTCAACGCGGAAATAGATCTTCGTTCGTTGCTCATGTATCTCCCACTTACCATGCCCAAAGGCTAAGGCGTCATCACCACCTGTTTCATAATAGCCTCGACAGTATGTACACGCGCTTCCACTGGTTTCAATTCGATAGCCGGACCAAGATTCAGGTACAGATCCGTCCGCCCATCGTACGGCGGCCAGCGTGGTGCGGCGGGCGTATTGGGGTCGCCGGTCTTCGCAAACTGCGCCCAGTAGGCTCGAAGGGTCTTGCCGAATGACGAGTCCTTGCCGGAGAGTTGCCACCCTTGGGGAAAGGAATCACTCAGAAAGTACAGCTCTTCGCCGTGATAGGCGCCCAAGGCGGCCCGTTGGCCGGTCTCCGCATATGAAAATCGAAACAGATAGCTCGATTGATCAATTCGCCACAGCGCTCGCGCCATTGAGTACGCTCCGTATGCGAAGCTTTCATTCTGGAGCTGAAGGTATCGAGCGGGAACCTCGGCATCCGTGGCGACCGGGTAGGCCGCAAACTCTCTGCCGGCATACGGGCCGGTATCGGCCTCGAGGTAACTTTTATACTCATCGATGGAGGCGGGTCCGCCGCGGCCGAATACCGTCGCTTCGTCTGCGTTGCTGCCGACCAGAACGGGAATTGCCATTTCTTTGCCCTCGGCAAAAGTCTTGGCTGGTTGCTCAGGAACAATCCAGCCGTCGACAATTGCGGAAAAGTGGAGTTTGCGATCCTGGCTCCAAGTCTTCAGGACGTCGGCCGCAGAAATGGCGCGCAACTGTCGCACGGTGTCCGAACCGTTCTCGATGTGTAGATCTTGCGCAAGGCGCTCGCCCGACACCTCCGCGGGGTCGGAGATCTGGTTGTAGCGCGCGGCTTCCACGCGGTCTTCGTTGAGCACGCCCTGGCAATCGCCGCTTTCGAGAATCGCTCTGTGAAACAAGCGTGCCGCTCGAGGCGATGTCATCAGCAAACAAATGTCGACGGCTCCCGCCGACTGCCCCATGACGGTGACTTGACGTGGATCGCCGCCAAAGCGGACGATATTTTCATGTACCCATCTGAGCGCTTGAATCTGATCCATCAATCCATAGTTGCCGGAGGCATGGTGATCGGACTCTGCCGTAAGCCCGGGATGCGCGAGAAATCCGAATGGCCCCAGGCGATAGTTGGCGCTGACGAAGACAATTCCCAACCTCGACAGGGAGGGGCCCAGCGGGTTCAGCTGGCTGTAGCCGGCCGTGTTGGAGCCGCCATGGAAATACACGATGACGGGCCGCCGGCGGGCGCCGGCGCGGGGTTGGTCGGACCAGACGTTCAGAAACAGGCAGTCCTCGTTCCACGCCACCATTGGAAGCCATCTTGCGGGAAGCTGCGGGCATGCGGCGCCAAAAGTCGTTGCTTTGCGCGTCCCAGTCCAGGGGAGCGCCTCACTGGGCGCTCGCCATCGTCGATCGCCGGTCGGAGGTGCCGCGTAGGGCACACCCAAGTAGGCCACCGCATGTTCGCCCTCGCCAAACCGGAAGCCTTCCAACGTACCCGCAGCGAGTTCGACCGTCGGCGCCTTGGACGCCGGCGCTACCCGCGCCGCCATACTGCCTTCTGCCGACGCCGGGCAAATTAGGAACCAAAGCCCGAACATGCCCAGGCCGGCGCGGAACACCGGGCGCATCGGACTCATTTGTCAGCCGTTCGCGCGACTGTAGTCCAAGGCAAATTCGGGCTTCCAGGTGCGCCCGTTGTCTGTGGACTTTTCCCACGTCTGCCTGAGGGTATTGTGGTCTACGCGAATTACACGGACACGATTGAGGATCGTTGCCCCGTCGTCGCCGCGGCTTGGACCGAGAAACTCCGCGGTGCCGGCGGCTACCTTGCCTTCGACAAACACATGCAGGCGTCCGCGGTTATCGGCGAATAGGCCGTGCCATGTTTGATCATCCTTACCGTAGGCGAACACGTTTTCGCCGCGATGACCATTGCTGTCGCCCCACTGTTCGACGAAAAGACATTGATCGAGCAGACGCTCGACCTTACTGGTACTCCCTTTGGGGCCGCCCGGATAACTCACGGTCCAGTTCCCCACCCAATAGTCGAGCTCTCGGCTCATGGGATCGGCGGAACAGGATTGCGCCTCGGCAGCGAGCGTTCGTGCCGGCATCATGGCTGAAGCGGCCCAAGCACCCACGATCAGCGAGAACAGTCCGAGCAGGCTACTTTGAATCGGAAATAGGCGGCGCATGGTCAGATCCCATCTTGCTGTTGACGGCTGCCACCCTACCGATTGCAAGTTCTGCGCGCCTTCAGTATTTTGACAAATAATGTCGATAAAGCGTCAACATGCCGTTCTCGACCCCATTTCAGATCAGTCGTCGGCCGTCATTGCGCTGACTCGCAACTATCCGGGTGGCCACGAGATTCCATGGCACTTTCACGACTTGGATCAGTTGCTGTACGCCTACCGCGGAGTAATGACGGTATCGACCTCCGACGGCACCTGGATTGTCCCGACTTATCGTGCAGTTTGGATACCGGCGGCGCTGGCCCATACCATAACCATGTCGGGGATGGTCGCGATGCGCTCACTCTATTTCCGCCGGCGAATTATTAAATCGATGCCACGAACCTGCTGCGTAGTCAGCGTCCCGCCTTTGCTCAGGGAATTGATCGCGGGCGCGAGCGAACTCGGTACCTTGAATAGAGCGAATAGAACGCAGCGGCACTTGATGCTGATGATTGCCGATCAACTTCGGGCCATCAACATGGAGCCGTTGCGCCTACCCACGCCGACCGACCCGCGGGCCATGCGAGTTGCGGAGATTCTAAGATCGGATCCGGGAGAGCGCCGGCCGTTTGCGCTTCTGTGCAAGCAGGTGGGCGCGAGTAAGCGGACGGTCGAGAGGCTGTTCCTGCGGGACGTGGGGATGACCTGCGGCAAATGGCGGCAACAGCTTCGGCTCATGCACGCGATGCGCTACCTGGCGGAAGGAGCCAAAGTGACGGATGCGGCATTGCAGTCCGGCTACAGCACTCCGAGCGCTTTTGTTTCCATGTTTCGAAAGACGCTCGGCACCACGCCAAGGGCTTATTTCCGGGAAGTAGGGAATAGAAACTACTAAAGCTGGATCGATTGTCATTGTCCGCCCGGTGCCGCTCCTCCTTGGCGGCCCGGCTGTGTCAACGCCGACAGGTCCGCCAGTGGAAACCAATACGAATCCGACCGATCGAGCTTCTTGGACTGTTCCTGCAGCAGCAGGCCGTGCGCCTGCGCAATTCGATCCATTCGGATGTACGCTGCGGCGGTGACGGTGGTGAGATATGCCAGGTCCTCCTCCGAGATGCGCGCGGGTGATCCGAGCAGACTACTGCCGAGTCTCACGATATCGGATGAATTCCGCAGCGCTATCGCCGCAAACAGGTCCACCCAGGTCTTCTCTTCTTCGGCCGCTGCCCGGTAGCACGCGCTGGACGTGATCTTGTTCCAGATTCCCTGCAGTTCGGCCGCACTGAGATAGGCCGCGGTACGGTCGCTGATGTTGCGTACCGCCATTTTCCAGGCATTCTGCGTCGCGGTGTCGGTACATCCCTCGCGATTGGTGTCGATGAGCATCGCGTACGACGAGATTGAAGGATCCAGGCCTTGGAGCACTCCGTCCAACACCGCCCGGCGAATCGCAAGGGCCGTTCGGACCGAGGAATCGCGCACCAGGGTGCTGCTCGCCAAGGGTTCGATCGTTGGATTCCGAGGTGCGTCGCCGGCTGCGAGGAACTCCAGGAAAGGTACCGACATGACGGTCAGCTTGGGAAGCTCGCTCGCGTTAGCGCCCACGAAGCGCAGGCGCGGAGCATTGAGGTCGACGAATGGGAAATAGTCCGAATTGGGCGGTACCGAGACGCTTTGCAACAGGGGCCCAAGAGTGAGATTGTCGCCGATTTTTCGCAGCCGAATGTCGTCAATCCCTTGTATTCCGATGCGATTGAGCTCCGCTCGCAGCAGTGGCGATTGAAATATACGATCATCCGGGATCGGGAGCTTCGTACCGCGAGTCGCAATTATCAGAATGTCTGAATCGTTTGAATTGTAAATCGCGTAGGCGCCGAAGTGCGGAGCCAACGCCTTGATTACCGATGCGACGATTCCCAAGTTCGTTTCATAGGTCTGGATCCACTGCACGAGGTAACCATCGGATCTGAGGTGCTGCGTAACGCGGCCATAGAACTCATCGGAAAATAGAGTCGCAACCCCGCTGACCCACGGATTGGAGGGTTCTGAAACTATCACGTCATACGGTTCGCGGGCGCTTGCGAAAAAAGTCTTTGCGTCCTCGAAAACGATGTGGCTGCGCGGATCCTCGAATACATTGCCGATACGCGGACCAAAGCCCTTGCGCGCCGCCTCCACCATGAATGGTTCGATCTCAATTGTGTCCAATCGCTCCACCAGTCCGGAGCCGAGAAGTGCATGGGCGGTGAGACCCGAACCAAACCCGATGTTTGCAACGCGCTTAGGACTCGGGTGCATGCTGAGAGGCAATGCCGCAAGCAGCAGCGTAGTTGTCTCGTCGATGGTTGCCGGCCCATGCCCCATCTGCACACCGGCGTCTGGTTTTCCATTTGTGGCAATCACCACCACCTTGTCCGGTCGGTCGACCAAACTGATCGTGGCAGTCTTGCCGTCTCTGAGATAAGTGACCAGAGCGCCGCCCGGAAGTGTTGCGAATCCGGTGCGATACACTCCCGACGCCATGCGCTGAGGATCCAGATTGACGACAAAAACGGTAAGCAGGAGCACCACGATGCTCGCCGCCGTTGCAACGGCGGCGGTCCGCGGCCGCTGCCGACGGACGGCGAGGATGCGCGACAGGCCCAGAGCCATGTGAATGGCGGCGCCTCCCAGGATGACGCCCTTCACCCCGATGAGCGGCATGAGTATGTGAACCGTGAGCAGCACGCCGGCTATCGCTCCGAGAGTGTTAACCGAATAAATCGTGCCTATGGCTCGCTCACCGGTTCCGCGGCGCATGAGTTCCCGCGTGAGCAGCGGAAGGGTCATGCCCGCGCAAAACGTGGTTGGAATCATGATCAGTGCGGCGATCGACTGACTTACCGCGTTGAAGGCGACATATCCGCTTTCGGTGCGCGTAAAATTCGCCAAACACCAGGCCATGAAATCAAAGGTCTCGTTGTAGGCAGGCAAGCTCAGCGCGGCCAAGGCGCCCATGACCACCATCACTCCGCCCAGGTATGTCGCCGGGTCGCGGATTCGCGCGATGCGGCTGCGCACGTACAGTCCGCCGAATGCCAGACCGAAGATGAACGCGCTCAGCATGAGTTCGAACGAATGCGTCGAGCTGCTGAGCACGAGACTGAGCATCCGAATCCAGCCGAGCTCGTACATAAACGACGCCGCGCCGGTCAGGAACGCGGCGATCACGAACCATCTTGCCAAAGTGTCGGGAGCCGCCGGTGCGGCCTCCGGCGTGGGTGCGGGTTCGGGTTGCCTTCGGACGACGGACCAGACCATCAACGCCAGGGCGACGTTGAGCAGACCGGCCGTCAGTATGGTACCGGGCAGCCCCACCGCTCGGATGAGTACAAAGCCGCTGATTAGAACCCCGATCGCGGCGCCCAGACTGTTGGTGAAATATAAGGTGGCCAGAGTTTCGCCCGGCCGGTCGGGCCAACGGCGGATCAGGCCGCCGCTGATCAGAGGAAAAGTCATGCCCAGAAGGACTGACTGCGGGAAGATCAATAGAGCAGCCAACGACCATTTGTAGGCATGAACCGCGAACCCCGCGGGCAGCGAAGGTATTACCGAGGCAAACGAAAAATCCGAGGCGGCGACGAATGTTCGATGGAAAATGACGCCTAGTAGCCCGATCATGCCTTCGACTAATACGTAGCTCCATAGAAGGTGTCGGAGGCGGGCTGAGTAGCGTGCGACCGCCCAGGATCCGAGCGCCATTCCCCCCATGAAGATGGCAAGCACGAGAGTCTGCGCGTACGCGGCATGACCGAGAAAAAGTTTGAGGTAGTGCGACCAGATGGATTCGTAGATCAGTCCGGTAAAGCCGGATATGAGAAATACAGCCAGCAGAAACCGCCGTTGCACGAAACCGGATGCCTGCATTGTTGTCCTTGCCTGCCTACGTCACCGTGGAAGCGAACGCACCGCTTCGCGTCGATTGATCATGGGCCACTCCCGGCCGCGGCTACTTTCGCGCGGCCAAGATATCGTCGAGCCGCCCGGGTGTCGATGATTCGCGTTCCAGGTGCGGGTAGCGCAAACCGTCGTGGTAGTCGAGAGCGAGGACTCTAAATCGATCGCCGGTCTTGACGATCAGCTCGATCGGAACCTTCGTCGTCTTCGCCGATCGGATCGCGTCCTTGAGTACATCGGCACTGTAGGCGGCACCGTTGATTGCCAATATGACACTGCTTTCCGTAACCTTCGCCTTGAAGGCGGCGCTATCCCAGAGCACCTCCAGTACGGTGCCGTCCTTGTCGTCGAGTTCGACTCCGATGGAGAACAGCAGGTTCACGCGCTTGCTCTGATCCTCGTGCGCCTTCAGCAAGTCGCTTGGAGCGTCCGAATAGACCAGCTTGTAGCCGCCGCGCCGCAGCCCATCGAAAGGCGCCGGTGCGGCCGTAGAATCGAGCCGCGCGCGCAGAAATGTCCTCCAGTCGTAGGGTTCCACATTGTTCAGCGCCTTGACGACGTCTTCGAAGGTATAGGTGACGATGTTGGCGCTGCCGCCATCGATGCCGAAGAAGGCCTGCGCGAAGTCGTCGAGGGATCGTTTTCCCTGCGAGCGCTCGCGGATCAAGGTGTCGGCGTCGAGCCAGATCAATGCGGCCTCATAGTAATAGTCCTCGTAGCGCTGCCAATTGCGCCAGGACATGGGACGGCGTGGATTGATGATCTCGTCGTTGGTCGTATCCTGCAAGGCGCGCCACCGGCGGCCCGCTTGGGCTTCGTAGTACGCCGCCGTGAGGGCGAGCTGATCGAGCGCCTGCTGTTGGGTCCACAGGCCGGAACGAGCAGTCAGCACCTGGCCCCAATACTGAGTCTGTCCTTCATACACCCAGAGCAGGCTATCCTGCATCGGCACGTTGTAGTTGGGGGTCCACAGGTCCGCCGGACGCCGGAACTTGCCGTTCCAGGAGTGTGTGAACTCATGCGCAAGCAGATCTCGGTCGTAGGCCGTCTTATTCCATTCGGTGAAGGCTTCGGGATCGCTGCCGTCTTCGCTCGATTGAAGGTGTTCCAGGCCGTTCTGTTGAATCTGATCGCTCAACGAATAAAGAAAGTCGTAGTGTGAATAGTGGTGCGAGCCGAAAATTTTGTACGCCTGCTGCACGAGATTGCGGTGGGCCTGGAGTTGCTCGGGACTGATCGCGAGAAGCTCCGGCCGGTCGGCGAACAGGTCCAGATGGACCGGCACCGCGCCGCTCGGATCGAGGTCGAGCCGCGACGTATAACGGCCTGCATACACCGGACTGTCGATGAAAGTCTCGAGGTTGACACGCTTGAATTTGATTTCCCTGCCGTTCGCGGACACGGTTTCCAGGGCCGATCCGAATTTCCAATCGACGGGCAGGGTGAGGCTTGCCTCCACCGGAATCTGCCGGGCGAAGTAGCCGGCAGGGTAGAGGACGAGCGCGTTCCACTCGAGCAGCAGGATATCGCGAGTGATCTCGATGGCACCGACTTTGAGGCTGGTTGGGGACAGGTAGTCGAAGTCGATGTCGATCGATTTCACCCCGGAGGCCGGATGCACGTGAAGCGCGTACACATCGACCGGATCGCGGAACCAGGGCACCGGTGCGCCGTTCGCGGTTATCCGGATGCCGGCGAGCCTGTCGATCGGGCCCTCCGGTGCATGCGTTCCCGGCAACCACTTCGGATAGAGCAGCACGGTATCCGGGCGGACTCCGCTCAGGGTCTCGTGAACACGCACGATACGTCGTTCGAGATCGGAAGCATCCACTGCGAGGCGCATCTCGTCGGGATATGCCCGATCCTTCGGCGCCGCGATCGACTCTGCGGGCGCGATGGGGCTTGGGCCGGAGCTTGCGTTCACTGTGGCGAAGGCCGCCACGCAATAGATCGCCATGGACATCAAAATCGGTTTCATGAAATTACCTTCTACACGTTGTACTTTTGCGACCCGCATATCGCGAGATATCTCATCCTTCGAACCCTGCCGGTCTCTCGGCTGCCACCCTGAATTCGCGTTCGAGCGCCAGCCCGACTCGCCCGATTGTACCCTCGTCGAAAAGACGCCCGATCAGGGTAACGCCGTGTGGTACGCGGCGCGGCGGATTGAATCGCGGCATCGGATTCGCGGGATCAGGCGCCCAATCGCTGCGCGCCTCGGAGACTTCTACGAATCCCGCGCGAAGGGTCAGCGAAGGATGCCCCGTGGCATTCGTGATGACCAGTATTTCGTCGCGCAATGAAGGCACGAGCAGTAAATCCACTTCAGAAAAGACCCGCGCCATTTCGATCGCGACTTTGCGGCGCAATCGATCGGATTGGACCAGATCGACCGCCGAGAGAAATCTAGATTGTCGAAAGATATTGGGCCACGCATCGGGAACCTGCATCTTCAACTGATTCAGGCCGCCGCTGAGTGTCAAGTCTTCGAAGGCCGCAGCCGCCTCCGCGAAAAGAATCACGTTCAGGGAATCATAGGGCCAGTCCGGGATCGAGACTTCGGTCGCAGTCGCGCCAAGTTTCCGAACTGCCTCGAGAGCGGCGCGGTCCACGTCGGTGGCTTCCTTCGTCCACTGCGGAAAGTAGCCGACACGCAAGCCGGTGATCGGCGCGGTCGCGTCATAGTCCAGCGTGCTCGGAACGCAGGCTACGTCCAAGTTGTCCGGTCCTGACATCGCGCGCAAAACCAGCAGGGTATCTTCGACGCTGCGGGCCATCGGGCCGAGTTTGTCGAGCGACCAGCAGAGCGTCATCGCCCCGGTGCGCGGTACGCGGCCATAAGTAGGACGCAGTCCCGTAACGCCGCAGCGCATACTCGGCGCCACGATGCTGCCGCCGGTCTCGCTTCCGACGGAAAAGCCAACCAGACCCGCAGCGGTGGCAGCGCCCGGTCCGGCACTTGATCCGGAAGCCCCCTCCTCGAGGAGCCACGGATTCATCGTCTGGCCTCCGAACCAGATATCGTTGAGTGCCAGGGCTCCCAGGCTCAGCTTGGCAACCAGTACTGCGCCTGCCTCGCGAAGCCGCCGGACCACCGTCGCATCCGCCGCGGGTACACGATTCCTGAAGGGTTCCGCACCATAGGTGGTCGCGATACCCGCCGTGTCGAGCAGGTCCTTGGCGCCCCAAGGGATACCATGCAACGGTCCTCGATACTTTCCGGCCGCAATCTCGGCATCTGCGCGTTTCGCCTGTTCGAGCGCCAACTCGCGCGTGGGTGTGATGACGCACCTCAGCTTCGAATCGAAGCGTTCCAACCGTTTGAGATAGATCTGCGTGAGCCTCTCCGAAGAGAGTTGTCGCGTCTCGATCCAGTGCGAAAGTTGCGCGACGGAGGCAAAGGCAATGTCCGGATCGCCGGCAGGTAGACGCCGCACCTCCATCTTGCTGCGAACAAACCGGTCCCCACGTAGATTCGTCTTCTGTCCGTACCGACTGGGTTCCCACCGCGAAGCCGGCGCCAGTGCCGCTTCCAGCTGTACCTTCTTGGGTCCGGTGCGCCGCTCATAAAGGGGAGCCATGGCCTCTCGCCAACTGCCGGCCGCGTCATGCAACTCCCGGCTGCTCAATTCGACCTGCATTAATTTCTCAGCTTCCGCGAAACTGGCAGCGGAGATTTCGGGTCCCACGGGCGGCGAGGTGGCAAACGCGGAGGGTGCCCCGGGGGGTGCACCGCTCTGCGCCGGTGCGGCTTCGTACGCGCCGATGGAGGCTCCAACCACGCCCAGGGATGCGCTGGTTAAGAAACGCCTTCGTGAGTTCATCAACGTATCTCCCGATGTTTCCTGCATTCTAGGGGTGGCGCAACACTGCCGGCGCGAGCGCGCTATTTGACGGCGCGGCTGATTTCCGTGTTTTGAGCTGCGGCAATCAAATCGTGGCGGTTCCAGGTGGTTCCCTGAGTCGGTCGCTCGTTTCAGTCTACGCCGAATGGCCGCACAATAGAGAAACCGGGCGCGTGATGCGGGTCGTTCAGGAAACCAAGGCAATAGCCCGACCGTCGTTGACACGACGAATTCGTGACGCCGGACACAGTGGCCCCTGATAGGCCCGAGGAACATCAAAATCAGGAATTTCAGGGGGACGTACCTTGTTCAGCAAGGCCAGGGGAATAAACATTGCCGTGGGAATCATCTTGATCGGAGGCGCTCTCAGCGCTCTCTCTGTCATTAAAAGCCGCGCGCAGCTTCAGGCCCAAAACGCCGAGCTTCGGCGACAAGCGGCCCTCAAAAATCTTCCGATCGGCGTCGGTTTCCGCCAGGCAATACTCGGGCACGGTGAGATCGCAGTGCTGCGCAATTTGAGCGCTACAGGGCTTGCCGTGAGGGCGCACATCGTCGATGCAGCGACGCACCGGGAGCACGATTTCACCATCGAGGTGGATCCAGGTCGTCCTACGGAATTCGGCTACGTACAGGGCTATGCTTTCGAATCCGGCGACGCCGTGACCCTTTCGCACGACGGATACAAGACCGTCTATTGGGTGGTGCCGTAAGGCCGGGGCGCTTGCGCCACCGCCTCGCCTATTTGCTGCGCGATGGCGTCGACCATGGCGTACCGGCGGCGGTACTGCGCCCGCTTGCGCGAGGGGATGTCCATTGCGGATCGCTGCGTGATGCGCGGACTCAGCTCGAAGTAGGCATCATTCATCGGAAGGCCGCCGCATTCGATCCATGCGCGGTCAAAGCTCGAGAAGACCTGTTCCTCCGGACTGTGATAGGAGTTGCTGCATATTCGTTTGCTGTCCGAAATTGCCAGTATGCGCGCAACGCCGAGGGGGCTGCACAGCAAGCGAAAAGTCGTCACGAGCAAGTCGCGCGGCCGCAATCCGTGCATATTGTGCGTCAGGGAACGATAGATCTCGACCGCCTCCGGGCTTTTAAGGCCCTGCAAGCCGCCGACATAGGCGATGAGCTCGGCGCCGATCTGCCCCAGCGTGAAAGTCAGCGAGTAGAGACGCTGGTCGTTCTTGAACAAACTAACAGTCACCTCGCCTTCATGCTCGAAGAGCAAGAACTTGTGGAGTCGAATCTGGATCGCGTCCCCGAGGTCGGCGAGGGTGATCGAGGCGAGAGCCGGGAAGCGCAAAATCCCAAGCCGCCCGTTGAGCAGTTTGTAGTGACCGCTGATCGCGTCCAGCTTCTGGTAGAACCGCCAGTCCACGTTCAGGTAGGGATGAATGACGCACGCCAACAAGGAGGGCCGCAGTGCAAGAGTTTCCTGCAACGCCAGATTGGCCGGGTCGCCGAATTTGTCGCGAAACGCTTCCAGATGATAGGTGCACCGTGCGAATTGCGTCGCCATCCGCCGAACCAATTGTTTCTTCTCGCCCGGCCGAGAATAGCTCACCGCTTGCAGCACCTGCTTCAGCACGTGGAGCCGACCGAGGCGATTCCCCGAGAGGGGCATCTCTGACGGATCGGTCGCTTGATCAAATCGGCGAGGTGCGGCGGCCAACTATCCTCCTGTTTGCGCCCGTCCGTCACCACCGGCTGATTTGCGGAGGATTTCGGCGCTCGGCAACGGGCAGCATAGACCGCTCATCGGTTCGCACAATCGGGTGAATCATCGATGTCACGTAGGAAAAGACCGGACGCCGCCGCGATGGCGGCGCGGAGTATGAACGCAGGCCGGGCGAATCGCCACTCCCATGGATTTGGTGATCGCGGCCCGATACTGCAAGCCTGCGCGTCCGGGGGGTGTGAAGTCGCGCACAGGATCTCAAATCGGTTGCCGCCGCTTCCCCCCATCGGGTTATCATGTGAACTCCACCAACGCAAGGAGCGGCCATGGCAACGGAATCGAGCAACCTATATGCTCCCCCGAAAAGTGCGGTCAAAGATGTTGGTGGCGACGAAGCGATCGAATCAGCCTCCAGGGCAGCACGCTTGGCTGCCGTCATGCTCGACGGCCTTCTCGGCTTCATCTGGTTCGTGCCGGCCTACGTGACGAATTTTGCGACGATTGCACAACAGACACGCGGCAACCCGGCGATGGTCTGGATCAACCTCGCAAAAACCGGCGGTTGGTTTTATGTCGGCCTTCTCGGCGCGCTGGTCGTACTCGCGATCGATCTCACCTTGTTGGCACGTAATGGTCAGACGATCGGCAAGAAGCTGCTGGGGATCAAAGTCGTGCGCGTCGACGGATCGCCGGTATCGTTATTTCGGGTATTTTTTCTGCGCTACGTCTGCAATACCTTTCTGACGCTCATTCCGCTCTTCGGTTCTCTGTATTCTTTGGTGGACTCTCTGATGATATTCGGCGACTCGCGACGAACGGTGCACGACCGCATCGCTGATACCATCGTCATCAAAGCTTGATATCGCCTATCGACACGGTCATCACTGCGGAAACGCCCGAGGGCATCGCGATTTCAATGCGCGCCGCAGGCTTTCCGGTGCGATGCATGGCCTTTCTGATCGATGCCTTGATACGCTACTCAATCATCTCCGGCGTGGCCACAGCCCTCGGTTCCGGCGGCCGTGTGGGCATGGGTGTGCTGCTCATCATCGCTTTCCTGATTTTGTGGCTCTACCCCGTCATCTTTGAGTTGACGCCGGCCGCGGCCACACCGGGAAAGCGCGCCATGGGCATTCAGGTGATGATGGCCAATGGCTTGCCCCTGACGCCCGCGGGCTGCTTGATTCGAAACTTGATGCGTGCGGTCGACATGCTTCCTCTGCTGTACGGCTTCGCGATCGTGTCTGTGCTGATGCGCCGGGACGCGCGCCGGCTCGGCGACTTGGCGGCCGGCACCATCGTCGTGTACCGCGATCGGGAGTCCCCGACAGGTGATTTCGGGCCCGGCGAGCCCCTGCCGCCACCCGTGCCCTTGACCATCCGCCAGCAGACGGCCATCGCCTCGTTTGGCTGGCGCGTCAACCGACTCACGCCGGAGCGCGCCGAGGAAATCGCGGTTTTGGCCGTCGACGCAGTGCCGGGCGCCAAAGATTCGGCTGTGGCGGAGCGTTTGGTCGGAATCGCGCGCTGGCAGCACGGTCAGCGGCATTTCATGCCGCGGGGCCCCGCGGAGCAGACGTGACGCCGCTCGATTTCCAGACCGCAAACCAGAGCAGCTGGAAAGAACTCGAAAGCGTACTTGGACAACGGCAACGCGATCTCGATCCCGACCGGTTCCTGGCTCTGTATCGGCTCTGCTGTGAACATCTGGCGCTCGCCCGTGCGCGCGGGTTTCCGCTGCACGTCATCGAGCGCCTCTCCTCGATTACCTCGCGCGCGCACCAAATCATCTACCGCCAGAGCGATGTTGGCCTGGCGCGAGTGGCTCGAGCATTGCTCGAGGATTTCCCAGCCATGGTGCGCAGGCTCTGGCCCTACAGCGCGGCCGCCGCGGCACTGCTCATGATTCCGACGATCGCGATCGGGATCGCGACCTACCTCAACCCGGATTTGATTCTCTCCATCGTGGATCGCAGGATAGCCGAGGAGTTCCAGCAGATGTACAGTCCCGCGGCGCAGGCCATCGGCCGGCCACGCGATATCGCGAGCGACTGGATGATGTTCGGTTTCTACATCAAGAACAACATCGGTATCGCCTTTCAATGCTATGCCACGGGAGTGGTGTTCGGCTTGGGATCCTTGTTTTTCCTGCTGGCCAACGGCGTCTTCGGCGGCGGTATCGCCGGTTACGTCGCTTCGTTGGGCTACGGCAGCACATTCTTTCCCTTCGTCGCGACGCATTCGGCATTCGAGTTGACGGCGATCATACTGTGCGGGGGGGCCGGTCTGCGCATCGGTCAATCCGTGTTGCTGCCGGGGCGGCTGACGCGAGTGGCGGCATTGGAACTCGCGGCGCGGGAAACCAGCCTGATCGTGTTCGGCGCCGCGGTCATGCTGGTGATCGCGGCTGCCATCGAAGCATTCTGGTCATCGGCTCCGTGGGTGACACCCACTGCAAAGTACATCTGCGCAGGTTTTTGCTGGACTCTGGTGCTCTGCTTCTTCTTGCGGCGCCCCCATGCAAAATGACACCGTGGACGTCGTGTGGCGGCCCCGCACCAGCTGGGAAGGTTGCGACCTGGGCATTCGGCTCCTGCAATCCTGGATGCGTCCCGTGTTTACATGCTACCTCGCGGTCGCGGTACCCTTGTTCTGCATCTTCGCCGCGACCGGTGCGGCTGTTTCATGGTTGCCGCCCCTGTTGATATGGCTCTCGAAGCCCTGGCTCGACCGGACGATCTTGTTCGTGCTGTCGCGCGCGCTGTTCGGCCGTACAACCTCGCCGCTCGACGTGTGGCGCGCACGCGGGGATGTGTGGTGGCCCCAGTTGGCCGCCACCCTCACGGTGCGCCGCTTGACGGCGTCCAGGTCTTTCACGCAACCCATCGTTCAGCTCGAGGGCCTTCGCGGGTCCGAATTGCGCGCTCGGATCGGCCGGCTCGCCGCTCGACATCGGGGCGTCGCGCGCGGCACGACCCAGGCCTTCGGCTTGGCGGAGTTTGCGCTGTTCACAAGCATGTTTTTTCTGCAGGTTTGGCTTGCGCCGCATACGGACGCCGACCCTTGGAGTGATCTGCAGTCGATATGGCAGCCGGCCCACGCATGGGTCACCACCGTCGAGTACGCGGCGATCGTCTGCTTTCTCGAGCCGTTCTACGTCGCCGCCGGTTTTGGAATGTATCTGAATCGGCGCGTGGAACTCGAGGCTTGGGATATCGAACAGGAGTTTCGTAGTGCGTTCGCGCGCTAAAGCTGTTGCGCTCGCGGTGCTGATCAGTCTGCTAGCGTCGACCGCGCAGACCGCGCAGACCGCGCAGACCGCGCAGACCGCGCAGACTGTGCCGACCGCGCCTGCTGTGCCCACCGTGCCGTCTGCGCCGACCGCGCCGGCCGATCACGCGGTCAAGCTCGCGCCGGCTACGGGCAGCGCAATCTCCCCCGAGTCAATGGCAGCCGCGATCGCCCGGCTGCGCCTTGACCCAAACCTCGGCGGCCAAACGAAGGTACGTACGCTGCGCTGGGTCACCAAGCTGCATCCGCGGCCTCCGCCGACATCTCCTGGTTGGATAGTCGGATTGTTCAACTATCTCGGCCAATTCGGCGGATTGTTGCTGTGGATTGCCGGCGCCGGAGCGGCGGCGACTGCCGCGGTGTGGATTTTTCGGCTGCTCAGATCAGTTGAACCGCGCGCAGTGCCCACCCAGCCCGACGCCGACGACCGCCGGGTCTTCGATCTCGATATCCACCCCGACTCGCTGCCCGACGATGTCAGCGCCGCAGCGATCGAGCTTCTGCGCGCGGGTCGTCTGCGCGACGCCTTGTCGCTCTTGTATCGGGCGTCGCTTTCGTCCGCGGTGCACCGTTACGGGGTGACCCTGGGCGCTCATTACACCGAGCGCGAAGTGCTTAGAACGGTGAAGGGCGCGCTCGACGAAGACCGCGCGCGCTATTTCACCGATCTGGTGGCGACCCGGCAAAAGATCGCCTATGCCGGAGAGGTTATGGCACCCGATGCAGTACTGCCGCTCTGCGCCGGGTTCTCTACCTGCTTCGATCCGCCGCCGCCATGAACGGAAAGCGCCCCTTGCAATTGCTGGTGGCCGTGGTCCTGGCGGCCGCGGTCGTCTGGGTTGCCATGAACACCTATTGGGACTACGAGATGGTGGACAATCCGGCGCGGGGCGAGGCCATGCGCAATCGCTACTACACTTTCGAACACCTGGCGCAGGGGTTCGCCATTCATACGAGCCAAGTTCCCACCTTGCGGACACTGCCCGCAACCGACGGCGTGCTGGTTGTCGATGATCTGCGGGGGACTCAGCTTTACATCGACGCGCTCGAGAGATGGGTTGCAGGCGGCGGTCGGCTGCTGTTGTCGCGCGGGGCGTTGCTATCCAATCGCAAGCTGCAAATGTGGAGCGGTGTGGGCATGGCATCGCCCGGGGCCGCCGCCGAGGATGACGCGCCCCCAGCCCCTCCGCGGGCAGCAGCTCCCAATGACGGCTGCGCATCCTACTCGGAGCGCCTTGCAGGCCGCGAAAGCGGAAAGAGCCTCCGCGCCTGTCTGGGATTCGTGCGTGTGGCCTTCTCGAGCATGCGCACGCCCGCGTGGTCGTTGTCGAACGGGTATGGATTTCAGATGCTGCGAGTGGCCATCGGTAAAGGAAGTATTGCCGTGATTGCCTGCGAGTGTTTGATGGGCAACAAAAGCCTGTTGCGGGAGGACCACGCGCGCGTGGTATTCGACTCGATTCCCTTGAGGCCCGGCGATCATGTGGACATTCTCGATCCCGTCAGTGCCGAAAAGCTGCTGGCATTATTGTGGCGCCTCGCCGCGGCCGCGATAGTCTGCGCTCTGGCCGCCATCGGACTGACGATCTGGCGCAAGCTGCCGCGCTTCGGGCCGATCGAGGCGCCGCCGCCGCCGCTGCGCCGATCGCTCGCGGAACAGATTCGCGCCCGGGCACGCTTTGCCTGGCGTACTCGACGCCTCGCGTCCCTGCGCCGCGCCGAGTGCCAGGCGCTAACCGAGTCGGCGTCGCGGAGGCTCGTGTTCTATGAACGGATGGATGCCGTGCAGCGCATCGGCGCGCTGGCGGCGCACACCGGTCTCGACTCCGGTTCCTTGCGCAGCGCGTTGAGCGACAATCTCGACGGCGGCGCAGAATCGCAACGCGCGGCAATCGTGCTGCTCGAGAAGGCGCGGCGACTTTTGAATCATTAAGTTTCTAAAACGCAAGGTGCACCAGCATGAACGATGAATCGAATACCATTGTGCGGGCCGGCGAATTGCTGGCGAAGCTGCGTGCCAGCGTCGGAAAAGCCCTCGTCGGGCAGACTGCGGTCGTCGACCAGACCATCATTGCCCTATGCGTGTCGGGACATGTACTGGTCGAGGGCGTGCCGGGTCTGGGCAAGACATTGCTGGTTCGCGCTCTGGCGCAAGCAATGTCCTTGAGCGTGGCGCGGATACAATTCACGCCCGATCTCATGCCATCGGACATCACGGGACACGCCGTGCTCGACAGCCCAACGCGCGAGCTGCGCATAGTGCGCGGCCCGGTGTTCACGAACATACTGTTGGCCGACGAGATCAACCGTGCACCTGCCAAGACGCAAAGCGCGCTTCTCGAGGTGATGCAGGAATATCAGGTGACCCTGGAAGGCAGGACTCTGCAGTTGCCCAAACCCTTCATGGTGTTGGCGACCCAGAATCCCGTCGAAACCGAGGGCACCTATCCGTTGCCCGAGGCGCAGCTGGACCGTTTCCTATTGAAGGTCGTCATGGACTATCCGAGCGAGACCGAGGAGGTGGATGTGGTACTGCGCACGACCACCGGCCAAAATGGGGATCAACTCCCGCTCTCGGAGGTGACCGCGGTCTTGAACGAAAGGGCGGTGCTGGCCTTGCAGAATCTTACCGCCCGCCAGCACGTCGATCAGGCGGTTGTCGATTATGCGGTGCGCATTGCGCGCGCCACCCGCGAGTGGCCGGGCATCGCGATGGGCGCAGGTCCCCGCGGCCCCATTGCGCTGGTGCGGGCGGCCAAAGCGGTGGCGCTGATGGAGGCACGCTCATTCGTGATTCCGGACGACATCAAGTCGGTGGCGCTCGGGGTGATGCGCCACCGCATCGTGCTGTCCGCCGACGCACAGCTCGACGGACGCCGGATAGACGATCTGCTCCGCGGCATTCTCGAGTCGACGGCCGCACCTCGCGTGTAGAGCGATCGGATGTTCACCGCCGTCATTCCATCGAGACTACTGATCGCCATTGCCGTGGGCGGCGCCGCGATCTGCACGGCGTCGGCTCTTGCATCGGCCGATCCTGTCGTCGTCGAGGGCGCCGCCGTCGCGGGCGGCGTGCTCTTATTCGCGCTGTGCGGCGCCGACCTGTTGCTGAGCATTCTGGATTGGCGGCGCTCTCCTCTGGAAATGCGCCGTCAGCTGCCCCACGCCTTTGCCATCGGAGTGCCGGTCACGGTGCAGGTGACCCTCGACAATCAGGGCGGCTCGCGCCGACTCGGCCGGTATCAGGAATATGCCGATGCGACGCTCGTGATGCCTCGATTGCCGCTGCCTTTCAATGTGGGTCCGCGGCAGCGCGAACTGCTCAACATCGATGTGACCCCCACCGCGCGCGGTTCACACCGGTTCGACGCCAGCCGAGTTCGCCTGCGCTCGCGTCTTGGCCTGCTGGACCTGGATCTGCGGATCGGGTCGAGTGAGTCGCGCCGGGTGTTCCCAAACTTCGAGGAACAGGCCCGGTTTGCCTGGCTGGCCGGCGATCGCCGCGTCCAATCCGCGGGCCTCAAGTCCGTGCAGCGGCGCGGCTCCGGCACGGACTTCGATCAATTGATCGACTATCGGCCCGGCGATCCCATCCGTCACATCGACTGGAAGGCCACGGAGAAACATGACCGGCCGATTGTGCGCACGTTCCAGGACGAACGCGATCAGGATGTAACCATATTGCTCGACTGCGGCCGCCGCATGCGCGCAGACGACACGCAGCATGGAATCGGTGCGACGCATTTCGATCAGTGTCTGAACGCGTTGATGTTGCTCGCGTTCGTAGCCTTGAGCCATGGTGATGCGGTCGGTGCGATGACCTTCGGCGTCGCCGAGGGCGCGCAAAAGCGCTTCGCGCCCCGCAAGGGACAGCAAACCCTCAACGCCTTGATGGCCGCTCTTGCCGACGTGGAGGCCACGGCGACATTCTCCGATTACGAGCGCATCGCCGCCGAATGCCTGTCGCAAAGGCGAAAGCGCGGGTTGGTGGTGATGATCACCAACAGCCGGAATGAGGACGCACCGCAACTCGGAGCTGCCCTCGCGCTGCTGCGCACCCGGCACATTGTGATTCTCGCGAACCTGCGCGAAGAGGTGGTGGCGCTGATCGAAGCACAGGCCTTGACGAATCCGGAAAGCGCACTCGAGTGCGCGGCCGCGCTGGAATATGCACATGCACGCGATCGGCTGCTCAAACGGCTCGCAAACGACGGCGTGCGCACCATCGATTGCGAACCCCGCCGTCTGGGCGTGGAACTCGTGAATCGCTACCGGGCGCTCAAGCGATCGCGATCGATTTGACCGGTGAAGGATTCACACCATGGACATATTGCGGGGGAAGCCCACGAATGCATTGCGCTCTTCGTCCCATAGGCGAAAGGTGAGCGACTTGAAACTCCCAAACAATGTGACGGGCTTGATCGTCCGAAAAAAAGGGTCTGCGTCATGGCATTGCTGAAGATGGTAGTTCGGAATGCGCGGACTCAGGTGGTGGATATGATGGAACCCGATATTGCCGGTGAACCACTGTAGAATTCTCGGCAGCTTATAGAATGAGCTGCCCTTGAGCGCGGCCACGGTGTAGTCCCAATCCTCCGACCGCGCCCAATAAGCGCCCTCGAATTGATGCTGCACGTAGAACAACCACAGACCGGCGGCGCCGGCAAATGCCGATACGGTGAGCTGAATCAGCAGAAATGCCTTCAAACCGATCGCGGCACTCATCACGAGCGCGACTCCAAGCAATGCCCAGTTCGTCCGTCGAACGGATTGGCGCTCTCGATCCGGGGCCGCGGACGACGAAAAACGATGATGAACGACAAAGACATACAGAGGCGCGATGATGAACAGTACGATGGGATTGCGCGCGAGCCGGTAGAGAAGCCGCGTCCAACGCGTACTCTCCAGATATTCCTGCACAGTCAGCGTCCATATATCGCCCGAACCGCGGCGATCCAGATCGCCCGCGGTTCCGTGGTGCAATGCATGCTGCCAGCGCCAATGTCGATACGGCGTCAAATTCAACAAGCCCGCAACGGCACCTGTCACATTATTGGCGCGTTTGGATTTAAAGAACGACGCATGGCCGCAGTCGTGAAAAATTATGAAGATGCGGGCGAGAAAACCGGCGGCAAGCATGGCAATCGGCAGCATCAGGAAATACGAAACCGCGAGCGCGCGATCCATGGCAAACCAAAGTACCACGTAGGGAACGAATGAATTGACCACCTGCCACCTGGCCCTCCACAGCGATGCCGCCTGGAACTTTGCCACGTTGTCTTTCGAGATCTCGGACGGAGCGGTCGATTCGACGAAGTCAATTGCGAGAATGCTCTTCATGCGCACTCCAAAGAAAGACTCCGCGAATCTAGCCAGTGAACCTCATTCAGTCTGTGCGCTGACGAACATTGGGAGGGCTTAGCCTTCGAGCTGCGCGAATCGCGCGGTAAAGTGCCGCATCGCCGGCGGTTGCTCGATGATCCGGAAACCACGTAAGCGCGTGCGCGTTGCCGCAATCTCCTCGAACACCTCGATCAAGTAGTCCGCGTGGCTCTGGGTGTAGACGCGGCGT
>Ga0209624_10000225_pt1 | contig 51182 bp, 43 predicted proteins | sample JacPinW_OM2H0_O1_FD_188565 | JGI IMG/M metagenome (GOLD analysis project Ga0209624, IMG submission 188565) | Forest soil microbial communities from Algoma, Ontario, Canada - Jack Pine, Ontario site 1_JW_OM2H0_O1 (SPAdes) (version 2) | ecosystem: Environmental > Terrestrial > Soil > Boreal...
TGCGTAGGGGGCTTCTGGCTCTGCGCGGGCGCGCTGGTGGCCAATAAGAAACTAAAAACCGCTGCACAGCAAAGTGATCTGCGATTCCAATGCATTCTGTAGTTTCCTTTGCGGGTTGAAGCCAGGACTTCCATTTTGCCCGTCAGCTAGGCGTGACAATATACTCCAGTTGTTCGCATTCGCCATACTTCGGAGATTCTCTCGCTCAGTGAAATGTGATAACCGGCCTTGAAGGAGTTGCGTCTCGCCATTGCCGCCCTTAGACGCGAGAGACTGCGTTCAGGTAGCAGCAGTCTGGAAATTTTCGCACCCACGCAGGTCTCTCCAACCCTTCGGCCACCGGCTAAGAGTTCTTCCCTGCTGAACTTAGTGAGCATCAGAAAATTTCCAGGATTTCTTCGTAGCGTTTGAATGGGGGGATCAGATACGCGCCCGCTATGCCTTCAGTCCTTGCGGTGCGCGCCCAGTCGAGCATTCTGCGAGCGAGGACGAAGCCGCGGTCGCGGGCGGCGTCTCCGGCTTTTTCCATTTCGCGCAGAGTAGGCTCGGGAATCACAATTCCGGGGACCTCGTTGTTCAGACGTAGGGCTTGTTTGTAACTGGCGAGCGGCCACAAGCCGACAATTACCGGGACGGGGGATTTTCCGCCGAGGCGTTTGAGAAAAGCGTTCCAGTGCTCGGGATCGAAAATCGGCTGAGTCATGGCGAAGTGCGCGCCCGCTTCGATTTTTTCCTGGAAGCGGCGCAACTCTTCGTCGATATCTTCCGCAACAGGATTCACTGCGACGCCGATGGTGTAATTTGTTGCGCCGCCTAAACTTTTTCCGGCCCAGTCAGTTCCTTGATTGAGTCTGGCGAGAACTTTTACCAGGCCGATGGAATCCACTTCATATACGCCGCTGGTTTCAGGGTGATCGCCGAGCGATGGAGGGTCGCCGGTGATGGCGAGGACGTTGCGTACGCCGCCAACGGCCCAGGCGCCGAGAAGCATGGCTTGCAGGCCGATGATGTTGGAATCGCGCGTGGTGAGATGCGGGATAGTTTCGAAGCCGTGCGCTTCCAGGGCGCCCGCGAGGACCATGGCGTCCATACCCACTCGGGCGAGCGTTCCGCTATTGATGTCGATGGAATCCACCTGGCCGGAAGCCATCACGCGGCCGGTCTGTTCGACGATGCGCTCGACGGTAACGCCTTTGGGCGGGTCAATTTCGACAGAGACGACAAATTTTTCGGCCTGGATTTTTTTCCAGAGTTTGCTATCGGGCTCGCGAGTCGCCACCCGGCGAAATCTTTCGGCGGGCTCGAACACTTCTATAGAGCGCGCCTTGACTGGTTTTGTTCCGCTCGTTTTATCGAGATGAATTTTCTTTACCGCTTCGGCAATGGCGTGGATGTGTTCCGGAGTAGTTCCGCAGCAGCCACCGATCAGGCGCGCGCCCAGTTCCGCAGCTTCCTGGGCGAAGAGCGCGAAATATTCGGGAGAAGAGCGTGGGTATACGATGCGGTCACCCACGCGTTTGGGAAAACCTGCGTTGGGCATGACGCATAGCGGCAAGCCGGCGCAGGAAGCGAGTTCGCGCAGCACAGGAAGCAAAAGTTGGGGGCCGATAGTGCAGTTCGCGCCGATGGACTGAATATTTTTATCTTTCAGTTTTTCCCAGGAGTCTTGCGGGCGAGTGCCGCCGAAGGTGGTGCCTTCGTCGGAGTAGGTCATCTGCGCGACGATGGGCAAGCGCGAGAAGGAGCGAATCGCGTCAATGGCGGCGAGCAATTCTTCCACGTCGCTGAAAGTTTCCAGCATGAAGAGATCGACGCCACGCTCTTCGAGCGCTCCGGCTTGCTCCTTGAAGATAGCGAAAATTTCATCAGTCGGAAGTTCGCGAACGTGTTGGACGATTCCGAGCGGCCCAATGGAGCCGGCAATCAAGATTTCTTGCTTGGCAGCTTCGCGTGCTTCGCGGGCAATTTTCACGCCGCGATGATTCAGTTCGGCGACGCGGTCTCCCATGCCGAAGAGGCCGAGCTTGTGGCGGTTGGCGCCGAAAGTATTGGTCTCGATGATTTGGGCGCCGGCTTCGAGGTAGCGCTGGTGGACGTTGAAGACGGCGTCGGGCGCGAGCGAGTTGAGCTCGTCCACGCAGCGCTGGGGGCCGATGGATTCGTAAAGCAGCGAGCCCATGGCGCCATCGACGACCAAGATGGAGTCGCTAAGGCGTTCGTTGAAGGCTTCAATCTTCATCGGGCGACCGTTGGATTAGAATTTTGCATAGTCGTAAACCGTCGAGTATATCATCGGGACGAGCGCGCTGCGTGCGCCGCGAATCGTCACCAAGTACTCGGCGAAACGCTAAATCCATACATGCAAATCTAGAACCGGTTAGACAGGGTTTAGTCATTTGTTTCCTATAACTTCTATTTTTGGGTCAGAACCGGTTAGAAGTGCTTGTGCTGAAGCCGATTCGATGATTTCGGAAGGATGTTTCCGAACATTCAAGGTGAGTCCGGGTGTCGAGTTTTGATTTCGAAGATCGGCTGCCTGAAACGAGACCACTTGAACGATGTGTGTGGTTGGAGTGTCGATCCATTCGCCGGACTCGTTTATGCGGGTATATGCGCGAATGGCTTTTACGAGACCTTCGGCACTGGGGACGATGCGCTCAGATTGTTCGATGACGAATTCGAGGGAGGATCGAAGGGTAAGGTTTCGTTGCTTGAACAATTTAAGAGCGCGGGCATGGCGGTAAATCGCGGTAATGCCGCCCTCGGGTTGGAACTCGCGGTCGATGTATTTGACGTTGCGCCATTGAAGAAACGCCTCTTCGAGAGCTTCGCGGTCGGGATGATGGCAAATCGAGCAGCGGCGCTTATGGCGGGACAGGTCAATCTCCGCTGGAGTCTTTGGCCGTTTGGGAGGCGTTGCCACGTCAGTCTGATGGCCAGCACTTTCAGCGATTCTCTTTCGTTTGGGCGCATGAGGCCGGAGGTTCTCGCGGCCAACATTCGCTTGCTTCTTTGTTTTGGCCGCTTTGATTTGGCATCTCGTAGCTTGGTTTTGGATTCTGTGCGTTCCGGTTCGAAAATTGAGATTCCTCGCTTTTCGAGAGATTCCATCCCGGCTTTGAATGCGGGCAATTCGTCCAGCAGGTTGCCGGTTTTCTTAGGAACACTTTCTTCGGGAACTTCAGCGGTGCATTTGGCCTCCACTGCGGCCCCAGTGTAAGCCGGCGCGTTAGTGCTTTCGTTGATTGGCGCGGCCTCAGCTGGCGCGGTTGGTTGAGTGGCGGGCGGGGTGAGCGCTGCGGGCATGTAGCGGTAGTTTTGATCGCGGTTGGCCCATAGGGCTTCGACGTCGACGGTCATGGGACCGGTTTGGACGCCGGCCCATTGGGACGCGGGGCGTCCGGTTCGAAATCTCTTCATGTTTTTCTCCAGTTTTCCTAAGTCGTGGGCTGCAGGGAGGGCGCGCGGTGTTGCGTGGTTGGCTCTCGGTGAAGCGCTCTAAATTTTTTTGAAACTAATCCTGAAAAAAAAGTAGCACGGGGGTTTTGGAAACACAAGGACCAGAAAGCTGTGGATGGGCTAGTACTGCGGTGCAAGTTTTCCCGTTTTGGGAATGAGGTCGCGTCAAAAAAACCAGAAGCGTTTTTTCTTGCGGGTGGGGGTGGCGCCGGGGGCGAGTCCCGCGTCTTCGGCCAGTTCGGGGACAAACGGGAGCGGGCGGCCCTCGAACGCGGCCAGCGGATTATCCACCAGGAGCGCTTGCGCGACTTCTTTGCCATGCACCTTCTCTAAAAATGCAAAAGCATCGCTCAGAATGGGCGGCCGGGACGTAACGTTGTGCGCGTCACTCGCAAGGAAGTGCACCGCGCCGGCATCGAGCCATTCCGACGCGGAGTCCTTGGCCGCCCTGCCGAATTTCCCCAGTAGCGACCCGGCGGTGACCTGCACGTAGCAACCCTGGCGTATCCACCGGAATAGCCTGTCGGACTTCACTCGAATCAAAGGATTTCTTTCAGGATGCGTGATGATCGGCTGAAGTCCGGCTAACTGCAGGTCATGCAACGCGTGATCCATGGACGGAGGAATGGAGAAGTCCGCGAACTCGACCAGCAGGTAGTTTTTCTGGTTCAGGGTGTAGCGCTCGGGGTAGAGCCTTATGTCCTGCAAATTTTCAAAGCTGAGGTGGAAGTCGCAGCCGGTGGCGATGGTGAGACGGCCTTCGAAGCGCGACTGGATTTCATCGCGGCGCGCTCGTACCAATTCGGGAATGAAATCGTGATTCGGGTGGGCGTGAGGAGTGCCGATTATGTGAGTAATCCCATCTTTGACGGCCATTTCAGCCATGGCTATGGACATATCGAGCGATTCGGCGCCGTCATCGAGGCCTGAAAGGATGTGGGTATGGATATCAACCATTGAAAACGAGAATAACGCAGGCGGGAGTTGATAACAACGAAGTAGGGCGGAAACGCTGTGAATCAAATACCGATTCAAAACGACATTGGCCAAGCGCTTGCAATCATAGGCGAGAACGCGGCGAAACTGTTCCGCTTTGGGAACCTGAATTGAGAATGCGTTCCTCTGGACAGCATATGTTTCAAAGACGAACACGATGAGTCACGGAATAAAAAGCCGGACGAAGCGAGCGCTGATAACGGGCGTGACGGGACAAGACGGATCGTATCTGGCCGAGCTGCTGCTTTCTAAAGGATACGAAGTTCATGGGATCAAGCGGCGGTCGAGCAGTTTTAACACCAGCCGGGTGGACCACCTGCTTACCGACTGGCACGAAAAGGACGCGCAATTTTATCTTCATTTCGCGGATTTGTCGGATGCGACGAGCTTGTCGAAGCTGCTGTACCAGCTGGCGCCGGACGAAATTTACCACCTGGGAGCGCAAAGCCATGTGCGGGTGAGCTTCGACATTCCGGAATACACGGGAGATAAACAAAATCTGATTAATGTGGTGAACGCGGCGGAATACTCGCAGGGCAAAATTGATTTAGTGTGGGTGCTTGTAGGGGAAGGCGAAGATTTGCCGGCATTAAGACGCGCGGCGGAAGATCGCGCGCCCAATATGAGCCTACTGCCGTTGCAGCCTGCTGCGGCTATGCCTCAAATGTATGCGGCCGCGGACGTGCTTTTGTTGAATCAGATTGCGGCAATGGAAGATGCGGTTATTCCGTGCAAGCTTTTGACTTACATGGCGGCTGGGCGCCCGATTGTCGCCGCCGTGAACGAGAACAGCGAAGCCGCTCGCGTGATCCGGCGGGCGCAATGCGGAGTGATCGTTCCGGCCGAAGATCCTGAGGCCCTCAGCGCGGCCATGCTCGCGTTACAAAGCGATCCTGAATTGCGCCGCGAGCTGGGCGCTAATGCGCGTCTTTACGCCGAAATGCATTTCACTAAGGCGAGCGTGCTGGAAGCGTATGACGAATTCTTCCTGACGGTGTTGTGCACTACCGGACTTTCACTTGCAGTAGAAGAAGTTCCGGAGACTTAGCTTCCGATTCCGGCTTTTGCTTGCTCTCTCTCGCAGGCCGGGATTTGGTCACGTACAAACGTTAAGTACTTCGCACCTGTAAGCAACACCCCCTTCCACGCACTGCTTGTTCGATTGAACGCAGAAATTTGATCGCGTTAGGCCGCGACGAGACTAGCGTTCAATGCCCGGTAGAAACACGCCGAGCAAGGGGTTCCAACCAATGATTCTTCGCCTGAAGTATTACCGGTTCTGCCTGCGGGTCGTAACATATTTGCTTCCGTTTCTGGCCTTCGAATGCGGATGGCAGATATGGACGCATGTCTGGGGTGGTCTGCAGCGCGAAGCGCAATTCGATTCCTACGGACATTTCAGGATATTGGCACTGGCTGCATTCGTTTGGGCCATTCTGGCCGAACGCTATGGCGTGACAAATGTGGACGAGCTATTCCGCGAGCGCACCGGGACGCGGGCCGCCTTGTCTGCGAATGCGGCGACGAGCGCGGTGCTGCTTGCCGCGTTGTTCTTTAGCCAGGACTTCGTGTTCCCGCGCGGACTGTTCGCCGTCTGGGCTTTGATGTTGCTGTTTCTGACTGTGCTGATGCGCGGGTGTTTTCGCGTCTATGTTCGATTGAAGATAAGCGAAGGCCGGCCGGTGCGTCTGCTGATTGTGGGCGCAGACCATTTTGCGCACAAGACTGCGGTGCGTTTGCAGGAAATGCCGCTGGGGCCGTGCGACGTGGCTGGATTCGTGCGATTGCCGGGGCAACAGGCAGCCTTCACGGATAAGCCGGTGCACGAGCTTGATTCGCTGGGCGTGCTGGACGTGGAACAAGGGTTCGACGAGGCGGTGATCGCGGTCGATCCAGCCGAGTTCCACGAAATACCAAAGATACTTAGGGCGCTGGAGCATTTGAGAATTCCGATTCGCGCCATCGTGGACTTGGGAGAGGGAATCGTTGCCCGGGAAAGAATGTTCCAACTGGGACGCATGCAGATGCTGGACCTGACCACGACGCCCGCCGAATCGCTGGACTATAATTTACTGAAGCGCGCGTTCGACATCGTATTTTCCACCTTCATATTGGTTGCGACCGCGCCGGTATTCGCACTCATTATGCTGGCCATACGATGTACGTCACCGGGCCCGGTATTCTTCTCGCAGGATCGTTTGGGCCTTAACGGCAGGCTTTTCCATATGCTGAAGTTTCGTACGATGAATGTGTGCGATTGCTCGGAGAGCGACACGCACTGGACCACCGAAACCGACTCCGGAAGAACCGTCTTCGGAACCTTGTTAAGGAAGACAAGCCTGGATGAACTGCCGCAATTTATTAATGTCCTGAAGGGTGAAATGAGCGTGGTAGGCCCGCGGCCCGAGCGGCCGCACTTCGTTCAGAAATTTCTGAACGATATAACTCGCTACAACAACCGCCACTGGCTCAAGGCTGGAATTACAGGTTGGGCACAGGTAAACGGATGGCGGGGGGACACTTCCATACAAAAGCGCCTGGAATACGATCTGTATTACCTGCAAAATTGGAGCTTCTTTTTCGATCTGCGCATCATCGTGTTGACGATTCTTTCCGCCGTGGTTGGCCGCAACGCGTATTAGCCTCGTTTTTTTCCTTTAGCCCTAAATAGAATAGTTCGCGAGCGAACTTGCCCGCCATGGCGGAGCTGTAATTGCACCCGATTTCGGGCACGTTAGCGCAATTGCGGTCTTTGAACCTTCGCGTTGGCACGATCTTTGTGCTCCTTCGGATTCTTGCTATAGTGTTTTGCACCCAAATTTGCGGTTCCTAGACGTTTGCAACCTGCGTCGCAATCGCTCGCCAAGAGAGGAAACAGCATGGCCGTAGATCGTAAGCCGGAATTTTTTGCAGGGAAAGATCTGAAAATTGGAATCATCGGGTGCGGCTATGTGGGCCTGCCGCTGGCGCTGCGGTTTGCGGATGTGGGCCATAAAGTTACGGGATTCGATACCGATCAGGAAAAAATAAAGAAGCTCAACGCCGGGCAGTCGTATATCCAGCACATATCGGCGGAAAAAATCAACCAGCACGTGCAGGGCAAGCGTTTTGATGCCACCACCGATTTCTCGCGCTTGCGTGAAATGGATGCGGTGTTGATTTGCGTTCCCACACCGCTGGACGAGCGCCGCGAACCGGATTTGAGCTACGTGGAAAAAACGGCGCAATCGATTGCTCCGAACCTGCAGCGAAACCAGCTGATCGTGCTGGAGAGCACTACTTATCCAGGAACCACCGAAGAGCTGGTGCTGCCGATCCTGGAAAAGGGCGGCTTGCGTTGCCCCATCGCGAAAGAGGAAGGGACGCAGAATGCGGCGACGGATTTTTATTTGGCGTTTTCTCCGGAGCGCGAAGATCCCGGAAACAAGCAGTACGGGCTGGCGCAGATTCCCAAGATCGTGGGTGGCATCAATCCTCCTAGCGGGCGCGCTGCTGCGGGACTTTACGCGCAAATCGTTTCAAAAGTAGTTCCGGTGAGTTCCACGCGCGCGGCCGAGATGGTGAAGCTGCTGGAAAACATTTTTCGCTGCGTGAACATTGCGCTGGTGAACGAGCTGAAGCAGCTTTCTTTGCGCATGGACCTGGATATATGGGAAGTGATTGATAGCGCGGCAACCAAGCCGTTTGGCTTTATGCCGTTTTATCCCGGGCCTGGGCTCGGAGGGCATTGCATACCGGTCGATCCTTACTATCTTTCCTGGAAAGCGCGGGAATACGATTTCGCGACGAGGTTTATCGAGCTGGCGGGCGAAATCAACACGGCGATGCCTTACCACGTGGTGGACGCGCTGGTAAGAGCGCTCAACGGGCGCGAGAAGAGTTTGAAAGGCTCGAAGGTATTGCTGCTCGGCATGGCTTATAAGAAGGATGTGGACGATTTGCGCGAATCTCCTTCACTCAAGCTCCTGGAATTGTTGACGGCTAGCGGCGCGCAACTGGATTACAACGATCCTTATTTCCCGGCGCTGCACAAGATGCGGCATTACGACTTTTCCCACATGCGCTCGGTGGATTTAACACCGCAGCAGATAGCAAAGTACGACTGCGTGCTGATTGCGACGGACCATTCCAGCTATAACATGGAAGAAATCGTGAAAAACGCGAAGCTGGTGGTCGATACGCGGAATGCTACGCGGCGCGTGAAAGAGCATCGCGAAAAGATCGTAAATTGCTGAACGTAACGGCTGTAATTGCCGGCATTTAGCGGCCCAGAGCTTCCTATCTAGCCGGCGCTGGCTGTCCTTCTCGCCTGTTAACTGTATAACGCACCTGTCCGTTAGTCCCATTGCCGGAAACGCCCGTGCAGGCTATGGTGGATTTATTATGGCTTCTTCGCTGACTTCTCAGAAAGAGCGTCAAAGCTGGGCCACGGATCCCGGCCGCCGGCGCAGTATGCGCGTGCTTTTGAGCGTGCCGATACAGGTTCGAGGCAAGAACGCGCAGAATCAGGATTTCACCGAAGAGACGCGTACGCTGGTGGTGAACGCCCACGGCGCGCTGATTTCGCTATCCGCTCAGGTGGTCGTGAATCAGAAAGTATTTGTGTCCAATAGCGCCACGCATCAAACGCAGGAATGCCGGGTAGTTTATTTCGGCAACATGCAAGCCGGGAAAGCGCAGATGGGTGTGGAGTTCCTCACGCCTTCGCCCTCGTTTTGGCAGATTGATTTCCCGCCGGAAGATTGGGTCGTCCCGGAAAACTAGCGCCTGCAAAGCTTCAAACCCTTCCAACTAGCGTGGTGCGGAACTAAGCTCGACGCGCACGCTTCCCAAAGGAATTTCGGCCTCGAGTAATACCGGTGTGCGCGCGGCGTCGTTCGCGAAACATATCGAAAGACTTTCCTGCTTTAATTCTTCCCCGCGTTGATATCCATGGATGGAAACGCAAGAGGCCGAAAAATTCCCGGCATTCACCGCTATGATTTCGTTGGCTACATCCAAATGCGCGCGCATCTCGACGAGATCCGCTCCGTCGAATACAGGCGCGCGAAATTCAGGCGTGCGCTGCCAATCCACGTGGCGGAGCATATATAGCGCTCCCAGCGGATCCAGCGTGCCCGGTGATACAACCACGGCCGGCGCGCTGGGTCGCCGCGATTGGCCGGGTACGACAAAATGCAATATTTGATTGTCTTTCTTCCCCATTTCGAGAAGATACGTTTCGTATTGACGGCTCTCGAAGGTGGAAGCGTCGGTGTAGGAGTCGATTTGGTCGTCCACGGGCATGAAGGTCCTGAGCGGGCTCAAGGTATGGGCGGAGGCGCGGAAGTGCCAAGTGCGGGAGCCGAGAATTTCGCGGCGCTCGGGGACGCACAATTGCACGGTTGCAGCGCTGGAGAAGGCGGACCAGGACACATCGTAATTCAACGTTTCGCCGATGCGGAAAGGCATGGGCGTTTCGACGGTAGAGCCTTTGGCCTCAATTTTGCCGGCGGCTATTTCTGGATGGAGAAGCAGCGAACGCAGGGCATAGGCTTGCAGCGAGAAGGCTGCGGCTACCAGCGGCACGATCGCCGCGAGGAGGAGGAAGTTTCGCGCGTGATGTTTGCGCTTACTGTCCATACACCTGAGACGCACTTATGCGGTTGTACAGTTGCCGACCAGCAGAAAATAACACGAATGATTATGCCCAGTTTAGCTGGCAAGCTATAGTAAAGCGTAGCCCGAATATCATTTTACAGCGCTTTGCCATCAAGGAGATTCCCTGAATGCGTTATCTCGTTACAGGCGGTGCGGGATTCATTGGATCGAATATCGTGGACGAACTCGTGCGCCGAGGCCACCAGGTGGTGGTGCTCGACGATCTTTCCGCGGGGAAAGAATCAAACCTATCCGAGGTTCGCAAGAAGATCGATCTCCGCATCGGCACCATCACAGACCTTGCCGCGGTGCAATCGGCATGTCACGGCGCCGATTACGTGGTTCATTTGGCTGCTCGAACGTCCGTGCCGCGCTCGGTGGAAAACCCGATCGAGACGAATTTTGTGAACATCGATGGAACCCTAAACGTGTTGGTGGCCGCCAGAGATGCCAAGGTGCGGCGCGTGGTTTTCGCTGCTTCTTCATCGGCGTATGGAGAGACGCCTACGCTTCCGAAAACCGAAGCGATGCCGGCGGATCCTATCTCTCCCTATGGAATTACCAAATATGTCGGCGAGCTTTACGCGAAGGTGTTCGGCCGCGTTTACGGCCTGGAGAATGCGTGCGTGCGTTATTTCAACGTGTTCGGGCCACGGCAGGATCCCAGTTCGCAATATTCCGGAGTGCTGTCGCGTTTTATGCTTGCGGTGATCGAGGGGAAACAACCGGTTGTATTCGGTGACGGAGAGCAATCGCGCGATTTCACCTATATCGAAAATATCGTGGACGAAACATTGCGCGCGTGCGAAGCGAAAGGCGCAAGCGGAATGGTTTTCAATGGCGGTACCGGCGCGCGAATTACGTTGAATCAGGTTCTTAAGATGCTCGAGAAGATTAGCGGAACGAAGATTCAGACAAAATACGATCCGCCGCGCACCGGGGATATTCGCGACTCTCAAGCGGACATCTCGCTCGCAGAAAAAGTGTTGGGCTACAAACCGCTGGTCCACTTCGAAGAAGGCTTGGAGCGCACCTGGAATTGGTACAAAGGCGCTTACGGGAAAAAATAAAGCGGACCCCTGTCAGATAGCGCCGTCGCCGAGGTAGGGGGGAAGTTCTGTGAGGCTGTCGAGCAGCAGGTCCGGCGGAAATTGTTTTAAGCTCTCCGTTCCGAGACCATAAGTAACGCCGCAAGACCAGATGCCGGAATTTCGCGCAGTCTGAATATCGATTTCGGAATCCCCCACAATCATCGCTTCCCTGGGCTGCGCGCCAAGTTCGCGCAATAAAGTCTCCACGCCGATTGGATGAGGTTTCTTCTGTTCGAAGCTATTGCCGCCGTAAACAACCTTAAAATAGCGTGAAAGGCCCAAGCCATCCAGGATGGCGCGGCTGAAATTGACCGGCTTGTTGGTCAAAACCGCCATGGGATGATGCTCCAGAAGCGCTAGGCCTTCGCGAACTCCGGGATAGGTCACCGTGTTGTCCAGCATGTGACTGCGGTAGTAACTCAGAAAATAGGCCAGGCCGGTCTCGACCTCTTCATGGGTCACGTCTTTCAGTCCCAACGCGCGCTGGACGAGCACAGATGCGCCGCTTCCAACCATTCCGAAAATCTTTTCGTGAGGCAGAGGCGCGCGGTCCATCTTTTCCAGCGTGGCGTTGATCGAGAGCGCCAGGTCTAGTTTCGAATCGATCAAAGTGCCGTCGAGATCAATGATCAGGGCGCGGACGGCGGAAAATCTATTGTCCTCATGCGGCATTCGCCTTAGTCCTTTGGAAGTCGTGGGAGAACCTTGGATTTTATGTTGTGAGGTGAAAATTGTCACTTCGCCGGCCAATGAACAACTTGACGAGCAACTTGACGAGCAAATGGCCGCTGCGCAGGGAGGCTACAACTCGACGACGCTGGCTGCTACAATAATTTGTTTCCGCGGCGCTCGTTCCGCTCCGAGAGTACACATGGCCGAAATACATCCCTTTCGCGCATTACGTTACGATACAAACAAGGTGAAGCCGAGTGAGGTCCTCACTCAACCCTACGACAAAATCACCGCGGCAATGCAGGAACGGTACTACGCCGCAAGCCCCTACAACCTGATCGCGATAGAGAAAGGCAAATCCTTCGCTGACGATTCCGCTGAGAACAACGTTTACACCCGCGCTGCAAAGAAACTGAACGAATGGATTGCGCAGAAGATTGTTGTGCAGGACGAAGCGCCGGCAATTTATGTGTACTCGCAGGAATACCTGGTACCCGGCACACACACGCGCAAAGTGCGGATCGGCTTCATCGCGCTTGGCCGGCTGGAAGACTACAGCGCGAAAATAATTTTCCCGCACGAGCGTACGTTGACCGCTCCAAAAGCAGACCGCATGGAGTTGCTGCGGCATACGCACGTTCAAACGGGCCAACTTTTCATGCTCTATGACGATCGTGCCAGGACAATCGATACCTATTTGGAAGAAATTGCGCGCACGCCAGCGCCGCTTGAATTACAAGATGAGTTCGAGGTGACGCACCGCCTATGGCCGGTGAACGATGCAGCGTTCATTCGCCGGATCCAAGCGGCTATGGCGGATAGAAAAATCATCATAGCGGACGGCCATCATCGCTATGAAACCGCTCTGAATTTTCGCAACGAGTGCCGCACGAAGCTTGAAAAAACCGATCCGCGGGCCGCGTCTGAATTCGCGATGATGACGTTTATAAATTCGCATTCACGAGGGTTGACCATTCTTCCCACCCACCGCCTGATTCGCAATGTGGCAAATTTCGATTTCGAACGATTCCGGAAAGCGCTGGCGCCTTTTTTTGATTGGTATTCTTATCCCTTCCTCAACTCTGAGGAGCGCGTTGCAAGTTACGCTGATTTTCGCAAGGATATGGGACGCGAGAACCACGGCCGGCGCGCGATTGGGATTTACCCGGGCGCACCGGACGGCGGAGCCGGGGCGTTCTATTTATTCCTGCTGCGGCGTGATGCGAACCTGGAGACGCTGCTGCCGGACATATCGGAAGCGCAGCGCGGGCTGGATGTGGTCCTGCTGCACCGGTTGATTCTGGAAAAAGGCCTGGGAATCACGGCTGAAGCGGTGACCGCGGAAAAAAACGTTACGTACGAGCGAGAGATAGAAAATGCAATCGCGGCCGTGGACCGCGGGGACGCGCAGTTGGCGTGCTTGTTGAATCCGGTGCGTGTGCAACAGGTGGTGGAAATCGCTTTGGGTGGCGACGTGTTACCGCAAAAATCGACTGACTTTTACCCCAAGCTGTTAAGCGGCTTGGCGGTTTACAAGGTTGAAGGCGAGATAGATGGCTAATTGGAGTTGCAGCGACCTGCTCTGAGTGGACCACGGAGCTAAAACAGAACCGCGGCCCAACGATTAAAGCTGAGCCGCGGTCTGAAGTCTTCGAGGCAGATTCTTACTTGGCGAAACTTTGAACGGCAAGCGCTTCGCTGTCGTAAGTATCAAACACGGTCATGAGTTTCGTGACTTGCAACACTTCTTTAAATTTCGAACCGAGGTTGGCCAGCTTTAGTGTGGCGCCTTGCGAGCGGGCGCTGTGGAACGTCGCGACGAGAGTGCCCAGGCCGGCGCTATCGATATAGCCGACATTCGCGAGATTCAGCACGATCTTTTTCTTGCCCGCGGCCAGCAGGCTCTTCACTTTCTCGCGAAATGCATTGCTCTCTTCGCCCAACACAATGCGGCCTTCAATCTCCAGTACGGTAACGCCGTTCACTTCCTGATCCGTCATCCTCAATGCCACGTTCGCCCCTCCTAGAAGTCTTAAACCCTTTTTAGAGCAATCATCTGAACAAAGTCAGTGCGCTGATTCGGCACCCAGGGCCCTGCTTTCAGTAAAAATCCGAGCAAGACATATAATAACCGCAAGCAGGGCAAATCAGCTTACAACTTCGCTGTGCCAGCCGGGCCGAACAACCCGGGCAGAATTCCGACGCAATTTCCGTCTGCTGTTTTGGCACCCCGACGGCGTTCCGCAGCGCAGCTTGCTTTGCGTCAAAAGCGTCTACAGTCGGCTCGGTCATACCTCGGCCATCCTTAGGACGAATGTTTATAGCACATCCCGCGCAAAGGGAAAAGGAAACCTCATATCCCCCGCAGGCTAATCCTTGCAAGGTACGCCGGCGGTATTGACACCAAAGGGAGCCGTTTTGTTCCCTCATTCTGAATGTAAATTCTTAACCTCTTTGAATGGATCGGCGGTCATGCGGGTGTAGAATGCGGCCTGCAACCGGCTTGACGGGCGGGGCATCTTATAGCTAGCCGTATAGCGAGAAGCTACTTTGAGACGTAGCCTTCAATTCGCGCGCATCATCACGGTTCTTGCGGGCGTGCTAGGATTTTGCGCAAATCCGGCCCGTGCTCAGCATGCGGCCAGCTCGTTTAGTGCTTCCAGCTCTATCCAGGCGCGAGGCGCCTCTCCTCAGGTAAGCGCTCCACATGCAACAGTTACACCAGTTATTGGAGCGGCAGTGAGCCGGCAACCCGTTCATGCCACTTCCCGGCATAGCTCTCCGATTCTTACCAGCGGCTCTAAGTTCCTGCCAACCAACCATCCCCGGCCTGTAAAACCTGTTCGCACCACGGGATTTTATTGGATTTTCGACGGCGGCGCGTACTGGGTTCCTGCACAGGGGGATGCAGCTACAGATCAGTCGCCGGTGGATCAAGCCAGTATGGATCAAATTAGCGGCGGCCAATCTGTCGATTCGGGCCAGATCGGGTCGGCGGCAGTTAACGCGTCGGGAGTTAGCGCATCGTTGCAACAAAATTCTGCGGACGCGACCGGATCTGCCGAGGACGATTCTGCAGCATCGGCTTCCGCAGCGCGCGAAGAAGCAGCTTATCTGCCTGACGAAGGGCAGTTCACTTTGGTACTGAATGATGGAAGATGGATCGAAGCTGTAGCCTTCACCCACTCAAACGACACGATTGTTTACATCACTACGGCAGGCAGCCGTTACACGATCGCTGCAAACGAACTCGATTCGGATTCCACGTTGCGCGTGAATCAGGAACGCGGCACACCGCTGCAATCACCGTTTTAAAAATCCCCTCACTTTGTTGTGGAAGGTAATCCGATTTTACGTTTCTGAACGGCTTGCAGGCGCGGGCATATACGGTCCAGCTTCAGCAGGCAGACCGGCGCGTTCAAACTGAATGGTGCTGTGGGTGATTTTGAAGTCGTGCGCCAGGACTTCGCGCACTTGGTCGAGGATTTTTTCGCTGTCTTCCATGTGCATATCGGGTATACGCACGTGGCACGAAAGCGCAGTCAAATCCGTGCCCAGCGTCCATATGTGTATGTCGTGAACTTCTTGCACCCCTTCCACGCGCAGCACGGCGGTAGCTACGGCGTCGAGACGCATTTCACGGGGTAATCCTTCCAAAAGGATATGGCTGCTTTCGCGCAGAATGCCGGTCCCGGACCACAGAACCATCGCACCAATTCCGATGCCGATTACAGGGTCGATCCAGGTTGCGCCGGTCCAGCGAATGCACAACGCACCGACTACGATTGCAACATTCGAGAGAGCATCGCCTAGATTATGAATCCAAACGCTACGAATGTTCAGGTCGCTGCGGCCTCTGTGGACCGCGAGCGTTATGCCACCGTTGATCACTAACGCAAAGAGCGATACCCACAACATAATGCCGGTCTGGACTTCAACCGGTTGCCGCAACCTGACCACTGATTCATAAATCAGAAATGCGGAAAGGATGGTGAGCAGCATGGCGTTCACAAATGCGGCCAGGATGCCACCGCGATGATACCCGTAGGTCTTTTCCGCGGTAGGAGGGCGTTTGGACCAGCGCATGGCGAGCCAGGAAATCACCAGCGTTGGAACGTCGGTGAGGTTATGAACGGCATCGCTGATGAGCGCGATCGAGTGGCCTGCGTAGCCCGCGATCAGTTCGGCTGCGACCAAGACGAACGTCGCTACGACCGCGACACCCAAAATGCCGGTCATCCCTTCCAGAGGCAGGTGAACGTGCGAATGCCCGCCCAGGCCGTGACCGTGGCCATGTTCGTGGGTGTGGGTGTGGTCGTGCACCGCTAAATTCTACTCGCTGGCCGCGATTCAGCACAGCCCCGCAGTAGCACTTTGTTACTCGAAGGGTGACTGAACGGCACCGATTGGCTGGGTCTCGCGGGAATGAACGGGCTCGCCGAAACTGGATTGACTTCACTCGCCGCCACCGCCTACCATTGCTACAGTTTCCAATTTTCTGAAGTCGTAATAGAGCGCAAACGGGGCGCTGCGAATCTGCGCCGGCGATGACCCACCACGTTGCCAAGCTGGTCTTCTGGGGAGTGCGCGGCTCAACGCCGACGCTGGAGCGCGACACCTGGCGCTACGGCGGCAATACGCCTTGCCTGGAATTGACCGCGCCGGACGGCACGCGTTTCATCCTGGATTGCGGCACAGGCCTGCGCATGCTGGGCAACCGCTGGACCCGCGCGCATGGCGGCAACACCATCGAAGCGCACATCCTGGTAACGCATTATCACTGGGACCACATACAGGGCATCCCGTTCTTTAATCCGTTTTTTCAGAGTCAAAACCGCTTCCATTTTTATAGCTTTCAATCGAAATATCTGGGGCCTGACAGTCTTCGCCAAGTGCTCGAAGCGCAGCTGGCCAGCCCTTACTTTCCGGTGGACGTCAACATGATGACGGCCGGGCGCGAATTTCACGAGATTAGTGGCGGCGATAAATGGGTAGTGAACGGCACGCAAATCACCTGCGCGTGGCTGAACCATCCGCAAGGGTGCCTAGGTTATCGCCTAGACACGGCAGGGGGCTCGGTGGTCTATGCCACCGACAATGAATCGGGCGTCCCGGAAAATGACTTGAACCTGCGGCAGCTCGCGCAGGGCGCGGATGTTTTGATTTACGATGCGCAATATTCCCCGGAACAACTGGCCTCGGAACGGAAAGGCTGGGGCCATTCCAGCTGGCTGGAAGGCGTGAAGATCGCGCGAGACGCAAAGGTGGGAAACCTGGTTCTTTTCCACCACGATCCCGATTCTCTGGATAAAGTTGTGGACGGGTTTCTTTCCGCGGCGCGGCAGGAGTTTCCGGCTACCTGGGCGGCGACCGAAGGCATGTCAATCACCATGAGCGAGCGCGGCGTGAATGTAGAGATGCGCGAGACACGATCTGGACAACGCCGCCGGTTGCGCTTCAACGCGATTGTCACCGGGCAATCTGAAGACGGTAAGAAATTTGAAGAGAGAGCCACCGTGCGCGACATAAGCTTGCAAGGGGCCTATCTGTGTTTGAAGAGCCGGCCAAAATTGCAATCGGAAGTGCGTGTGGTGATCGAAGCGGCGGCCGATCCAGCGGCTTCCAGCATGCTTTCATTGCGGGGCACGGTGGTTCATTTCGATGCCGGCCGCGAAAAGACGCAGAACGGTGTGGGAGTGGTTTTCATCGACGACACCGATCCCGCGCGTCCCCACGATTAAATTCGATCTTGGCCTGCTGGGCACACCCTGCCATTCTAGCCGTCCATTTAAATGCAAATTAGCCATGTTGCTGCAGTTCTGATCTGGGCGATTTCGCTCGCCAGCATTTTTTGCATGCTGGTGCGTCCGCGAGGCATTGCAGAGGCGTACTGGATGTGCGCGGGAGCGGTGATTCTTGTTGTCACGCGGCTGATTCCGCTGGGCCAAGCAAGCCATGCAGTTTACGAAGGATTAGACGTTTACCTGTTCCTCGCCGGGATGATGATTCTGGCGGAGCTGGCGCGGGAAGAACATGTGTTCGATTGGATGGCCGGCTTTGCGGCGCGACACGCCAAGAATTCTGGTGAGCGATTATTTGCGCTGATTTACGGGGTGGGAGTCATCGTGACCGCGCTGCTTTCTAACGATGCGACAGCCGTGGTGCTGACCCCGGCGGTTCTGGCGGTTGCTCGACGCGCAAAAGTGGACCCTAAGCCGCATCTGCTGGCGTGCGCGTTTATCGCAAATGCGGCCAGTTTTGTTCTTCCAATTTCCAATCCTGCGAACTTGGTAGTGTTCCAACGAAATATTCCAGCGCTCACAAAATGGCTGGGAATTTTTTGGCTTCCATCCTGTATTTCGGTGCTTCTCACATTTCTTTGTTTGCGCTGGGTTTCGCGCAAGTCCCTAGCCGTTAGGATCCAAAACGCCGGTGAGGCCGGCACGCTTTCCACGGAAGGAAAACTCGCGCTTGCGGGATTAATTGTCGCAGGTATCGCGCTGATCGCATCGTCCGCCTTCGGACTTCCCCTCGGCGCGGCGACTTGTTGCGCGGCTTTTTTTGCTCTAGCAATTGTCACGGTTCGGGATCGCAGCATTTCATGGCGAGTTGCGAAAGGCGCGTCGTGGAGCGTGCTGCCGCTGGTGGCTGGACTTTTCGTGATTGTGGAAGCGTTACAATCCGCGGGGTTGCTTCGCGCCGGTCTGGCTGGATTGCAAATGCTCGGGCAACAATCTATCTGGATCGGCAAGTTGCTGGCAGCGTTCGCGGTAGCTTTCCTCTCGAACGGAATGAACAATCTTCCGGTGGGACTGATGAGCGGCGCCGCTATCCAGCACGCACGCGAAACCGGTGTCATGGCCCACGCCATCCTGATAGGTGTAGATTTGGGCCCGAACCTTTCGGTGACCGGCTCGCTGGCGACAATTCTTTGGTTGATCGCTCTCCGCCGTGAAAAAATCGAAATCCGCGCATGGGAATTTCTGAAGGTGGGAGCGATTGCGATGCCCATAGCCTTGATCGGGAGCGTGCTGGTCTTGTCGAAGTAATAGATTCCGAATTCTTTGAATGCTGGGTAACATCCCACGATGCCGCGGCTGACCCGACAATCCCGTCCACCGAAACCCAAAACTGGTAAGAGATCTTTCGCCGGAGAGGTTCGGGCGTCGGTCTCTGCTGCCGCAGCTTTCAGCTTTTTGAAGGAAACCAAAGGACTGTTAACCTGGACTCCTGGTGATCTGGCAAAATCCCTCAAAATCAGTTTAGCTGAAGCGAAACAGGTCCTCGCCGCGCTTGAAATGCAAGGCTACATAAAGCCGCACGGGCGTGATGAGTGGCTGACTACTCTTGCGGGCGAGACTGTCTCAGGCGCCAAAACTCCGCGCTTTACGCCGGAAAGTATTGAAGAGGCTCTCGCGGCACTGCGTAACCGCATCAAGCTCGTGAATCAAGACTCCAAAGCGCCCTACAAAATAACCGATGCTGCTGCTTTCGGCGATTTTCTGAGCGGACAAGCAAGGGCGCAGGCGGCAGACGTCGGCATTCAACTCGTCCGCCGAAAATCGGAAGGCGGCGAACATTCCAAGAAAGAGCAAATAGCTCGACTGGCTTTCCTGAAACAGCTGCGCGGGAAAACCCAGATGTTAAACGTCCGGCCTTACGAGGAATGGATGGGCAGCAGAACTCATCGGTCTTTGCTTTAGCTCAAAATAGCTTTAGCTCAAAATAATCGCTTTAGCCCAAATCAGACTGAGTACTCGCGGAAATCATAGGATGTTGCCACGCATCATCGATAGGTGTACATTGCACAACCTGATTGGAGGGTTGCGATGAAGCGCTATTCCATCTTTCTACTTGCTCTGTCGGCTGTTGCGACGTTGGCGCTTGCATATCGAGTGGAAGCGCAAAGACCGAGAAATCGCGCCAAAGTGCACTCACTTCAAGCGACTGCGGACGCATCCGGAGTGCATCCGGATAAATTTGATACTAGCGGTCCTGTGGCTTTCACTTGCATGAATGCAGTGTCGGAGACGCCGAATTCGCGGCCCGAGCCTTCCTGCCATATCACCGCGCCGGGATTTAACAAGATTTTGAAAAAAGGAGAGAGTGGCAACGCGACGGACGCCGGCACGGTGACCCTGACCTGCAGCGGGCAAGGCAATTTGCGCTGCTCTGCTCGAGTAGATATCCCCGCACCAGCAGCCCCATCCAGCTAAGCATTTCTTACTTCATCGAACGCGAGGCTATTCACTTTCTTTAAGCTTCGCGATTTGCACGTCCAGGTCTATTAGTGCGCGGTTGAGCTGTTCGCGATAACGTGGGTTCTCGCTCGATTGCAGTTCCTTCTCCACGCGTGCACGAGACAGAAGCAGGATCTCTATTTTGCGTCTTATTTCCTTCTGATCCTGGCTTAGCTGCCGCTTTTGTGTGCGGCTTTCTTTGGATTCAAACTCCTGAACCTGACCTTCGACAGCCTTGCTTTCCCATCCTCGCGCCATCTATAGATTTTATGTCGCGAGTAACCCTAAACCTGCATAGTATTTTCGGCAAATTTCTTCCAGAGAAGTCCTCTTCAGCTTGCGTCCTTGGAGATTGGGTCATCATCATATTCAACACGCGCTACAGCAACGCGTGCCTTAAAGTCGGGTGATTCCCGTATGGCTGGGCTCGGCGCTGTCAGGCAGGGTTAACAGGCTGAATGACAGACGGCTATCCTCTTCGAAAGCTAGCGATTACACGATGACCATGCAACCGAATATATCCGGCCGGAAAGCTCAGGAAAGCGCAACTGCACCTGCCGGTGGGGCGATCCCGCTCCGGAAATTTGGCAAGCACGACGCGCACGTGTCGGCGCTAGGTCTGGGCGGCCACCATTTGGGCGACGCCGACGACGAGCAGGCCGCCATACGGATCGTTCACGAAGCTGTCGATGGCGGGATCACCTTTTTCGACAACTGTTGGGAATACCACCGCGGAAAAAGTGAAGATTGGATGGGCAAGGCTCTGAAGGGACGTCGCGACAAAATTTTTCTGATGACGAAAGTCTGCACTCACGGCCGCGACGGGGCCTTAGCCATGCAGATGCTCGAACAATCGCTAAACAGATTTCAGACCGATCACCTGGACCTTTGGCAGGTTCATGGCGTGACGTTCGACAACGACCCGGAGCTTTTTATACGTCCTGGCGGCGCTGCGGAAGCGCTGCAAAAAGCCAAACAACAAGGCAAAGTGCGGTTCGTCGGCTTTACCGGGCACAAAGACCCGACCATTCATCTGAAAATGCTGCAAACTGATTTTCCTTTTGACGCAGTACAAATGCCTCTGAATTCCTTCGACGCGAATTTTCACAGTTTCGAAATTCAGGTTTTGCCGGAGCTGAATCGCCGCGGAATTGCGCCGCTGGGAATGAAGCCGCTGAACGGTCACGGGGAAGCCATCCAACAAGGGGTCATCAGCGCGGAAGAAGCTTTGCGTTATGCCATGAGCCTTCCTGTCGCTACTACGATCACGGGCATGGAAAAGCTGGACGTGCTTCACCAAAACTTAAGAGTGGCGCAGGGCTTCCAACCCATGACCCCCGACGAGATGCAAGCGCTGCGCGACCGTACTCGCACGGTTTCCGGTGATGGACGTTTCGAATTGTATAAGGTGTCTCTCAAATTCGACAACCCCGAAGCGCGTCTGGCGCACGATTACCCGCTCGATACGCAATCGGAAGAAGTGAAAGAGATGATCATGGCCACGGGGAACACCGGACACCCATTTCCGGTAATTCCCAAGTAGCTCGAAATTACGGGGGCGTTTACTTGTCTGAGGAGAAAGGTGTCAGTCGTCGAACATTCGTAAAGGGGGCAGCCGTGTTGACAGCTTCGGCGTTGGTAAACCCCGGCCTGGGATTAGCGGGACAAGCGCAGCAGAATACCGGCTCACCGGATCAGGTTCCTCAGCGCCCGCTGGGAAAGACCGGCGTACAAATCTCTGTCCTCGGAGTGGGCGGATACCACCTGGGCTCCACAAAAGATCAATCGGAAGCCAACGAGCTTGTCGCGCGCGCGCTCGATGCCGGGATAAATTTTTTCGATAACTGCTGGGACTACCACGACGGGCTCAGCGAAGAGCGGCTCGGCGTCGCACTGAAAGGGCAGCGGGATCAGGCCTTCGTGATGACCAAGGTCTGCACGCACGGGCGCGGTAAAGACGTCGCGATGCAACAACTCGAAGAATCTTTGCGCCGGCTGCAGACCGATCATTTGGACTTGTGGCAGATTCATGAAGTGATTTATTACAACGATCCGGACCTCATTTTTGCGCCGGGCGGAGCCGCGGAAGCTCTACTGGCCGCGAAGCAACAGGGGAAGGTTCGCTTCGTTGGCTTTACCGGCCACAAGGACCCTGCAATTCATCTAAGAATGCTGACGCAAGATTTTCCGTTCGATACTGTTCAAATGCCGCTGAACTGTTTGGACGCAACCTTCCGCAGCTTTGAAACTCAGGTTATGCCTGAAGCGAATCGCCGGGGCATCGCCGTCCTTGGCATGAAAAGTATGGGCGGCTCCGGGGAAATAGTTTCGCACGGTGCGGCTACGCCATCGGACGCACTTCGTTACGCAATGAGCCTTCCTGTGGCTACTACCATCAGCGGGATGGACTCGCTGGGCGTGTTGGAACAGAATTTGGGCATTGCGAAGGGTTTTCAACAGATGAAACCCGAAGAAATGCAGGCGCTTCGCGAACGCGTGAGAGTTTTTGCCGCTGACGGCCGCTATGAGCTCTTCAAGACTACGAAGAAATATGATGGAGCAGTCGGACGCCAGCAACACCACTATCCGACGGCAGAAAAACTTCCCGCTTAATGGTCGTTAGCTGCGGCTCTGCAATTCCCACAAACGTTCTTTGGACTGTTGCTTGGCGAGGTTATGCAATGATAACGACCTAGGATTTATACTTTCGAGCGCTAGTATCTAGTCTCCGCAAAAATGGAAGGATTACGATGACACTGAACGAATACCAGAAGAAGCGCCGCTTTGGAGTTACTCCCGAACCGTCGGGGAAGAGCAAGAAGCCGAAGGAGCAGGGCTCCGATCTCATCTACGTGATTCAGAAACATCGCGCGACAAGTCTTCACTATGATTTTCGTCTGGAATGGCACGGGACGTTGCTCTCCTGGGCCGTTCCGAAGGGTCCTTCGCTCGATCCGTCCGTGAAGCGCCTTGCAATGCAGGTGGAGGATCATCCTATTGATTACGCCAGGTTCGAAGGCGTTATCCCGGAAGGAGAATATGGCGGCGGCACCGTCATGGTGTGGGACAACGGGACTTGGGAGCCTGAGGTGGAAGACGTGGACGCAGCATTGCAAAGGGGAGATTTGAAATTCACGCTGCACGGGAAAAAGTTGAAAGGCTCGTGGGTGCTGGTGCGGACCCGCGGCTACGGCCGAAGCTCGGATAAGTCTTGGCTGCTGATCAAACATCGCGATGAATTCGCTTCGCCGGCGGATATCACCATAGAAGAACCCCGCTCCGTCGCGAGTAAGCGGCTTTTGGCGGACATCGCCCGTGATGGCGGAGGCGATGTGGAAAAGGCTGCGACGGGTGATCCATCGGCGAAAAGCAGCAGGCAACGGCCAGCAGCGAAAGCAAAGCTCGCTTCAGCAACACCGAAAGTCCGGAAGCGCGCTGAATAGACTCGAAATCGGTAGTAACCGGAGGCTGCGATTCAACTCTTGAAGAAAATTATAATCGGCTGAAGACTGCAGCTTGCCAGCTCTTGTTTGTTCTTACTGCAATATCCAATCGATCGGCTTTTCCACGAACTCAAAATCGCATCTTTGCCCCAATGTCCCCGGGTCGTGCACTTGCGTCACGCGCGCTTTTCCGGCAAATGGCGCTCCGTCGATGGCCAGAAATACTTCAACGATTGTGTTCAGCCCTATGAGTGCGGTACATCCGCACAGAAAGCCGGTCGAACTGACGCTTTCAGTAGCCGTGACGATTTCAAATTCTGTTTCCGTGGCGTCAATTCCGCGAAGCTTTAGCATCACCCTCAAGCGGACGCGGGGCTTTTTCTGGGGGCCATCGTGGCTGATGGCGATCAGGGTTGAGAGTTTCTTTTGTAACGCGTCAATGTCCACCGGCTTTTGAAAAAAACCCTTGGCGCCGATATTTTCGCAGATACTTTTGTAGCGCTCGCTGGATTCTCCCGACACGATCAGAATGGGGATGTGCGATGTGAAGCTCAGCGAAGAAAGTGTCTGGCAGACTTCGAATCCGGAATATTTTGGCATCATTAAATCGAGCAAGATGGCGTCAGGCTTGTACTGCAGAGCCAGCGCCAGGGCCTCTTCGGGCGATCCGCTATCGATAATCTTGTAAGTATTCTTCAAACGGAAGGCCATCACCTTCCGCAGCGATTCATCATCGTCTATGATCAGCAGCGTGGGAGTTGTGGTGCCGCTTTTTTTGGTTGCGTCAATTCCCTTATCTATTTGCAGTGTGTTCGGCATTTACTTTCGCCACTCCTTCGCCGGCGGTCTTCGCCAGCATTTCCCCGACGCTCTGTTGCAATTGCTTCCGCGTGAAGGGTTTTCTCAGAATTACGATCCCCGATTCGAGCACGCCGTGGGTAGCCACCGCGCCGTCCGTATATCCGGACATGTAGAGCACCTTCATTCTGGGATGTCCGGGTGACATTTGTTCGGCCAGCTCGCGGCCGTTCATCCCTCGCATCACAATGTCGGTCAAGAGCAAATCGATGTCTTTATCAAATTGCGCGGCGATCTCGATGGCTTTCGGCCCGTCCTCTGCTTCCAAAACCCTGTAGCCGCTCTCTTTCAGCGTGTTGCAGGTTAATTTTCGAAGTGAAGGTTCGTCTTCGGCCACGAGTATCGTTCCGGGTCCGTGGGATTTGAATGACGGCTCCACTCGCGCCGTCTCCTCCTCCACACCTTCCGCGCGAGGGAGATAAACCTGAAACTTGGAGCCCTTTCCAATTTCGCTCTCAAGCCAGATATATCCTCCGCTTTGTTTAATTACTCCGTACACTGTAGCCAATCCCAGTCCCGTTCCTTTTCCTTGCTCTTTGGTTGTATAGAACGGTTCGAATATATGGGACTGCACTTCCGCGCTCATGCCCATGCCGGTGTCGCTCACCTCCAACATCACATAATGGCCGGGCACGATATATCGTTTACGCCGCGAGTCGTTTGCGTCCAAATCCGCATTACGTGTTTCGATTTTCAAGCGCCCGCCTTGCTGCATCGCGTCGCGCGCGTTTACCGCCAAGTTCAAAATTACTTGTTCGATCTGGCCACGGTCTGCTTTAACTTTTCCTAAAGTTGGATCCGGAGTAATTTCCAGGTCAACGTCTGCGCCAATCAGCCGGCGAAGCATCTTCTCCACGTCCGCGACAATGGAATTGAGGTCCAGTATTTTCGGTTCCAGAACCTGTTTGCGGCTGAAAGCCAAAAGCTGTTGGGTCAGCGCAGCGGCGCGTTGACCGGCTTTCTCGATTTCATCAACCGCTTCCCTCATGGGATCGTCCACGCCAATGGTTTCTTGCAGGGCTTCGCTGTAGCCGATAATCACGCCAAGGATATTGTTGAAGTCGTGGGCAATTCCTCCCGATAGCTTTCCAACCGCCTCCAGCCGTTGCGACAAGAGAAGCTGTTGCTCCAGCTGTCTGCGTTCCGTGATATCGCGGTTTACGATGATCAGTTTTTCCACTGCTCCGTGGGCGTTCCGCACCGCACTGGCGGTGGACTCCAGCACGCGCCACTCTCCACTCTTGTGCCTGATACGGTATTCCACCCGACGGCCAATCCCTGTTTTTTTCGCTTCTTCCGCGGCGGCCTTCACTGCAGGCTTATCGTCCGGATGGATTTGTTCGTAAGCGGAAGTTTTTTCCAAGTCCGCTGGGGTGTACCCAAGCAACTTCTCGTAGGAAGGACTATTGTAAAGACGCTCTCCCTGGACGGTAACTACTGCGATCATGTCCGCAGCATTTTCTCCGATTAAGGTGAACAGCTCTTCTTGCGCCACCAGATGCATCCGAAAGCGGTGAATTTGGTGTTGCTGGTAGACCACGTACACAACGAAAAGGAATACCATCCCTACAAGCGCGCGCATCGCCAAATGAATATTGAGCGAATCCCAGAAAGTGCGCTGGAGAAAAAAGATGGTCAGAGCAAACGAGACGATTCCCACTGTCAGAATCAGCGTGACTAATACGCCCGAAAATGACAGCCACCATTGGCGCCGCTCGACGCGCCGGCGGTCGGCCTTCAGGGACTGAGTGTCAACCGTTTGATTCAATTTGCGTGGATTCATGTATGTGCTCTACCGGCAACAACAACAATTCCGAGGATACTTTTCGGCCCTTTATGCAGACGCCGCGCAAGTAAGGCTATGCGGTTAACAAATCAAAACGCATCGCAAGCCGTACAGATTCCCGAACGTCCCCTGAAGGTGTCAGAGCTAGACACAGAAATCCTAATGCTACGAGGTGTGCAGCATGTGTTCACAACAGCACACTTTCAATCGGTGTATTAACTGTTAAGGTGCAGCTTGCCGTAGGTCTCTGCGTCAGTTTTCTGCAGCCCATTCGCGACGATCGTGCGCTTTCAGTTGACCGCAGATTCATACGCGACATTTCCTAAATCTAAATTTGTTCGCCACTTTTGCCGCAGCTTGCGCAGGCGGCCACAACGCAGGAGGAGCACGTTGGCTGCCACGTTGAGGAATCCACGCTCAATCAGGAGGACTAACTTGCTCCTGCCATTGCAGTTGCATCCTATATTCGAGCTACGATGCTTGAGTCAGAGGATAAAGCTCCGAAACGGAACACTATGTCTCTTTGCGAATCACCTAACTTTCTGACTTGAGCCGTGATTGACACCGAGTCTTTGCCAAAAATAGAATCTGCGCTTACTCCAAGGCGGCTCCTGCATGTTTTTTAAGCTTCTCGCTTACGCCATCGGTTGTCTGGCCTGCATCCTCGCGATGCTTTTCGTTCGCTCGCTCCGCCTGCGCCAATTGATTTTGCTCGCCGTTTCCTACGCTTTGTACTTGCTTTGGGGGCCATGGTTTCTCGGCGTCTTGCTATTCAGCTCGATCTGTAATTATTTTCTAGGAGCATTCCTAAGACGTCGTATTACGCTCGGGCGACTGTGGCTGGGAATTGCATTCAATCTGGTTCTTCTTGGGACTTTTAAATATCTTCCCGGTCTCGCCAAGGCGGCTCCTTCTTTGTGGGCCCTCCACGGTTTCCGCCAGTTAATTTTGCCGCTTGGAATTTCATTCTGGACTTTCCAGGCGCTCAGTTATCTTTTTGACATTTACAGAGAAGAAGAACTGGACCCATCGCTGCTGGAATTTTGTTTGTACATGGCTTTTTGGCCTACCGTAATTTCCGGCCCAATTTGCCGCCTCACCAACATGTTGCCGCAATTTCGCGGTCCGAAACCGCCGCAATGGAGTGACTACGGCGTTGGATTGCGGCGTATCGCGGTCGGTTTTCTGATGCTTGGCGTAGCGCAGTTGCTGGCTGACGGTTTAGGTCCGGGGCAAGGAATTAACGGTGGGTTCGACCGCGTAATTGTCCGCTGGAGTGCGCTGGATGTTTGGGCGCTAGCGGTGGGTTACGGTTTTCAATTATTCATGGATTTTGCCGGATACACGCATTTGGTGATTGGCGCAGCAAGGTTGTGCGGATTTGAATTGCAGGAAAATTTCGACCGTCCCTACATTTCCACCTCGCCGTCCGTATTCTGGACGAGATGGCATATGTCACTTTCGTTTTGGATCAGGGATTATGTGTTTCTGCCTCTGGCCTCGCTGCGGCGCGGTCTTTTATGGCGAAACCTGGCTTTGATAATCGCGATGGTTCTGTTTGGGATTTGGCATCGCGGGAGCTTGCTTTTTATTCTATGGGGCGCTTATCAAGGTTTGCTGCTGGTATTGCATCGTCAGTGGCAACAATTCGAACGCCGCGTGGGAATGGCCTCCTCCGGATTTGCCATCGCAATTTTAGGCTGGGCTTATACGTTCGCCGCGATTTCCCTGGGATGGATTTTGTTTCGGGCCAACTCGCGTTCGCAAGCTTGGAGCATGCTTTCCTCGGTGTTCTCGGCGAAATCGTATTTTTATCGTGCATTGCCTGATAGCATGTATTTGCTCGTGGCATCAGTGGCGGTGGGATATTTTGCTTGTTTAGCCATAGGAAGAGTTCTGGATCGGATCGCGAGCGCGACCTTCCAATCCCCGCTATCTCAAAGAATCGCTGGAGCGATTACCGGAGAGCGCTGGGTTTGGATTGCTCCGCTGGCAGTGATCGTCGCGATTTACGTGTTTGTACTCGCTCAGCCCGGCCAGACCATAACGCAACCGATGCTGTACCGCCTTTTCTAGTGGCGATCCGCGATTCAATGCGCCCTGCGACGAAAACTCGCAGCCTTCCCCCAAAACCAAGAATGAGCTACGGATTCAAAATGCCGATAGCATCTTCGGGAGCAGCGTAATGCCCAGCCCTCTCAAAACATTCCTGGTGCGGTTTTGTGTTTGCGTGACAATCCTGGTGGCACTTTTAATTTTCGGCGAAGCTATATGCTATGTCGATTTGAAATATACGGCCGCCGTCGAAATACCTCATCCATCCTCAATTTATCAAGGGCAGTCTTGGGCCTCGGTTTACTGGCGGGAGTTGAAGGAAATGACCGACCGCCTTCAGTACCAGTCTTATGTGATATGGCGGCGCGCGCCGTTCGCGGGGCAAACCATCAACGTGGATGCTGGCGGCATTCGAAAGACCTATTATTCCTCCTGCGATGCGAGTAGCTATAACATTTGGATATTCGGGAATTCCTCGTTGTGGGGAACGGGAGTGCCTGACTGGGCTACGATTCCGTCCTTGCTGGCCAAGAGGTATCAAGACGCCGGGCATAAAGTCTGCGTGAAGAATTTCGGCGAGAAAGCCTGGGTTAGCACGCAAGAGCTGATTCAACTCACTCTCGCGCTGAAGCAGGCCGCACAAAAACCCGATCTCGTGATTTTTTACGACGGCGTTACCGATTCCTACCTCCCCTATCAATCGAATGTTACGGACGCACACTTCAATTTTGCGCAGACGAAAGAAGAATTCCAAAGCCTCGGCAACCATGGCGCGAGCTTGGAATATCTAAAACACACCAACACCTATCGAACTTTAATGGAGCTGAGATCTACGCTGATCGAAAGCGGTGCAGACATTGACCGCGCGCATTTCACTGCTAAAGAACTGAATTCCATGGCCGAAATTACTTATAACAACTATCTTAAGAACATTCGGCTCGTGGATCTGTTGGCGCAGGGTTTCGGCTTTCGTTGCGCTTTCTTCTGGCAACCGACCTTGCTCGCCGGCCATAAGCCCCTCACTGCGGACGAGATCCGCTTACGAAAAGCTGAACTGAGCAATCATCCGGGCGGTGACGCCGTGTTTCAGGCCACCTATAACTTGTTTGAGCATTATCAAAACGAAAACTTTTTCGACCTGGCGAACATCTTTGATAAAGACCCAGACGAACGCTTCCTCGATTTCAGCCACATCGGACCGGCCGGGAACCAGATCGTCGCCGACAAAATGTTCGCCGTCCTGCCGCATGGAAATTAAACAGCTCAGGTATTCTTAAGTCGCCATGTCTGCACAGCATTCAACCTCCTCGATTCCTTTTGCGACGTTGACCGAAGCTCTCACAGCGGCTCCCGATAACCGGCCATTCGTGACCATGTGGTTTGACGATGACGATGTGAGCACTTACAGCTTCGGCGAGTTCAAACGATGGTCGACCTCGCAAGCCGCTCTTTTTAAAGAACACGGCCTCGGAGAAGGAGACACAGCAATTCTTATCATGCCGCAAGGTGTGGCGTTGATGGCTGCTTTCGTCGGTGCCATGCTGCTGGGAGCGGTGCCGTCCATACTGGCTTACCCCACGTTTAAAGTGGAACCTGCGAAGTACCGGTCCGGGTTAGCCGGCGTCTCCGCGAACTTGAACGCTAAATTGGTTGTCGTCGATGATTCATTCCCGGAAGAATTTTTGGAATCTGTGAGCCTTGGAGATCAATCGAAGCTGATTCGCGTTAACAGTCTGCCGCCGATTTCTGCAAGTGATGGTCTAGCGCGCGTTCGCCGCGAACCGCAGGATCTGGCTTTCATCCAACATTCGGGCGGCACCACTGGCTTGCAAAAAGGAGTGGCGCTTTCACACGGCGCCGTGCTGCGGCAACTTATACATTTGGGCGACAGCCTGAAAATTCAGCCGGCCGATCGTATATACAGTTGGCTTCCTCTGTATCACGACATGGGGTTGATCGCCTGTTTCATTCTTCCCATGGTTTATCATTTGCACCTGGTAATGCAGTCTCCCACTGATTGGGTCTTGCAGCCGGCAAGTATGCTGCACCTGATTTCACGCTACCAATGCACTTTGGCTTGGGTTCCCAACTTCACTCTTCAGTTCTTGGCACGCCGCGTGAAGCCGGAAGATCGAAAAGAATATGATTTGCACAGTTTGCGCGCTTTGATTAACTGTTCGGAGCCGGTGCGTGCAGAGAGTATGGATGCGTTTGCCGGCGCGTTCTCCGATTGTGGACTTCCTCCAACCGCTTCGCAGAGCTCGTACGCCATGGCGGAAAACGTGTTTGCGGTTACGCAGTCCGGAATCAGTGGCGCAAGCGCGCCTAGCCGTATCTGGATCGACAGTTCCAAATACCAATCAGAACGAATTGCGGTTTCCGTGGATCGCGGGTCGCAGGCGGCGGCCTGTTTCGTGTCTTCGGGACAATGCCTCCCGAACAATGAAGTCCGTATCGCTTCCGAAAACGGTGAATCGTTGCCGGAGGGTCACGTAGGCGAGATTCTGATTCGAAGCGATTCCATGCTCAACGGCTATTACAACCGTCCTGACTTAACTTCCTTGAGCTTGCGCGATGGCTGGTATTGGTCCGGCGACTTGGGATTTGTTTTGGATCGAGAACTGTATGTGACTGGCCGCAAGAGGGATTTGATTATTGTGGGCGGAAAAAATATCTATCCTCAGGATCTTGAGGAAATTGCTTGCGCGCATCCGCTAATCCACGATGGCCGCGCCGTGGCCTTCGGGTTGTACAACCCGGATTTAGGAACGGAAGAAATTGTTTTAGTGGCGGAAACTGAAGAGTTATCCGATTTAAGAGATCCTTCCCTCGTCGAGAAAACGATTCGGGCTTCGATTGTGGCTGAGTTGGGTGTGGCGCCTCGAGCGATTTACCTGAAGCCGCCCAGGTGGATCGTTAAGAGTACCGCGGGAAAGCCGGCGCGTTCGGCGACGCGCGAAAAACTTATGGCCGAACATTCCGAATTACGAATAAGCTTAACAAATAAGCTGAATGAATGAGCTGAACGACCGAGCTGAACGACGTCGCGAGAGCGCAAACGATGACCGACCCCGGCAGTGAATTGATCGACTACATCTCCAAAGAAGTAATTCGCCGGCCAAATGTGAAGCTCACCGTCGATACTCCTCTGGTTTCTTCCGGCCTCATCGATTCCTTCTCGCTAGTTGACGTGCTGACGAAACTGGAAGAGGTAACCGCTATGCGCATTCCTGCCGGAAAGGTTCAGCCCAAGGATATGGATACCGTCAGCCTGATGCTATCCACCGCTCGACGCATCGGTAAACCCCGGAAATAACGCACGATCCACGACGAGCGAGTCAGGAATGAACACCCTAATGCACGCCAAAGCTGGCTTTTTGCGCCGATTTCCGGTAGCATGCCGTGGTTTTGCCACACCGCAATAATCGCTTAGAAATCGGAGATGCTATGCCCAAGGTTGCCCCTAAGACGAAAACGTTGGTCGAATCGCTCGACGCGCTCATTGAAAAATATCATCTGCTGAAGCACCCTTTCTACCAGGCTTGGACCGCAGGCAAGCTCTCGAAAGCTTCGCTCGCGCTGTACGCCGAACAGTACTATCAACACGTTCGCGCCTTCCCCGAAAACCTGAAGCAGCTCGCGGCCCGCACGAATGGCGACGCGAATCTGCGCTCGCTGGTGAACGAAAATCTGGCTGAGGAGCTCGATCCGGCAGCGTCTCACCCCATGCTGTGGAGACATTTCGCGCAGTCGCTCGGTGTGAGCGAAGCTTCCATGGAAGACGCGCGCCCGCTACCCGGAATCGCCGCGTTACTGGATACTTTTGATGAAGTCGCCGCGCAAGGCTCGAAAGCGCAAGCGGTAGCCGCGTTTTACGCGTACGAAGCTCAAGTCCCCGAAATTGCTACGCAGAAGATTTCCGGTTTGCGCCGCTTTTATGACATCACGGAACCTCGCGCTCTGGCTTACTTCGCCGTGCACGAGGAAGCGGACGTCCGCCATCGGGCGGCTTGGCGTGATTGGCTCGCGCAGCAAAATGACGCTGACACCGTGTCGGTATTATGTGCAGCCGAGCGGAGTTTGAAAGCGCTTTGGGGCGCTCTCGATGCCGTTTATCCGCAGGGTTGTCCGTCGAAAAATTAAGAGTATTTCGAGAAGTCTAAAGTCTGAAAGTTTTGTCGCAGATAGATCTGCAGAGTTTCACGGATCCGCTGACTTTTGTTCCAGCAGTGAGCGATTCCGATTCCGCAATCTCAGCTTTGCTTCTTTAAAGCTTTCACTCCGCCCGGGCCGCCAATAAACGCTTCGGAAGCATATTTCAAAAACAACCCATGCTCCACGGCTCCCACCACATGATCGAGGTGATGTGCGATCTCCTTCGGATCATTCATCGCCCCGAACGCGCAGTCGATTATGTAATGCCCGCCGTCGGTGACGAATGGTTTCTTGTCAACGCCGAGACGCAAAGCCGGCTTGCCCTCGAGCCGAGCCAGCTTTTTCTCCGTCGCCTGCCAGCCGTAAGGAACAACCTCCACCGGAACTGATACCAGCGAGCCCAGCCGCTCCACAACTTTCGAGTCGTCCGCAACAACGATCATCCGTTTGCTGGCCGCCGCCACGATTTTTTCGCGCAGTAAAGCGCCGCCATGCCCTTTGATCAGGTAGAGTGGTCCGGGCAATATTTCGTCCGCGCCGTCGATCGTAAGATCAATTTCGGTGTGCTCGGCAAACGTGGTGAGCGAAATGTTCAGCGAACGAGCCTGTTCCGCTGTTCGCTCAGATGTGGGAATGCCGACGATGCGCAGATTTTCTTCCGCAACCCGGCGGCCGAGCGCGCTTACCAAAAACGCAGCAGTCGAGCCCGTCCCCAATCCCACAACCATACCGCTTTCCACTAGCTTGGCCGCAGTTTCCGCCGCAGCTCTCTTCCACTGATCTTGTTGCGACAGATTCATCGGCGCACTCATCATAGTTGGTTTGGCGACGGACATCATAGCCTTGCATGGGACCATTGCCAACCCGTCTGACGAAGCCGGGCCATTTTCCACACGCGCAGACGCGCGAGAATCAAAATGTTAGAATCCCCGCTGCTTTAGCGAAGCCGAAATGTTCAAGAAAATCCTAATTGCCAACCGCGGCGAGATCGCCGTCCGCATTCTGCGCGCCTGCCGGGAACTGGGCGTGCTCTCTGTCGCAGTCTATAGCGACGCAGACCGTGCTTCACTGCACGTGCGCCTTGCCGACGAGGCCTACCCCATTGGCCCCGCGCCATCGCGCGAAAGCTACCTGGTCGTAGAAAAAATCATCGGCGCCGCGCGCGATGCTGGATGCAACGCCATTCATCCCGGCTATGGGTTTCTCGCTGAAAATCCGGCGCTAGCTCGAGCCTGCTCGGATGCAAAAATCACGTTCATCGGTCCATCGCCCGAAGCCATGGCCAACCTCGGCTCGAAAACTGCGGCGCGGCATTTGGCTCGCAAAGCAGGCGTGCCTACAGTGCCCGGCACACTCGACCCCATCGCAAAAATAGAAGATGCGCTTAGCGCCGCTCACGAAATTGGTTTCCCGGTTGTGCTGAAAGCTGTTGCAGGTGGAGGCGGTAAGGGCATGCGTCTCATTGAACGCGACGCCGAATTCTCCTCAGGCTGGCGCGATGCCTCTTCGGAAGCGCAAAACGCATTTGGCGACGGACGCCTTTACCTCGAGAAATATCTTTTAAAACCAAGGCACATCGAGATCCAGATCCTCGCGGACACTCACGGCCACATCCTGCATCTCGGCGAGCGCGAATGTTCCGTGCAGCGTCGCTATCAGAAAGTAATCGAAGAGGCGCCTTCGCCGGTGATGACGCCGGAGCTGCGACGCGCGATGGGCGATGCTGCCGTGAAACTCGCGAAGGCAGGCGGCTACACCAACGCCGGCACCGTGGAGTTTCTCGTTGATGCCAGCCGCAACTTTTATTTCCTGGAAATGAACACACGCCTCCAGGTGGAACACCCGGTCACTGAATTGGTCACCGCGCTGGACATTGTTAAACTGCAAATGCGGATCGCATGCGGCGAACCGCTGCCATTCGCGCAAGAAGATATCACTCTGCGCGGACATGCCATCGAATGCCGCATTTACGCCGAGGATCCCGACAACAATTTTTTCCCCTCGCCCGGACGAATTCTCGATTGGCGTGTCCCCGCCGGCCCTGGCATACGTTTCGATGATGGCGTCTACGGCGGCTGGACGGTCCCCAACGAATACGACCCCATGCTGGGAAAATTGATTGCGTCGGGAAAAGACCGTGTGGAGGCGATTGCCCGGCTGCAACGCGCCCTCACGGAGTTTTACGCCAACGGAATCAAAACAAACGCGGAGTTATTTCAGCGCATTCTCGCGACACGAGATTTTCAGTCAGGCGAAATTTACACGCGGTGGCTGGACGATTTTCTCTCCGGGCTCGGAAAAAGCACCCCCACGGCTAAAGCAACATCTGACGTTGTTTCGCACGAACAAGATGCGGCAACTATTGCAGCCGCGCTCTGGCAAATGTCAAAAAACGCGGATGTCCCGGACGCGAGTTCAAGCATCGCTGACGCGGAATCGCGTTGGAAGCGTGAAGCGCGACGCGAGCAATTAAGGGGCGAGCTCGATCAGTAGCAGTCTACTATCACAAGGCGGAGCGCGCTGTTGAACCAGGATTCGAGTACACAAACTTGAAAATTGAAATCGAGTTAAACGGAAAATTACGCAGCGTCGAAATGATCCAGACCGGCGCGCAAACCCAGTGGACCGTCGATGGACGCACACTGCACGCCGACACGCTGGAAGTGTCCCCGGGCGTCTATTCAATTTTGATCGACGGCCAATCGTTTGAAGCGCTGGTAGTTTCTCAGGGGGATTCGGAACTTCGCATAACGGTAAAAGGCCACGCTTACACCGCTTCGGTTCACAATCCTCGCAAATGGAAACGCAATCGCGGACTGGGAGCCGAAGCCGAAGGGCCTCAGCAGCTCAGGGCGCCCATGCCCGGCAAAATCATCGTGCTATTGATGAAAGCCGGCGACACCGTGGAGGCGGGGCAGGGCATCGTGGTGATGGAAGCCATGAAAATGCAGAACGAGATACGCTCGCCGAAATCCGGCAAGATACAGCGCTTGCTGGTGGTAGAAGGGCAGACGGTAAACACGGGAGAAGTTGTCGCCATCGTCGGCTGAGACTTCACCTATTTAGTCCGAAAGGCTCCCCCTAAGCCGCAATAACCGGCCATTTCCTACCTGGACGTTTACCCTTACGTTCGCTTTGTCTTCCACTCTCTTCCCAAAGTTTGCGGTCACTGCCAACATGCCTTGTAGGGAAGTCCAGGCCGCAAAGCCCGGATCCACTTGGGAGATACAATGGTTCACACTTTCTTGATCTGGTTCGCTGCTGCGCTCGTGCTGACCACTGCGGCTCTAGTATGGATCATGCTGTGCGGAGTAACCGCTCAGTGGGGCGAAAAAGAAGGCCTTCCGTTCAAGAAAACTTTTGCGCTTTGCCTGGTCTTGACGCCGCTGGCGGGAGCGCTTTTGATTCTCTCATTCAAGCCGCCGCGAACCGCGCGGTCCCTGGCGGAAACCGCAAGCCGCGGTTAATCACTTCGAAGGTAGAACAACCTCTAGGCCAACCTCGTAAGCAGTCGTAGTTCGGGAAACAACACCAAAAAGAAAATTCTTAATTTGAAGCGGGGAGTTTTCCTGCGGATTCCAAAATTTGCCGTGCCAGATAATTCGTCACATGCGAATCATCACGCGCTTCGATCATGTAAGCCGAGCGAAGCAGCTGCTCTTTGCGGTTGCGCATCATGTCGCGAACGGATTGCTGTACTTGCGGGTCTGAAAGTTCGCGTTGCCCGGCCGCTTCCTTGGCGATCATTTTAAGTATGCGGTAACCGCCCGCGTTGCTGATCGGTTGGCTCACCTCTCCGGGTTTCATACTCAAAACCAGCTTCTTTAGCGCCGGATCGGAGCGGTTCAGCGCGGATTCCGGAACGAATCCCAGGTCACCCCCGGTCGTCGCCGTGGAATCTTCCGAATAATCCATGGCCAGTTGGCCAAAATCGGCGCCGCTCGCGAGCTTCTGCTGCAACAAGAGCACTTTGCGCTTGGCCTCTGCGTCATTGGTGGCTTTGTCATTCTTGCGATTGTGCACCGAAGGATCCGGATGCGGAGTGATCACGATTTGCGCTATGTGATATTGGGGCTCCGCCACATTGAACTGCGCGCGATTTTTATTGTAGAAATCGGTGACATCCTGATCCGTAATCGAAATTTTGGCGATCACTTCGCGATTCAGCAGCTTTTGCACGGAAAGCTGGCGGCGGATATCGTTTTTCAAATCGTCTACCGTGAGCCCGGTGTCGTGCAGTTTCTTCTGAAATTCTTCTTCGGTGTAGGGGCTCTTTGATTCCGTGAATTTATCTTCCACTTCGGCATCGGTGGCAATTAAATTCATTTTGCTCGCGCGCTCGAGCAGGATTTCGTTGTTGATCAGCTCATCCAGGATGCTGAGCTTCAGCGAGAGAGCTTCTTCCTGCGAAGGCGCCGGCGCTTCCGCATTCACGCGCGTGCGAAAGTATTTCTCAACCTCGGCGCGCGAGATGGCCTTGCTGTTCACCGTGGCCCAAACGTCGGGTCCCGGCGCGGCTTCTTTCCGGCAACCGGCGGCCAACACGCACGCGGCCACGGCCGCAAGAATCAGGATTTTTCGTTTCAAACGGAACTCCTTCGCAGGAGGCCTCAAGCGGCCTTTTTCACTCGGCCGGAACGTATACAGGAAGTGCAGACGCGCATGCGCTTGTGCGTGCCTTTGATCACGGTTCTCACCCGGCGCAGATTCGGATTCCAGCGCCGCCGCGTCACGTTGTGCGCGTGGCTGATCGTATTGCCAAAGCGCGGCTTCTTGCCGCAAAGTTCACATACCATTGCCATTGTTGCATTGCTCCAGACAGGAAAATTTCAAATCCTTTGAAGACTTATGCTATCAGAGATTCTTCCAAGCGAGAAGTGATTTGCCACGCGAAACACGCCGCAAAGGTGCCCTCATTCAACGAGCAAAATCTGCCGGCTCTTGCTAAAAATCGGCTGGAAAAATAGATACCGACGGGTTAAGGTTACGCCAAGAATTCAGACTTAAAGAGATGGCCGCAGCACTTGGCAGTCAATTCTTGCGCGCGTAGGCTACTACAACGATGAATGCAAAACGCTGCGGCATACTCGCCTCGTTTAAGATCGTAGTTTTAATCGCCACGATATTGCTGGCTTGCGAGTTCACCTTCGCGCAAAAATTTCGGGGAAGCCTTCGCGGGATCGTACAGGACGCCACCCAAGCGCGCCTTCCGTCGGCGACAATTGCCCTACACGCCGCCGAATCCTCCGTCGAAATCCAAGCAACTACGAATGAACAGGGAGAGTTCCGCATCGACAATCTTGCTCCCGGAACTTACCACCTGCTAGTGAATGCAAAGGGATTCGCGCAGGCACTCTCCGACGTCACCGTTATGGTCAGTTCTGTACGGGACGTCACCATCACTTTGCAACCAAGCGCCGTGCAACAAACCGTGAATGTTCAGGGACAGCCTTCCTCCGTCACCACTGAGCCTATCGACTTAGCCAGCGCCGTCCATCAAGGAGTCGTCACTGAACGAGACTTGGAAACAATTCCACTAGCTGCACGCAGTTTCGCCAACATTGCCTACCTCGTTCCGGGAACGGAGCCAGTCGAGCCGTCTGATCCCACCAAAGCACGCATCACTGCGGTTTCCACCGGCGGCAGCTCCGGTCTCAATAACGAACTCTCCGTAGATGGCGGCGACGATTCCGACGATTACATCGGTGGCTTCCTCCAGAATTTTTCGCCCGACACCATTCAGGAATTCGCCGTGCGCACCGCACAAGAAGATGCCGACACCGGCCGCACCACCGCTGGCTCCGTGGTTATCACCACAAAGCGTGGAAATAACGATTGGCACGGCGATGAGGCCTTCTACGAGCGCGCCGCTTCGCTCAACGCGCGTTTCCCCATCGAAAATCCTGCCCCTGATCCCAAGCAGCCGTTTTCACGTCAGAATTACATCGGTACAATCGGCGGTCCGATCATTCGTGACAAATTGTGGTTCTTCTCTTCTTTCGAATATGTGCACGAAGACGCCAGCATTGCCTACAGCCCAACAAGCCAAACCCAATTCAACGCGCTCGCGCAACTCGCTGCCCAAGGTTTGGTAAACGTAAACGGCACAGTCGTCAACTCGATTCCTGTGCCCAACAACGTACCAGTTCCATTCCGCGATTATTTGGGCACCGTTCGATTCGATTGGGCGCAGTCTCCACGCTCGCAGTGGTTCCTGCGCGCAGGGATCGACAATTATCTCACGCACAACGCGGGAGTGCAGCAGGCCGCTCTACCTTCCACCGGCGCTGAAGCGCACAACAATTACATGAACTTGGTTGTCAGCAACCAATTCACATGGAGTCCCACGTGGGTTGGGTCATTCGTATTCAGCGCCGGCGGCTTGCACCTCACTGAAGCGCGTAATTCCGACCTCGGCTTCGCGCTCGCATTTCCGTTCACCGCTACATCAGCGACGATATCCGGGCTGGAAACATTTGGCGACAACCAGTTCCTCACGCCGATCACGGCATTTCCTATTCTGCGCAATCAGGAAAAATATCAGTTCCGCTACGATGTGACCCACACTGTTGGAGCGCATTCTTTCCAGTTTGGCGTGAATTTCATCCACGAGCCGGTTCTGGACGGCGCTTTGGCATCCAACGCGGAAACGCTGGTGACATTTCCAAATGATCCGACGTTCTATCTGGCGAATCCTGCGCAGTTTACCGCCGATTTAGCCAATGGCAGTATGTCGGTTCCCGCGAGCAATGGAAGTTTTTCGCAGGACGTGCAGCGCCTCGGGCTATACGCTGAGGATTCCTGGCGAGTGCGCCCGAACCTCACGATAAATTACGGCTTGCGCTATGACAGGAGCTTTGGCCTGTTTACCGCATCGGACCGAAGCCAATTGCAGAATCCGGCGTACCTCACTCTGAAGGCTCTCGATATTCCTCTAATCAACGGCGCTCCGCACGACTTCAATGGCGCCGTCGGGCCGCGGCTTGGTATCGCATATTCGCCCGGCCAATCTACAAGCACTGTGATTCGCGCCGGCATCGGAATCTACTCAAACGACCTCGCGCAGAACGGTTGGGTGCCAGCCCTACAAGCTGTGAATACGCCGGTCGGGCCTTGCGCCTTCGATTCAGCAACGAACACGCTGGTGGGCGGCTCGGGATGCCTGCCTCCCGCAGCTTCCACTGGCCCGGTCGGCACCGTTGCTGGAGCAGGCGCCATCATCGCACCTGGATACAAGACTCCCTACGCTCTGCACGTTACCGGCGGCGTCCAGCACGCCTTCAACTCCAAATGGATGATCAGCGCCGACTACATCCACGAGCAGGGAAATCACGGCTTCCGCCGCTATCAATATCAGGCAGGCTTCACGCTATTTTCGCCGCTGGTTCCCAACGACGTAGATGACCAGCGCGCGGTTGTTCCCAACATTACCGTCTTCAAATCGGATAATCGTTCGAGCTATAACGGATTGCTTCTCCATTTGCAGGGAAACGTTTCGCGCCGCTTCAATCTCGTCGCGAATTACACCCTCTCGCGCGGCAGCACCTGGGGCTGCGTGCTCGGCGAGCTTTTTGATTATGTCAACGGCGTCTGCGATCCCTTGCACCCGTTCGCCAAAGGCGACTACGGTCCGTCGGGCGAAGATGTCTTGAGCCGTTTTGTTCTGGCCGGAACGCTGAAAGTTCCCGGCGGGTTCGAGCTAACCACCCTAACGCAAGCCGAAAGCGCCCGGCCGTTTACTTTGACTACCACCACACCAGTCACCGGACTTGGCGACGGATTTGACGACCGCGCGGTAGTGAACGGTGTTCCCACAAGCCTGGATGAACTACGCGGAACGCCCTATATTCAAGTTGACTTGCGCGTGAGTCGCCCAATACATTTTCGCGAGCGCTGGACATTAACGCCTTTCATCGAGTTCTTCAATCTGTTCAATCGCAATAACCCGGGAGCCAATTACGTGACGGACGTTGGAGCATTGCCTGTTCCGCCATCGCAAGTGGCCGCCGGAAACATCACCGACATCTGTACCAACCCCGCCTGCACCACGACCAAGCCGATCACCAGCTTGAATCAACTGCGCGTGGCCGGCGGAGCTTTGGGAGATTTCTTCGGTCCCGGCACCACCGTGGGAATTCCTTTGGCCGCTCAGATAGGCGCGCGCTTCACTTTCTAACCTGCCTGGCATCCAGTTTTTATGTATGCTATGCACCGTAAATCGGGGAGGTGCGTGTTGTCTCGAAATTTGCGAATTGGTCTGGCAGTGTTTGCGCTGCTCGCCGTTGTTTCAAGCGCGTGCGTCACCGAAGCCCAGCAATATCCCCTGAGCACATATCAGGAAATGCGCTGGCGCATGATCGGACCGTTCCGCGGAGGAAGAACTCGCGCCGCCACTGGCGTGCCGAACCAGCCCAGCGTCTTTTACATCGGACAAGGTGACGGCGGCGTTTGGAAATCCGACGATTACGGGCGCACTTGGACGCCGATCTTCGAAGACCAACCCTCGCAATCCATCGGCGCCATCGCCGTGGCTCCCTCCGATCCAAATATTATTTACGCCGCCAGCGGCGAAGGCTTGCAACGCCCCGACCTTTCTGTCGGCGACGGGATTTACAGATCCACGGACGCGGGAAAAACGTGGACCCATCTTGGCCTGCGAGATGGCCAGCAAATTCCCGCCTTAGCCATCGATCCGCGCGATCCTAATCGCCTGTTCGCTGCCGTACTGGGCCATCCTTACGGCCCCAATGAGGAGCGCGGAATCTTCGTATCCACCGACGGCGGCAAGACCTGGAAGAAATCTCTCTACAAGGATCAAGACACTGGCGGCTCGGATGTTCAGATCGATCCCGCAAATCCCGACGTGATGTACGCCTCTATGTGGAAAGTCCGCCAAGGTCCCTGGGAAGATGGCAACGAATACAACAAAACTGGCGGCGGCCTTTTTAAATCCACCGACGGGGGAAATACATGGCGCCCGCTCACAAATGGCCTGCCCAAAGACGTAGTACAAATTTACGGGGCTATCGCGCCAAGTCTGCCCAGCCGCTTGTATGCCACTCTCGGCACGTCAAAAGCCGGTGATTATTCTTCAGCAAGCGGCCTAGGTTTCTATCGATCGGACGACGGTGGCGAAAGCTGGCACGTTGCAACCACCGACGGCCGCCCAGCCTACCGCATCGGGGGCGGCGACTTGCCGATCCCCAAAGTGGACCCGAAAAATCCTGACGTGGTTTACAGCGCCAGCATCGTCACTATGCGCTCGACCGACGGCGGAAAAACATGGGTCAGTTTTCGCGGCGCCCCCGGCGGCGATGATTACCAAAACCTCTGGATTAATCCCAACGACCCTAAAACGATTCTGCTGGTCAGCGATCAAGGCGCAATCGTCACCGTGAACGGTGGAGACACTTGGAGTTCCTGGTACAACCAGCCAACCGCGCAGCTTTACCACGTTGGCGTAACAAACGAATTTCCGTACCGCGTTTGCAGCGGCCAGCAGGAAAGCGGCTCAGTCTGCATTTCCAGCCGCGGCAACGATGGCGAAATCAATATACGGGACTGGCACCCGGTCGCTACCATCGAATATGGTTACGTTGCGCCCGATCCGCTCAATCCCGAGCTTGTTTACGGCGCCGGCAGAAAAGAGGTCACCCGGTTTTACACGAGCACCGGACAAGTAAAGAACGTCACGCCCATTCCCGACAGCGGCCCGAAATACCGCGCTGATCGCACTCAGCCTGTCATGTTCTCGCCGGTCGATCCTCACGTTCTCTATTACGCCACCAACGTTTTGTTCAAGACCTCCGATGGCGGCGAATCCTGGCAGACCATCAGTCCCGATCTTTCGCGTGAGAAGTCCGGCATCCCTGCAAGCCTGGGCAGCATGGCCGCGGAAGATCCCAAAGCGGAAAAGCAACGCGGAGTGATTTACGCGCTGGCGCCATCCTTCAAAGACCTGAACACGCTGTGGGCTGGAACCGACGACGGCTTATTTTGGATCACTCGCGACGGCGGAAAAAATTGGTCGAACATCACTCCCGCGGAAATCATCCCATGGAGCAAAGTAACGCAGATGACCGCGTCGCATTTCGATGAGCAGTCTGCCTACGCTTCCGTCAGCCGTTTCCGCATCGACGATCTGCATCCTTACATTTATCGCACGCATGACGGCGGAAAAACTTGGCAGTCGATCACGAACGGCCTGCCCGATAACGCTCCCGTCGACACTGTGCGCGAAGATTCCATCCGCAAAGGCCTTCTGTTTGCCGGCACAGAAAATAGCGTTTGGGTTTCGTTCGACGACGGCGACCACTGGCAATCCTTGCAACTCAATCTCCCGCATACTTCCATGCGCGATCTGTGGATCCACGACGACGACTTGATCTTAGCCACGCATGGCCGTTCTTTCTGGATTCTCGATGACATCACTCCACTGCGCCAAATCGACCAATTAATGGCGAACACTGATGCGTTCCTCTTCAAGCCTACCCGCGCCTACCGCGTAAAGCGCAGCACGTATTCCGACACTCCGATTCCTCCCGATGAGCCGTCAGGCGAAAATCCGCCGGATGGCGCGATCGTCGATTATTTCCTGGCCGCTTCGGCTCGCGGTCTGGTAACTCTGGAAATCCTGGACTCGCACGGCGATGTAGTTCGCCGCTACGCGAGCACGGACAAACCGGAAATGACTCAGGAGCAACTGGCAAAACAGCTCATACCGCTGTACTGGGTACCGCCATTCAAGGCTCTTTCGACCGACGCCGGTATGCACCGATGGGTTTGGGATCTCCACTATCCGGCGCCGGATTCCTTGCGCCACGAATATCCCATCTCAGCTGTTCCTCACGCGACGCCGCGTCTGCCGCTCGGCCCGCCAGCCGTGCCCGGGGAATATTCAGTTAAGTTCACCGCGGGAGGCCGCACCTTTAACGCGCCTCTCCCCGTAAAGATGGACCCGCGCGTGAAAGCAACCGCCGCGGACCTGGAACAACAATTCCAAACACAAAGCCGTCTCGCGTCCGTGATTACCAACAGCACGCACGCTATACAGGAAGCGCGCTCGCTTCATGACCAGCTCGACAAATTATCCGCCGACCCAAATGATTCGCTGCTCTCATCCTTCAAAGATCTCGACAAAAAGGTCTCAGCGATCTTGCAAGGTCCCGCTGCATCGCAAGGGGCCGCTGCAAATGATGCGACGCAGCCCGGCCTCACCGGCGTCAACGGTTCAGCCACCGCCGTTTACGCGGAATTAGATCGAGCCGACGCCAAGCCCACCTCGGCTCAAGCGGACGCCGCATCCAAAATCGAAAAAGATTTCGTCGCGGTGAAAAAGCAATGGGACGAACTGAAGTCTCACGACTTAGCGGCACTCAACGCTAAGCTTCGCGGCGCAAACCGCGCCGAGATCCATCTCGAATCACACAGCGATGCGGATGAAGGCGAAGGCCAGGATATCGATTGAAGGGTAGATGACTGCAGGATCTTACTTGGAAACGCGAGCTTTTAGCTTTACGCGCCCGCCTTCCACACTGACCGTGTATTCCACTTCTTCGCTGCCCTTGCTCTTGAGCTCTTTCGTCTTCTGCCGTACGAAGCGCTCGAAATCTTTCAAGTTAGGCGCTCCGGCCTTTTCCCCTGTCTCCGTTCGCGCTTCGATCAACTTCTGATAAAGCTGTTGCACCTTTTCCGTTTCGCGTTCCGGATCGGCGAACGAAGCCGTATACGCTTCTGTCATTTTTCTTTCTGCTACCGCCACACTACGTGCGCCTGAGGAAGCTGCTGCTGTACTGGCTGGCGCGCTCGCAGCTGGCGGACGACTGGCAGCTAGCCGCGCTCGTTCCGCCTCGATCGCCTTCGCCGCCGCGCCGAAATGGCGCTGCTGAGTGCCGCTCTCCTTCTGCATGGTCTTCTTGCGCCACATCTCCACATACTTTGCGTACATCTGCGCAAGGCCGTTATAGCGAAAACGTTGCGCGTAACTTAATTCGGCAGTGCGTTCGCTATATCGCCGCAGAAGCGATTCCACACGCCACTGGGTGTCCGAAGGAGGCCGCGAACGCCCGCCGCCGAAGAATTGTTCGTACTCAATCTTCAGCGTGCGCACGTCGCGCTCGATCTGGCTCAGTTCTTCGTCAATGGAAGCAGCCATAATTGTTTGTGAACAATTCCAGCGTAGGGGCTGGGCTAGCGTGCGTCAATGCGCTCGTTCGTCGCTATGTCGCAAGAGAAATCATTTGTACGCGCCGCAATTGCCAGCCTGTTTTTGGTGTGTTCCAATGGTTCAGCGATGACTTCCCGAGCCCATCCCGTGCCGAAGACCCAGAACGGCTCGTCTAAAATGAGAGGAATTCCTTCCGTGGACGAGCTTCTCGGCCGCCCGCGGCTGCTCGCTCTCGCCGAAAAAGCCGGTCGTGCCCTGGTCACCCAATCCGCGCGTACCGTCCTGGCGAATTTGCGAGCGCAGATGAAAGACGAAACAGCCGGAGCGGGCCAATCTATCGATCGCGAACACATCGAAGCGCTCATAGTGGCCAACGTAGAAGCGCTCCTGGAGCCTTCGTTGCGTCGCGTCATCAACGCCAGTGGCGTAATCCTGCACACAAATCTTGGCCGCGCTCCTCTTTCCGCAGAAGCGGCCGCGCACGTGGTGGAAGCGGTTACCAGCTATTCGAATCTGGAGTATGACCTTGAAACGGGCGAGCGCGGAAAGCGTGATGTTCACACTTCGCGCATGCTCGCAAATCTGGTGGGCGCTGAATCCGCTATCGTCGTCAACAACAACGCCGCCGCCGTTTTTCTCGTTCTCAATACTCTTTCCAAGGGCGCCGAAACCGTCGTCTCCCGCGGGGAACTAATCGAAATTGGCGACGGGTTTCGTATCCCTGACATCATGGCCGAAAGCGGCGCGGTGCTTCACGAAGTGGGAACCACGAATCGCACGAGCATTCGCGATTACGAACGCGCCATCGACGAGCGCACCCGCCTTCTCCTTCGCGTTCACCCGTCCAATTTCCGCATCAGCGGATTCACCGAGCGCCCCTCCCTGGAAGATTTGGTCGCGCTCGGCCGCCGCTCGCAAATACCCGTGTTCGAGGATCTCGGCTCCGGATGCCTCGCGGATCTTTCTGCCCATGGTGTTTCGGAGCCTGTAGTAGCGGCGAGTTGTTCCGCGGGCGCGTCAATCGTTTCATTCAGCGGAGATAAATTACTCGGCGGCCCTCAAGCCGGAATTATCGCGGGAAAAAAAGAAATCGTGGAACGCATCAGACGCAATCCGCTCTTTCGCGCGCTGCGTGTGGATAAACTCACAATCGCCACGCTCGAAGTTACTCTGCGCGCCTATCTGCGCGGAGCCTTGGACGAAATCCCCGCGCTTCGTATGATTCGCCTCTCGGCCGGCGAAATCAGCAAGCGTGCGGAAAAACTTATCGCACAGCTGCAATCTTTAGTGTCGAATCTGAATGATGCAACGCTCCGCTTGACGTCTGGATTTTCGGTAATCGGAGGAGGTTCCACGCCGGATCAGCGGCTACCCACCACGCTGATCACAGTGGCCAGCGCGCGCCACTCCGCTTCAGACCTGGAAGCGCGTCTGCGCAAACCGGCCAACGCAACCGGCGTAATCGCTCGCATCGAAGATGATCATCTGATTCTCGATCTCCGCACAGTATCGCCGGCCGAAGACTCAGAACTCGCGAGCGCTCTAGCCGCCGCAATCAATTGAGCGGCTTTGCCGAAGTTCCGCTCTGACGGTTCCCCGCACAATCCTAAAGCCGGTTGATCACGCTCGCCACGCAACCCGCCCCAAAACCGTTGTCGATGTTCACCACGCTCACATTTGAAGCGCAACTATTCAGCATTCCCAACAGCGCCGTCAGCCCCCCAAAGCTCGAGCCGTACCCGGTGCTGGTCGGCACCGCAATCACCGGGACACCCACCAGACCCGCCACTACGCTTGGCAACGCGCCCTCCATTCCCGCCACGCATATGATCACCCGCGCTTCAGCTAGTTTCGTCCGGTGTTCCAACAACCGGTGCAGCCCCGCCACACCCACGTCATAAACCGCTTCCACGCGGTTTCCCATCGTCTCCGCTGTCACCACCGCTTCTTCCGCCACCGGAATATCGCTCGTCCCGGCCGTAACCACGAGAATCAAGCCTTTGCCGTGAACCGCACCCGAACGCTTGATTGAAATCGCCCCGGAAAGCGCATGAAACTGCGCCGCGCGAGCAATCTTTTTCACGCTGGCAAAAGTTTTCTTGTCAGCGCGCGTAATTAAAATGTTATGCGACGCCTTCGCTCGCAGCATTCGCCGCGCAATTTCGGCCACCTGTTTCGCGGTCTTGCCCCTGCCGAAAATTACTTCGGGATAACCCTGCCGCAGCGCGCGATGATGATCGATTTTCGCAAAGCCCATATCCTCGTACGGCAGCCCGCGCAGCCGCTCCACAGCCGCCTCCAAGCCAAGCTTGCCGCTTTGAACTTCAGCCAGAAATTTACGAACGTCGCGCTCATCCATAGGATTTTTGCTCGGCTGCGCCCGATAATTGTGAGCTCGCAGCCTCTGCATTCTAGCATCTCTGCAATATTTGCTCGGTAGCGCAGAGCCGTCTGTCCTGACGCGCATTCTTTCCGCGCGCGCCTTCCACTTGTGCTAGAGTTGCGCCCAGTCAGGCGTCCACACCCCACCGTTGGAAGACGCCTTGTAAGTCATCCCCCAAAATTTGGAGGCAACACTATGTGGCTGCTCTGGGAAATTTTGATCGGTATCCTGGTCGGTTTTCTTGCGGGACAAATCGTAAAAGGCCACGGCATGGGCGTGCTGGTTGACCTGATCGTGGGAATTATCGGCTCGCTCCTTGGCGGTTGGATTTTCGGTTTGTTGGGCCTCGCCGCTTACGGGTTGATCGGACAACTAATCATGGGAGTGATCGGAGCGGTGGTCCTTCTCTTGCTAATCCGCCTGATCAAGCGAGCGTAGCGGAAAAAATAAAGGGCATGCACGTTTCCAGTGCATGCCCTGAGATCATCAGCTTCCAAGAAAAGCGAAGTCGCAGAGTTTCTACCCCGCCGTGCGCTGCCGGCAACAAGAGCCAATCCTCTTTCCGGTATTCATTTCTGGCACTCATTTCCGGCAGTTATTCCGGCACTTACTGGACTGGGTTACCGTCCGCGTCAATCTTGTGCACTTCGCCGACGTTCAGTTCGCGTATACCCGCTTCGACTTTGCTCATATCCCCCACTACTACCCAGATCAGATGGCCGGGCTGGATGTATTTATCGGCGATCTCGTTGGCCGTGGCCGGAGTTACCGCCAGCACTTTTTGCGTGAAAGTGTTGTAGTAGTCTTCCGGCAATCCATACTGCAGGATGCTACCGTAGGCTCCGGAAAGTTGTTGCACCGTCTCGAATGACCCGGGAAGCGCCAGCGTGGCGTTGGACTGCTCGTCCTCGAGTTCCGCCGGCGTAATCGGCTTGCTGCCCACGATGTTCTTGTACTCCATCACCAGTTCGGCAAAAGCCTCTTTCGTTTTGTCCGTCTGCACCGGCGAGACGCTGAAGTAGGGACGCTGGCCGACGGCCGGCTGCAAAACGCTGCGCACGCCATAAGACCAGTGCTTGTCCTCGCGCAGGTTCATGTTGATACGCGAAGCGAAATTTCCTCCGAAGATGTCATTCACCAGTTCAAGCGGAATGGAATTCGGATCGTTTGACGGCGGCGCCAGTTGCAGCCCTACAATCACGCTTTGTCCTGAGCCGGGCCGGTCAACGAGATACACCACATCTTTTTCCGGCTCTGCAACCTGCGGAATCGTTCGCTTCGTCACCTCTCCGGATTTCCACGAAGCAAACAGGCTTTCCAACTTCGGCGTGATCTCCGCCAGCGTCGTGTCTCCCACGATAAGCAACGTGGCATTGTTCGGCTTGAACCACGTCTCATGGAATTTCACCAGATCTTCGCGGGTCATCTTGCTCACGCTGGCTTCGGTGCCCGTACCGCTTAGAGGCACCGCATACGGATGGCCTTTTCCGTACAGCAGCGCGGGCGCCACACGTAAAGCCGTAGCCTGAGGTATCACTTTCTCGCGCTGAATTCCCGCAAGGCGGTCCTTCTGCAATCTAGAAAACTCCTTTTCCGGAAACGCCGGATGCAGTATCAGGTCGGCGTAAATGTCGAGGGACTTGTCCATATTGACTTTAAGAGTGTTCAGATTGACGCTGGCCCAGTCCAGATTCGCGCCGGCGTTAAAGTTGGCGCTGAGCGATTCCAGCTCTTCTCCGATCTTCAGCGAATCGCGCGTGGGCGTCCCCTCTTCCAGCATGCGCTGCTCCAAGCTGGCCGTTCCCGGAGCGTTAACCGGATCGGCGGAATAACCGCTGTTCACCAGGAGCGAAAAGTTCACCACGGGCGCAGAATGGCGCTCCGCCAGCACGATCTTCAACCCGTTCGATAGCGTGGCCTTCTGCATTGGTGGAAGATTTAGCGACATAGCCGAACCAAACGCTGGCGGCTTCGAGCGGTCCGTCTGGGTATCTGCTTTCAGCGTGGCGGGATACGGATGGACTTCCAGAATGTAATCGCCGTCGCTGAGCCATTCATCAGCGGCCTTTTTCACCGAAGCGGGCGTAGCCTCTTGGATCCGCCTGAGGCGTTCCTTGTAACAATCAGGATTCCCAGTGAAGGTCTGGCAACGCGCCAGGATGTCACTCTTGCCGCCGAAACCGCCGATGCGCTCCATGATCCTTACGTAGTTGCCCAGGATCTGGGTCTTGGCCAGTTCCAGCTCGGCTTCGGTCGGCCCGTTCTTCAGAAAATTTTGTAACTCCTCATTCGCGCTCGTCTCCACCGTTTTCAGGTCCACGCCCGGTTTCGCGGTAATGGTCAAATCAAACTGCCCGGCGATCTCGTTGGTGTCATCGCTTGCAGTGGCGCTGGTCGCCGTTTGGTCCTTGTACACCAACCGCTTATAGAGGCGCGAAGTCTTGCCTTGCCCAAGTACTTGCGCGGCCAGATCCAGCAAAGGCTCCTCCGGTGAAGCCGCTTGCGGCACGTTCCATACGCGATACAAGCGCGCCTGCGGAACGCGGTCCTGCACGGAGTCCCGGTGTGTGCCAGTGCGCTTGGCTACCCATGCTCCGCGCTTAGTAACCGGCGGGCCTGGAGGAATCCCGCCATAATATTTTTCAACTTTCTCCCGGGCTACTTCGGGAGTGATGTCGCCGGCTATAACCACCGTAACGTTGTTTGGGCCGTAATAAGTCTTGAACCACTCCTGCACGTCGCTCAAGGAAGCAGCGTCGAGGTCCTTCATCGAGCCGATAACTGTCCACGAGTAAGGATGTCCCACCGGATAAGTGTTCTCCACCAAAAGCTGTTGGGCTACGCCGTAAGGCTGGTTTTCGCCTTGGCGTTTTTCGTTCTGCACCACGCCGCGCTGCAGGTCGAGTTTCTTCTGGTCCAGCACGCCCAGCAAATGGCCCATGCGGTCGCTTTCCGCGAACAGCACGTAGTCGAGCATCGAGGTAGGCACGTTCTCAAAATAATTTGTGCGGTCATTGTTCGTGGTGCCGTTCAGGTTCGTGGCGCCGATGCGTTCCATCGCGTTGATGTAGGTAAAATTGAAGTTGTCGCTCCCGCTGAACATCAGGTGCTCGAACAAGTGGGCAAAGCCGGTTTTGCCCGGCTTCTCATTCTTCGATCCCACGTGGTACCAGGTGTTCACCGCCACGATCGGAACCTTGTGATCTTCGTGCACCAGGACGGTCAGGCCGTTGTCCAGCACGAATTTGGTATATGGAATGTCCGGGATGGGGATCTTTCCGCTCTTCGCAAGAGGCGCAGCCGCTTGAGCTTTCGGCGCAGGATTGGACTGAGCGCGGGCCGAAGTGAAACTGAACATACCGGCCACCACGACGACGAGCAAACTCGCGAGGGTTCTCAAAGACCTATTTCTCAAGGTTTTTCTCCATGTGATAACTAAGATGGCGCGGCTGCGACTGGGATCCGGAGTTTTATTGTCCACACTTTCGTCAGGTCTGGCAAACCACACTTTTACTTAAAGGCTTTGACGCAGTTTTACGTCGGACGATAGCTAGGCGAAACCTAATCCACGTGCTTCCGTAGGGGCACAGCATGCTGTGCCCGTCGCGAATGCTTGGCACCAGTGTTAGGCAATCTAATTTGGGGGAAGTTACAGCGCTGATTGACCTTCAGGTCCGACATAACAAATGTCGCGCGAAGCGCGTGCCTCTGCGCTGCCGCTTTCGCAGCATGTGTTCGCGTTTGAGTCAGCCGACTCGAACGAACCCAGCGGTCGACGCGAATTTAAGCGTGCCTGAAATCCGTGGGGTCAATCTGAAATTTCTTCTGTAAAAAGAAAAGCGCCGCCGGTAAGCCGAAGCTAAACCGGCGGCGCGTGATGTAGGGTTATTTAGTTTTCGTATTGCACTTGCAATGTCTCGCCTGCCAGCCGAGGCATTCGCCCGTTCCTGGCGCGCATTGCTATTTCCATGCGTCCAATTGGGGCTGGTTTACGGTTAAGTTGCGCTGACGCCGGCTCATCGGCCAGTTGTATCCGCTCGATGCGAATGCCAAGCGTACGCTCTAGTTGCTGCAACTCCAGACGCTGTTCACGCCCGAAAATGGTGGAAGCAATTCCGCGTTCGCCCGCGCGTCCTGTACGGCCCACGCGATGAATGAAATTCTCCGCAATGTCCGGCAAGTCGTAGTTAATCACGTGCGCGATGTCCTGCACGTGAATTCCGCGCGAAGCCAAATCC
>Ga0209624_10000226_pt1 | contig 50789 bp, 49 predicted proteins | sample JacPinW_OM2H0_O1_FD_188565 | JGI IMG/M metagenome (GOLD analysis project Ga0209624, IMG submission 188565) | Forest soil microbial communities from Algoma, Ontario, Canada - Jack Pine, Ontario site 1_JW_OM2H0_O1 (SPAdes) (version 2) | ecosystem: Environmental > Terrestrial > Soil > Boreal...
ACGTGGGGCCCTCTCACGGGCTGCGTGGGGCCCGGGTGTACATCGGGGGGCTACTGGACGGCCGGCATACTCGAAACTCTAGTGTTTCTCATTGTGGCGGGGTGCTGGCCCGACTATGGTTGCTAGATCAACCAATTGAACTTCCCGGGGGTTGGGGGTTTCACGACGAGACAGGACGAGGTGCCGATGCCCAGAACGAGTGCAGCCGCGAAAACCAGCAGAGACGCGCACGACCCCGCATGGTCGATCCCCAGCCTACGCGAGCCTCGCTACTCGCAATCACTCGAGCGGGGGCTTGCGATCCTCGGCTGCTTCACGCCCAAACGCCCCGTGCTCGGCATCGCCGACATCGCCGACGAGCTCGGCATGAGCCGCTCCACCACACACCGCTACGTCATCACCCTCGTAGCACTGGGCTATTTGGAGCAAGGCGCCTCACGCAAGTACCGCCTCGGACTACGCGTAACCGACCTCGGCATGTCCGCCCTGAACTCCACCGGACTACGCGAGCACGCCCACCCCTACCTAGAAGAGCTACGCCAACGCACCTCCTACACCACCAGCCTCGGCGTACTCGACTCAACCGACGTCCTGTTCGTCGACCGCGTGCGCAGCTTCCGCCGCGGGAAGAACAGCGTCGAACTCAACCTACACGCCGGCTCGCGCGTGCCCGCCTACTGCACCTCCATGGGCAAGCTGCTGCTGGCGAACCTTCCCGTCCGCGAGCAACGCGAACTAATTGCACAAATGACACTTACCAAACGTGCACGGAACACGATCACAAGCAAGAAAGCGCTACGTGACGAGCTCGACGAGATTCAAGGAGCCGGCTTCGCCGTCGATGACCAAGAGCTCGCAGCAGACGTATGCGCGATCGCAGCACCCGTGCGCAACGACGCCCGCGAAACCGTCGCCGCCGTTGCCTTGGCCGCCCCCAGCTCGATCATCTCGCTAGAGGAGCTCGTCGACGCGCTCGGCCCACACCTCGTGTCCACCGCCGATCGCATCTCCGCGCGCCTCGGCTACAGACGCGCCGATGAGACGCAGTGACTGCGGAGCGTCAGCGTGCTTCATCGCCCTCGGTCGAGAGTTCGAACATCGAGCAAATGGCGGGGCTAACGGGACGACTCTCGAAACATGCCCCTGCTTGGGAGCGCATTCGCGAACTGCACGCGACGCGTTTCTCCGGGCGGCGTCGTTAGGAGTAAAGCCGTAGGGGCGTGCACTCAGCGAGCCTGTCGAAGTCGGTATCGGCATGCAAGATGGGCGCGCCAGTGCGCACGCACGGCGCGGCGATCAGGCAGTCCAGGGTCTTACGGATCGTCACACCCGCGCGCCGGGCGCGCCGGTATAGCTCGGCCGCCAGAGCGAAGTCGTCCAGGCCGTCGAGGCGCAACATTGGGAATGCCTTCAGATGACTTTCAACAAGGCGCGCTTCCCTGTCAGAGCGAAAGCCCTGGAGGATCTCGGTGAACACGATGTCGGTGAGCGCGATCGGCTCTCCTGCGTCGATCAGCTCGACGCAACGAATTGCCTGCCGCGAGTCCTGCTCGTTGAGAACGTCGATCCACACGCTCGTGTCGACGACGATCACGAGCGCCCGCGACGACTCTCGTCGAGGTCCCCCTCCCAGCGGACACGCCCCCGCAGGTCGAGGACGCCGATACGCCGATGGCGAGCGACCAGCTCTCGCAATGCCACGTCCACCGCCTCGCGCTTCGTTCGCGCGCCAATCAGCTCCTGAGCTTCGTGCAGTACACGGTCGTCGATCTCGATGTTCGTCCTCATACACCACAAGATACACATCCCAAGGTGTATTTCGAGCGAAAAACCTGGATGGAGAGGGGGGAAAGTTCTCGAAATCTCCGTGGCCCCTGATCCGCCAGCTTCACGAGGAGCGATTTGGTCGCTGAGGTGCCTCAGGCCCCCATGCGTGCTGGCGGAGCGCAGCCTGTCGCCGCGGCCAGCGCGCCGCAGACCGCAGCGACCTTCTCGGGCGAGAGCGTCGTATGCCACGGATGCGCGTGGTGGCGAGGACAACGAAGACCTCGTTGAGGCCGTTGACCGCCTCTCCAGCCAGGGGCCTCCTGCAGAAGCTGCTCCTTCGCGGTCATGGCGAGCTGCATGCTCAGCGCTTTGATTGAGCCGCCTCAGTTGGCGTCGTCGCGCGATCCTGACTGCGGCAACCTCATCCTACCGTGGTAGCATCAGATGTATGGCGACCCAAAAGCGATCGATCTCCTTCGATGAGTCTGTGCTGCGTGAGGTCCAGCGGCGCCTTGCTGGGTCGAGCGGAAACTTGTCGGCGTATGTAAACGCAGCAGTGCTGCACGAGCTTCAGGTCACCCGCGGCCGCGAACTGCTCGCCGAGGACGACGTTCAGTTTGGCGAGATATCGCCTGAGGTCACGGCTCAAGTTCTCGCCGAGTGGCCGGCCTGACTCTCGATACTGGCGCACTGATCGCCTACGAGCGCGGCCAGGAGCGCATCCGCAAGATCCTCGCCGTCGGCTACGAACGCGGCTTCGTGCCCACGATCCCAGCGATAGCGCTTGCAGAGGTCTGGCGCGGCGACCCGAAGGACGCCCGGATCGCTCGCCTGTTGAAGGCTTGCTCGATCGAGGTCGTTGATGAGAAGCTGGCGCGCACCGCTGGCAGCCTCCGTAGGGCCACCCCTGGTGCAGGCGCTATCGATGCTTGCATAGCGGTTGGTGTACGCCGTCGTGGCGACGCGGTCGCTACGTCTGACCCGAACGACATGCGCGCGCTCCTCGGGAACGACTTCACGATTCTCGCGGTCTGACACTTCAAGTGCTTGCCTCATCCGAGCCGGATCCGGAGGGTTCCGGATTTCTTCGTACATCTTGACTAGCCCAAGCGACCCCCAGCCAGCCTCAAGGGCTATGCGTTCCATCTCCCGCAGCACGCCTTCGGGCTCACCCGGAGGCCAACCGCCGGATGAGGCCGCGCTGTCGCCTCTTACCACAGCGCCACTCTAGGGCAGGTCAAGAGCGTTCGTCGGCGAGAGCTTCGGCCCGCTTGATGAGCGTCGAGACGCGCACGCCCAATCCCTCGGCCAAGCGGACAACGTCGGCCCAACTCGGGTTGCGTCGGCCGTGCTCGACGTTGCTGACCCAGCTCTGGCGGAAGCCGGCGGCCTCGGCTAGCTGCGCCTGACTGATATGTCGTGTCGTTTGTCAAGTGGGCGTGTCTGTTCGCGTCCGCTGGGCGGGCGTTCGGATGGGTGGTCGGGAGAGCGGGGCGCCGGGCTCGGTGTCGGCGTTGCCAGTCTGATGATGCGGGGGTTGGGTACCCCAGGGCCCGGTTTCGTGCTGCCAGCGTGCGCTGTCTAAGAGCGGGCGTGGCACTCCCTTTCGGGTTGCTGCCCATAGTCAGATCGCGCGTGCCGGCCGCTGATGGCCCGGCGCCCCGCTCTCCCGGCCGGTGGGGCTGTCCGCGAGGGTCAGTCGGCGGTCGCTGCTGCCCAGAGGAAGCACGCCAGCTCGCGTGCACACGCGACGACGATCACGTTGTGCGCCTTGCCGCGGCCACGCATGCGGTGATAGACCCGATGCAGCCGCTGCTGCGCGCGGTTAGCGATCTGCAGGATATGGTCGGGCTGTCCTTGCTGACGGTTCTTGAGCGTCACCCCGATCCGCGGGTCTCGCCCGTAGTGCCAGGCCGACTCGACCAGCAGCCGGCGAGCGAGCGCTGATCCCGTCTTCGTGATCGACCCCTGGCGGGAGCTCTCCCCGGACTGGTGCAAGGACGGGATCAGCCCGAGCCACGCGCTCAGCGCGTTCGCTCGCTGAAAGCGTTGCCAGTCCCCACCGAGCTCGAGGTGAAGCGCGAACGCGGTCAGCGTGTCAACGCCCCGAAAGCAGCGGAGCCTCGCAACGGTCGGCCACCACTGCTCGTCTTCTGCCAGGCGTGAGAGTCGCTCAGCGATCGCCGTCTTGCGTGTACTCAGCCCGTCGACGGACGCGATCAGATCAGTGAACACCAGCTCGCTCGCGGTCTCCTGGAACTGCTGGGCTGAGAGCCACCGCCGGTGAGCGACAGTCCAGGTCGAGGACTCGGGATAAACCCGGCCGTGGCGCAACAGCATCTTGGAGACGCGGTGACGAACGGTCATCAGATCCCGTCGGCACGCATCGTGCGCACGCACCAGCTCGCGGGCAGCCTCGACCTCGACTGGCGGGACCACAACACTCGTCAACGAGCCCGCGAGCAGCAGCCGCGCGAGCAGCTCCGCGTCTTTGCGGTCAGTCTTCACCCGATCTGAGGGGCCCCGGGGTGTCTTGCCCGGCGCGATCACCTCGACGGCCACACCGGCAGCGCTCGCGGCGCGATAGAGCCCGAAGCCCGTCGGCCCGGCCTCATAGCAAGCACGCACCGGGCCCGGCAAACCCAAAAGCCACGCGACAGGCTCCTCGACGCCCGGCCCGAACCGAGCCCGCAAAAGTTCACCCGTCGAGACGTCAATCGCCGCGGCATACGTCGAACGAGCATGGACATCAAGCCCCACATAAGTCACCATTCCGGTCATGGTCGGACCTCCTCACTGAACTGGGGTCAGCCGGAGCCATTCTCCAGCCAGACAAGCCCCCACGAGGAGTGTCCGGCCTACCTCCGACGGTCAACCCAACGATCGACCCACGGCATAGGGTCTAACCAACGCTCCAGTTGCTGTCGGTGCGATGGGCGGTCGTGGCGACCTTGCGCAGAACACTTTAATCTGCGGCCAGTCGCGCACCGCCGCTTGTGCGACGTCGATACTGTTAGATACTGTTCACCCCCAAGCGCCACGCTGCTCGGAGAGGGGGCAGTGCTCAGTTCTGCAGCGCTGGAAACCGTTGACCTGCTCCTATCGCCTGGCGTAGACTTACGTGGGGCACACGAGCTGATAGCAGCCGTATGACACTCGCTCGAATCGTGGCGCATCGCCACCACAGCCGGTGCGCAAGCACCAACTCACGGACTCCTTGGACACGGACTGCCCAAGTCGAGCCTCAACGGCTGCGCAAATGTCAGCCAACCGCATCGGGGTGTCGGACACCTCCAGCACCTTGACGACCGCACGTTGCACCACGCCATTGCCAAGTCGTCGCGTGACTGGCTCTGGCGCGATACTCCGTCGAGCAGCCGGTGCGATCGGACCGTCAGGCAGATTGTCGAAGATCGCTTGCAGGCTGGATGAGGGGTTTGAGAAGTGTCCTAGAAGGTGCATAGAAAAAGCCTGCATATGAGCATTTCTGCAGGCTAATAACGTGTTTGTGATCGCGTACGGCACATCTCTGGCAAGAGTGTCCGTACATCCATCCGAACATTGATCAAGCGTGGTCGGTGGCCTTATATCTGCCGCCGACCACGCGCGAGGATGGCTGCAGCAGCCCTTGTTTGCTGGGCGAACCAGCAAGGCGAGCGTCTTCCTGGCGTGCTCCTTGTTAGCTTGCTACAGTTGCAGAGATACTGCAGAGAAACCAAGGTAGAGAAACCATGGCAGAGAACATAGCCGCTCGTCGCGTCACAATCGCCGGAAAGCCGTTCGTCTTGCGGCGCAGCGATGTCCTCAAGACGCTACGTAACGTAGATCCAGAGCCCATCTCCAGTCACTTCGTCGTAGTCGGCTCGCGTCGCTTTCCCCCCAAGCAGGTCATCGGCCAGGTGACCGGCCTGGACCGCGCAGACTTCACGACCCACCAGGCGAGACGAACGCTCCTGCGTCTCGGATTCGCCGCCGGCCGCCGCGGCTCCGGGCCAAAAACAGGACCAGTGAGATCCGAAGCACCGGACGAGAGCCTCGCTGAGCGCATGAGAGACTTCACCGGCGAGTGGATCGCGGTCAAGGACGACGAGATCCTCCACGCCTCTAGCACACCCCAAGCACTCGTCAAATGGCTGGGCAGCCACGGCCAGAAGGCCGACAGCGTCTTTCGCGTACCCGAGGACGATCTCGCCGCAAGCGGCCTCGCGCCCCTGTGAGATTCAACTTCCGCGAGATCCCAGACGCCGGACGAGCGACCGTCCGCGCACGACCAATCCTCGATCTCGTCGTCGAAGGCCTCGACATCGCCCCACAAGCCTGCCTCCTCGACACAGGCGCCACCGCAATCCGCCTCGGCGCCCACGTCGCCGAACTCTGCGGAATCGACACCACCAAATCCCCCGAGACAACGATCGCTGTCGGAGGCGCACTCGTCACCGCCCGCATGGCCATTGTGAGCCTGCAGGTCACCAGAGAGACCGACACGCACGAGTGGAGCGCACCAGTCTGGTTCTGCGACCCATGGACACCAGCCTTCGGACTCCTCGGGCTCACCGGCTTCTTCGACCACTTCGAGGTCACCATCGCCGCCTACGAGGAGTGGTTCGAGCTCACGCCAGCAAGCGCTTGACGAACAGCCCTCTGCCTCGGATCCAGTCCAAGTCCAGGCTGGCCGTCCTGTCGGCTCAGGCTGAGACCCTATGGGTATGCCCCTCAATAGTACGACTTCAGGACTCTGGCTGGTAGCTACTATTGCCGTCCTGCGGGCCGCTAAACGCACAATGCCGCTTGTGCGACACGCAGTCAACCGATCGCAGCCCAAGCCGCGAGCGCACCGTTGTAGCTCGTATAGAAGCCGTACACGTCGTAGACACATGAACCCCACGCCCCGCCGGTTCGACCCAAGACTGGTGGCTGGGCCGGATCCGAGAGGTTGCGCACTGAGCCGTATAGGATGCTCTCTTTCTGACACTCCGCCGCGATGATGGCGTCGTCCATCTCAACGCATGCGTACGAGTCGAGCTTGTTGTCCGTGGTCCCAACAAGGAATTCATTTGCTGTGAGCAGCGCAGTTCCGGCGCCAGTCAGGTCGTGAATCTGAGGTTTGATGTCCGCGTGGTTGAGCTGGAGCGGGTCGAGTTCGTCGAGCGAATCATCGCTATTTGTGTGCTCATCGAATTGCTGCACGAGGTAGGTGAGCCCGTCGTTGGTGACCGGAATAGGCACTAGCAGGGCTTCGATGCTCGCCAGTCGTGAGGTCGAGGGATGCCATGTGCTGCTGTATTGCGGCCACTCGCTCGGCGCCTTCGACTGATCCCAAAGCGCAGCGGAGTTGACAATCACCACCGTGCCAACGTGGTCGTGAGAGTTGGCACCGCCTGCGGTGCCCGTCGATAGAATGAGCGGCGTCTTCGTCTGTAGATTTATAAGGCGTCTAATCAGGGATGTGAGCGCAGCAGCGCCTTGGTAGGCGTAGTGAATATTCGACTTATAGAGTAGGACGCGTCTGTCTCCGACCTGAACCAGCCGATACTCCCCCCATTTTCGACCATCTGCGTCGTCCCGGATCCATCCTGGATAGCTTTCCGGAGCAGGGCTGCTATACGGCATTGATGCGGAGCTTTTACAAAAGATGTGATGAATTGGGGCCCACTCACTGTCGGCCCACATAATCACGACGACGTCGGCGGCTACGCCGGTGATCGACTCCGGCGTATTGAGCAGCGTAGGGCCGACCAGGCCAATGCTCGGCCAGTCGATCGGAGCCAAGGGCGGCAGACCTGAAGGAGCCGTCGGTTTCCATTTTGCGACTTGTTGATCTGCCACTAGGCGAGCTGGCACCGTGCATGTCATTCAGCCTCTCCTCTCGGCTTGGTTCAATGTTTCGCGCTTGCGTGCTCGAGCCTAGATCCGCCAGCCAACTTCCTTGTTGTCGGATGTGTAGGAAAGAAAGGTGTTCATCGCTGAATAGCCCGTGACAGTGCCGTCCTTTACGTGGACGTATACGCCGGTGTCGTCAGGCCCCTCGCGGACGAGATGACGCCCGTCGCCTTTCGCGACGTGGTCCTCAGTGGTGAGCGGCTCATCGTGTAGCTCGATTACGAATGACATTTGTTCCCCAAAGTGTTTAGTAGACGAGATGGGTACCACCGCAAGCTGGCACGAAGCGCTATGTACCGAAACGCGCGCATAACCTAGCAGCTGGAATCGTTCTTGCTCGGCGTCGCGCGCCGGACCGACAACTAGTTCGTGCGTTTCGGCTGCACGCCGTCGAGCGACGCGGGACAAGCCGCTCGACCAAGCCCCGTCCGACGCATGGAACGAGAGGATGGGCGCTTCTTCAAGCGCGTGGATGCTGCCATAGCCGTCCTGGAATCCATAGCCGGACGAAAGGTAACGGAGGAAAGGGGGGCGGATACGCGGAATGCCGCTTGCGCGCCATGACCTGGCAGGTTTTACGTCACGATGACCGTAAGAAACGGTCACTTGTAACCATGACGTAACGAGGCGGTGATGGCGAAGATTGCCCGTGATATTCTCATCTTGATGAGCCGAAATGGCCGGACCCGACGAATTCCACTGTCGCTGGCGACGATGTTCGTAGTCGTGGCGCTGTTTGCTATCCCGACTGCGGCAAGCGCCTTCCCGACGTACCACGTCGCAGGCACGGAAGGGCACGGCCTTCACGAACGTACGGGGCCAGGCTACGACAACTACCCGGAAGTCGGCTCGCTCTTGGCCGAAAACGCGTCGGTCGAAATCGTCTGTCAGACGTGGGGTGAGCTTGTGACCCCGACACACGGAAGCCCGTCGCGCATTTGGGACAAACTGCCCAACGGGCATTACGTCAGTGACGATTACATTAGTACGCCGGACGTCAATGAATTTACGCCAGGGATCGGCGTCTGCCCGCCGACGGCCGCGATCTTCTCTCCCGGAACGGGACAAACCGATTTTGAAGGGGAGCATGTCCCAACCAGCTTTGAATGCCAGCAGGCCAAAGACGCTGGCATCGCCTCGTGCCCTGACTCCAACGGTGGGTCCGGCTCGGCAGGCACGCTCGACACCTCCAGCATTGGCGCCCACAACTACCAAGTCAAAGCCGTCGGAGGTGACGGAGCCACCGCCACTGCTGAAATCAGCTACGTGGTAGCCGCGCTGCCGAGTGCGACGATCAGCCAACCTGCCACGGACGAACCTATGCGCAGGGCGCCATTGTCGCCACGACCTTCGCCTGCGCTGACGGGGAATACGGACCCGGACTTGAATCGTGCACGGACTCCAACGGTGCTTCTGGCGGATCGGGCACGCTAGACACCTCCACCACGGGACCGCACTCCTACACCATTACCGCCAAGAGCAAAGACGGCGGCGCGGCAACGAAGGAAATCGCCTACACCGTCGTCGCCGTCAAGACCGCTTGCAGCCATAACGCAGGCAAAGCCGCCTACAGCCCCGGCCTGACCGATACGCCCGCTGTGCAGACGGTCAGACTCAAAGGCAGCCTATCGGGCTGCTCAGGGGATGGCTACATTTCTGCTAGGTACACCACCGTCCTGCGGACGAGCGGGCCGATCACCTGTAGCACCATGACGAGCAACCCAGGCGAACCGGCTAGCGGGACGCTCAACGTCAAATGGCGGCCGAAAGGCAAAGCAAGCAACTCAACTGGAACGATCAACGTTGATGTCACGGGTGTCCCCAATGCGGCGATCGGCGGGACATTGTCCACCGGGCCGTTCTCGCCAGCGACCCTCAGCGGAAACATGTCGGAGTCGTTCGCCGGAGCTGATACCTGTGGCGTCGCGAAGAAAGACAAAGTCAAGCCAGTCAAGAAAGCCACGTTCACCGGCTCATCCGTGACGCTCTACTGAGACGGGCATCTCGCCCGAGTACACATCTCCCCCTCCCGGCCGATTGACTGACCCATCCGCTCTGACGCAGACTGGCTAGGGTCGCACGAGTTGGTAGCAGCCGTACGAGGCTCGCTCACGCGCTCTAGCGCTCCCCTTACCCCCATCAACTCTAGTCCGACGACAGCTCCCTGCTCGTCATATTCGACGGTGTGCCCCTCTGGCGTATCAAGCGCTCGCGCCGTCACGATCCACGCGTCACCGTCATCGAATTGTACGACGACTCGCAGCCACCGACCATGCTCGATGTGCTGGCGGTAGAAACGCTCGCGACCAGGAACCCGGTCCACGGCCCGATGATCGGGCCTCGCTACCGCGTTCATGATGACGTCCAGGTGATCAAGCAGCCACGGGCGGCGGCGCGCCAGAGGAGCCGGTCGCTGAGCGCCCGCGGCTGGCGGGGTGACCTGCAGCTCATACGGGCTGCCAGCGGCGCCGGTTACTTGCGCAGGGCACGCACGGCATCCACGCCGCTAATCACGTCGCCACGCGCGTGCGCGTCTCTGCCCTCGCGGATCTCTGCCATAGCGTCGGGGTCGCTGAGGACTTCCAGGCGCTCCTCGAGCTCCGCAAGATCATCGGGGCTGATGATTACCGCGGCGGGCTTGCCATTGCGGGTCACCATCACACGCTCGTGCTGGCTTTCAACGCGGTCCACCACATCGGAGAAGTGATCGCGCACGGTGCGCAACGCCTCAGTCGTCATAGCCACAATTGTGGTGGCGCTTTTCGATCCAGCCGTCAAGCGGTGCAACTCAAGCGTGTACAACAACTCCCCGAGTGATCGACACCGCCGTGCCGTGCAGGGGCGTGAGCGTGACCTTCACCGTCAACGCCAGGCGTCGGTGGCGGCGCAGCGCGGCCTTCCCCTTGGCATTCAGAGGCACCGAGAAGGACACGCCACCGCTCTCGAGCGACGGACGCGCCAGTCGCCCGACGCGCACCTTCACAGGGTGCCCGGTCTTCGCCAACGAGGCGCTGGCGGCAAACAGGCTCACTTCCAGCCGTCCGCCGGAATCGGCTTGAGGTACCTTGATCGACCCGTGCACGCTCGCTCCGTGTTGGCTGCCGGCGAGCTTGAGCGCGCTCGATCTCCCTTCCAAGGACGAGCCGTAGCTTGGTTCGCTCGGCGTCGTCGTGGTAGTTGTCGTTGTGGTCGTGGGTGTGGTGGTCGTAGTCGTAACGGGGGTTGTGCCCGTACTTGCGCTTTCGACCACGACTTCGTATTTGGTGTAGTTCAACGACCCAGCGTTGAAGAGCGTTGGGCTTTCGAACTTGTAGGTCCCTGGCTGTTCAAACTTACATGTGCCTTCCCATTTCGTCATCGCGCTCGCGGGCAGACCGGAGCAGACCGGCGCAGAGCCCGTCCCCATCCACGAGACGGTCGCCGCGGTATTCGCGTTATCGGTGAACTTAATTTGGCCACCGGCAGCGATCGTGACTTTGAACGCCGGTTCCGGGTTCGGCCCCGAGCCGGGGAGAGCCCAGCACGGCCAGTTGGCCTGAACACAATTTTCGTTGACTTCGAGCTTGACTTCGGCGGGGGCGGCAGCGACAGCAGGCAGCACAGCCACCGTCGCCCCAGCCAGCGCAGCGAGCACGAAGGGCAAAAGCGCACGCGGTCTCATGGTCGCAGGGCGAGGCTTCGTGTGATGGTCAGCGCAGCGCCGTGCTTGGGCGTGAGCACGATCTTCACGGTCAGTGCCAATTTGTGTTTATGGCGCAGCACACTCTTGGCCGCCGCATCAAGCGCGACCGTGAAGGAGACCTTGCCGGCGGGTGCTGAGGAGCGGACGAGTCGCCCGACGCGCGTGCTGCTAGGTCGTTTGACGCTCGCTAGCGAGGCGCCCCGAGTAAGTACCTCGACTTCCAGGCGTGCGCCACCGTCAGCAGCGGGGATCTGGACCGTGCCGTGCACAGCGTCACCGTGCTGAGCGTTCGCTATCGCGACTGTAGCGAGGGAATGGCTCCCAACCGGCGGCGGAGGCGTTTCCGTCGAGCCGGGGGTCATGGCCGTGTAAGTCCCGCCGCCCGAGGGCTGCGTGGATGTCGTGGCCACCGGGGTTGTAATCGTGGGTGTGGTTGTAGTCGGCGTAGTCGTCGTCGGCGTAGTCGTCGTCGGCGTTGTAGTGGTGGGTGTCGTGGTCGTGGTTGTGGTCCCTGTGGTGGAGGTTGTGCCGGTAATGGTGTTTCCAACCACGATTTCGTATTTGGTGTAGTCGAGGCCGAGCCCTTTGAACATGGTTGCGCTTTCGAACATGTAAGTCCCTTCTTGTTCGAATTTGCATGTGCCTTCCCATGCGGTCGTGGCACTCGCGGGCAGGCCGGAGCACATCGGTGCAGAGCCTTTCCACGTGACGGCCGCCGCGGTGCTCGCTTTGTCAGCGAACTTGATTTCGCCACCGGGAGCGATCGTGACTTTGCTCGCGGGTTCTGGGTTCGGCCCCGAGCCGGGAACGGCCCAACATGGCCAGTTGGGCTCAACACAGTTCTCGTTGACTTCAAGCTTCACTTCCGACGGGGAGGCCGCGAACGCTGGCACGATCACGACGGCAGCCCCGAGCATGGCTGCTACGGGTAGATAACGCTTGCGCAGCTTCACAATCACAGACCCCTCTCGATCGATTCCCAGTCAATCCGGTGTGTTGGTCCAGAGGGGGCTGATGCACCCTCTGGACCTCAGGACTCCGACATGGCGCGATCCTTCCCGGCGCCAGCTACTTGACCGTGAGGGTGCCTTCCATCCCAGCCGCGCGATGTCCCGGCACCGAACAGAAGAACTTGTAGGTCCCTGGCTTCAGGTCCAAGCTCAGGGTCTTTGAACCGCCCTGGAAGGTCGGTGTCGCTCCCACCACTTCACCGGAAGCGGATTCGACCGTGACGTTGTGGCCCATCGGTGCCATGTTGGTGAAGTCGATCGAGACTTTGCCGGCCTTTGCGCTCAGCGCGGTCGTGTTGTATTTGAGCTGACCTTCGGCGTTTGCTTCGAGACTCAGGTGTTCTGGCGCGCTCGACGTTCCAGATGAGGTTTGCGCGTTCGTGGAGGTCCGGGGCGCCGCGGACGCGGTGCTGCCGGACGCTGGCTGGCCTGCGTGCAGGAAGTTGAGCGAGTTTTCACCGTCGTCCACGAAGTAGATGCCCTTGCCTTCTGGGGCGATGACCAATCCGAACAGTGACCCCGCTCCGGTCTTCTTGTCAGCGCTCTGCACAGCTACCTGCTGGCCTTCGGGCGTGGTTTCCACCATGTTGCCGTCGCCGCCGTTGGTGGTGATGATGTTGCCGTTTGGCGCAAGCGCCATCCCGAGCGGTTCCTTGAGATGACCGCCTTCGGTGAGGACGGTTCCGCCAGCCGCCACAGGCGTCGTGCGGGTCGCTGCTTCAGAGATCGCGAGGATCTTGTTGTTCTGCGTGGAGGCCACGTACAGCGTGCCATTGGGGGCAAGCGCAAGCCCGGTCGGCCCAAGCACAAGCGCTTCTTCCGAATCCACCCACGGGATTCCTTCGGCGATTATCTGTTCGCTGAGGACCTTCGGTGACTGCCCTTCGCCCGATTCGAGGTCGATGCGAAGCACTGTCGAGTTGTCGATCGGTTTTTCACCCTTCACCGGGCCACCATTGAGCACGTTGCTGACATACAGGCTGGTCTTCGAGCCTTCGCTCACAGCAGTCGAGTCCCACGGTCCCTGGATGTTCTTGCTCGCGATCGTCTCGATCGCCTTGCCTTCGCTGTCGAGCACGATCAGGCAGCCGTACTTGGCGGTCGCAGACTTGCCGTTGGTGGTCGGCAGGCTGCCCACCACCACGTAGCCGCCGGGGAGGATGTTTAGAGCAGTCGTCAAGCCGACGCCGCCGGGGCACGGACCAGGCAGGGTTTTCGGGTTGATGCTCGCGAACAGGCTCGCCTTGCCTGCAGGTGAAACCTGCACGATCGTCGTGCCCGTGCCCTGACCGGTCTGCTTGGCGCTTTCCTTGGCGTTGAAGTTGCTGATCAGCATCTGACTTGCCTTTAGCTTGCCGATGCTGCTCGGCACAATCACGATCCCGTAGGGGTTCACATCGCCATTGGCCGGTTCGGTTGAGCCGAGTTTGCTGACGCTCGTGAACTTGGTCAGGAACGGGCCAGAACTCGGTGTCGATTCAGTCGGCGTGCTGGCGCTCGCCGCTGAGCTGAAGCTGGACGAGCTGCTTGTGCTGCTGCTCGAGCTGCCGCAGCCCGCGAAAACGAGCGCGACACCAGCTAGAGCAAGAATCGACAGTCTGGACACTAGGTGTCTCCTGTGGTTGGGGAATCGGATGAGACGGCTTCCCGTATGACTCCCCCCTCGCCGGATTCCTTCCCGGCTAGGTCCCAGGCCGCTAGGTTTCACCCTCCGGGGCGTACGCGCAAAGAGCGCCTAGCGATGGCACGAAGTAGTACGCGCCGGTGACGGGCGTTGTGTACCGCGTGAGCTCGTCACGCGTGCCGCCAAGCCCCGCCATGCTTTCGAGCATCCGCTGTAGCGGCTGCTGCTGTGCGGCGAATCCAACGAACATCGTGCCGTGGTCGGTGACCGTTCCATAGGGCATGTTCCGACGGAAGATCTTCCCGAACTCGTCTTGGTCGGTGCGCGCCACGTGAGAGCCTTCCGGCTTGTGATCGAGCTCGATCGAGTCGGGCTTGGTGCGACCGATGACGGCCTCTTGGCGCACAGTGCCAAGCGATTCCCAGGCTGCTGCGTCGTGCGCCCAACGCTGCAGCAGCAGAATCGAGCCGCCCGCACCAGCAGCACCTGGAGGAACAAGCGCTATCTCGGGTGCCTCCGCGAGGCTGGGGTTCTCGCTTCCGTCGATGAAGCCGGTCAGGTCACGATCGTGCTGGTAGGGCCAACCGGAGACCTCGGTCGCGACTACAGCGATCGCTGCAAGGATGGAGATCGTCGCTCGTGCCACGTCAAAGACGACGTCGTACTCGCCGCCCGTCAGCCAGAGGAATGCGTCGTGCTGGGTCGCTGGCATCGTGAAGCCTTCGATGCCAACTATCGGCTCGGTGAAGCCTGAGAGCTCCTGCGGCGCGCCAGCTCCGAGACCATCTCTCCACAGCTCCGGGCGGAAGCCGGCGACCAGGTTCACACCGCCCATCGTCGTGCGGGGCTCGCGCAGGCCGGCTAGCGCTGAGACGAGGGCGTGGGGCTCGACGCCAGCGAGGAGGTCGAACTCGAGGAAGGCGTGGGACGTTGTCCCCAGCGCGAACACCCCGGCTTGAGGCGTGTCTGGATTCGGCGGCACGGTAGCGCAGAGACTGTATCGCCAAGATAATGCGGTATGCCCCCAACTGACCAAGCCCAACTCGACAACCCGGCCTACGCGTCGCTGTGCGGAGCGCATGCGCGGTTCGCACTGGTGCGCGGACGCCCACGCCGCTACCAGCTCGACGTCGCGCCCTTCCTCGCTCTCCCTTCCTCGCCATCGGCACAGGACTGGCGAGACGCGGCTGATCTGGTCGCGCCTGGTAGCTATGTGGCGGTCCCTTATAGCGGCGCGGAGCTACCGCCCGGCTGGCAGGAGGTTCGATCGTTTGAGCTCGCGCAAATGGTCGGGGAGCGGGTTGGCGCGGGTGACTGCCCGGAGGCGATCTCACTCGGTTGCGCGGACGTTCCGGAGGTACTCGAGCTCGTCGCGCAGACCCAGCCGGGGCCGTTTCTGGAGCGGACGATCGAGCTTGGCGATTACGTCGGTATCCGCCGCGAAGGCGCGTTGGTGGCGATGGCCGGCGAGCGATTTCGTCTGGATGATTGGACGGAGATCAGCGCCGTGTGCACGAGACCCGACTATCAGGGCCAGGGACTCGCCTCCGGGTTGATCGCCGCCCTGGTGGCAAACATCGAGCGTCGCTCGCAACGCTCCTTCCTGCATGTCCTTGCAACCAACACCGCAGCGATCCGACTCTACGAGCAGCTTGGCTTTCGCGTACGGCAAACCGTGAAGCTCACGGTGGTGACGCGCGAGGGACTCTGACGCGGCGGGGCGAGCGCCCCGATCACCCACTGAGCCGCGCGCCGAAGAACGCCAGGATCTCATCGCGAGCGGCGATCGTCGGCTGACCGGCTTCGTCGATCAGGTGAGCGGTCACGACGCTATGCGGGCAACCCACCACGTTTGCGAAGAACGGTGGCGTCTGATCGTTGGCGGCGCTGTCGGGGAGCACGCGCCCAATGAAGCGCTCGCCGAGCGCCTGTGAGTAGGCGGCGAAGCGCTGCGCCTGGCAGAACTTGTCGCCCTTGAAGCGATAGGCCATTACCGTCAGGTCCTCGCGCTCGAGGCGCGCACGCACCGCGCCCAGATCCTCGGGGGATATCTCAAGGCCGGCAGGGTCATCGAGCGGTAGCGACGGCTGGGAGAGGACCGGTGCGAGCATCGCCTGCTCGAGCATCATCGTCAGCGCGAAGTTGCCCGTGAAGCACATCCCAATCGCACCGACGCCGGGGCCGCCGCATTGCTCGTGCGCGAGCCGCGCGAGCGCCCGCAGCCAGACGGTCACAGGACTCGACTCGTTGGCGGCAAACGCGCGAAATTCGGCACTCACACACGCCCGCCGAAATGTGGCCGCCCCCTCCTCCACGCCCGGCACCGCGCCGTCGCGACCGAACAGCGAGGGCATGTAGACGGTGAAGCCCGCGTCCCTGACCCAGCGGCTGAAACGGGCGACATGCGGGCTGATACCTGGCATCTCCGTCATCACGATCACCGCCGGCCCCTCACCGGCCACGTGCACGACTTTCGTGACGTCGTCCAGCGTGATCGCACGGGGCTCGAAGTCCTCCAGCTGGTCGTCTTTGTCGATCCTCCTAGCCATGATCTTCATCGCCTCCTCGCTCGCGTCGGCCTCGCCGCAATCCTTGGGTGCCATAAGTTCGAAATAATATAGACGATCGTTCGTATTGTTGTTAGGTAGGATGCAGGCTTGATCGCACGGGCTGCCAGGCCGCAGGCCGTCGATTTCCAACCCTGCAACGCCGAACGGAGAGGCGCTGATGAGCAACCCCCCAGAGCCACTCGTTACACCCCCGCGGCAGCCAAAGCCAAGCGACGGGCGACGCGCACGCGGGATGCGCAGCCGCGCGGCCGTCCTCGAGCGCTCCGTGCAGCTGGCCTCGCGAGACGGCCTGGAAGGCCTCACCATCGGCGCTCTCGCGGCCGACCTGGGGGTGCACAAGAGCAGCGTGCACACGCTGTTCGGCTCAAAGGAAGATCTGCAGCTCGCTACGCTCGCGGCAGCACGGGCGATCCTGATCGAGCATGTGATCGCGCCGGCGCTCTCCAGCGACGTCGGTCTCCCGCGACTGCAGGCGATCGGCGAGGCATGGTGGGACTACCTCGGCGCGGACGTGTTCGCGGGCGGCTGTTTCCTATGCGCTGCTTCGGCAGAGATGGACGGCCGGCCGGGCTCCGTCCGCGACGCAGTGGAAGCAGTCATGCGCGAGTGGATCGAGGTGCTGGAAGCCAACATCGAGGCAGCGATCGCGGCGGGGGCTTTGCGCGCAGACGTCGACTCGAGCGCGGCCGCCTTCCGCTTGAACGCGCTAGGCATGGCCGCCAATTGGCAACGGCAGCTAATGAACGACCCCTCAGGCATCAAACACGCCTGCACTTCCTGGCATGAAGAGCTGGAGCGACTCACGCGCGGGTGCGTTGCTCCCCACATGGACCGCTAGTTGTAGAGTCGCGGGAGTGACGCTCGTACTACTCACTGGGGCAACCCGCGGCATCGGCCAAGCAGCCGCGATCGAGCTCGCACGCGAGGGCGTCGAGCTGGCGCTCGTCGGCCGCGATCCCGAGCGCGTCAAAGCGGTGGCAGCTCAGGCACGGGCGGTCGGCGGCAGCGCGCCAGTCCACGAGCACATCGCCGACCTGACGTTGATGAGCGAGGTTCGCGCCTTGGCCGAGGACGCGAGCACTCGCTACGAACATATCGATGTGCTCGCCAACAACGCGGGCGCGCTGTTCGCCTCGCGCAAGCTCACGTCCGAGGGCTTCGAGCAGACGTTCGCGCTGAACCACCTGGCGCCGTTCCTGCTCACAAGCCTGCTGCGCGAGCGACTGCAGGGCGGGAGGGTCGTCACGACCGCCTCCGACGCTCACAAAGCGGGCACGCTCGATCTCGACGACCTGCAGTCGGAGAAGTCTTATGCAGCGATGCGCGTATATGGCACCTCAAAGCTGTGCAACATCCTCTTCACCCGCGAGCTGGCCAAGCGAGCACCGGAGCTGCACGCCAACTGCTTCCACCCCGGCGTCGTTCGCACCGGCTTTGGCAAGAATGAAAACGGGATATGGCGAGCTCTGACAACGCTAGGCGGACCGTTCTTTCGCTCACCCAAGCGCGGCGCCAAGTCGCTCGTATGGCTGGCGGTCTCTCGCGGTGCCGCCGATCTGGACGGCGAGTATGTGGTCGACGAGAAGGTTCAGACGCCCAGCGGCCAGGCCCGCAACGACACGCTTGCGGAGGGCCTGTGGGAGCGGAGCGCTGAACTGGTGGGCTTGCCAGCCTGAAGGCGAGCTACGCCTCGGGCGAGGAGGCCGCAAGCCCGAACGGGCTGCCCTCGGAGTCCTTGCAAATCGCCCAGCGCTCGCCTGGGTGAACCACGCTACCCCCAAGCGCGAGTACCCGCGCGAGCGCCTCGGCGAGATCCTCGACTGCGAAGTAGGGAAGCGAGAAAGAATCGCCTGGTCCACGTCCGCGCGCGTGCACGCCCACCGCAGGCGTCCCCGAACGCGTCTGCCATCCCTCCCCTTGCGCCTCTTCGCGCTCGGCCAACTCGTTCTGCAGCAGCCCCGCCCAGAACCGCCGCGCGCGCTCGGGATCGTCGGCGGGAAACTCAATCAGTGACGGCGAAACGCGTGACACCTTGTGCACCATAGCCCCCCCGAGCGGAGGGAACGCCACGCTGCACGACAGGTTTGCGCCAGCGACCTTCAGAGCTTGCCCGTGCGCTGAAGGTTCGACTGCAGTACCTTCAACGAAGGTGACACTCGACGAACTGGCTGAGGCTGTCGCGCTGGGGAGCATCGACACGGTGCTGCTGGCGATGACCGACATGCAGGGGCGTCTGCAGGGTAAGCGCCTGACGGCGACGCACTTCCTGAAGGAGGTTGCCGACCACGGCGCGGAGAGCTGCAACTACCTGCTGGCGGTGGACGTGGACATGCGCACGGTCGATGGCTACGCGATGTCCTCGTGGGAGGGCGGCTACGGCGACATGGTGCTGAAACCCGATCTCGACACGCTGCGTCCAGTGCCGTGGCAGGAGGGCACGGTCGTGTGCCTGGCGGACGTCGCCTGGCCGGACGGCTCTGACGTGGTCGCCTCCCCCCGTCAGATCTTGCGCCGCCAGCTCGCGCGCCTGGCCGAGCGGGGCTGGGTGGCCAACGCGGGCACAGAGCTCGAGTTCCTGGTGTTCAAAGACACCTACGAGCAGGCGTGGCACAAGGGCTACCGCGATCTCGATCCGGCGAACCTCTACAACGTCGATTACTCGCTGCTAGGCACCGCGCGCGTGGAGCCACTGATTCGCCGTATCCGCAACAGCATGGTGGCGGCGGGGATGGTCGTGGAGGATTCCAAGGGCGAGTGCAACTTCGGTCAGCATGAGATCAACTTCCATTACGCAGACGCACTGCGTACCGCTGACGAGCACGTGATCTACAAGAACGGCGCCAAGGAGATCGCAGCGGCGGAGGGCATGGCGATCACGTTCATGGCCAAGTACGACGAGCGCGAGGGCAACTCGTGCCACATCCATTTCTCGCTGGCTGATCTATCGACTTCCCCACCCACCCCGCTGTTCGCACGCGATGAGGCGCTGTTTCACTCATTCCTCGCCGGCCAGCTCGCGTGCCTGCGCGAGATGACGTTGCTACTGGCGCCGCACATCAACTCCTACAAGCGCTACGCCGCCGCGACGTTCGCGCCGACCACGGTCGCGTGGGGCCACGACAACCGCACGTGCTCGCTGCGGGTGGTCGGCGATGGGCCATCGCTGCGCTTTGAGAACCGGGTGGGTGGCGCTGACCTGAACCCATACCTCGCGTTGAGCGCGCTGATTGCATCAGGGCTGCACGGGATCGACGCGGGCCTCGAGCTCGAGCCAGCGCTCGAGGGTAACGCCTATGTGGAGCAGGAGTGTCCGCGCCTGCCGGCGACGCTGCACGACGCGCGTGGGCTGTTCGCCGCGAGTGATGTGGCCCGTGAGGCGTTTGGCGAGGATGTGGTGGCGCACTATCTCAACGCTGCCGACGTGGAGCTTGCGAGCTTCCAGTCGGCCGTGACAGACTGGGAGCGCGTGCGCGGATTCGAGCGACTGTGAACCTGTGGGGGCCGGAGAACGATGGCGGGCAGAGCCGACGATAGAGCTACTGCGGAGGTGCTGAGCACTCCGGATGCGATCTTCGCTCCGGTGCGCTCGCAGACAGCTTTCGAGGAGACCGTCGATCGCCTCGGCACGGCGATCAAGCTCGGCTTGCTGGCTCCCGGCGCGCGGCTGCCGGCCGAGCGCGAGCTGTGTACACGGATGGGGATCGCCCGCTCGACGCTCCGCCAAGCGCTCACAGCACTGAGCCAAAGCGGCCACGTGTTCGCCACCCGTGGGCGCGGCGGCGGCACGTTCGTGTCAGATCCACAGCCGCCCAGCAACCCGCCGTCTGAGCTGATGCTCACGCAGTGGCGCGAGACGTGCGACCAGCGCCTGGCGGTCGAGCTGGGGGTTGCGGTGTTGGCAGCCGAGCGCGCCGCCGGCGCCGACCTGGATGCGCTCGACGAGGTGGCCGGAACACTCGAGGACATGCTCGAGGACTTCGTCGCCTACCGCCAGGCTGACATCCGCCTGCATGTGGGGCTCGCCGAGGCCACCCGCTCAACCAGCCTCGTGCGCGCGATGACCGAGGCGCAGGGCGCGATGAGCAACCTGATCAACTACATCGCCCACCCGCCACAGGTACTCGCATCCTCCAACGCTCAGCATCGACGGCTGCTGGCGGCAGTGCGCGAGCGCGACGCGATGCGCGCGGCACAGGTGATGGCCGAGCACCTGCAGGGCACCGAGCACATCCTCGCGGGCCTGTTGCCCAGCGGCTGAGTCCAAATCAGCGCGGTGCACCAGCCAGTCCCGTCCTGCGACCGGCGTGTCTTGGCCATCCGTCCGCCCCGAGGCTCGCGATTTGCGCCAACTGCACTTGACACCCCTCCACGATCGAGCGTATTGTCACGAATGAAGGACGGATAACCAAACCTTTTGACCTTCAGGGGGAGCCCGATGAGCACGACAACGGGGACGCTGAGCGCAGACGAGCAGCGACTTGCCGAGCTTGGCTACAAACAGGAGCTCAAGCGCGGCTGGAGCGGGTTCTCCAACTTCGCGATCTCCTTCTCGATCATCTCGGTGCTCGCCGGCTGCTTCACGACGTATGGCCAGGCGTTCAAGAACGGCGGCCCGATCGCGATCTCGATCATGTGGCCGGTGATCAGCGTGCTGATCCTGATGGTGGCGTTCTCGATGTCCGAGCTCGCCTCGGCGATGCCGACGGCCGGGGGCATCTACTACTGGGCGTCAAAGCTCGGCGGCGCGGGCTGGGGCTGGTTCACAGGATGGTTCAACCTGATCGGCCTGGTGGCGGTGGTGGCCTCGGTGGTGTATGTGAGCGCCACGTTCCTGGTGTATCTGCTCGGCCTGTACAACGTGCACTTCATCTTCGACTTCGCCAGGGCGGCGGCGGGTACGGATGTCCATTACACAGCCCACGTGGAGTTCGCTGTGTTCGGGGCGATCCTGCTGCTCGACCTGCTGACCAACGTCTTCTCGAGCCACTTGGTATCGATCTTCAACGGCGTCTCGGTGTGGTGGCACGTGATCGGCGTCGCAGTGATCGTCGTGATTCTGATCGCCGTCCCCAGCCACCACGCGAGCCTCTCCTACGTGTTCGGCCACCGCGCCAACGTATCCGGGTTCAGCGGGCACATGTACTGGTTCTACGTGCTGCCGCTCGGGTTCCTGTTGACGATGTACACGATCACCGGCTACGACGCCTCGGCACACGTCTCCGAGGAGACGCATGATGCGGCCGAGTCCGCGCCAAAAGGCATCTGGCGCTCGGTCTTCTACTCGGCGGTGATCGGGTGGATCGTGCTGCTGGCGATCACCTTCGCAATCCAGAAGAGCCACGAAAGCGAAATCCTCAAGGCGGGCTACCCGGCGCTGACGATCTTCACAAGCGCGCTGAGTTCCTCAGCGGCGAAGGCCGTGATCCTGATCTCAACCGTGGGGCAGCTCTTCTGCGGCGTGGCCTGCTGCACGAGCGCGTCGCGCATGACGTTCGCGTTCTCGCGCGACGGTGCCGTGCCCGGGCACAACCTGTGGCGTCGCCTGGGCAAGAACAGGACCCCCACATGGTCGGTGTTGTTCGTGGTCGTGTTCGCAGCGATCATCACCTTCCCCGCGTACTTCCCGAACAAACTGGGCACGCCGGTGGCGTTCCTCGCGGTCACCTCGATCTCGGTGATCGGCCTGTACATCGCCTACACGATCCCCGTGTTCCTGCGCTGGCGAATGGGCTCTGAGTTCACACCCGGCCCGTGGACGCTGGGCAGCAAATACAAATGGATGAACCCAATCGCGTTCTGCTGGGTCGCGATCTGTGTGGTGATCTTCTGCCTGCCATTCGCGCCCGCGGGGGTGTTCTTCAAGTCTGGCTTTGAATGGTCGGCCGTCAACTACGCACCGCTGGTGACGATCGGAGTAATGGCAGCCGTCACGATCTGGTTTGTGGTCTCCGCGAAACGCACGTTCACAGGCCCGATTCGCACGATCGACGAGCTGAACGCGGCCGAGGCCCTGCCCGATATCGCGCAGGCCCCCTGAGTTCGTGAGCGCTCAGCTGTCTGTGATCGAGCCGGCGACCGAGACGGTGCTGGCGACGGTGCCGCGCGCCGGCGTCGAGGAGACCGACGCCGCGGTGGCAGCGGCAGTGAGGGCGCTGCCGGCATGGCGGGCGCTTGCTCCGGGCGAGCGCGCGCGCATCCTTTACGTGCTCGCAAACACGCTCGCCGATCACCTCGAGGAGCTGGCGGTGCTGGAGGCGCGCAACGCGGGCAAGGCGATCGGCGACGCCCGCGGAGAGATGGGCATGGTGGTGGACACGTTCCGCTACTACGCGGGCGCGCCCGAGCGACTGCTGGGTGACACGATCCCAGTGGCGGGCGGGCAGGCGTTCACGGTGCGTGAACCGGTCGGTGTGGTCGGGCTGATCACGCCGTGGAACTTCCCGCTGACGATTGCCTCATGGAAGCTCGCGCCGGCGCTCGCGGCGGGCAACACGGTGGTGCTGAAGCCCGCGGAGTTGACGCCGCTCACGGCGATGCGCTTCGCCGAGCTGGCGCTCGAGGCGGGCGTGCCTGACGGCGTGGTGAACGTGGTAGTCGGGCCGGGCAGCACCTGCGGACAGCGCCTGGTCGAGCACCCGGACGTGGCGAAGATCGCGTTCACCGGCTCGACCGAGGTCGGCCGCTCGATCGCAGCCGGTGCTGCGGCGACGATCAAGCGGGTAACGCTCGAGCTGGGCGGCAAGTCTGCGAACGTGATCTTCGCCGACGCAGACCTCGAGGCCGCGGCCGCGGCGGCGCCGCTTGCGGTGTTCGGCAATGCCGGCCAGGATTGCTGCGCGCGCTCGCGCATCCTCGTACAGGACGGCGCACTGGATCGCTTCATGGAGCTGCTGGAGGTAGCGGTGAAGGCGCTGCGCGTAGGCGACCCGCTCGACGAGCAGACGCAGATGGGACCGCTGATCTCCGCAGCGCAGCGCGAAACGGTGTCCTCGTTCCTCGACGGGCAGGCGCCTGTGGCCTTCCAGGGCAGCGCACCGGAGGGACCGGGCTTCTGGTTCGCACCAACCGTGCTCTCCCCCGTGAAGCCGAACGACCGCGTGGCGCAAGAGGAGGTATTCGGCCCGATCGCGGCAGTGATCCCGTTCGCTGATGAGGCCGAGGCTGTGCGCCTGGCGAACGCCTCGATCTACGGACTGTCCGGATCGATCTGGACTCGTGACGGCGCTCGCGCGCTGCGCGTGGCGCGAGCGGTGCAGACAGGAGTGCTGTCGATCAACGCGAACACATCGGTGCGCGTGAGCACCCCGTTTGGTGGCTTCAAGCAGTCGGGCTACGGCCGCGAGCTGGGGCCGCACGCGCTCGAGGCATACACAGAGCTGAAGACGATCTACTACGCGACGGAGGAGCAGCGATGACGAGCACAGCGACCGTGTCCCCCGCACCTGTGCGCGCCCACACAACCACCCCGGCCCTCGCCCGGCGGGCCGCGAGCAGCCCTCGATGAGCGCGTCCGGCAGGCTCGCGGGGCGCGTGTGCGTGGTGACGGGCGCCGTCGGCGGCATCGGCGCGGCGACCGTGGCGAGCTTCCAGCGCGAGGGCGCGACGGTCGTGGGCATGGACCTGCAACCAGACTCGCCAGGGGACGTGGCGCTGCAGGTGGACGTCACCGACGAGCAGCAGGTGCAGGAGTCACTCCAGCGTGTGCGCGACCAGTTCGGACACATCGATGTGCTGTTCAACAACGCGGGCATCTCCCCGGGCGATGACGGCTCGGTGATCGAGACGACGCTGGAGGCGTGGGAGCGGGTACAGAGTGTGAACCTGCGCAGCGTGTTCCTGTGCTGTAAGCACGGCATCCCCCATCTCTTGGAGAACGATGGCCCGCTCCGCGGCTCGGTGATCAACACCGCGTCGTTCGTAGCGGTGATGGGTGCAGCGACATCGCAGATCTCCTACACCGCGTCCAAGGGAGGCGTGCTGGCACTGTCGCGGGAGCTCGGCGTGGAGTTCGCCCGGCGTGGCGTGCGCGTCAACGCGCTGTGCCCCGGCCCGGTGGACACGCCGCTGCTCAAAGAGCTGTTTGCCAAGGACCCCGAGAAGGCCGCGCGCCGGCTCGTGCATGTTCCGATTGGGCGCTTCGCGTATCCCGAGGAGATTGCCCAGGGCGCGCTGTTCCTGGCAAGCGATGACTCGAGCTATGTGACCGCCTCGACGTTCTTGATCGACGGCGGCCTCAGCGGCGCTTACACTACGCCGCTGGACTGATGCAGCAGCTAACGTACACGGGTCCAGACGCGCTCGAGTGGAGGGAAGCTCCAGAGCCAAAGCTGAGCTCGGACACGGCGGCGCTAGTACGCCCACGCGCGGTCGCCACGTGCGATCTGGACGCACTGATCATCGCGGGCAGCTCGCCGTTCCCACCACCGTTTGCGATCGGCCACGAGTGTGTGGCGGAGGTGCTGGAGGTGGGTGACGCAGTGGCGACGTTCGCGCCGGGCCAGTTGGTGAGCGTCCCCTTTCAGATCTCCTGCGGGGAGTGCGATGCATGCCGACAGGGACGGACCTCAAACTGCAGAGGCGTGGCCTTCATGTCCACCTACGGCTTCGGTCCTGCGGTCGACCGGTGGGGCGGGTTCTTGTCGGATGTGGTGTGCGTGCCCTACGCCGAGCACATGCTCGTGCCTGTGCCTGTGGGCCTCGAGCCAGCGGCGGTGGCGAGCGCGTCGGACAACATCAGCGACGCCTGGCGCGCGGTGGCGCCAGCAATCGCCGAGCACCCGGGCGCAGCCGTACTGGTCGTGGGCGGCGCCGGGCCCGGATCGATCGGCCTGTACGCGGCCGGACTGGCGGTGGCGTTGGGGTCGGAGTCGGTGCTGTACGTGGACGCGAACGAGTCACGGCGCGATACGGCAGCGAAGCTGGGAGCACAGACGCTCGCGCAGATGCCCAAACGTGTGGGCCCATATGCGGTGACCGTGGACGCGAGCGCCGATCCTGAGGGCCTTGCACTGGCGCTTCGCTCGACCGCGCCCGACGGCATTTGCACGAGTACTGCGATCTACTTCGGCGAGCAGCCGTCACTCCCCCTGCTGGAGATGTACACGAAGGGGATCACGTTCAAGACCGGTCGAGCGAACGCTCGACCGGCGATGCCACACGTACTCGAGTTGGCTGCTTCGGGCGCGCTGCATCCGGAGCTGGTAACTACGCGCGTGGTCGGTTGGAGCGATGCGGCGGATGCACTGGTGGAGCGAGACTGGACGAAGCTCGTGATCGAGCGCTGAGCGCGGTGGAGCGCCCGCGTAGCCGATCGCCGGGTTCGTGCTTGGGCTAGCCACCAACCGGGGCGCGTGCGTTGGTACCCCAGAAGATCTGCGTGCCAAGGGCATCGAGCACGTTCACAAGTATGAGGTTCAGCACCATCGACTTTGCGGTCGCCTTGCCCACCCCGACAGGCCCACCGCTGGCGTTGTAACCGTAGTAACACGCCACCAGCACGATCGCCGTGGCCATCGTCATGCCCTTGATCACGCTGAACAGGTAGTCCGTGGGGTTCTGAAACTGCCAGAAGATCAGCAGATACCCGCCGCTCGAGGTAAATCCAAGCTGCTCCACGATTGCCAGATATGAGGCCCCAAACGCCACGCCGATCGACGCGACGTACATGAACGGCAACACGATCCATGCGGCGAGCAGTCGCGTGGCGCACAGGAACACCATCGAGTCCACGCCCATCACCTCGAGCGCGTCGATCTCCTCGGAGATGCGCATCGCGCCCAGCTCAGCCACGATCCCCGTGCCCACCTTCGCGGACATCATGTAGCCAAACACCAGCGGCACCGCCTCACGCAGATTGCACCAGGCGGCGAAAAAGCCCGCGTATGCGGGCGTGCCGGTGGACTCTGTGAAGTAGCCCGCCTGAATCCCGCATGCACCCAGGCCTACGAAGAACACCAGGCCCCAGATCACGGCTGTCGATCCGATGATGAGGATCCCCGCCTGGCGCAGCGCCTCGCCGAGGAACCTGAACACACGCAGAGTGAACACATCGCGCACGATCTGGCCCGTGAAGCGGGCTATCTCGCCCGTCGCCGCCAGCCATTCACGCGGCATCGCCAGCAGCTCGCTCACCACACCTCCCTGCTGAAACACCCAGGCATCATTTGATCACGAGGATCTGCGGATGCGTGGCCAGTAGCGTCTGCGTGAACACGTAGTTGAACGCGCCGAACCCTAGGAACGAGATCACTACGGCTTCGTTGACTGCACGCCCTACGCCCTCGGCGCCACCGGAGGCGGTCATGCCCTTGTAACAGCAGACAATTGCGATGATCGCCCCGAACACCGTCGTCTTCAGCACCGACCCCCACAGATCGGTCGTGTCCGCGTTCGAGAACAGCGTTGCCCAGAACGGCCCGAGTGAGCCACCGTTGAAAAGCTCGGCGACGATCCCACCGTAGAACCCGAACAACAGGGCGTAGATGTCGAACAATCCCGTCACGACCATCAGCGTGAGGAACCGCGGCACGACCAGGTTCTTGACGGGATCCACGCCCAACACCTGCAGCGCATCGAGCTCCTCACGCACCTTACGCGCACCCAAATCAGCGGTGATCGCCGTACCGGCAACACCAGCAACCACGATCGCCGTGATGAACGGCCCGATTTCTCGCACCACGATGATCACAAAGAAGCTGCCCAGACGATCGGGGGCACCGAACAGCCGCAGGAAGTTCGCCGCCTGTAGCCCGGGTGCGCCGTAGTTGATCGCGATGGTTGAGATGAGCAGCGGGAACCACACGAGGCGCAGCGTGAACAGGAACTGCGCCACCAGTTCCCCGCCGTACGGGTATGGCGGACGCAGAGCAGACCAGAGCGTCCTGCCCGTGAGGACCATCATGTCCCCGAACTCCTCCAGCATGTGCCTGGCGGGCTGCGACGCCCGCTTCGAGAGCCCCACGGCGGTATCGGCGCCAATCCACATACTTATAATGTACTAGTTGACCAGCACACTATGCAACCGTCGTGCTCCGGGCTACAGTTGAGGGGTGAGGCGCGAGGCAGCCCAATCGCTTGCCCTGGACATCGCAGTCGATCGCGATGCCGAGATCCCGATTGGCGTTCAGCTCGCGTGGGCACTGCGGACGCGCATCCGCGAGGGCGCGCTCACGCCAGGCGACAGACTGCCGGGTCTGCGCGAGGTGGCGCAGGAAACTGGTGTCAACGTCAACACCGTCCGCACGGTCTATCAGCGCCTCGAGCAGGAGGGCCTGATCGACAGCCAGCAGGGCAGCGGTACATTCGTGGCGTCGACGCCACGGCGCTCCTCCGCGGTGAGCACGATCGCGGCGGACGCGGCCCGCGAAGCACGCGAGACGGGCGTTGACCCACGCGAGGTGGCCGCCGCGCTGTACGTCTCGCCCGGCGCCGGCACAAGCGCCCCACCCACAAGCGAGGCCACTGAACGACGTCGCCTGCTCCGAGAGCAGATCGAGGCGCTCGAGCGAACGCTGGTGGAGCTCGAAGTCAAACACCCAGGTGTGGCACCCCCAGTCGCGCTCGCTCACTCCCGCGAGAATGCCGGCCCAGCGCTACTCAATGCCGCCGGACTCGAGCAGGTGCGAGCAGTGCTGCTGCGCCGCCTGTCAGCGGTCCAAACAGCTATTGACGGCATCGGCGCCGAGGAGCTTCCCGACACCGAGCTTGAGCGCGCGCCGGCAAGCAAACGTGTGCCGAAAGCACGACAGGCCCTGCGCGCGGCACCGGAAGGGGCATGAGGCGAAAGTGCAAACGTACTTCCTCGCAATGGAGCTTGGACTGCCCGCGCTGCTGTTGGCGATCGCCCTGGCGGGGGCCGGTCTACACAGGGGTGGCTATTCGCGCCTGCTCGACTGGAAACCGACGCGCTCCCCCCAGCGAGAAGTCGAACTTGAACTGGGGGAGCTTGACCAGATGCTCAGCGCTCAGAATAGGTATCGCCGCGAGCGCGGCCTACCTGCTCGCTCGCTCGAAGACGTCAGCCAGCAGGCCTGGGCAAACTACAACCTGTACGGCGAGATGCTCTCGCCGCCCGACGATAGGCGTAACGACCAGTAGAAGCGTCTTTCAGTAGCCAAGCGTGCCCGTCGTCTGGACGTTGGAGGCGTAGGTGCGTCGATTGATCACGCCGTAGAACCCTGCGTGACCATGCGCGCGCGAATAGCGTCCGGTGCCATGCGTAACGGTGACGGCGCCTCCGAAGCTATCCCAAACTCCAGTGCCGCGCAGCTTGCTCGATCCACTGCCGCTGATCGAGCCGTACTGCGTCGCAATAGTGAACGATGCGTACACGATGACGCCGAGATTGAACTGCACTCGGACGTGTCCGGGGAGGCTGCCTGTCGCCTGTCCTTCCTCTAGAAGGTCCGAACCCGATTGCCTGACTGAGTGCAGCTGTGCTTTATCGCTGACGTTGAGGGTCCGCGCGGCGTGTGCCGGGAGCCTGGCGGCCGCTGCGGGACTCGCGGCGTGCGTCTCAAGCACAAGCGCTGCTGCGCAGATCATGAGCGCGAGACCCGCGCCGCGGATTTCCGGCCGATGTGCTCGTGCCATGACGATCTCGCTGCCCCTTCCCACTGATTGGAACCCAATAAGTTAGCGGCTCGCGCTGGCTTGGACGCAATCTGCACCCAGTATTCGCGTCTGCGTAGTATCCGCAGGGGGTTTCTCGGGGTTGGACGGAGTGGATGTTGGTGCTGTAGTCCCTCTCCTTGAATGTTGTGGCTGACGCATTTATAAGGTCTGCCATGCCGCCTTAACCACGATAGACCGGCATCGCTGTCCGCGGAACAAGACGTGACTTCTCTGGGGGTTGCCCGCCGTTGCGCGCCAGGTCGACGCTTGGCCAACGCGCTCAAAAGGATCTGACCGGCTCCTCCTTGGGGACGCGTTAAGTGCTCGCGTGGCCGATCGCCAATGGCCTGCGCGCAGCTTGACAAGTGGCGTGATAGTGACAACAAGCGACCCATCAAAGGGGACAAATGTCATTTCCAGGAAGCCTGCTCAGCCCCGCCGGACATAGAAGGAACCTCCCGCCGTCGCTGGGACTATCACCGATGGTGCAGACGATCGAGGGCGTAATGCAGCCGTTTCGAAGCGTCGAAAGACGTTGGAAGCGGCACGGACGACGCTTCACTATCTACACGGTCAGCAATCCTCCGCTCGTCGTGATCTCGGATCCTGGGGACATACGAGCGATCGCCACCGCTTCTGCGGAGGATCTGCATTGCGGGGCAGGCGGTGCGCTTATGGAGCCAGTGCTCGGAGAGAGCGCCTTCATGCTCCACGAGAAAGAGAAGCACACGAGCGGGCGGGACGCGATCATGCCAGCGTTGCACAGCAGGGCCGTTCAGAGCCACGCCGACATGATCATCGATATCGTGGATCACGAACTCGCATCATGGCCAGCGGACACAGTCTGCACGCTTAGCCAACACGTCTCGAGGTTGACTTTGAAGGTCATGCTGATAGCCGCGATCGCTGATCGCGAGGAGGATAGAAGCTCAGTCTCCGAGCTACCTGGCCGCGGAATGCATGTGCACGAGGTTCTGTGTCAGCGAATGTTGGACATGCTGTCGGTGATGGCCACACCGCTACTGCAGGAGCCACGACTACGTTGCCTGCCCGGATGGCGAGGAGCATGGCGACAGTTCGAGCAGCACCGCCAGGCGGTAGATGAGATCATCTATGAGCTCATCTCAAGCCGCCGACGCGCTTGCGCGCACCTGGATCGAGGCAATCAGCAAGGCGACTTGCTAGGCCTGCTCATTTCCGCCCGTAATCCGGATGGCTCGCCATTGTCAGACAGGCAGGTGCGGGACAACCTCGTATCGGTGGTCATCGCTGGGCACGAGACGACCGCCGCGACACTCGCGTGGGCTTTCCAGCTACTCGCACACAATCCAGCAGTACAGGACCGACTGATCGACCAGATCGATCAGGGAACCGACGACACGTACATGGACGCGGTGATCCAAGAGGCACTGCGACACAAGCCCGTATTCCTGTTCCTACCCCCGCGAGTCGTCAAGAAGCCAATCAAGATCGGCGGCTGGGACTACCACCCCCCAGCACAGCTGCTCGCCTGTACCTATCTAATGCACCACGACCCGGAGCTTTACGCCGCCCCCCACAGGTTCATGCCAGAGCGGTTCCTAACGGAAGCACCCCGGCCAGGGACATTTGTGCCGTGGGGATTGGGACGCAAGCGCTGCCCCGGCCGCCAGTTCGCACTGATGGAGATCCGATCCATGCTCCGCCGAGCACTGTCGAGATGGCGGATCCTACCCGCGAGAGATGGTATTGAGCGTCCGCGGTGGCGAACCGTGCTGCTCACACCACACGCCGGATCAAAAGTCATCCTGCGTACACGCCACCCCGTGAATCACTGACACTCATCTCTCAGTACCCAACTGAATGCGATGAGCCAGAGACACGTGTCACACTATCTACTAACCACAGCCCAGACGCGGTCGCACCCTCATGGTCGCGGCCGTCGACTTTCGCACCCGGCCATCAGCCAGTATCGTTCGGTCTAATGGTACAAGCCTGGTATCGACTGCGGCCGCTCGCGGTGTCACACACGGTGATCTGAGATGCTGAAGCTGCGTGATCTCGTCAAGCACCATCCCACCGGCGGGGGCGAGCCGGTGCGCGCGGTGGACGGCGTGTCGATGGAGGTCCGCGCGGGGGAAATGGTGGCGCTCTACGGCCCGAGCGGTTCCGGTAAGACGACGCTGCTGACATTGGTCGCGGCGCTTGTGGCGCCCGACAGCGGGGCCGTGCTGGTCGACGGCCGCGATATCTCCATACTTTCGGACGCTGAGGCGGCGAGCTACCGGCTGCACGAGCTGGGCTATATCGACCAGGCGTTCGAGCTGTTGCCCGGGGGCGACGTGATCCAGAACGCCGCACTGAAGCTGTGGGTGACAGTCGGCGTGCGCCGCGGCAACCGCGAGGTCGCGCCGATGCTGGAGCGACTCGGGCTGGGGGAGCGGCTGTGCCACCGCGCCGACTTGCTTTCGATGGGCGAGCGCCAGCGGGTGATGATCGCCCGCGCGCTCTCGACCGAACCGAAGCTGCTGCTCGCCGACGAGCCGACCGGCAATCTCGACACGCAGCGCAGCCGTGAGGTGCTCGAGCTGCTCAGGGAGGTCTGCCGTGAGCGTGGGACTGCGTTGTTGCTTGTCACGCACGACCCGCAGGCGACGGCGTATGCCGACCGTGTGCACGTGCTGCGGGACGGGCGGCTCGCCGAGGTCGACGCGGACGCCGGACCGCTCACCCCGGCCGTGGCCGCGCTTGCGCCGACGCTGACCGGCGCGATCACGGGGACGCCCTCGGCGCCCTCAGCGCCGCCCCGATGAGTCTCTACGACGTCGCGTACCTGTATGTCGTGCGCCTGCGCGCGCGTGGCGTGCTCGTGCAGGAGTTGTTTGCGGTGCTCGGCATCACCGTCGGGGTCGGGCTGCTATTCGCCTCACAGATCGCGACCGCGAGCTTTGGTGGGTCGGTGGCACAGCTGACCAACGGGGTGATCGGCCAGTCGCATTACCAGCTGGAGGCGCGCTCGGCGGCGGGGTTCGGCGAACGGGTGCTCGGCGAAGTGCAGGCGCTGCCAGGTGTGCGGGCAGCGGTGCCCGTGCTCGAAGCGCAGATCGGTCTGGTCGGTCCGGCGGGCAAGCGTGCGGTCTACCTGCTCGCCACCGACCCGCGCCACGTGCACCTCACCGGCGCCCTGCTGAGTCACTTCACGCGCGGCCAGCTCGCGGGCCAGCGGGCGATCGTGTTGCCTGCGCCCCTAGCGGAGTCGATCGGAGCGGAACCGCTACAGGTCATCGAAGCGCAGGTCGGCGCGCGCCTTATACCGACGCTGCTGGGTGCCGTGCTGGAGCCATCGGAGATCGGACCGCTGATCCACAGCCAGGTAGCCATTGCGTCGCTGCGCTACGCGCAGAACCTCACCGGGATGCAGGGTCGGCTCTCGCGCGTGCTCGTGCAGGTGCGCCCTGGGAGGGACGCCGAAGTGTTGCGGGGTCTACGCCGGATCGCCGGCGGGCGTCTGAATGTCGAGCCGGCGAACTTTGACACGACGCTGTTCGATGAGGCGGCGATCCCGATTAATGAGTCGGTCAGCGTGTTCGCGGCGATCTGTGCACTGGTTGGCTTCATGTTCGCCTATTGCGCGGTGCTGCTCACCGCGCACCTACGACGGCGGCTGCTGAGCGAATTGCGCATGCTCGGCGCGCCGCCGCGCTTGATCGTCAAGGTGCTGCTGTTCGACGCGGCCGCGATCGGCGTCTGCGGCGCGCTGCTCGGCCTCGCGATCGGGGATCTCTTGTCGGAGCTCGTCTTCAACGCAAGCCCCGAATTTCTCTCCATCGCGTTTCCGGTGGGCTCGCAACAGATCATCACGTGGCAGAGCGTCGTGCTGGCCGTCGTTGCCGGTCTGCTGGCAGCGGCAATCGGTGTCCTTGTGCCGTTGTGGGACGCACCCACTCATATGCGAGCGCAACCGTCTGCGCCAGGTATGCCGTCTGGCGGTGGCCGCTCGCTCCGTGGCGGCATCCGCGCGGCCGGGATTGTGTGCTTGGTTGTGACGACCGTCATCGTGTTGGCTGCGCCGGGCTCCTCGGTGATCGCGATCGTGACGCTTGTGCTTGCAGCGCTGCTGCTGCTCCCCTCGCTGATCGACGCCGGTATGGGGGTGTTTGAGCGTTTGCAATCGCGGTTTAGCCCGCCGGCGACCGCGCTCGCGGTCGTTGAGCTGCGCTCAGCCCTGGTGCGCACGCGGGTACTCGCGATCGCCGCGACCGTCGCGGTCGCGGTCGTTGGCGGCGCGATGATCCAGGGCTCGCGTAGCAACCTGCTGGCGGGCCTCGCGGCGTCCTTCCATACGATCTCCTCGGCCGCGGAGGTATGGGTGTCGCCCGCGACCGGCGACAATCTGTTTGCGACGATCCCGTTCCACGAGATCCCGCTCGCACCGCTGCGGCGGCTGCCGGGCGTACGTGCTGTAAGCGTCTATCGGGCGAGCTTCCTGAACGTCGGCGATCGACGCGTGTTTGTGGAGGCACCGCCAGCCACCGTAGCCGGGCCGCTGAGTGCGATCCAGCTCTCAAAAGGCGGCCTCGCGATCGCCGATTCGCGCCTGCGCAGCGGCGGCTGGGTCGTGCTCTCGACGGCGCTCGCCAACGAACACCATGTCCAGATCGGTCAGCGCTTTACGCTGCCGACCCCGCACCCTATGACGTTGCGCGTCGCGGCGCTCAGCACCGACCTGGGCTGGCCGGCGGGTGCGGTGATCGTAAGCCCGGCGGACTACGTCGCGGGGTGGGGCAGCGCCGAACCGTCGGCCTATAACGTGATGCTCGCGCTCGGCGCCCCACCAGCGAATGTGGCGGCCGAGGTGCACCGCACGCTCGAGCGCATGGGCTATAGGGGTCTCGCTGTGCAGACCGAGCGCCGCCACGAACAGCTGGAGATTGCCAACGGGCGCCAGGGGCTCGCCCGGCTGACAGGGATGGCGCTGCTGGTCCTGCTCGCCGGGGTGTTCGCGAGCGCGAGCACGATGAGCGCCGGAATCTGGCAGCGCCGCCGCGCGATCGCACGGCTGAAGGTGCAGGGGCTGGCGCGCAGCCTGCTGTGGCGCTCACTGGTGTGGGAGAGCACTGTCGTGCTTGGCCTCGGTTGCCTCGTAGGCGCGGCGTTTGGCACCTACGGTCAGCTACTTGTCAGCCACGCGCTGTTGATCGTCACAGGCTTTCCAGTCGTGATCTCACTCGCCCTGCCGAACGTCCTCGAGAGCTTCGCCGTCGTGGCGCTTGCGGCAAGTGCGATCGTCGCGCTGTCAGGCTACCGCGCGACAGCAGTGCAAGCGCAGGCCTGACGGACAACGTGGCCGCACGGTTCGCGACGGGCGAAGCGCGAAACCGAATGGGAGCGCCCGCTCACTCGACCGGGAACGTTCGAGATTGCCCTTCCTTCGGGCTCGGGAGCAACAAGCTGCCGTAAACCGATATTTGGACTTTTCCCTCCCGGTTTTTACCCTTGAGGAATGGTCGGGCATACCGTTACAAAGCCGCGAGCCGAAAGGTTGCGTCACTCAGATGCGTGCAGCGGGCATGACGTCGCACCGTTGACGCTGAGTCAGGTGCAAACGCTGGGTGGCGTTGTGGCGCGCGAGCTGCTTTGGGCCGAGCCGATAGTGCGGCACGAGATCCGGAGATGGCGCACCAGGGCGGCGGAGATCTCCGATGAGGCTCTACGCCGAGACGCCATCAGCGCGATCGACCGCAAGCGTCAGAACGTTCATGGTGCGGCGCTGTTCTGCACCTTGGCCAACAAACGCAGCAAGGTGTTGCTGCGCCTAATCGTCGCCTATCAGGTGATGTGGGATTTTCTGGACAGTGCAAACGAGAGCGCTGCCTCGCTCGGCGAGGCCAACGGACTGCAACTGCACACCTCAATGGTGGACGCGCTCGAACCCACGCGACCGATGCGCGACTATTACCTGTACGACGTACGGGAAGGAGATGTTGGCTATCTGCGCGCGCTTGTTGATGAATGTCGCCAGCAATGTCAGGGGTTGCGGTCATTTCCGCGGGTACAGCCCTTCCTAGTGGAGGAGGCGAGGCGGGCGAGCGTCCAAGCGCTGAATCATGATCCCTGCCCGGCATCGCGAGTGGCGAAGCTGCAGGGATGGGCGGAGCAAGAGTTTCCAGGCCAGCAGGAGGCCGAGTGGTTCGAGCTCTCGGGCGCGGCGGCGGCTTCCCTCGATATCTACGCGCTCCTGGCGCTGGCGAGCGATCTCGACCTCGATGACGATGAGATTGCCAGCGTTCACCGCATCTACTCGCCGTGGGTCAGCCTGGCCTCGACGATGCTCGATAGCTACGTCGACAACACGGATGACGTGGCCACCGGCCACCACAGCTACATCGCGTATTACCCCAATCGAGACGTCGCGACCACGCGCCTGACGGAAATCATGCGTCGCTGCCTCAGCGAAGCGTCGGCGCTACCACGCGGAGAGAAGCACGTCGTCGTGATCGCGAGCATGATCGCGATGTATCTGTCAAAGGACAGCGCGCGTACCAACGAGAGTCGTCGGATGACTCGCGCGCTCCTCGCACGCAGCGGCTCACTACCGCAGGTGCTGTTGCCGGTGCTCCGGCTTTGGCTGATCTGCTACAGACAGCACGCGACATGAGAGCTGTGGACGCGCCCTCACCGACGCCGTAAGATCGTGAACAGAGCACGCAATGCTTCCTGGCGTGTAGGCACGAGCGAGCTCCCGCCGGGTCCACGACTTCCGCATAGTGCACAGACCTACATGGTGTCCAGGGACATCTTCACGCTGCTCGAGCGCTGTCGTGCACGCTATGGCGCTCCCTTCACACTCAACACGACTCCATATCCATCGCTCGTCGTTCTCTCCGATACCCAGGACGTAAAGGCGATGTTCGCCGCCTCCCCCGATGTGCTCCATGCCGGCGAGGGCGCCCGCATGGTGGAGCCGGTCGTAGGCGAGCGCTCGTTCATGCTTCAGGACGCCCGTGCGCACATTGAGGGACGCAGGGCGGTGTTGTATGAGTTCCGCAAAGCCGCCGTGTGTACACATGCCGAGACGGTCCGCGCGGTGGCTCGCCGTGTGATCGCGGACTGGCCTTTGGGCAGGGCCTTTTCGCTACACGCAAGCCTACGCTCACTAACCCTCGAGGTCATCCTGCGCAAGGCATTCGACCGACTGGACGACATCGGCCCGGAGGAGCCGTGGGACATGCGCGACGCTCTCCTCAAGATGATGGAAATCACAGGCTCGGTGTCCTATCCGGAGCCGACGCTACGCCGAACAGTAGGTCGCCTGCGCTGGCGACGATTCATACGAGAACGTGAACAACTCGACGAGCTACTACGTCCCACTCTCGATGAATGTCTGACGCGGACGGCTCATCCGAAAGGCTTGTTGGGAAGGTTCGCTCGGGATGCTGTGGGCTCGCCGGTGCCGGAGCGACTGCTGCGGGACAACTTGATGTCGGTGATATTGGCTGGCCATGAGACGACGGCCGCACAGCTGGCTTGGGGGTTTCAACTGCTTGCGCACGATCCACGAGCCCAAGCGCAACTGCACCGTGAGATCGACCGTGGTGAAAGCGATGCCTATTTGAGCGCGACGGTCCAAGAGATCATGCGCGATCGTCCAGTATTCCCGTTCACGATCCCACGAGTGGTGAATCAGCCGACGGAGCTCGCCGGCTGGAAGATCGCCCCGCCGGCGAAAGTCGTCGGCTGCATATATCTGCTGCATCATGACCCCGAGTACTTCCATGCACCCCACGCGTTCGAGCCTGAACGCTTCCTGAACAGTCCGCCGCCGCCGCACGCTTGGTTGCCTTGGGGCGGTGGTCACAAGCGCTGCCCAGGCTTGCATCTCGCCACCCTGGAGATGAAGATCGTGCTGCAAGAGGCGCTGGCGCACCTGACCGTGCACCCTGTAGCTAATCGCATCGAGCGGCCACGTTGGCGCAGCGTGATTGTGACACCACACGCGGGATCGCGGGTACGTCTCGACCCGCGAAAGCGTGCCCAGATCACCATAGGCCAGGCACGCAAACGCTCATCCTCGTCTGATCGCGTGTCGCGCAGGGTCGAGCTCGCACCATCTGATCGCGGCTAAGGGACGGCGTGTCGCGACCGCAAACGCACTGTGCCGAGTCCAAGCTGCTGCGACGCGCTCGTCGTGACCTGCCACCCGGCGGCCTGCACCCAAGCTCGTTGCAGACTCTCGCCGCCCGCTTCGCTCCCTATGCCTACTTCGAGCAGTGTCACAGGCGCCTGGGTGATCGGTTTACCTTATATCCGATAGATCACCCACCACTCGTGATGCTCGCGAATCCCGACGACATCGCGGCCGTGACCGCAAGCGATCCGTGCGAACTGCATCCGGGCGAGGGCGCGAAGATGATCGGGCCGATCGTCGGCAGTTCGTCTTTCATGTTGCTCGAGGAGGCCGAGCACATGAGAGCGCGCAGATCGATCACACCCGCGTTCCATCGACGAGTGATCACCGAACAGGGAGCGCTACTCCACGAGACCGTCGAACACGAGGTTGCAACCTTGCCGGAGAACGTCGCGGTGGCGCTGGACCCATGGACTCGCGCTCTCACGGCTAAGGTGATTCTGAGGACCATCTTCGGAGAGGAAGACGATCTGGTGCGATCGCTGCACGGGAGTGTCCTCAGCATGCTTACGATCACCGCGACCGCGGCGCTGCAGGCGCCCAAACTCCGGCTGCTGCCTGGATGGCGCCACAGCTGGAGCGTGTTTCTCGCGCGCAGAGCGGAGGTCGAGGCAGTGATCGATCTGCTGATCGCCAGGCGTCGCAAGCAAGAGCCCCTACATGGGCGGGATCTACTCGACCTGCTCGTAGAGCGCGAAGCAGACGGGGACGCGGGCGGCTCTGACGGGAAGCTGCGCGACGACCTGATCTCGATGATCACCGCCGGTCACGAGACCACGACCGGCCAGCTTGGTTGGGCACTACAGCTACTCGCACACAATCCACACGCGCAGGATCGTCTAATTGATGAGATCGACACCGGCGCCGAGGACAATTACCTGACCGCGGTCATCCATGAGACACTGCGTGTTCGACCGGTGTTCCTGTTCGCGATTCCGCGCGCCGTCGTCTCACCGGTCGAGATCGGCGGTTATCTCTACCGACCGCCGGCTCACCTCGCGGCGTGTACGTACCTGATGCACCGCAATCCCGATCTGTACCGCGACCCTGACAGATTTCTACCTGAGCGCTTTCTGGGAGGAGCGCCATACCCGCCAACATGGCTGCCATGGGGTGGTGGGCGCAAGCACTGCCTAGGGCGTCACTTCGCCATGCTCGAGCTCAGGACCCTGTTGCGGGAGATACTCGCGAGAAACCGAGTGCTGCCCGTCGCCCGCACAATCGAGGCACCGCGCTGGCGCAGCGCAATCGTCGTGCCGCGAGATGGGTGTCGCATCCGGCTGTGCCCTCGTCACGATGGCCGCCGCGCCTAGCAGGAACCACTCCCGAGCGCAGATGCATGCTCGCTGACTCTGGGGGAAATAGCGATCGCACCTATGTCCCACCAGCAAGGCGACGTATGCTACTTGGACACTACAGGCCGCTTGAGCGATCGTCGCCCTCGATGGCGTACAACCTGGTGGGCACTAATCATATGTCGCGGGCAGCCCCTCACTGCAACATGCACCATGCCTGTCTTCGTAGCACCGATCTGGTCGGCAAAACCGTAGGCAAGCCGCAGCCGCTTGCCGCACAGATTCGCTATGGCGCCGAGCATAGAGTGCGGCCCGCGCGGCAACGTAAGCGCCAAGGATGAAATAGGGACATCGGGTAGAGTGGTGAACGTGGCTGTGATCACATCCTTGGAGGAGATGCTGAGCTTACCTTCGAGATCCACTTCGAGCCCGCTGCCTTGTAGATGGATTACTAGTGATGGAAACGCCTTGCCACCGCGCGCGACAAGATAGATCGGGCCAGATAGTGGCGAGCCGGTCACTGGAGTGCTCACGGTGGCCTCGCCCACGATTGCTTGCGGTGGACAGCTCGCGATTGATAGTGCCTGCGTTTGCACTGAGCAGGCGTGCTGGATCGTAGTCAGGCGTGGTCGCAGCAGCGTTGGCATCTGCACGAATACCGAATGGACCGTGGCTCCCCCACTCACCGCGTTGGTGATATCGACATCGAGACTCGCGCCGCTACCTGCCTGACTGGCCGTCGCACTGGTCGACGCACTCACATGCGGCGCAAACGGCAAATCAGCACAGCCGACGACCTGGAACGGCGCCGATACTTCGGTGCTGGCGCCCTGACTCGAGCCAATCGTCGCAGCGATCGCTCGTTGTATGCAGTTCGTCGGGTTGATTAGAAAGCCTGCGCGACTCAGGTCCACATTGAGACTGCGCAGCCGTAGTGGCACTCCACCCAATATCTGTGGGAATGAGTTCGATGCAATCGTTACCGCAAGGCTTGCGGGATCCAGGAGGAGACGGGATCTGACGAGCGCAGTGCCGAGGTCGAATGGCCCCGCGCTCGCTTTGATTAGGATGTCAAGACCAAACGGCGCTCCGTCGTAGGGCCCGGTCAGGTAGACCGGCCCCGAGACAACCAGCGGCAGCGGCCCGGCACCAGCCGTGATTGTCGTAGTGCCAACTTCAGATGCCTGGGGACATGTACCTTCGCCGGCTACCGGTTCACGGCACAACGGAACGCTGCTCACGAGGCCGACCAGCCCGGGTGGTAGATGGGCGGTGAAGCTCAACAAGTTTTGCTGCCCGTCGGTGCGTGAGACAGCCAACGTGAAAGAGCTCGTGTGTCCAGCCAAGGGGTCGGTTGTGCCAGCTGTGAAGCTCGGCGTGAAAGGCAGCCGAGATTGGCAGGCGCCCCCTTCGGCGGCTTCGTTGATTTCAAACGTCGAGGATAGGCTGGCGCTCTGACCCGCATACGAGAAGGTGCTGGCGCCACTGGCCGCCGGACCACACTGCTGAGGGTTTGCGAGCACCGCCGTCGCGCCACCGAAGAAGTTCAGTCTAAGTGTGGCAAACGGCAGCTCCGGTAGGTCTTGGAAAACGGTGCTTACTTGACCTGTTTCTTCATTTGCCTCGACATCGCCTTGGAGGGCAATGACGGTGCTACCGGCGTTGACCCTCAGGAAGACTCTGTATCGTTCTGTCGGCGTCGGCGTGCCAATGTAGAGCCCGCCTGTGAGGGGTTCGGGTAGCAGTGGTGTGATTACTTCCGCTGTGCCGATCCGTGACGCTTCCGGACATCGATTTTCGCCGAGTCGTGCCGGTTCGCATGCCTGGAGCCCATTCGCAAGCCCTGGATTGAGGGACGTGCCTTGCGGGAGCGTGATCGAGACGCGTTCCAGTGCCGGCGTAGCCAATTCGTAAGGGCGTTCGTTCTGTGGCACGTGCAGCAACACTTCGTAGCCGGCCGGTGAATCCTGCCGCGTTGTGGTCGCTGCTACCGCCAAGCTTGACGACATGCTGAGTTGTTCGCACCCGGTCAGCGACGGTAGCTCGGCAACGCTCGTAGCGGATTCACCTTGCCATGAAGTAGCGACCACTGCCTCTTCTGGAGACTCACTGCAGGATGTCGGGTTCGTCATGAATGCGGCCGCTTCAGCATCCGAGGGCCCGCATTCAGACAGCTCGTTGCAGCGCTGCGCATCGTGGCTGGCGGCGGCTGGTACTCCCCACAGCGTCACAGTGGCGGACACGATCTCCGACAAAGTGGAGGCTTCCGTGATGGTCGCCGTTAGTCTCCCGTCTCCGCCCACGCTGGCCTCGATGAAGACCTCGGCGAAGGGTCCGGCGAGTGCTCCAGCGAAGGTGGCGACCTGGCCTGGACCCGGCTGGATGTTGTAGAGCGGGAAGGTCTCCGAGTCGAGGGTGGCGATATGCGTGACGTCTTCACCGGCTTGATGAGCATCTTCCATCGGTGCTGCTAGTTCGAGCGTCGTTCCGTTCACGATGGACGCGACCGTGACTGTTTCAGCGGCGCTTCCGGTTCCGATCGTGACGCGATCACTCCCTTCTCCCGTGCAGAAAGCCTGCGTGCTGGCGACCTCGACCTGTCGTGCGCCTACTTCCGTGGGAGCCTGCAGTTGAGAGATGGCGCCTGGACACCCGACTACGGTGAGGCTGAGCTCACCGACCTGCGACGTGCGGGCGCAGCCAGACTGCTGGAGCATCTCGACGGTGCACTGTTCGATCGCCTGCGCGTTGCCTGCGGTGCCCACGGGAAGCGCGAACGCCGCTGTCTTGAGCTGGCCTTCGGGGTTACCAAGCGCATCTGTTGCCAGCGTGAACGAGGTCGAGAAGTCAGAGTGAGCGCCGGCTTGCGTGCTAGCAAATCCGCCCGTGAGCGATGCGATGCCGAACTGAGCCTCGGCGTCTGGGCAAGCGCCCGCAAGCACCCCGGCGGTGACAAGCCCAAGCACGGCCAGCGAGCGCATTCCGAGAAGCGGTCTACTCACGGCGGCGCCGTCATTCGCGGCTCTTCTTGTGTCGAGAGCCGCTCACGGCCAGTTGTAGGACGTCGATGGCTCCCGTCGTGCTGTAGTCGACGTGGATCTGCAGCACGCGTATTCGCCCTGTGGCAATCTGCATGCGAGCCGACCGGCTCAGATCGAGCGTCAGTGTCATCGCGCCTGCTTGGTGCAGCGTTCCGCGGGCGTGTGCGACGTTCGCAGCCTTGCCTCTGATGCGCGCATAGGTGCTGACGATGAATTCTCCGGGAGCGGTGGCGCTTATCGTGAGAACGAGTCGCCCGCTGTGTGCGAGCCGCGAGCGTTGCAGGGCGGTGATTCTTGCAACGCTGAAGGTTGGGGCGGGTGTGAGGACTTCGCCTAGTTCCCCGAGCAGTGCGCTCGCGGGCGGCAAGACGTTTGGGGTTGGGCCGGGTAGAGAGCGACACGGTTGCTCGCCGCACGGTTGGGTAAGTGGCGGCGGTTCCAGGAAGCCACCGTTGACTCTTGCGTCGTAGATGTGCTCGTAGCCTGCATTTGCGGTTGCCGTGAGCGCGCTCCGCGTAGAGAAGAACGCGTCATCGGCGCTCGGTGTGGTTCCGTCGAAGACTGCCCCTTTGTCAGACGCGTAGGCGATGACAGAGAGATTGCCGTTCTCCCACTCGTAGAGATTGTTTGGCTCGAAGATCTTGTTGGTTTCGGCTTCCGGCATACCCGAGAGCAGTGGGTCCGGTGAGTCGAAGAAGATCGTGGACCCGTTTTCGCTCATCTGCGCGATATGACCGATCCCTGATGCGTAGCTTCCGCCGGAGACTTCTCCCAACGAGGCGCTTGCGGTCTCAACGACCCCGGCCGGCGTGCACGATAGACACACAAGTGAGCCGTCTGAGAGGGAGAAGCGATAGACCTCGGAGTTCAACCCGGTCACGGGGGTGCCGACCGCGCGAGAGCTGACGATCCCCGGTTCGAATTCACGCAGCGTCAGCTGCGCTGGTCCATCGACCTTTTCGATCGTCGCGAGCTGCTCCTCTTCGCCGACACCGATGGCGATGGTGTGGTTCTGTAGGAAGCCAGCGGTGCTGGTCACGGCAATGGTGTGTGTGCCGTCGATCGCTTCAGAGCTGAGTGCAGTAGACGGCGTGTGATCCTGTCCAGTTAGATCGTTGCTTGAGGCGAAAACGAGGACGGAGCCGCCCGGTGTCGTGTAGGCAGGACGAAAGACGTCGGCAGATGCCACCAGTTCGTTTGGCTCGGTGCTGGCGCATGTGGGCTTGCAGTTGCTGACATCGGGAAGGGAAAGCGTCGTCACAAACTGGGTCTGGCCGGTGTCGGTGTCATATACGTAGAGGTTGGGCTGGCCGGCGGTCGCAGCCTGACCAGCCGAGTTCGCGTTCGTAGCCAAGATCGGGCTAGCCACGAAGAACACGTGCGAGCCATCGTCTGATATCGCTGTCACACCAATGACCCCGGCGCCCGACGCGACAGGAACCGCGGTCATCGGAGGGGCCAGTCCGATCGGCGCAGCGGTGGTGTCGTACTCGTACAGTTCGTTGACCCTGGGCGTTCCCGCAAGCCCCTCGTCGCTGGTGAAGAAGACGAGCGAGCCGTCGGCAGATGCTCCTTGGTAGTGCGCCGAGCCGGTGGCTTCTGGATTGTCCAAAGGCGTGGTCGCATCGTTGGCGAGGTCTCGCATGAAGAGATGGGGTGAAAGGTTCTCCGGGGCGGCTTCCAGACCAGATGGAGGGGCCTCGAAGAAGATCTTCGATCCGTTTTCGGAGATCGCGTGCGTAGTACTTCCGCGGTATTGGCCGGGCATGTAGAAGGCGAACGGACGTTCCACAGGCGGGCCGGCGTCGCCAATCGACGCCCCATCTGTACCTATCACTTCGTTGTCGTTGTTGACGTCGATGAGGCTGGTGGTTTCGTCTTCGCTATTGCGTACATAGAGGTACTGTGCCCCCTTGCGCGAAGACAGGCCGGTCGCGTTTGCTGTCAGTTGTTCGGCGCTGCCGAAGACGACGTCGTGCGCATCGGGGGTGGCGCCCTCGAAGTTCGACGGGTAGGCACCACGTCCGTTGCCGACTGGTCCTTGTGTGAGCCAGTCCAGGGCCCCGGCTGGGCCCTGGAGGTAGAGATCGTCGCCGTCTGACCCCTTGGGTCGCTGATCGCCGGAGGCAAGCGATGCGGACGTCATGAAGATGGTCTGCCTGAGATCGGTGCTCCACAGCAGCGCCTCCTGCAGGGCTTCAAGGCCCGTCAGCGCTTCGCTGGCCACCGGGGTGAAGGCTCGAGTTTGCCACCCGCCCGGTGTCCGCTGAGACTGAAACGAGTTGAGCCCCCCGGAAGATGCCCCGCAGCACGCTCCGAGGGCCTGCCAGTCGACTGTTTCGCCGCTGTCTGTGGCCGCGCCAAACCAGGGGGTCGCGCCGTTCAAGACGCTTTCGTCTTCTCCCAGGTTCGAGACCAACTCGTAGGCGCGATCATCAGGGAGCGCTGCGGCGACAGCGACCGTGGGGGCCATCGTAAGCGTCAAGCTGATCGCCAGCAATGCCACGATTGTCCTCGGGATCACGCCGCCCACGCCCCACGACCGACATCTGCGAGCGATATGACACCTTCACAATGCGGACAGACGAACGTCTCGTCTACGGCGGCCTCGCGGGTGGCGACACCGAGTGAGAACGTCTCGTTTTCATCGGTGGCCTGCAGGGCACGCTGTGCGGCCCGCACCTCGATACGGAGGTCGCCCGGGGACAGTCGCAGAGACACCGCACGGTCGAGCCACTGATCCTGCTGATCTGGCGGCAGGGCGGCCAGCTCTGCATGGTGCGTCCAGCTTAGATTGTCCCGGCGACGGGACAATTGGAAACGGGAGGCCACGTAGCAGATGTTCCTTAGTGTCTTGGCGTCCAGTCCCGTGACTCTGGCTGCCTCGGTGTACTTCTCGCCCCAGCGCGCACTGCCATAGCGAATCCAGTCCCCCACCCACCAGTTGTTCACGCGCCCGAATTCAGCAAGGCTGACGCCGGCTGCCAGCCATCCCGCGCGATCGAGTATCTGCGGAGGCTGCCATCCCAGCGTCAGCCTGCGACGTGCATCCCTCTTCACAACGGCTCCACCGGCGCCGGGGGGCATGCTGGCGTCTGGCGAGGACGACCACCCGGCAGGCTTCATGCGCTGCCCGCCCGGCGAATCTCACCGCGGAGGCCCGGCGCTGAGCTGAGTCCCGCGGTCACAAACGCCTTAACCGTGAGCGGCGCAGTCGACGAGCGCCTCTCAACGCAAACGCCGCACGCGGAAGCCTGATCTCGCACACGCATGATGCTAGCCTGCGCGACCCGCATCGTTCTCCCCTCCTGGACGACAGCACCGACCTGTCACACCGGCGGAGAAAATCTGGCTGGTGGACGCCCCTTTGTCTCATTTGCCCGCCTCCCATCGATTAGGAGCCTACGTCAGCACACGCGCTCGACGCGGTCCGAGCGCCGGGGACACCACCGGCGCTCGGACCTGTCAACCACCACACGACGAGACCACGCGATGCGAGCGAGACGTACACCGACCTCTCCGGACTGCGAGCAGCCCCTGGGAGGAGGAGCCATCCCCTCCCAGTCTGGCCTTCCGCGGCCCTCGGTGTTCACATCGGCAATCACGTCGTGCCAAGCATGGAGACGACGGCAGAGCAGGTCAATACCTTTAAGTAGGTATTCGAGTCAGTGCGACAGCATCAATAAAGCGGCCCATCGGAGCGTTAGGCACGCAGACCAACTCGGCTCTACTAAACGGGGTTGAGCTAGTGAGAAACAGCTTCGGTGAAGCTTGGTGCAGCTCAAGCGCGTTCCGGGCGCCTGCACGGACGCTCTTTAAGTAGGTGTTTATGCAGTCGATCCAGCCGATGGTATAGAGTCCGGGTGCGCGAATCGTCCGGTACACGGGGAAGCGTGCGATGGGGAGCGGAATCGAAGGGAGGCTGGGTGTCTGCCAAGCATGCGTTGCTCGGGTTGCTGCTGGACAGGCCGGCCTACCGCTACCAGCTCGGCGACCGGCTGCAGGAGCGTCTTGGGCCTGCGTGGAAGATCAACTCCGGCCAGCTGTACCAGACAATCGAGCGGCTCGAGGTGGACGGACTGATCGAGCGCATCGACTCGGCAACGGATGACCAGGACGAGCGGCACGTCTTCGCGGTGACAGCGGCCGGCGAGGACGAGTTCGAGCACTGGTTTGACGGAAGTATGAGCCGGGCGCGACTGTTGCGCAGGCCACTGCTGGTCAAGATTACGCTTGCCGGCCCCGAACGACTGGAGGACACCCTTCAGGAGATCGATAATTATGAGCGCGAGTGTGCGGCGTGCCTGCGCGAGCGCCTACGCTTGCGAGAAGAGATTCCGCTCGGTGGGCTCCAGGTCCGTGCCGATCACGAGCTCTTGCGTCTGAACTTGAATGCCGACATCGCACAGTTGGAGGCAGAACTTGGTTGGGCCAGACATGCGCGCGAGCGGATTGGCTGGCTGCTCGGCCAGGACGCAATCTGGCCATCGGCGCAGCAGCGCAAAGCTGCAACCGAGCAGAGCCGCCAGCGCCAAGACGCTCGTGCCAAGCTTTTCGGCAGAATGGCGAGCAGCAGCGCCAGCCACCGGCCAACCGCGACAAAACACGCTGCAGCCCGCGAACACCCCACGCGCCGAGATGACAGACCGGCATCCGGTCGCAATAATCAGCGTGGAGATGCGCTGAGATGATCCTTCGTCTGGAAGCAATATCTAAGCGATACCGCAGGCCCGACGGGGACAGGATCCTGCTGGATGACATATCTCTCTCGCTGGAGCGCGGCCAGGTGTTGGGCGTCTTTGGTCCAAGCGGCGCAGGCAAGACCACGCTTCTTCGTATCGCCGCTGGCTTGCGCAGCCCGGACACAGGCGCGGTGATCTACAAAGGCGTACGTCTTGACCAGGCGTCGGCACGCGAGCGGACGCGCATCCGCCGTCGTGAGATCGCATGTGTGTGGGCCGCACAGTCTTGGCAGGAGCGACTCGGCGTACTCGACCATGTCGCGCTGCCGCTACTAGTGGACGGGCGTGGGCGGCGCGAGGCCGAACGGAGGGTGCACGAGGCACTACTGGCATGCGAGGCGGAGCAGTGCGTTGCCATGGAGCTTGGTGAGCTCTCCGATGGCGAGCGCCAGCGCGTTGCGATCGCTCGCGCGCTCGTCACAGAACCCCAGCTACTGCTGGCCGACGGCCCGACATCGAGCCTCTCGCTGACAGAGCGGGAGGGGATCATGGTATTGCTCTCGGCCCTGGCGCGCGATGCTGGGGTGGCGGTGATGATTACCGCTAGCGATGCGCAGACGCTGCTACGCGCAGACCCAGTGGTCTACCTGCGAGACGGCAAGCTGATCGGCCCTGAGCCGAGCAGCGAGGGCGGCCGCGTCTACCGCTTCCCGGCGGTCGGGTCTCGCCGAGCCGCCAGCGATGCTTGAACTCGATCACGCGCGCAAGCACTACACGGGCCCAGGAGGTGTAGTTCACGCCATCGATGGCATATGCATGAGCATCAGTGCCGGGGAGGTCGTGGCGATCTACGGCCCGAGCGGATCGGGAAAGACCACCCTGCTGCTGCTCGCAGCGGGACTGCTGCGAGCAGATGCGGGCTGGGTGCGCTTCGAAGATCGCGACCTCGCAACGCTATCCAGGCACGAGATTCTCTCCTATCGGCGGACAAAGCTGGGCTTTGTCTTTCAGAACTTCAATCTAATCGCTGGTCTGACGGCTGCTGAGAACGTTGCGATACCGCTGCTGCTGCGTGGGCTGGACCATCGTCGCGCACACCATCGGGCGCTCGAGGCACTCGACGGTGTGGGCCTTGTTGGTCGAGCCGCGCATATCCCCGCGCGTCTCTCTGGTGGCGAGCAACAGCGCGTGGCGATCGCGAGGGCGCTCGTAGGTAATCCGCCACTCGTTTTGGCCGACGAGCCAACCGGCAACCTCGACAGCGACACCGGGTACGTCGTGCTTGACCTGCTGAGCTCGCTGTCACGCGAGCGAGGAGCAACCACAATCTTGGTGACCCACGACGCGAACGTGTCGCCTTACGCCGACCGTGTGATCGGGATGCGCGACGGCAGGCTGATTGAGCCGGAACTGGAGGCACAGACAGTGATCGATCGATGATCGATTACCTGCGCACGCTGCTGCTGTTTTACAAGCGTCACCTACGCGCCCAGCCGCTTCGTGAGCTAATGGCAGTCGTGGGCGTGGCTGCAGGTGTCGCACTGCTGTTCGCTATCCAGGTCGCACACGGCAGCATCACGGGCTCGTTCGAACAGATTGCTCACGGCGTAGCGGGAAACGCCACGATCGAACTGGCATCCCGCGGGCCGGAAGGATTCAACGAGCGGATCTCCGAAGAAGTTGAAGGCATGGCCGATGTCAAGGCGACCGCGCCAATCTTCCAGGATCAGGTCGTAGCCGTCGGGCCGAAAGGCCGACGGGCCCTCACGTTGGTGGGCTCGACAGAACAGCTTGCCAGCCTTGGCGGAGCGTTCTCGCTGCAATTCCTGCGAGTAGGAGAAGCGTCTCGGCGGGGATTGGTTGTCTTGACCGAACCAACTGCGAGAGCATTGGGGGCAAGACCGGGCAGCACGCTCACGATCCTGGCCGGCGAGCGAATCGAACATCTCCCGGTCGCCGCAACCATACCGAGCGACAAGATTGGGCCCCTCGCGGAGAGCTCGATCGCTGCCGCATCCTTGCCGGTGGTTCAGAGCCTCGCCGGATCACCGCGGCGCGTTACGCGGATCCTAGTCGAGCCGAAGCCGGGACACGAACCAGCGCTACACCACGCGCTGGAGGAGCGTTTCGGCGCGACGCTCAATATCCGTCCTGTGAACACGGAAGCGCGGCTGTTGGGTAATGCTTCGGGGCCCGAACAGCAGGTGACGCTTCTGTTCAGCGCAATCAGCCTTGTGACCGGAGCGATCCTCGCTTACAACGCGCTGCTGCTGGCCAGTGACGAGCGTCGGCGGTTCATCATCTACCTGATCGAGGCGGGAACCCCGGATTCCATGATCGTAGCATCGTTGGCATTCGACGCATTCATACTCGGCCTCGTTGGATCGGTGCTGGGCGTACTGGCCGGCGATGCCATTTCGTTGGTTGCCTACCGCGCCGTGCCCGGCTACATCGCTGCGGCATTCGCGATCGGTGGCCAACGAGTAGTGGGGATACCTACGATCGCGATCGCGTTGGCGGGCGGCATGCTCGCAGCGTTCGCCGCAGCAGCATTGCCCGCGATGGTGGCTTTGCGCGGCAGCGCGGCGGCCGAGCCTGAAGCCGTTGGACGTACGCTGACCTTCGCGCGCAAGCTGCGCGTTTCGGACAAGCTCATCTTCGCGTGCGGGGCATCGCTCATGTGTGCTTCGATCGCGCTGGCGGCGCTAGAGCCAGGAACGACCGTAATAGCGCTGGTGGGGCTTGCAGCCGGCCTGATGGTCTGCCTACCCCTCGTGTTGCGCTATGTGCTGACGCTCGCCAATATCGCATCGCGGCATTCGAGCGATCCGGCAGCGCGCGTCGCTGTCGCCGAGCTTCGCGGCTCGCCGACCCGCTCGGTTGCGCTGCTCGCCACGGGAACCGTCGCGGTCTTCCTGATGGTGCTGATCGGGGGCGCGGTGTCCGACGTCCAGCACGCCGTTCGACGGGGCGCCTCAGATCTACTCTCGGGCGCAAGCGTCTGGATCAAGCCCGGCGGGCCCGAGAACGTGTACACCACAGAGCCGTTTGCGTACGCTGAAACTCAACAGCGGCTGCAGCATCTCGGTGTAGTCAACGCCGTCCTAGCGTGGCGTGACTCATTCCTGGACTTGCCGGGACGGCGGGTGTGGGTGCTCGGCGTTCCGCCGCAGATCTCGGCGCAGATCGCTCCAAGCCAGCTCATCGAAGGATCCCTCCAGACGGCTGATGAACGTATACAAAAAGGCGGTTGGGTCGCGATGAGCCAGATCATCGCCCGGGAAGACCACCTACGCATCGGCGAGCGCTTCAGCTTGCCTACCCCGGCGGGATTCGCGTCGGTTCGCCTTGCGGCAACGATCGCCAACTACGGCTGGCTGTCCGGCGCGATCGTCATGAATGGCGACGAACACGCGCGACTGTGGAGCGAGACTACGGCATCGCAGCTGGGTGTCACGCTCAGGCCCGGCATCACGATCGAGGCGGGCAAGCAAGCCGTCGAAAAAGCACTTCCAAGAGGTTCGGCGCTTACGGTCGAGACCGTCGATGAACGGCACGCGGAAGTCAGCTCGGTTCTCGGCAGCACACTCGCACGACTTAACGACACCACGATCGTTGTCCTCATAGCCGCGGTGCTGTCAGTAATAGCTTTGATGATCGCCGCGATTTGGCAGCGACGAGAGCGGCTGGACTCGCTGATGTCGATCGGCATGAGCACAGGCCAGCTCACGAGGCTGATCTTCTTCGAGAGCGCCTCCGTATTGCTTGTAGGATGCTTGATCGGAATGGCGGCTGGCTTGGTTGGCCAAGACCTCATTGACGGCTGGCTGCACCAGACAACCGGATCGCCAGTCACGTTCAACCCAGCCTGGCAAATTGGCCTGCGCACGATTGTGATCGCGACCGGTATCTCAGTCCTCGCATGTGGTGCAACAATCACACAGACGAGCCGATATCAACCGAGGGCCTCCTTCTCAACCGAGTGAGAAACTCGTGTGAACATATTCCACGAGACCCAATCGAGGGCTAATGTCAAAGGCCATGACTCGCGCACGCGCGGCACGGACCCAACGGGCTGAGGTGACCTCCGCAGCACAGGGAGCGAGCACATTCGAGCCCGGGTTGCGGCTGTTGCCGCGCGATCTCCAAGCCGATGCGCGCAAACTTTACGGGCTGCTGCGTACGGTTGACGATCTAGTTGACGAGCATGATCCCCAGGCAGCATCCCGAGTGAATGCGATCGAACGCTGGGCACACGCGGAAGAGGCCGACACACCCGAGACCCGGACGCTGTCGGCTCTCGCGCAACGATATCCAGTACCACCCGAGTCAATCATCGAATTCTGCCAGGGGATGCGTCACGACCTCGCTGAGGGGACACTGGCGAGCGAAACCGATCTCGAACGCTATTGCCAGTACGTCGGGGGTGCGATCGGGGTCGTTCTTACAAGGATGTTCG
>Ga0209624_10000227_pt1 | contig 50786 bp, 56 predicted proteins | sample JacPinW_OM2H0_O1_FD_188565 | JGI IMG/M metagenome (GOLD analysis project Ga0209624, IMG submission 188565) | Forest soil microbial communities from Algoma, Ontario, Canada - Jack Pine, Ontario site 1_JW_OM2H0_O1 (SPAdes) (version 2) | ecosystem: Environmental > Terrestrial > Soil > Boreal...
CGACGAGCTGGACCTGCGTTCGCAATTCGAGAGCAAGCAGCAGCGCGCGGCCAACCTCGATGCCTACCGGGCGCAGCTGGCGGAAATGGAGCGCAGCTTCGGCGCCATGCTGCGGCAATTGCCCGGCAAGACCGAAGTGCCGAATCTTCTGGTCGATATTTCCCAGACCGGCCTTGCCGCGGGCCTGCAGGAGAAACTCTTTCAACCCGGCAGCGAGAAGAGCAACGGCTTCTACGCGGAGCTGCCGATCAAGATCAAACTGGTGGGCACCTACCACGACTTCGGCAATTTCGTCAGCGGCATCGCCGCGTTGCCGCGCATCGTGACGCTGCACGACATTCAGATCGCGCCGGTGGATCCCAAGAGCTACGACACCTTGACCATGGACGTGACCGCCAAGACCTACCGCTACATCGAAGATGAAGGCGGCGCGCGTCCGGCGAAGAAGAAGACGGGAGGCGCGACGTGAGAAACTTGCGCAACGCGGGCGTGGTATTCGCCGTGCTCGCAGGCTTGATCCTGGCCGGATGCTCGGGCGGGCAATCGGATCTGCAGAAATGGATCGCCGACACCAAGAAAAAGCCCGGCGGCCGCATTCAGGCGCTGCCGGAAGTGAAGCCCTACGAGACCTATGTGTACAGCGCCGGGAAGCTGCGCTCGCCGTTCCAGCCGCAGGGCTCGAGCAGCAACCAGGCGAACTTGCGGCCGAGTTCGCGGCGCAATCGCGAATTTCTGGAAAACTTCTCGCTCGACACGCTGAAGATGGTCGGCACCTTCAAGGTGGGCAGCAATTTCTACGGTCTGGTCCAGTCCAAAGACGGCCTGGTCCACAAGGTTCAGCCCGGCAATTACCTCGGGCAGAACGACGGCAAAGTGACGGAAATAACCGGCGGGAAAATTAGCCTCGTCGAAATCATACCGGATGGTCTCGGCGGCTATATCGAGCGACCGGCCTCATTGGCATTGTCCGATTGAGGCCACAGGGAGAAGAGAGCATGATTAGAATCAAGACAAGAACGGCGATGATCGGCGCGATGGCGCTGCTCGCACTGGGCGCAATCAGCATCACGGCGCGTGCCGATGATCCGCTCAAGCTCGAGTCGATCGACGTTCAGACCTCGGGTCAACAAGTGCTGCTGAAGCTGCACCTGAGCGGCCCCGCTCCCGAGCCGCTGCCGTTCACCATCGACAAGCCGGCGCGCATTGCGTTCGACCTGCCCAACACCACCCTGGCTCTGGCGACGCGCCGCTTCGACGTGCGCTCGGGCGGAGTCGATACGGTGCTTGCGGCCGAAGCCAACGGGCGCACGCGCCTGGTCGTCAACGTGGACTCCTTGATGCCGTACACGACCAAGGTCGACGGCAATAACATCACCGTCACTCTCGGCAACCAGCCAGGAGCCGCGGCGGCCCAGACGGTGCAGGCGCGGGCGGGTTCCGGCCAGGGCACCACGGCGGTCGAACGCACCATCCGCACCATCGACTTCCGCCGCGGCGCCGACGGCACCGGGCGGGTGATCGTGCAGCTGACGGATCCGCGCACCCCGGTCAACGTGCGCCAGGAAGGCAATCAGATCGTCGTCGATTTTGCCGGCACGTTGATGCCCAAAAACCTCATGCGGCGCTACGATGTCATGGACTTCGCGACGCCGGTGCAAACGGTCGACGCGCTGCGGGTAGAGGGCAGCTCGCGGCTGGTGATCAGCGCGCAGGGCGACTTCGAGCAGCTCGCCTATCAATCCGACAATCAGTACACCATCGAGATCAAGCCGTCGCTGAAGCGCACCAACGCCGAGGAGAAGAAGGAATACACCGGCGAGCGCCTGACCTTGAATTTCCAGGACATCGACGTGCGTTCGGTATTGCAGCTGCTGGCCGACACCAGCGGCCAGAACATCGTCGTCAGCGATTCGGTCACCGGCAATCTGACCCTGCGGTTGCAGAACGTGCCCTGGGATCAGGCGCTCGATATCGTGCTGCGCACCAAGGGCTTGGATAAGCGCCGCCAGGACAATGTCATCATCATCGGCCCGACGGCGGAACTGGCGTCGCGTGAGAAGGCCGAGCTCGCGGCGCGCAAGGAAGTGCAGGAACTGTCGCCGACGCGCACCGAATTCATGCAGGTCAACTATGCGAAGGTGACGGATCTGCAGAAGCTGATCAAGTCCACGAACGCCAAGGATTCCATGCTGTCGCCGCGCGGCAGCCTGTCCGTCGACGAGCGCACCAACACCTTGCTGGTGCAGGACACGGCGGACAAACTGGCCGACATCCGGCGTCTGGTGCAAACCCTCGACGTTCCCGTCAAGCAGGTGCTGATCGAGGCGCGCATCGTGATCGTGAGCGATACCTTCGAGCGCGATTTGGGCGCCCGCTTAGGGGTCACCGGCTTCACCACCAACGGGCCGGGCAGCCTGATCTCCGTGTCCGGCACCAACGTGGGCACGGACACCATGACTCAATCGGTGCTTCCGAGCGCCACCGGCACGCCGCCCACCGGAAACGTGCAGTTGCCCGCTCTCGCCAACCGCTACCAGGTCAATCTGCCCGCGGCGAATGTCAATGGCAGCATTGGTCTGTCGCTGCTCTCCGGCAAGCACTTGCTCGACCTGGAGTTGTCCGCGGCGCAGAACGAAGGCAAGAGCGAGACCATATCCTCGCCCCGCGTCATCACGGCGAACCAGAAGCAAGCCAGCATCATGCAGGGTGTCGAGATTCCGTATCAGGAATCGGCGTCGAGCGGCGCCACGACGACCCAGTTCAAGAACGCGGTGTTGTCTCTCAAGGTGACTCCGCTGATCACGCCCGATAACCGCGTGATTCTGGACCTCGACATCTCCGACGACGCCGTCGGCCAGCAGGTGACGAGCGCCACCGGCGGCTCCGTCCCCTCGATCGACACCCGCGAGATCATCACCCAGGTGCTGGTCAACGACGGCCAGACCGTGGTGCTCGGCGGCATTCTCGATACCACCAAGTCCTTCGCGGCCAACAAGGTGCCGTTCTTCGCGGACATCCCGGTGCTCGGGAATCTGTTCAAGAGCACGATAAAGATCAACAACAAGACCGAGCTGTTGATCTTCATCACGCCGAAGATACTGCGCGAAGGATCGAATCTGTACTGATCGTAGGGCTGCTTCCTGCGACTGAAAAGACCGCCTCCGGGCGGTTTTTTCAGTTAAATGAGCCCGATTTCGCGCGAATCTCCTGCCTTCCGCGAATCAAACCGTACAAAATGCAACGATGCTCGGCAAAGGAAACATCTTCCTCATCGGTCCCATGGGTTCAGGCAAGACCGCGGTCGGCCGGCATCTCGCGCGCATGCTGCATTTCACCTTCCACGACAGCGACGCGGACATCGAGGCGAGGACGGGCGTCGATATCGCGTTCATTTTCGAGAAGGAAGGCGAGCCCGGATTCAGGATTCGCGAGAAGGAATCCATCGATCGTCTGACGCTTCTCAAGTCGGTGGTGCTGGCGACCGGGGGCGGCGCGGTGATCGATGCGGACAATCGCCGGGTGCTCGCGGAGCGCGGCGTGGTCGTCTATCTCGCAACCTCGATCGACCAGCAACTCGAACGCACGCGGCACGCGCGGCACCGGCCTTTGTTGAACGACGTCGACCCCGAGAAAAAGCTCGAGGAGTTGATGCAGCGTCGCGCCCTCCTGTATGCCGAAATAGCCGATTTGACCGTATCCACGGACGGACGGCGGGTGCAATTGGTCGCCGAGGAGATCTATCACGAGCTTCGGCGGGCACCGGCCCGATAAGGTTCGTATAATCAACTCGTGCAAACGCTTCAGGTAGACGTCGGACACTCGCGCTACCCCATCGCCATAGGCGGTGGGTTGCTCTCCAATCGCGAGGTACTGGACGCCCACATTCGCGCCCGCGACGTGCTGATCGTGACCAACACCACCGTCGCGCGCCTGTACCTCGGGAAACTGACGGCGGGCCTTGCCGGAAGGAGGATCGCCGAGTGCATATTGCCGGACGGGGAACAGCACAAGACGCTGCAAACCGCGGGGTGGGTGTTCGACGCACTGATCGGCAAGAAAATGAATCGCGATGCCGCGGTGCTGGCCTTGGGGGGCGGCGTGGTCGGCGACATCGCGGGCTTCGCGGCGGCCTGCTATCAGCGCGGCATCGGTTATGTGCAGCTGCCGACGACGCTCCTCGCCCAGGTCGATTCTTCGGTCGGCGGCAAGACCGGCGTCAACCATTCGGGGGGCAAGAATCTGATCGGCGCCTTCTATCAGCCTCTCGGGGTGATCACCGACATCGACACCCTGGCCACGCTCCCCGACCGGGAGCTGCGTGCCGGTCTCGCCGAGGTGATCAAGTACGGCTGTGTGTGGGATCCGCTGTTGTTCGACTGGCTGGATCACAACACCGACAAACTGCTCGCGCGCGATGTCGATGCGTTGACCTACGCCATCGGCAGATCCTGCGAAATCAAGGCAACGGTGGTCGCCAGGGATGAGCGCGAACAGAACTTGCGTGCCATCTTGAATTTCGGACACACCTTCGGGCACGCCATCGAGGCGGCCACGGCCTATGAGACCTACCTGCACGGCGAGGCGGTGGGCCTGGGGATGCTGATCGCCGCGAATTTGTCGCACCGCCTGGGATTGATCGACGTCGCCATCAAGGATCGCGTGCGCGAGGCCTTGAGAAAAACCGGCCTGCCCATCGAGCCGCCGCGGGTCGGGGCCGCCAAGATCCTGGAGCTGATGCAAATGGACAAGAAAGTGCTCGCGGGCTCAGTGCGCCTGGTGCTGCTCGAAAAGCTGGGCCGGGCCATCGTGACCTCCGACTACGACCAGGCGGCACTCGATGCCGCGTTGGCGGAGTCCTTCGGGTGAGCGCCCTGGCCGCGTATGCCGCGCTCGAGGAGCATTCGCGCGGCCGCCGTTACGCGGAGCCGAAGCCCGCCTACCGTTCGGAATATCAGCGGGACCGCGATCGCATCGTCCATTCCACCGCGTTTCGCAGGCTGGTCTACAAGACCCAGGTGTTCGTCAATCACGAAGGCGACCTGTACAGGACCCGGCTGACGCATTCGCTCGAGGTGGCGCAGATCGCGCGCACCATCGCCCGGGCGCTCAAACTCAACGAGGTGCTGTCCGAGGCGATTTGCCTTGCGCATGACCTCGGACATACGCCCTTCGGGCATGCCGGACAGGATGCGCTGAACGAATGCATGAAGGATTTCGGCGGCTTCGAACACAACCTGCAGTCGCTGCGGGTGGTCGACGAGCTCGAAGAGCACTACGCCGATTTTGACGGGCTGAACCTCACTTTCGAATGCCGCGAAGGCATTTTGAAACACTGTTCCTACAACAATGCGATTCTGCTCGGGGAACTGGGCGAGCGCTTCGTCAACCGGCAGCAGCCCGGACTCGAAGCGCAACTCGCAAACTTCGCCGACGAGATCGCCTACAACAACCACGACGTGGAGGACGGCATCCGCGCCGGCCTGATCACGGTGGATGAGCTGTTGGCGGTGCCCCTGTTCCACCGATATCACGCGGAGGTCCAGGCAAAGTATCCGTCGCTCGCCGGCCGGCGGCAGGTGTATGAGATTCTGCGGCGGATGATCAATCATCTGGTCACCGATTTGATCGATTCCTCGGCGGCGCGGCTCGACGCCTCCGGGGTGCGCTCGATCGCCGAAGTCAGGGCGCACCCGGGCCCGTTGATCGGCTTCAGCGAGGGCACGCGTGAACTCAACCATGCCCTGAAGACATTTCTGCGGGAGCGCGTGTACAAGCACTACAAGGTGCGGCGCATGACCGCCAAGGCGCAGCGCGTGGTACGCGAACTGTTCGAGGCCTTCTTCAACGACCCGGCGCTGATGCCCGACGAGCACGAGGCGACGGGCACGCGGCTGGAATCGGTGCGGGGTCCGGCGGGGCGCGCCCGTGCCGTGGCGGACTACATCGCGGGCATGACCGATCGCTATGCCATTCTCGAGCATCGCCGCCTGTTCGAGCCGAGTGAACGGACTTGAGCGCAATGAGTGCGACCCTGAAGAACGACTTGCTGCTGCGCGCCCTGCTGCGGGAACCCACCCCGCGCCGGCCGATATGGCTCATGCGCCAGGCGGGCCGCTATCTGCCGGAGTACCGCGCGACCCGCGAACGCGCGGGCGGTTTCCTCGCCATGTGCACCACGCCCGACATCGCCTGCGAGATCACGCTACAGCCCGTCGACCGGTACCCGCTGGATGCGGCGATACTTTTCTCGGACATCCTCACCATTCCGCATGCGATGAATCTCGGGCTGGAGTTCGAGGCCGGCGAGGGACCGAAGTTCGAGCGCCCGGTGCGCAGCGCGGCCGATATCGCCAAGCTAGGCGTGCCCGATCCGGGACGGGACCTCAAGTACGTCATCGACGCCGTGGCGCTGGTGCGCCGCGAGTTGGCCGGCCGCGTGCCGCTCATCGGTTTTGCAGGAAGTCCCTGGACGGTGGCGACGTACATGGTGGAAGGGGGCGGCAGCAAGACCTTCGGCCGGATCAAGCGCATGATGTACGAGGCGCCGCGGGATCTGCATCGACTGCTGGAACTTCTCGCCAAGGCGACGATACTGTATTTGAACGCGCAAATTGCCGCCGGCGCGCAGGCCGTCATGCTGTTCGATACCTGGGGCGGCGTTCTCACGCCGGCGCAATACGAGGAATTCTCGCTGCGCCACATGGCCGAGGTGGTGGACGCGCTCACGCGCAAATCCGACGGCCGCCGGGTGCCCAACATCGTCTTCACCAAGGGCGGCGGCGCCTGGCTCGAGAAGATCGCCGCCATCGGCTGCGATGCCGTGGGAGTCGATTGGACCACGGACCTCGCGACGGCACGCCAGGCCGTCGAGGGCCGGGTCGCCTTGCAGGGGAATCTCGACCCTTCCGCCTTGTTTGCGCCGCCGGAGATCTTGCGCGCGGAGACTTTGCGCGTGCTCGCGAGCTACGGCGAGGGTGCCGGACACGTCTTCAACCTGGGCCACGGCATCACGCCGGACGTCGATCCGGACCGCGTAGCGCTGCTGGTGGAGACGGTGCGGAGCTACGGGTTGTGAGGCGCGTCGGGCGCGGGGTGGGCGGCGGCGCGTAATTCGTCGCGCAGCGCGCGGCGCAGGATCTTGCCCACATTGGTCTTGGGCAGCTCGCTGCGGAAGTACACGTGCCGGGGAATCTTGTAGCCGGTCAATTCGGTCCGGCAGAAGGCGATCAGGGCCTCCGCCGTGAGGTTCGGATCCTTCTTCACCACGAATAGCGCGACCACTTCGCCGGAGTTCTCATCCGGCTGCGCGACCGCGGCGACTTCGAGCACGCCCGGGTGTTCGGCGACGACGCTTTCCACCTCATTCGGATACACGTTGAAGCCGGACACCAGAATCATGTCCTTCTTGCGATCCTCGATGTAGACGAAGCCCTTGTCGTCGATGCGGCCGATGTCGCCCGTGCGCAGCCAGTCGCCGAACATCACCTGCTCGGTCTCATCCGGACGGTTCCAGTAGCCGCGCATGACCTGGGGGCCGAACACACAGATCTCGCCGGTGCCGTTCGTCGGCAACTCCTTGCCGGCATCGTCGCGGATCGAGATGTCGGTGGAGGGGACGGGCAGCCCGATGGAGCCGTTGAAGTCGAGACCGGTCGGATTGGCCGTGGCGATCGGCGAGGTTTCGGTCAGTCCCCACCCTTGAGTCACGATGCAGCCCGTGACCTCCTTCCAGCGCGCGGCCACCACGCTCTGCAAGGCCATGCCGCCCGCGAAGGTCACGCGCAGCGCGCTGAAGTCCACGGTCTCGAAACCCGGGGTGTGCAGCAGCGCGTTGAACAGCGTGTTGACGCCGCTGATGAAGTTGAACTTGAATTTCTTGAGCTCCGCGACGAAGGCCTTGAAATCGCGGGGATTCGTAATCAGCACGTTGCGCGCGCCCAGGGTGAGAAAGGCCAGGCAATTGCTGGTGAGCGCGAAGATGTGATACAGCGGCAGCGCGGTGATGACCGTGCGTGCCTCGTTGGCATTGAGCGACGGGGTGATCCACGCCGAGGCTTGCAGCACGTTGGCCACCATGTTGCGGTGGGTGAGCACCGCGGCCTTGGCGACGCCCGTGGTGCCGCCGGTGTACTGCAGGAAGGCAATGTCCTCCGGTCCCAGCGCAACCGGGTCGAGCTTCAGTCCAAGACCCGCGCCCAGGGCGCCCTTGAAGGTGCCGGCCCCCGGCATGCTCCACGGCGGAATCTGCTTACGCACGTACCGGAGCACGAAATTCACGATGAAGCCGTGCGGAAATCCCAATAAATCGCCGATTCGCGTCACCAGCACTTTTTTCAACTCGGTATGCGGCAGCACCTGCTGCAGCACGTGCACGAAGTTCTCGACGATGACGATGGCCTTGGCGCCCGAGTCTTTGAGCTGATGTTCCAGTTCGCGGGCGGTGTACAGGGGGTTGGTGTTCACCACCACCATGCCGGCGCGCAGCACTCCGAAGAGCGCAACGGGATATTGCAGAACATTCGGCATCATGAGCGCAACCCGATCGCCCGCCTGAAGCCCCGACTTTTTTTGCAGCCACGCCGCGAACGCCCGGCTCAGCTCATCGAGCTGCACATAGCTCAAGGTCGCGCCCATGTTGGTGAAGGCCGCCGCGTGCCCATGGGCGGCGCAGGCTTCCTCGAATATATCCCGCAGCGACGCGTATTTGTCGGGATCGATGTCCGCCGGCACTCCGGGGGGATATTGATTCAACCAATTGCGATCCATATTTATTCCAGGAAAACAGATGCGGGTGTATAGCATTCAGGGGCGATGCCAGCAATGTTCCGGCCCGACCGGAGTAAACTTGGGCAGATGGACAATCCGCCCGACGCCCACGAGGCGCAAATCATTCGTTCGTGGACCGCCAACGCCGGGCCGTGGGCCATGTCGCTGAGTATTTGGCGATGGTCATTCATCGGGGCGTTCCTGGGACTCTCGGGTTGCGTCCTGGGTTATGGACCCTGCCTGCTCCAGCAGCCGGTCAAGAACACCCTCACCGGACATGTGCATTTTCGCGACTACCCGACCGCGGATGGGGTGGACAATGTGCCGGTGCTGGCTCTGGACAAAACCGCCTATGTCTACTCCCCGGCGGAAAGTCATATCTGCCTGCCGACGAACGACGTGCAGCTGATCGGGGTCGCCGAGTTTCCGCAGAATGTCATCGAGAACTCTCATGTCAATGTCGACGGCAAGCTGTTTCCAGCGACCTCGGGCCGCCAGCACACGCAGTTCGTCATGAACGTGACGACCATACTGCCCATCCCCGCCGCCCACTAGCAGAAGCAGCAGCCACGGCGATCCAAAAGGCCGCCGGCGCCATTGCCGCCCCTGCGGCCACCGCCGCTTCTACGACCCCTGCGGCGCCCGCTGCCGCCCCTGTGGAGCCCGCGCTGCCAACTACGGCCACCGGCCCCTGCGACCCTTGCGGCGCCCGCTGCCGCCCCTGTGGAGCCCGCGCTGCCAACTACGGCCACCGGCCCCTGCGACCCTTGCGGCACCCGCTGCCGCCCCTGCGGCGCCCGCGCTGCGAACTTGCGGCCACCGCCGCCCTGCGACCCTTGCGGCGCCCCAGCGGCCGCAGCCGCGAGAGGGGTGGGCGGTGCGGTATCCGTCGGCCCTGAGCCTGCCCGAGTACCCCTGCCTCTCAGTGGTGCAGCAAGGGCGCGAGCATGGGCCAGACGTTGTCCAGCAATTTCGGCTGTCCAAGGGCGTTGGGATGAATTCCGTCGGCTTGCATGAGCGCGGGGCTCATGGCGATGTCCTTCAGCAGGAAGGGCACCAGCGGCAATTTCTTGTCGCGCGCCACGTCGCTGTAGCACAGGCGAAATTTCTCCGTGTACTCCGGGCCGTAATTCGGCGGCATGCGTATTCCGAGCAGCAGCACCTTGGCGCCCGCCGCCGCGCCTAAGTCGACCATGGCCGCGAGATTGGCGCGCATCTGCGCGATCGGCAGCGCGCGTAAGCCGTCGTTGCCGCCCAATTCCAGAATAAGAATGCCGGGGCGATGCAGCGCCAGCGCGCGCGGCAGGCGCGCGAGGCCGCCGGCCGTGGTCTCGCCGCTGACACTGGCGTTGACGACTTGGTAACCGTACTCTTGGTCCTTGAGCCTCGTCTGCAGCAACGCCACCCAGCCCTGATCTACGTGCTCCAGGCCGTAGCCCGCGCTGATGCTATCGCCGAACACGAGAATCACCGGTGTCTCGGCCTTGGCCGAACACCATGCACCGATCAACACGAACAGGACGAAAAGCCGCTTCACGGGCGCTCCTCAATGCAAGAATCAATCGTTCTCGAAGCAAGAAATGTATCCAAGACCGTCGCGAGTCCCGAGGGTCAGCTGACTATTCTCGCCGATGTGAGCCTCAGTGTGCGAACCGGGGAGACATTGGCCATCGTGGGCGCATCCGGCGCGGGCAAGTCCACGTTGTTGGCGTTGCTCGCGGGCCTCGATTCTCCGAGCACCGGCCGCGTGCTGATTGCGGGTGCGGATCTGACGGAACTCGATGAAGACGGCCGCGCCGCGATTCGCGGAAAGCACGTGGGTTTCGTGTTTCAGTCGTTCCATTTGATTCCCTCGCTCACCGCGGTCGAGAACGTCATGCTGCCCCTCGAACTCATGCAGAGACGCGATGCGCGGCAGGTCGCCGTCGCCGCGCTCGCGCAAGTGGGCTTGACGCCGCGCCTCGCGCACTACCCGAAGCAATTGTCGGGCGGCGAGCAGCAGCGCGTCGCGATCGCGCGCGCTTTCGTGACCCACCCGGCCGTGCTGTTCGCGGATGAGCCCACGGGCAACCTGGATACGGCGACCGGACAGCGCATCGCAGACCTCTTGTTCGACCTCAATCGCAGCACGGGCAGCACCCTGGTCCTCGTCACCCACGACCGCGCGCTGGCGGCCCGCTGCAGCCGCGTGCTGGAACTCGACGCGGGCCACACGGTGAACTGATGCAAATCGCGCGCTTCGCGTTTCGAAATCTTTGGCGCGATCTCAAATCCGGCGAACTCTCGGTGCTGTTGCTGGCCCTGACCGTGGCCGTTCTCTCGTTGACGGCGGTCGGGTTCTTCACCAGCCGCATCTCGCAGGGAGTGCGGGCACAGGCGGCGGAAGTGCTGGCGGCGGATTTGCGTCTCGAGTCCCCCAACCCCATCCCGGAAAAATATTTTGCGCAAGCGCAGCGCCGGGGTTTGAGCAGCGCGCGAATCCTGACCTTTCCCACGGCCATATTCAGCGGCGATGAGAGTCAATTGGCCGCCCTCAATGCAGTCACCGCGGGCTACCCGTTGCGCGGCCACGTGCGCATCGCCGACCGGCCCTTCGGGGTCGCGCGGGCCACGTCGCGTATCCCTGGCCGAGGCGAGGTGTGGATCGACGCGCGGATCGTCGCGCAACTGAAGATAGCGCTCGGATCGCCCTTGAAAATCGGTGCGGCCTCGTTTCGGGTCACGCAGGTGCTCGATTACCGCCCGGATCAGGGCACCGGTTTCGTGAATCTCGCCCCCGCGGCCTTGCTCAACTACGACGATGTGGCATCGACCGAGCTGATCCAGGCGGGCAGCCGCGCGACCTACGCCGCCCTGTTCGCCGGGGCCGCGGAGCCGATCAGCGCCTTCCGCGAATACCTGGTGTCGACCAAGGCGCCGGGCGAACGACTGCGCGAGGTCGACGAATCGAGCCGCCAGCTCAATTCCGCCATCGACCGCGCGAGTCGATTCCTGAACCTGGCGAGCCTTGCTTCCGTCTTGCTCGCGGCGGTGGCGGTGGCCATGGGAGCCAGGCGCTACGCCACCCGGCATATCGATACCGTGGCCCTGATGAAGTGCATGGGGGCGTCGCAGACCTTCGTCCTCGCGATTTCCATCATCGAATTGTCGCTGCTCGCGGTGTTCGCGGTGGCCGTCGGGGCCGTGCTCGGGTATCTGGCGCAGTCGGGTCTGGCATGGCTGCTGCGGGATCTCATACGGACCGAGCTGCCGCCGGCCTCGCTCGCTCCGCTGCCCATCGCGCTCGTCACCGTTCTCGCCATGCTCATCGGATTTGCCCTGCCGCCGCTGCTGCAATTGAAGAGCACCCCCCCTGCGCGGGTGCTGCGCAAGAGCGTGAGCGCGCCGCCGCTGCGCTACGGCTCGAGCTACGTGCTCGCTCTCGCAGCTCTATTCGCCATCCTATGGAGCCTGGTGCGCGACGCCGAGCTCGTATTCTCCGTGCTTGCCGGCGTGTTGGGCGTAGGAGCGGTGCTCACGCTGGCGGGATTCGGTTTGGTGCGGCTCACGGGCCGGTTGCGGGGCGGGGTAGGAATCGCGTGGCGCTACGGGCTCGCCAATGTATCGCGGCGCGGCGGCGACAGCGTCGTCCAAATCGTCGCCTTCGGTTTAGGATTGATGGTGCTGTTGCTGCTGGCGGTGGTGCGCGGCGATCTGCTCACCGATTGGCGGCGCAGTCTGCCGAGCGACGTGCCCAACAATTTCCTGATCAATATCAGACCCGAGGAACGCCAGTCCTTGCAGGCGTTCCTGCAGTCGCACGGCATGGGGGACCCGCAGATGTTTCCCATGGTGCGCGCGCGCATCACCGCCATCAATTCGAAACCCGCCGAGTCTTTGAAACTCAAGGGCGACTCGGGCCGCGGCTTCCTGGAGCGGGAACAGAACCTGACCTGGTCCCAAGGATTGATGGAAGACAATCAATTGATCGCCGGAACCTGGTGGACGGCCGCGGACTTGGGTAAGCCGCTGGTCTCCATATCGACCGAATACCAGGAAGCGTTGCATCTGAATTTGGGGGACAAGATCACCTTCGACGTCGCGGGCGAGGCACTGACCGTGGAAGTGTCCAGCATCCGCAAGATTCGATGGGACAGCTTCCGACCGAATTTCTTTTTGGTGTTCCCGCCCGGGCTTCTCGATGGCGCGGCCGGAACCTACATGACCAGCGTCTATCTGACCCCCGCGCAGCGGCCGTCGCTGGCCGATCTCGTGCGCCAGTTTCCGACGATCTCGGTATTCGACGTCGATGCCATTCTCAAGCAAATCCGCGAGATCATGGATCGCGCATCGCTGGCGGTGCAATACGTCTTCCTGTTCACTCTGGCGGCGGGTGTCGTCGTGTTGCTGGCGGCGGTGCAATCGACGCGCGACGAGCGGCGCTACGAAAGCGCCATGCTGCGAACGCTGGGTGCGAGCCGCGGCACGGTGCTGCAGGGCGTGGCCGCTGAATTCGCGGCGCTGGGTTTTCTCTCGGGCACCTTGGCGGCCTTCGGCGCCACGGGCGTGGGTTGGGTATTGGCGCGGCGCCTGTTCTCGCTCGAGTACACGCTCGACCCCTGGGTGTGGGTGGTGGGGTTGGTCTGCGGCACCCTGCTGGTCGGCGTGAGCGGCACGCTGGCGACGCGGCGCGTGGTCGATACGCCGCCCATCCACACCTTGCGCGACGAATAGAACGCGGCGCTCAGCCGCACGAACCGGGCTCAGCGTACGTCGAGGACGAGCCAACCAACGGGCACCGGAACGCCGCGGCCCGGCAGCCCTTCGATGCGCACGTTGTAGATGCCGGCGGCGAGCCCCGTGGAATTCAAGGTCATGTTCAAGTCGCCGTTCGAATCCTTGAGCAGATTGTTCAGCACCAGCGCGCGACCCTGGTCCTTCTTGTCCACGAACATGCGGAATTCCGTGAGCTTGTTCGTGTAGCTCAGATCGATGTGCACGGTCAAGAGCACGGGCGAGTTGCGGCTCAAGCTGATCCGCGCCTTGTCGATTCCCTCGGCGTGGTCCGGAGTCACGTTCATTTCGCGCAACGTCGCCGGCTGCACCAAGGATCCTTGGTCCATCAAGGTTTTGGTGTCCTGGAGCTCACCGCGCAGCAGCACGTACTTTCCCAGCAGCACCCAGAAGGCGACCAGGCTCAGGAAAGCCACCACCCCCAGGCCGATCGGGACATACACAGTCTTCCACCAGGGCGGCCGCGACTCGCCCAAGTCCTGCGGCTGGCCGCTGTTCTCGAGCAGTTTGAGGCTGGCATGCGCGCGCTCGGTCAGTTTGAGTTCGTTGAGGTAATCGGGATTTGCGCGGCACCAATTCTCGAGGTCGCGCGCGCCTTTGTAGGGCAGCTTGTTCTCGAGGTACCGCTCCACGAGCTTGTGATCTTCGATGAATTTCCGATCGAAGCGCGGCTGCGCAGTCGGCTGATTCGCTTGCGAAATGGTGCGGGCGTTCATGCTCGGGTGTCCTTGACTACCCGCATCATGACGCTTCGGTCGCGCGGAATATGTGAAATAATCGGCAAATGATCAGCCCGGCCTACCCCTTGTAAAGCCGGGCCGAGACGGCCGTCACGATTTTCCGCCCTGGGGCGGCCTAGAGCGCCACGCGCTCCACCACGTCGCACACGGCGGCGATCGCCGGGATCCTGGTGCTGGATTTGCGCCACACCGCGCCCACGGTCCGGTGCGGCACGGGTTTGGCGAAGCGCCGCACTTGAAGTCCGCGCTGCGAGCCGAATGGCGACTCCACCGCGAGCTCCGGCAGCAGAGTGATGCCGAGGCCGGCGACCACCATTTGACGCAGGGTTTCGAGACTGGTCGCGCGAAAATCCTCGGCCTCGCGCACATCGACCCGGCTGCACACTTCCAGCGCCTGGTCCCGGAGGCAGTGGCCGTCCTCCAGCAACAGCAGGGTGTGCCCTTTGAGGTCCTGCACTTTGATGGTCGATTTGGCGCCGAGCGCGTGATTGTTGGGCAGCGCCACCGTGAAGTCCTCCTCGTACAGCGCCCGCGACTCGATCCCATCCTCCGAGGTGGGCAGCGCCATGATGCCGAGATCGATTTCGCCGTCGCGCAGCCGCGTGAGCAGCGGCTCGGTTTGATACTCATATAGCATCAGACTCAAGTGAGGCAGCGCCTTGCGCAGCTTCGGCATGACGCGCGGCAGCAGATAGGGTCCGATGGTGGGAATCAGCGCCACCTTGAGCTTTCCCGCGAATGGATCGGCGTTGTTGCGGGCGAGAGCGACGATCTCGTCGCCCTCGTTGAGCATGCGGCGCGCGCGCGCCACCACCTGCCTTCCGACCTCGGTGAGCTGCACGTTCTTCGGCCGCCGCTCGACCAGCTTGACGCCGAGGTACTCTTCCAGCTTCTTGAGCTGCGCCGAGAGAGTGGGCTGACTCACGAAGGTGCGTTCGGCCGCCCGGCCGAAATGTCCCGTATCCGCCAGCGCCACCAGGTACTTCAGATCCTTCAGATTGACCATAGACACAGTCTATCAAAACCATCGTAACTATCAACTTCTGCAATGAGAGTCCGGCTGCTATGGTGGCTCCCTGAATCAAAACTTGCCGGAGGTTCCAAGCCATGTCTCTGATCAATACTGAAATCAAACCCTTCAAGGCCACCGCCTACCACAACGGCAAATTCGTGCCGGTGACGAAGGAGAGCCTCATCGGCGAGTGGTCCGTGCTGGTGTTCTACCCCGCGGATTTCACCTTCGTGTGCCCGACGGAACTCGGCGACCTTGCGGACAATTACGCGGAATTCGAGAAGCTGGGAGTCGAAATCTACGGGGTATCGACCGATACGCATTTCGCCCACAAAGCCTGGCACGACTCATCCGACACCATCAAGAAGGTGCAGTACCCGCTGATCGGCGATCCGACCGGGACGCTGGCGCGCAACTTCGAGGTATTGATCGAGGACCAGGGGCTCGCGCTGCGCGGCACCTTCGTCATCAACCCCGAGGGCGTGATCAAGGTCATGGAAGTGCACGACAACGGCATCGGCCGCGACGCGAAGGAACTGCTGCGCAAGGTGAGGGCCGCGCAGTATGTGGCATCGCACCCGGGCGAAGTCTGTCCGGCCAAGTGGACACCCGGAGCCGACACCCTGTCGCCGTCCTTGGATTTGGTCGGCAAGATCTGATCGTAACAGGCGACCTGGGAGCGACGTGATGCTCGACGATAATTTGAAAGCGCAGCTGAAGGGCCATCTTTCGCGAATCTCGCAGCCGGTGGAACTGATCGCGAGCGTGGACGACGGCGGCGAGTCGCGCGGCATGCTCGAATTGCTGCGCGACATCGAGTCCCTGTCGGGCTCGATCTCGATCGAGGTGCGGAGCGGCGATGGAGAGCTCAAACCTTCGTTCGCTCTGCGCCGGTCCGGAGCCGAGGCGCGCGTGCGCTTCGCGGGTCTGCCGATGGGGCATGAATTCACCTCGCTGGTACTGGCCTTGCTGCAGACGGGCGGCCATCCGCCGAAGGCCGACCCGGGCCTCGTCGAACAAATCCGCAATTTGGATGGCGAGTACCGCTTCGAGACCTTCGTCTCGCTCACCTGCCAAAACTGTCCCGATGTGGTTCAGGCGCTGAATCTCATGGCCGTGCTCAATCCGAAAGTGCGGCATACCATGATCGACGGCGCGCTGTTTCAAGATGAGGTGGCGAGGCGGGGAATATTGGCGGTGCCGGCGGTGTACCTCAACGGCGAGCCGTTCGGGCAGGGCCGCATGGAACTGGCCGAAATCGTGGCAAAGCTCGATGCCGGATCGGCGGCGCGCGAGTCCGCCGCGTTGAGCGCCAAGGCGCCCTTCGATGTCCTGGTGATCGGCGGCGGGCCGGCCGGCGCGGCGGCGGCGATCTACGCGGCCCGCAAGGGCGTTCGCACGGGGATCGCGGCCGAGCGGGTCGGCGGCCAATTGCTGGATACCGTCGGCATCGAAAACTTCATCTCCGTGAAGGAGACCCAAGGTCACACCCTGGCCGCGGGCCTCGAGGGGCATGTGGCGACCTACGATGTCGACGTCATGAACCTACAGCGCGCGGCGGCGCTGGTGCCGGGGGAATTGATCGAAGTGAGGCTCGACAACGGCGGCGCGTTGAAAGCGCGCTCGGTGATCATCGCGACCGGCGCACGCTGGCGCGAAATCAACGTACCGGGCGAGCGTGAATACCGCAACCGCGGCGTCGCCTACTGTCCTCACTGCGACGGACCGCTGTTCAAGGGCAAACGGGTCGCCGTCATCGGCGGCGGCAATTCCGGGGTCGAAGCGGCCATCGATCTTGCCGGGCTGGTCAGCCACGTCACGCTCATCGAGTACGACGCCCAACTTCGGGCCGACGCCGTACTGCAAAACAAATTGCGCACTCTGCCCAACGTGAGCGTCATCACGGGCGCGCAAACCAGCGAGATCCTGGGGGACGGCGCACGCGTCGTCGGCCTCGTCTACCGGGACAGGCAGGACGGCGCGCCGCACACGGTCGATGTCGCCGGCGTGTTCGTACAGATCGGGCTGGTGCCGAATACCGACTGGCTGAAGGGCACCGTCAAGCTGTCGCCGCGCGGCGAAGTCGAGGTCGACGCGCGCGGCCGGACATCCGTGCCCGGCGTTTTCGCCGCCGGAGATTGCACCGTCGTACCCTACAAGCAGATTGTCATCGCGGTGGGTGAGGGAGCGAAGGCGTCGCTGGGCGCGTTCGACCACCTCATCCGCTCGCCGCTCGCCGCCGCCGCATAGCGCGTCACGCGGGTACTCAGACGGGCTCCTGGTGTAATCTGGGCGGCCGGTACGAGTACGGAGTCCAAGGATGTCATCGAGTGCCCCTCCACATCGGCTCTCTTCGGGCGTCGTCGTGGTCACCCTGGCGCAGCGGAAACTCAAATACCTGCTGCTCAGGGCGTATCGCAATTGGGATTTTCCCAAGGGCCTGGTGGAGGCGGGCGAGGAACCGATCGACGCCGCATTGCGCGAAGTTCGGGAAGAGACGACGCTGGACGATCTCTCTTTCGATTGGGGCCTGGAGTTCATGGACACCGGCCCGTACAACAAAGGCAAGATCTCCCGCTACTACATCGCGCGCAGTAAGCGGTCGGATGTGCTGCTGCCGGTCAACCCGGAACTGGGCAGGCCGGAGCACCATGAAGCGCGGTGGGTCGATTTTGCCAAAGCACTGACCATGGTTTCGCCGCGCCTGCAGCCGGTGGTCCGGTGGGCACATAGCATCATCAATCGAGAGCCCGTCTCCGCGGCATCGACCCGCAGCCAGGATCGCGCCTAGCCGCCTGTCTCGAGTATTTGGGCCGGCCTAGACGTCGAGGTCGACGGTGCCGCGCCCGATCTCGAGCACATCGCCGCCGACAAAGATGTTGCGATCGGCGTCCACCCGCAGATAGAGCGACGAGGGGCGGCCCACGAACTCGCCCTGCGCAATCTCCAAGTTCACAGGCAGAGGCCGCTGCAAGCCTAAGCACCAGCCGCCGAAATTGGCCGTCGCCGATCCGGTCGCGGGGTCCTCGAGAATCGCGGCGCCCTGCGGAAAGAAGAAGCGCGCGAGCGCCGTGCCGGGTCCGGTGGAGGCAAAGACGTAGGCCATGCCGATACCGTCTTCGCTGCGAATCTGCCGCAGGGCCTGCGCATCCGGCGACACCCGCTTCACGGCCTCGATCGAGGTGAGGGGGACGACCAACTGCTCCTTACCGGCCTTGACCCACAGCGGCCGCTCGCCGATATCCGGCGCATCGAGCCCGAGTGCCCGGGCCAGATCGCTTCGTGGTTCCTCCACCTCGCGCCAGGTCGGGGTGAGTGCAGCCAATGTCCAGCGGTCGCCCTGGGCCCGCACCGGGATCACGCCCGCCTGCATTTCCAGCCGCAGCGAGTCCCCTCCCAACCCCAGCGCCCGGCACACGTGAGCCGTGCCCAGGGTGGGGTGTCCCGCGAAGGGCATCTCGAAGGCCGGGGTGAAGATCCGTACCCGGGCGTCGGCGCTCGAGGAGGGCAGGATGAACGTGGTCTCCGACAAATTGAACTGCCGGGCCAGGGCTTGCATCGTGCGCGCGTCGAATCCGGCGCCGTTCTCAAAAACGCAGAGTGGATTGCCGGTCAGCGGCCCGCCACTATTGTGGGTGAAGACGTTGAGGATGCGGAACGGGTGGCTCGGCATACGCCCAAGTATTGCACGAGCCCACCCATCCCGCCCCGCGTTGGGACGAACGTGCGGATCGGCGTTACGGGCGCACCACTACGACCGGTGCCGGTGCCACCACGGCCACCCGCGGCCCGTAATATCCGCGGTGATAGTAGCCCGCCGGGGCGACCACGCAACCGGTCATGGCGACTGTCAAAATACTCAATGAAATCAATGTTTTAAGTAGACTGCTCATGACCTGAACTCCTTAAGTTTTTACATCCTCGAGGAGAACAACGCGGCCGGCCGGTTAAGGGATGACTGGATGAACAAACCTTAAGCCAGGGAACTTAAGCCAGGGAATGAAAGACCTTCTGGATGTCATCGTCCTGTTCGAGCTTGTCGATCAACCCCAAGACCTCGGCGGCCTGGGCCTCGGGCAGCTCGATGGGCACCGAGCAGATGTACTCGTGCTCGGCGGACAACGGGGTGATGCCGCGCTTCTCCAGAGCCTCCTGCAGCCTGCCGAAGTCGTTGAACGCGCCGCGAATCACCAGTTGCGGTTCACCCTTATCCCCGGTGCTCTCGCCCATCTCTTCGAGGCCATGGTCGATCAGGTCGAGTTCGAGCTCGTCCTGATCCTTGACGGCGGCGGGATCTAAGCGAAACACGCCCATTTTCTTGAACAGGAAACTGACGCTGCCGGTGGTCCCGAGATTGCCCGCGCCCTTGGCGAAGATATTGCGCACGCTGCCCACCGTGCGGGTGGGGTTGTCGGTCGCGGCTTCGACCAGCAGGGCCACCCCATGCGGCGCGTAGCCCTCGTAGATGATTTCCTGGTAATTGGTCGCCTCCTTGCCCGAGGCGCGCCGGATCGCCGCTTCGGTCTTGTCCTTCGGCATGTTGACGGCCCGCGCATTCTGCAGGACCCGGCGCAGCGTGGGGTTCGACGCCGGGTCGGGGCCGCCGGCGTGCACCGCAATAGCGATATCCTTGGCGACGCGGGTGAACTGCTTCGCCATGCGGTTCCAGCGAGCGAACATCGCGTGCTTTCTGACTTCGAATATGCGTCCCATGCTGCACATGGTAGCAATACCCCGACAAACCGCTAGACTTGCCGCTCCCTTCTCGAGGTCGATTCCTATGAGTGCAGTTCCTGCGGAAGAAGTCCCCGTCACCCCGAGCTTCCGCGACCTCGCCCTGTCGGACCCGGTACTGCGTGCGTTGACGGACGTGGGCTACGAGGCCCCCACGCCAATTCAGGCCGCGACCATTCCGGTGCTGTTGTCCGGGGCCGATATGCTGGGGCAGGCGCAAACCGGCACCGGCAAGACGGCGGCCTTTGCCTTGCCTGCGCTGACGCGCGTCGACTTGTCCAAGCACGAACCGCAAGTTCTCGTGCTCGTGCCCACCCGGGAACTCGCCCTGCAAGTGGCCGAGGCGTTCCTCAAGTACGCCGCGCATATGAAGGGGTTTCACGTGCTGCCCATCTACGGCGGCCAGAGCTACCAGCCGCAGCTCAACGCCCTGCGGCGCGGCGTTCACGTGGTCGTGGGCACGCCGGGCCGGGTCATCGACCACATGAACCGCGGCACCTTGAAGCTGACGGGATTGACGCTGTTGGTCCTGGACGAAGCCGACGAAATGCTGCGCATGGGATTCATCGACGCCGTCGAAAGCATTCTCGAGCAGACGCCGCCGCAGCGGCAGGTGGCCTTGTTCTCCGCCACCATCCCCGCGCCGATCCGGCGCATCGCCTCCAAGCACTTGCGCTCGCCGGTCGAGATCACCATCAAGAGCAAGACCAGCACGGCGACCAATATCCGCCAGCGGTACTGGATGGTCAGCGGCATGCACAAGCTGGACGCGTTGACGCGAATTCTGGAGGCGGAGAGCTTCGACGGCATGCTGGTGTTCACACGCACCAAGCAATCGACGGTCGAACTGGCGGAGAAACTCGAGGCGCGCGGATTCGCCGCGGCGCCGCTCAACGGCGACATCCCTCAACCCCAGCGCGAACGAACCGTGGCGCGCCTGAAGGCCGGCCAGATCGACATCGTGGTCGCCACCGATGTGGCCGCGCGCGGACTCGACGTCGAGCGCATCGGCCACGTGGTGAACTACGACGTGCCCTATGACACCGAGTCCTACGTGCATCGGATCGGCCGCACCGGCCGCGCCGGGCGCAAGGGCGAGGCCATCCTGTTCATCGCACCTCGCGAGCGCAATATGCTGCGTGCCATCGAGCGTGCCACCCGGCAGGTCATCGAACCGATGAATCTGCCGACGGTCGACACGGTCAACGCGCTGCGCATCAGCAAATTCAAACAGCGGGTCATCGAGACCATCCCCTCGGGCGCCGCCGGCGCTTTTCGGCCCATCCTGGAGCAATTGGAGGCCGAGACCGGTTTGCCGCTCATCGACATTGCCGCCGCGCTCGCGAGCCTTTCGCAGGGCACGACGCCGTTGCTATTGGCCGGCAAGCCGGAGCGGTCCGCGGAAACGCACGCACCCGAGCGGCCGCATGCTCCGTCCAAGGGGGCGGCGGCCGAGCGCGCGCCCGCCGAGCGCTCGCCGGTCGAGCGCTCGCCGGTAGAGCGGGCGCCGAGCGCCAGCGGACGCACACAGCGCACGCCCGCACCCCACGCGGCGCCTCCGGATGCCGACAGTGCGCCCAAGTCCAAATCCAGGGCCGCGGCCGGCCTCATGGAAACTTTTCGCATCGAAGTAGGGTCGGTACATGGAATCAAGCCCGGCAACATCGTCGGCGCCATCGCCAACGAGGCGGGAATCGAGGGCGTGCACATCGGCCGGGTGGATATTCGCGAGGATCATAGCTACGTCGACTTGCCGGAAGGCATGCCGAAGCAGATATTCAAGGAATTGCAGAAGGTGCGCGTGGTCGGGCGCGAGCTTCGCATCAGCCGGGTCGGCGAAAAGCCGCCCAAGCCGCCGCGGGATTCGACCGGCCGGCACGGCGAGCGCAAAATGTTGAGCCGTCGCAAGACGAGGAATTGATCAATCGAGTTGACCTTAGCGAGGAGCGAGTCATGGGCAAGGGTATGGATCGAAAGAAAGAGGACAAGAAGAAACCGACCAAGACGCTGGAAGAGAAGCGCGCTGCGAAACGAGAGAAGAGGCAGGCCAGAGGCTGAACGTAGCCTGTCTTCGAGACAGGCTCCCGGCGGCGCCGCTTCCCATCGATTTCAATCGACCCGCGAGCGGCGACCGCCCTTCCGGAATTCCGCGATATTGGCGGCCATCTCATCGACGCAGCGCTGCCTGGCCTCCCGCGCCGCCCACGCCACGTGCGGGGTCAGGATGAGATTGGGTATGCCGGGATCGAGCAAGGGGTCGTCCCCGAACGGCGGCTCATGGGACAGCACATCGATGCCGGCGCCGCCGAGGCGGTGGGCTTTGAGCGCCGCGGCCAATGCGCGCCCGTCCACCAGCCCGCCCCGAGCCGTGTTGATCAATAGTGCGTCGGGCTTCATGAGCTCGAGTTCGCGCGCACCGATCAGGCCGCGGGTCGTAGAGTCGAGCGGGCAATGCAGGGAAACGATATCCGATAGGGCGAGGAGCCGCGGGAGCTCGACCCGATCGGCTCGCGGGCTCTCTCCGCGCCGGTTGGCGACGATCACCCGCATACCGAAGGCCTCGGCCATTCGTGCCGCGCCCCGGCCCAATTCGCCCCAGCCGACCACGCCGAAGGTGCGGCCGGAGAGTTCGCGGATCGGATGGGCGAGCACGGTCTTCGTCTCATCCCGGGTCCATGAGCCGTCGCGGGTCAGGCGCGAATAGCCGGAAATATGCTGCGTGAGACTCAATATCAACGCCCAGACATGCTGCACCACCGACGAGGTGCAGTAGCCGCGCACATTGCACACCGCCACCTTGAGGTCCCGCGCCGCCGCCACGTCGATGTTGTTGGTCCCGGTGCCGGCGACGGCGATGAGCCGGAGCTTGGGCGCGCCCGCAAGCAGTTCGCGCGACAACTCGACCTTGTTGGTCATCACGATCTCGACGCCGCGAATGCGCTCCGGCGTGGCCGCGTCGTCCGTATCGCAGAGAAGCAGATCGTCGACGGCGGCGCGGAGGGCCGATGTGTCGAGGTCGCCGGTCGACACCGTGTCGTAGTCCAAAAATACCGCTTTCACGAGGAGTTAGCCTTCCTGATCTGTAGAATATGCGGCCACCTATGAGACCTTCCGCCGTCAAAATTCTGATCATCGCCAATGTGGCGGTGTTCCTGCTCCAGAACCTGTCGCAGGAAGTACTGGAAGGGCTGTTCGCTTTGTGGCCGCTGCGGCCCATCGACCCCCGATGGCATTTTCAGATCTGGCAGATCGTCACGTATGCGTTTCTGCATGATACCCACAACATGGCGCATCTGGTGTTCAACATGCTGGGGCTGTGGGTGTTCGGCACCGGTATCGAGCAGTACGTGGGGCCGCGCCGCCTGCTCGCCTGCTATTTCGCCTCGGTGGTCAGCGCCGCCATCGCCCAGTTGTTCGTGCCCGCGCTGTTCGGCGGATCGCCGGGACCTACGATCGGCGCTTCCGGCGGAGTTTTCGGTTTGATCCTGGCCTATGCCGTCATGTTTCCGAAGCGCAAGGTCGCCGTGTACTTTCTCATTCCAATGCCGGTATGGCTGTTCGCGACTCTGTACGCAGGGATCGAGCTCTACCTGGGAGTTACCGGGACCGCGGCCGGCGTCGCACATTTCGCGCACCTCGGCGGGATGGTGGGTAGCGCGCTCGTGATCATGCGATGGCGGCGCGCTCCTGCCGACCGTTTCCACTAGGCTATGACCATTGGCTTTCCATGAATTTTTATAAACCGAACATCGCCGCTCTCTTGGCCGCGTTCGCTTTCGTGTGTGCCGCCGCGCCCGCCAAAGCGGACTGGGTGCGGCGCGTCACCGACGGCATCATGGGTACGCGGATCACCGTGGAACTATGGGCGGACGACAAGGACAAGGCCGAGCAGGCGATCGACGCCGTGCTGGACGAAATGCGGCACATCGATGAGACGATGAGCACCTACAAACCCACCAGCGAGGTCTCCCTGGTCAACGCCAAGGCCGCGGACGGCCCCATGCGGATCAGCAAGGAGCTGTTCGACTTGCTGGTCACGGCCAAGGAGTATTCGGTCCTCACCGAGGGGGCCTTCGACATCACCTACGCCAGCGTCGGCTACATGTACGACTTCCGAAAGCACATCCACCCGGACGAGGCGCAAATCGACAAGGCCTTGCCGGCGGTCGACTATCGCCATGTGCTGCTCGATCCCAAGAATCAGACGGTGCAGTTTTCCCAAAAGGGGGTGCGCATCGATCTCGGCGGCATCGCCAAGGGCTATTCGGTGGATCGCGGCATCGACGTATTGAAGGCGCGCGGTTTTACGCGGATGTATGTCGGCGCGGGCGGCGACAGCCGCATCGTCGGGGATCGATTCGGCAAGCCGTGGATGGTGGGGATCCGCGACCCGCGCAAGGGCGAAGGAGAGGTGATCACGCGGATTCCCTTGGTCGACGCGGCGATCTCGACCTCGGGCGACTACGAGCGGTTCTTCGAGGAAAACGGCGTGCGCTACCACCACATCATCGATCCGCGCACGGGCCATTCCGCGAGCAAGGTCCGCAGCGCCACGGTCATCGGTCCGTATGCGACGCGAACCGACGGCCTGTCCAAGACCGCGTTCGTGCTCGGCCCCGAGAAGGCCATGGAAATCTACAATCGGATCGACGACATCGATGCCATCATCGTCAAGCTCGACGGTACCGTGATTTACTCCAAGGGGATAGAGCCTGCGCGTGGCGCCGCACCGGCGGCACCGGCGAAGTAGCCGGGCGCTGGCCCTAGCTGAATTTCAGTCCGACGGCATATCGCCGCGCACTGTGCCGCGCACAATAGACCACTTCGGCTCTGGTCCGAAAGTTGACCAAAGCGTCGCTGACGATCACCCGTTTCCCCGTAGCCCAAACGCGGCGCGTGATGAGACGCGCACCGTGTTCGCTGATGTTTTGAAAGATCGCGGTCTCACGGATCAACGGATCCTCGACCGCCTGGAGATTGGCCACGGTATTCGTGGCCATGCGAGGTTCGGCCCGGCCGATTTGCATTGCTCTCACCCCCTTGAGACCGCAACGGCAGCTTCGCCGAGAGCGGGCAGTATCATTACACCGCCGGCCCGTGCCGGTTCCGACTTCGCCGCGGCGAGACCGTCGGGTACGCGCCTGGCCTTGCGTCTTTGCCGATACAGCGCGCCATCGGCCTGCTTCATCAGCTCTTGTAGAGTCACGGGCTTCTCGGGATCGAAATGAGCCACGCCCACGCTCAGAGACAATGTATAACGGCGTTCTGCGCGGGAGCACTCCGCCAGATGCGCGAGCAACCGGCTGCAGATCATCTCCACGCTGCGCCCGGGCACTTCGACGATCAAAGCCACGAATTCATCGCCGCCCAATCGGGCAGTCACGTCGAATCTGCGGAAGGTCTCCTTGATGGACGCCGCGGCCAGCGATATGGCTCGATCGCCCTCGCCGTGGCCGAAGCGGTCGTTTATCGCTTTGAGCCCATCGACATCCGCGAACACCATGGCCAAGTGCTGGCCTGTATCGCGCGCCCATTGAATATACCGAGTCGCCAGCGCGGTAAATCCACGGCGATTGTGCAAACCGGTCAAATCGTCCCTCAATGCCATTTGCAGCAGCGTGCGCTGCAGGCCGAGTTGACCGTGGGCGTAGCGGAGGGTCCGCGCTATGGTGTCGGCCGCGATCAGGCCGCTGTCCAAGCCATTGCCGGTCCGGGCACCCGGCAAATCCGCCGTCTGTTCCGAAGGAGCCCCATGAATGTCGGGCAGCTGCACGATGGGCAAGCCCGGCATCCTGTAGCGCAACTGAGTGACCATGCTCGACATGAAACTCGGCGCCAATGTTGAATCCAGCAACAACACATCGGTAGCGTGCTCCGCGATCATGCGCAGAGAGCCGTTGAGGTCGTCCATGTTCACCGCGAGGCTTTTGACGTCTATCAATTGGCTGTCGAACGACTCATGAAATCCCCCGTTCAGGAACCAGGAGTTTTCACGGCCGTCCAAAACGACCAGCGCCTTGAGTAGCTTCTGTTTCATATCCCCGTTTCGCCTCGTTTTGCTGACCTACTACCTAGGCAGCATAGACTTCGTAACGGGGCGCACAATCGGGTGAATCATTGATGGCGCCGGTAGGAAACTCCCGGAGGCCACAGGTAAAAAAGCGTGAATTAGGGTGTAGGACGAGTCTGACTACGGCTCCAGCAATCCATTACGAATCGCATAGCGGACCAGCCCTGCGGTCTGATGAATATCCAGTTTTTCCATGAGCTTGGTACGGTGCGTGTCCGCCGTCTTGACGCTGATGCCCAGCAATGTCGCGATTTTCTTGGTCGAAAATCCTTCGCCCACCAATTGTAAAACTTGCCGTTCACGCACGCTCAGCTGTCCGGTGGGACCTTCCGCATTGGTCAGATACGCTTGAACGACAGCCTTGGAAATCTTGGGGCTCAGGTACACCTCGCCGCGATCCACGTGCTGGATTGCGGCCACCAAATCCGTGCTCGCCTGTGTTTTGAGCACGTAACCGCGTGCCCCGATGCGCAGCGCCTCCACGGCATACGGTTCTTCCATATGGCGGGTGAGAATGATGGCGCGTGTTTTCGGACTGACAACCGCCGCCTCGCGCAGCACGGCCAAGCCGTCGAGGCCCGGCATATCGAGATCGAGCACCGCAATATCCGGCTGCAGCTCCCGAATGAGACGAAGCGCCTCGGGTCCGTCGGAGGCTTCGCCCAATATTTCGATGCGCTCCTTCTCGAGCACCATCCTCAATCCCTGCCGGACAATGAGGTGATCGTCAGCGAGAATCAGGCGAATCGGCATCTTATTTCTCCACTGGAATGGTTATCACCAATTCCGTTCCGCAGCCGCCGGATGAGTTGATCCGCAGGTGCCCACCGACGACGTTCAGGCGCTCGCGCATGCCGATCAGGCCGAAGCCCTGCTCACCTTCGCGGCCGGCGATCGCTGCAGGGTCAAATCCTCTGCCGTCGTCGCGTATGGAGCAGTCGATCGAACCGGCCGTGCGATGAAATCGAATCCAAACTGCGGTGGCCTGGGCGTGCTTGACCACATTGTGCAGCGCCTCTTTCGCGATTTGGTACAGGGTGGTCTCCACGCGCCTCGGCAGGCGCTCGTCGGGCACCGCTTCGATGCTGATCTCGAGCCTCGACCGCTGAGCCAGCCCCTCGAATAGATAGCGCAGGGCCGGAACCAATCCCAAGTCGTTCAACAATGCCGGCGTGAGTTCGTGCGACAAGCGGCGCAGCTGAAATTCAATCTGATCGAGCAACTGCGTCACCTTGAGAACCCGCGGCTGAACCGCCGGCACCTCGTCGGCCAAGTTCTGCAGCGCGATGTATACCGCCACCAGCAATTGCCCGGCCTCATCATGAAGCGCGTTGGAGATTCGCTTGGCTTCCTGTTCCAGCACCTCATTGAAGTGGCGCAGGGCCGTATTGGCTTCGCGAAATCCGCCGTACGTCATTTCGTACGGAGACACGCACTCGGCGAAAAATTGCGCGGCCCGAGTCAAGATACGATCGCGTTCGTCATTCGCGAGCGTCTGCGCCATCAGCGTCCGCAGGCATCGATGGTGAATGTCCGCAATCGCAACCAAGCCCGTGCCCGCCTCCAGCGCCTGGCGTCCGATTTGATACGCACGCTGCAGTGCGGCTTCTCCCGCCCCGCCCAAGTAGTCGCGCAACGAAGCCGGATAGGCGGCGGCCGCGTCGCTCGCGGCGGCGGCCTTCACGGCGGCATCGTTGACAGCGGCATGGCTCACAGCGGCATCGTTCAAGGCTGGGTTCCTCGATATCGCGAAACCAGGACCAAGGCATCATCCGTGCCCTTGCATGCACTGGCCAGTATTCCATCCGCCATCGACTCGATACGGCCGTCCATGGCGACATCGAGCACATGCTCGGCGGTCACCCCGTCCGTGACCATGGTCAATATGTCGCCCGGCTGCACGGCCACCGACTCGGTTCGAAGCGTGGGCAAGTGGCTGCCCACCACGCCGTTGCGCAGCAGTAATCTGTCGGGCGGCAGCGCGGGATCCCGGTGTAGCAAGGTGCCCTCGACATTGCCGACCCCGATCCACGTGAGAATGGCGTCCTCGACATTGAAAGCCGCGAGACTCATGGCCACGCCGCGCGTTTCGCGCAGCGCCTGGTGGCAATGACGTATGATCTCGATGAGCGGCTGGCCGGCATGCCGCTCCAATATTGCGATCGCGATGTCGGCCGCCGCCGCCGCCGCCTGCCCGTGACCCAAACCATCGATCACCGCGAATATCATCCCGTTCGCACCGGAACCGGCCCAGTATCGATCGCCCGATTCCGCTTCTCCGGGCATGGTGGCGGAAGCAATGCTCCATTCGAGGCCCGCCGCCTTCATTTGAGCCACTTCCTGATCGTGACCATCGTTCCCCGCTTCAGTTCAGATTCGATGGCGAATTCGTCCATCAACCGCCTGACGCCGGGCAGCCCCAAGCCCAATCCGCCGGAGGTCGAATAGCCGTCGCGCAGCACGTCGTCGATGCTGCGAATCCCCGGCCCACTATCGCGAGCACAGATCAAGACACCCTGCGCGTGAGCGCTCTCCACGACGCGCATCATCACTTCGCCCTGCCCCGCGTAGGAAACGATATTTCGCGCCAGCTCGGAAATGGCCGTGGCGATCAACGTCGCGTCGGTCGCGGAGAAGCCGATGCTCGCGGCCAACGACCTTCCCTGCTGCCGTGCCAACACGATATCCGCGTCCGAGCGGATCGTCACCACAATATCTTGTAGCACTGGCATGTGGTCTTAGGTTTTGCCGTTTGCCCGTTGTTGCAAGTGCGAGAGACCCTCCTCCAAATCGAGCGCTGTCGCCACGCCCTCCATGGTCAGGCCGAGCTGCACCATGGCGAAGGCAACTTCCGGCTGAATGCCCACGATGACCGTGTCCGCGCCGCGCAAACGTATCATGTTGGTGATGTCTCGAATGGTGCGCGTCGCGAAAGAATCCATCACATCGAGCGCCGTGACGTCGACGATCACCCCCTGCGAGCGAAACTGAATCACTTTGTCGATCAGCGCCCGGCGCAGATGCAGCAAGTCCGCATCCGAGAGCGCAGCCTGGATGGTGGCTATGAGAAACCGCCCCTGCTTTAGAATCGGGACTTCCATGGTCCCGCCTACGACGATGTGATATCCGCAACCGGAACCACCTTGTAGCCCAGCAGGCGCTCGGCTTGTTCAATGCCGCCCTGCAAATCGCCGACCGTATTCATCTTGCCGAGGTCGACGCCGATGGTCACGATGGTCTGCGCAATTTCGGGGGAGAGGCCGGTCACGATCACGGTGGCGCCCAACAACCGCGATGCTTCCACGGTCTGCACCAAGTGGTTGGCGACGGTGGCATCCATTGCCGCCACGCCGGTGATGTCGATCACCACCACCTTGGCGCGGTTCGTGCGGATGCCGCGAAGCAGCTGTTCGGTCAACTGACGCGCTCTCTGCGCATCGATGACGCCGATGATGGGCAGGATCAGCAGCCGCTCGCGGACCTGCAACACCGGCGTGGAAAGTTCGCGGATCGCCTCCTGCTGCTGGCGAATGACGCGTTCGCGCTCCTGCACGAAGCCGACGGCGACGGTATTGGCGATGCGATTGGCCGCCGGCTCATAGGCGTCCAGGATGCGATTGAGCATCGTGAAATCGCCCTGATACTTGGCGAACAAGGATCTCGCCAACACGTCGCGCAACAGCAGAACTATGCCCACGACTTCGTGGGTTTCCACTCCGCGGGGGATGATGCGTTCGGACAAGTTGCGCGCGTACGATTGCAGGGCTTCGAACGTTCCGGTCGCGAGCGCCTCCACGTAGTTGTCGTACACGGACGTCGCTTCGGCGAAGAGCTCTTCCTTGGTCATCGCCGTCAGCAGCTGTGCTTCGGTGATGCGGTTGGCCCATTCCTCGCGCAACAGGGTGCGATTTTGCCGCAAGTGCGCCACGAGTTCCTGCAGCAACTCGGTCGATTGGGCGGCGGTTCGTTGTAGTTGGGTCGCGGTTCGTTTGCTCGACATGTGGGCCACTCCTCCCTCGGACTCCCTTGGATATTCGGACTAATGTACAGGGAAAAGGCCGATTGCCTCATCGGGAGAACACCTGAGCGCGGGCGCGCCCCGGCGGCGATGCCGCCCGGCGAGCACGGCAGTCCCGGCGAGCGCGGCAGTCCCGGCGAGCACAGCAGTCCCTGCGCTCACCGCAGCCCCAACGAGCACCGCAGTCCCTGCGCTCACCGCAGTCCCTGCCGCAGGGCCTCGAGCAGCTCACCGCTCGGGTCCAGGCTTTGTTCCCAGTACATAATGCCGCCCAGGTGCATGGCCTTGACGTAGGCGGCCTTGGCGGCGATCGACTGTGGGTCGTCGTAGCTGATGAATCGGCGCGCCTCTGCATTCCATAGCCAGGGTGCCTGCGCCTGGGCATCCCAGTAGCGCACGTAGCCGCCCTTGTCGATGTAATCCTTCTTGAGCTCCGGCCATGGGTGTTCGCCCTGGTAGCGGCCGTAGTGCTGGTACAGGCCTTGATTATCGGTTCGCACGTCGCCGAAATCACGGCCATAGAACGCGGCGCCGATCACCAGCTTGTCCGGCCGGACGCCGGCGCTGCGGAACTGCCTCACGGCGCGCTCCGTGGTACGGGCGTCGGCCGGCGCAACGAGGGCGGCGCCCAGTCCCGTATGGTGGCCGGTGAGCGGCGTCTGGCTGTTGACGAAGTCGTACGTCATCAAATTGAACCAGTCGAGGTAGCGCGATACGGCCGAGATGTCCACGCCGCTGACGAAGGGGCCGTCGGCCGCGGCGATGCTCAAGGTGTAGCGATGGCCGCCCGCGCGGCCATGGGCGGCGCCGGCCTCATCCAGCGCGGCGCGCACCGCCCGCAGCAGCAAAGTGAAATTGGCGCGGTCGGCAGGGCTTGACCGAATGCCCGATTCGCCGTGCCCCGGATATTCCCAGTCGACATCGAGGCCGTCCGCATCATGCGAGGCCACGAGCCGCGCGGCGCTGTCGGCGAACGCTCGGCGGCCCGCCTCGCTGCCCGCGGCTTCGGAGAATCCTCCGGCGCCCCAACCGCCGACCGAGATTGCCACGCTCAGCGCGGGATGTGTGGTCTTGAGTCCGGTGAGCTTGCTCAGACGCTCCTCGGCCGCCGCATCGAGCGTTACGCGGCCGCCCACCAGGGTCGCGAAGGCGAAGATCAGCGTGTCGATCGAGCCTACGTTCTGATTCTGCGCCGCATCCCAGCGGGTCGCATACCCGATGATTCGAGGGTGGGCCGATGCGGCCGCCACGGCGGCGCCGCACCCCAACACGGGGCAGGCCGCGAGCAGCAGAACGGCGAGAGAATGTCGCAAGGGTCGGGCTTCCGGTGACGGGGGGGTCATTTTCGCAGCCCAGGGGGTTCTCTGCCAACCCGCCCGCGGATGGGAATAAAATGGACCCATGAGGAGTCTTACCCTTCATGGATGACAAGCGCGCCCGCTTCGAGGCGCAGGTGTTGCCGCATCTGGACGCCGCGTACAGGTTCGCCCGTTGGCTGTCGCCCGCGCCCGGCGAGGCGGACGATGTGGTGCAGGAGGCGATCCTGCGCGCCTTTCGCGGTTTCGATGCCTTGAGAGGTTCCGATGCAAAGGCGTGGCTGCTAACCATCGTGAGAAATTGCCATTCGACGGCGCTCAAACAGCGGCAACGCCGCGGCTTCGTGCCGCTCCCGGAGGAAAACGATGCACAAGACGGCTACGCCATGACCGCGAAGACGCCCGATCCGCAAGACGACACCATCCGCAGGGACGAGCAGCGCACGCTCGATCGGCTGATTGCCGCATTGCCCGAGGAACATCGCACGGTGCTGATGCTGCGGGAAATCGAGGAGATGGACTACCGCCAAATAGCGAACGTCACGAACGTGCCCATCGGTACGGTGATGTCCCGGCTCGCGCGGTCGCGTGCCGCGCTCAAGGAGCAATGGCTGCGGGAAGCGGAGGGAGAACCGCGTGCAGTGCGCTGAATCTCTGCGCGTGCAGGCGTATTTCGACGGCGAAGTCGACGCCATTTCGGCCGCCGACATCGAACGTCATGTCGCCAATTGTGAGGAGTGCAGGGCGCTGCTCGACGATCTCAATAAGGTGCGCGCCGCGCTTCGCAAGGACTCGAGCGTGGAGCGCGCCCCGCCTGAACTTCGCGCCAAAATTGCGCTGGCGCTGGATCGGGAAAGTGCCGCCGAAGCCCCGCGGCCGATGGCCCAGGATCCCCCGGCGGCCCCGGGCCGGGGCAATCGGCGCGTGCGTTCTTTTTGGGCGGGTGCCTTCGGCGGAGTGGGCGCCACTGCGTTGGCGGCCGGCCTCGCGATGTTTCTGCTGGTGCCGCGGCTCTCCAACCCATTGACCGATGAGCTGGTGAACGCCCATGTGCGGTCGCTGATGCCGGCTCATCTCATCGATGTGGTATCCACCGACCGGCACACGGTCAAGCCCTGGTTCGCGGGCCATGCCGACGTATCGCCGGTGGTCGCCGATTTCGAAAGCCAAGGTTATAAGCTCGTCGGCGGACGCGTGGACTATCTGGATCACCAGCGCTCGGCGGTGGTGGTGTACCAGCACGGCGCGCACGTCATCAATGTCTTCAGCTGGGCGGCCAACGGGCGCACATTGCCGGGGAATGCCACGCGCAGCGGCTACCACCTCGTCTTCTGGAAGACCGGAGACCTCGCCTACTGCGCGATATCGGACACGGCGCCGGACGAGCTCGACGGATTGGTGCGGCTGCTTCGGGAATAAATCGGCACGACGCGAAGTCTTCTCTCCTGAACTCAACAAGGAGACGACCGTGTCGAACGATAAATTGCTGCAATCGCGGCGCAATGCCCTGAAGTGCATGGCCTATGGCGGAGCCGGCACCCTTTTCGCGCTATCGGGCGGCGTGTTTACCCCCATCGATCTGGCCATGGCCGGCGCCGACAAACGCGGCGCCGCGGCGCTGGGCAAGCCGCTGTTCGTCCAGATCAGCGATACGCATATTGGGTTCAACAAGGAGGCCAATCCCGACGTCAACGGAACCCTCACCCAGACCATCGACATCGTCAACGGTATGGCCGATCAGCCCGCCCTCATCATTCACACGGGCGACATCACGCATTTGTCGAAGCCGGCGGAGTTCGACACGGCACAGCAGCTGTTCTCCCGCCTGCGCGCCACTGAGATGCATACCGTGCCGGGCGAGCACGACACCACGGATGCGACCGTGACCGAATACTTCAATCGATTCGGCAAGGCCTCGGGCAACAAGGGCTACTACAGCTTCGATCACGCCGGCGTGCATTTCATCGCACTCATCAACGTGCTGCAGTTCAAGCCCGGCGGCCTCGGCACCTTGGGCGCCGACCAAATCGCCTGGCTGACCTCCGACTTGAAGGGAAGATCCTCGAGCACCCCCATCGTCGTCTTCGCCCATATGCCGCTTTGGACCATTTACGAACCCTGGGGCTGGGGAACGGGCGATGCGGATCAGGTGCTGACGCAACTGCGCCGCTTCGGTTCGGTCACCGTGCTGAACGGCCACATTCATCAGATCGTTCAGAAAGTCGAAGGCAACATGACCTTTCACACGGCGCGCTCGACGTCCTATCCGCAACCCGTCGCCGGCGTGGGGTCGGGGCCCGGACCTCTCAAGGTACCGGCGGATCAACTTCCCCGGATGCTCGGGATCACCAGCGTGTCCGAAGTCAGGCATCCGCGCTCGTTGGCGCTCAACGACACCACGATCGCCGGGGAACCTGCATGAGTATTTCGCGCGAGGAGCGGCACATGACTTCAAGGCGACGGCAATCGCGGCGGGCGGCGCTTTACGCGGCGGCACTGTGGGGAATTGCCCTCGGCGGTTCGTCGACCGCGGGAACCCCGGATCCGAATCGCATCGTGGTCAAGGACTTCATGTTCGTGCCGAATTCGTTGACCGTCAAAGCGGGCTCCACCGTGACCTGGGCCAACATGGACGATGAGCCGCATACCGTCGTCAGCGACTCGGGCCTGTTCCGTTCCGGAGCCATGGACACGAATGAAAGCTTCACGTTCACGTTCGACAAACCCGGCACCTATCATTTCACCTGCTCGATTCATCCGCGCATGATCGGGACGATCGTCGTCCAGTGAAACCCTTGACGTGCACGGCCAGAATCGGCGCGGCGGCGGCCGCCGCTCTCGCCGCATTGGCCATCGGCGGCACCGTGTTCATCGAGTCGGGTTACTACGACATCGGCGCGGACGATCACCACACGAAACTCGTGTTGTCGCTGATCCAGCAATTGCGCGACCGGTCCATCGAGGTGCGCGCGCGCAATGTCGACGTGCACTTTGTCGTCGATCCCGCGCGGATCGCCTCGGGTGCGCGGCGCTACGCGGAACTCTGTGCCGGCTGCCACCTGGCGCCCGGAGTGACCAGCTCCGACATTCGCCCGGGACTGTATCCGCATCCGCCGAATCTTGCGCAGGAGGAGATGCAGCCGGCCCAGCGCGCATTCTGGATCGTCAAACACGGCATCAAGATGAGCGCGATGCCGGCGTGGGGAAAAACCCTGGACGATGCGCAGATTTGGGACATCGTCGCGTTCGTGCGCAAGTTGCCGGACATGAGTCCGGAAGCCTACAAGGACTTGTCGCGGGCGCCGGCGTCGTAGCGGTCAGTCGCGAAAATTATTGAACTGCAGCGGGACCCCGACATCCGCCTTGCGAAGGAAGGCGATGGCTTCCTGCAAATCGTCGCGCTTCTTGCCCGTGACCCGGACCTTGTCGCCCTGGACCTGGGCCTGCACCTTGAGCTTCGAGTCCTTGATCAACCTCGACACCTTCCGGCCGGCGTCGGCGTCGATTCCATGCTTCAGTATCACGAGCTGCTTGGCTCTGGCGAGGTTCACCTCGGGATCCTTCACCTCGAGGCAGGCGATGTCGATGCCGCGCTTGGCGATTCGCAGCTTGAGAATGTCGAGCATCTGCTTGAGCTGAAAGTCGGCCTCGGCAATCATGGTCACCGTGGTCTCCTCCAGCTCGTAGGCCGCATCGGTGCCCTTGAAATCGAAACGCTGCCCAAGTTCGCGGATCGCCTGATCGACGGCATTCGTCAATTCATGAGTATCGATTTCCGAGACCACATCGAACGACGGCATCAGGACTCCGAGAGCAGCTGATTCAGGGTGGCTTTGACTTCGTTGACGAATTCCGTGTAGTGAGCGCCCGTCGCGGGGCCGGAGAAGCCCGTGTGGATTTTTCGCACATTGCCCTTGCGGTCGACGAAGATGGTCGTGGGAAATGCGTAGACGCGTTCCAGCATCGGCAGCTTCTTCGCCGCCTCGTCCTTGTCGGAGATACCCGCGATCAGGGTGGTGTACTCGATGCCGTAGTGATTGCGGAAGCGCTGCGTGGCGGCGGCGGCCTGCGGGAAATCGCCGAAGTGCTCGAACATCAAGGAGACGATCTCGACCCCCCTGCCGCGATATTCCCGGTATAGGGGTTCGAGAAATGCCGCCTCGTCATGGCAGTTGGGACACCAGCTGCCGGCGAGCGCGACGATCATCACCTTGCCTCGAAACGCCGGATCCTGCGAGGTCACCGTATTGCCGGCGAGGTCGGGGAACGCGAAATCGAAACGCTTGGCGCCGGAGTGCATATTCGTGAGCGCATAGGCGTCGGGCAGCGCGGCCTTCGCATCGCGCTTGCCGGTCCATCGCTCGTGATAGGCCAACCCCGACCAGAAATCGCCCGAGAGCAGGCCTTCGGGAGTGAGCTTGGCCTTGTATAGGTAGGCGTGGGCGCCGTCGAAGGTGGACAGGTACAACTCGTCGCCCCTGACCTGGCCGGCCAGGTAGCGATGATCGCCGGTGTCGGTCAGGAAGGTGCCGGTGACGGTATCGTGCAATTGCGAAAACTCGCCGACCGCCGCCTCCGGCTTGCCTGACTCATCGGTGAATGTGACCGCCCAGCGGCCGGCGAGATTCGCGATGGGGGTGGCGCCGCCTTCGAAGAAGCGAAACGTCGCGCCCCGCCGGGCATGCAGCGGGATGTGCTGCTCCTTGCCCCCCGACTTGACCAAGATCACCTCGCCTTGGAGCTCATCGCCCTTGGCATCGGCGATGAGGCGGTTCTCGTAGCCCGGCATGCGAATGTCCAGATGCGAGCCGGCGACCGTCACCTCGTCCAACTTCAACCGCTCCGGGCCATTCAGGAGATACCCCACGGTGGCCGTACCCTCGCGCTCGAGATCGAGCCCCACCGGCAATTCGCCGCCCGGGAGCGTCAGCACCGCGCGATACAGGCCCATGGGGACGCCCGATGCAGCGGAGGCCGCTGCGGAGCCGCCCAACCCCAAGGCGCTCAACGCCAGGATGCTAAACGCCCGTACGCTCGACGCCAGGACGCCCGAAGCCAGGACGCTCAACGCCTGCACGCCCAGCGTCCGCACGCCCAGCGCCAGGACGCCCCGAGAAAAAACGCCGGCGCGTATTCCCAAGGTGCCGCACATCTGTGTGATGGAGGAATTCATGGGTCAACGATACCCGCGTGCCTGCAAAGTGAATAGTTTCGCATAGCGGCCGTCGGCCGCCATCAAGGACTCATGGCTGCCGCGCTCGACGATGCGGCCCTCTTCGAGCACCAGTATCTGGTCGGTCATGCGCACCGTCGAGAATCGATGCGAAATGACGATGGCGATGCGGTTGCGCGTGAGTTCGCGGAAGTGCTCGAACACTTCCGCCTCGGCGCCCGCATCGATGGCGGCGGTGGGCTCGTCGAGCACCAGGATGTCCGCCTCGTTGCGCATGAAGGCGCGGGCCAGCGCGATTTTCTGCCACTGCCCGCCCGACAGCTCGCGGCCGTCCTTGAACCATTTGCCGAGCTGAGTGTGATAGCCGGCCGGCAGTGTCTCGACGAAATCCGCGGCCAGGCCCTGGGCCGCGGCGCTGCGCCAGCGCGCCTCATCCTCGAAGGCGCGCACATCGCCCGCCCCGATGTTCTCGCCCACCAGCATCTGGTAGCGCGCGAAATCTTGAAAAATCACGCCGATTCGCTGCCGCAGCGTAGTTTCGTCCCAGTCCTTGAGATCGAGCCCGTCCAACAGGATTCGTCCCTGGGTGGGCCGGTACAGACGGGTGAGCAATTTGATCAGGGTGGTCTTGCCTGAGCCGTTTTGTCCGACCAGCGCGAGGCTCTCTCCGGGCCGGACGTGCAGGTCGATGCCGGAGAGCGCGGGCGCGGTGGCGCCGGGATAGACGAACTCGACGTTCTCGAAACGGATGCCGTCGCCGGGAAGGGGACCGCGGGTGGCTGCGCCGCTGCTGCCGCCCGTGGGTTGCTCCAGGTATTCGAAGAGATTCGACAGGTAGAGATTGTCTTCGTATAGACCGCTGACCGCCGACAGGGCGGCGCTCACCGCCGTCTGACCCTGGCGAAACAACATCAGGTACATGGTCATCTGGCCGACCGTCATGGTGCCCAGCACGGTTTCCGCGGCGATCCACGCGTAGCCCCCATACAGCGCCGCGGTACCCACCAACCCCAGGCCGAATCCCCAGGCGTCGCGGCGCAGCGTCAAATCGCGATCTTCCCGATACAGGCGCGTGAATATGTCGCGGTAGCGATCCAGCAGGCGGGGACCGAGCTCGAATAGCTTGACCTCCTTCGCGCTGTCCTCGCGCGCCAGCACCGATTCCAAATAGATTTGCATGCGCGACTCGGGCGCGCGCCAGCGGAACAGGCGAAATGCCTCGCCTGAGAATTTCGCCTCCGCCAGGAATGCCGGCAGCCCGGCGAGGATCAAGAGAGCCACTGCCCATGGCGAGAAGCGGACGAGGAGGCCGCCGAAGGACACCAACGAGATGGCGTTTTGCAACAGGCCGAATGTGCGCATCACCAGGCTCAGGGGCCGGCTCGAGGCCTCGCGCCGCGCACGGGTCAGCTTGTCGTAGAACTCGGAATCCTCGAATTGCGTGAGATCGAGTGTCAACGCCTTTTCCAGGATCATGACGTTGACGCGCTGGCCCAATTGCGCGCGCAGCAGAGATTGCGAGAGAGAAATCCCGCGTTGAGCCATCGCCGTCGCGGCCACCAGCAATGCCTCGAGGGCCACGTACTTCACCACCGGGGCGAAGAGCGTTGTCCCTAAGTGCCGATGCACATCGGCGGCGTGAATGACGGCGTCGACGATTTGTGCGCCCACGTAGGCGATCCCGGCCGGCAGCACGCCGGCGACCAGAGTCAGCAGGGCCAGCCCGATGCTGAGCCCCTTGTTGGTGGTCCACACCAGCTCGAGCGCGCGGCCGCCATAGGCGAACACTCCGAACATGCCCCTTGGTAGGTTGCTCGGGTCGGCTGCCGGCTTGTCTAAGGGTGAGGGGTGTGCCGCCAAGGTTCCTCTATAATGAACAATTGATCATTATCCCGTATGGCGGAGCACTCGTGAAATTCAAGCCCTTGCTCGATCGGTGGAAGAAAGATCCCGCACCGGTGCGTACCGCGAAGGAGTACTCGATCCGCTTGGATTTGGACGATGCCGCGCGCTTGCACGCCCTGGGCGAGTTGTTTCCCGGGCAACCCATCGAAGGCATGGTGACCGACCTCTTGCATGCCGCGCTCGACGAAATTGCCGCCGCCATGCCCTACGAGCGCGGTCCGAAGGTCATTTCGCGCGACGATCAGGGGGATCCCTTGTACGAGGACATTGGCCTGACGCCGCGGTTCGTCGACCTGACCCGTCAATTCAAGAAGAAACTCAAGACTTCCGGCTAGAGCCGGCGAATGCTCAGACTGGGTTCCAGGGGCGGGCGCTCAAAGCGCCGCCGCTTGACGCTGCTCGCTCGGCAAGGCGATACTCAGCGCATGTCGACCGTACGCATTCCAGGAAACGCTTGGTGGTGGCGCACCCGCTCTTGAGGCGTGGGCGCTGGTCGGTCTTTTTCATCTAGTTCGTCGGTATCCAGAACCCATCTCCGCCTCAAAGCCGGTGGTGGGTTTTTTATTGTCCGCAGGATTCGTATTCGCACATGAAGCCGCCGTTTGACATTGCAGCCGATCTCGATACGCCGGTGTCGGCTTATCTCAAGCTCGCGCCGTTCCGGCCGAGATTCCTGCTCGAAAGCGTCGAGGGGGGTGAGCGGCTGGCGCGCTACTCCTTCATCGGATTCGGCGATTGCCTGGAGGTGCGCCTGGACGCCGCGGGCTTGAGTATCGGCGGCGAGCATTTCCCCAGGCCGACCTCCAAGATCGAGCTATTGAACGGGCTGCGCCGCGCGCTGGCGCAGGCGCCGAAGCCGCTGCCGGAAGTGCCGGGCGTGCCCTTGCTCGGCGGTTTGGTCGGCTACACGGCCTACGATGCGGTCCGCTACTTCGAGCGCGTGCCGGGCCGCAATCTCGAGTCGACCGAGACGCCGCACGCGCACTACGTGGCGCCGCGATCCTTGCTGGTGTTCGATCACCTGACCCGCACCGTGGCGCTGCTCCACGACGGCAGCGAATCCGATCGGCAGAGCCTGCGCCGGGAGGTGGTACGGGCGCTGCGCGGTGCGGTCCCGGTCACCCTCGCTGCCGGGAAATTCACGCCCGCGACGCCGTCGCTGACCGAGGAGGCGCATGCGGCCCGGGTGCGGCGGGCGCAGGAATACATCGCCTCCGGGGATGTGTACCAGCTGGTGCTGGCGTCGCGATTCGAGGGGCGCCACCAACTCGCACCCTTCGAGGTGTATCGGGCGCTGCGGCTGCTCAATCCGTCGCCCTACATGTATTTCTGCGAGCTGGGCGATATCACGGTGGTGGGTTCATCGCCCGAGGCGCTGGTGAAATGCCATAACGGATTCGCCCAATTGCGGCCCATCGCCGGCTCGCGTCCGCGCGGCAGCGATGCGGCCCGCGACGCCGCACTGGAAGCGGAGCTGCTCGCCGACCCCAAGGAAAACGCCGAGCACGTGATGCTGGTCGATCTGGCGCGCAACGACCTAGGAAGGGTCGCGACCGCGGGCTCGGTGGTCGTCGATCCCTACCGCGTCATCGAGCGCTACAGCCACATCATGCACATCGTCAGCGGCGTCAACGGGCGATTGGCGGCGGGGCAGGACGCCTTCGACCTGTTTGCCGCGACGTTTCCGGCCGGCACTCTGGTGGGCGCGCCCAAGGTGCGCGCCATGGAAATCATCGACGAACTCGAACCGGTGGGCCGGCAGCTCTACGGCGGAACAGTGGGCTACTTCGGCCGGCGCGGCGACATGGATCAGGCGATCACCATCCGCACACTGGTGTTTCGCGGCGACTCGTACAGCTACCAGGCGGGGGGCGGCATCGTCGCCGACAGTTCCCCTCGAGCGGAATACGATGAGCTGATGGCGAAAAGCGCAGTGCTGCGGCGTGCACTCGAGCTCGCGGCGGAGGGGCTCTGATGAGACCCAAGATCTTGTTGATCGATAACTACGACTCCTTCACTTACAACCTGGTGCAGGCATTCCTGGTGCTGGGAGCCCAAGTCGACGTCCATCGCAACGATGCCATCAGCGTCGATGAGGCCTTGGCGCAAGATCACACCCACCTGGTCGTCTCGCCCGGCCCGGGGACCCCGCGGGACGCGGGAGTCTCGATGCGCATGATCGCAGCGTTCGCCGGACGGATTCCGATATTCGGCGTTTGTCTCGGTCATCAATCCGTGGTGGAGGTATTCGGCGGCAAGGTGGTGCGCGCGGCGCGGCTGATGCACGGCAAGGTGTCGCCCGTGACGCACGACGGCAAGGGCGTGTATGCCGGCCTGCCGCCCAAGTTCGACGCCGGCCGCTATCACTCGTTGATCGCGGAGGAGGAGAGCATCCCGTCCCTGCTCGAGGTGACTGCGCGCACCGCGGAAGGGGAAATCATGGGTGTGCGGCACCGAACGCTGCCCATCGAAGGGGTGCAATTTCACCCCGAGAGCGTGCTCACGCCGGACGGACCCGTACTGATGGGCAATTTCCTGAAGACCTAAAAGTGACGAGCCCGCACCACACCCTCGACCACCTCGTGCAGGGCCGCGACCTCTCCGAGTCCGAGGCCGCGGCGCTCATGACCTTGCTCACGACCCCCAAGCTCGATCCGGCGATGGCCGGCGCGTTGCTCGCGGCGCTGCGCACCAAGGGCGTCACGGCCGATGAAGTGCGCGGATTCGCGGGCGCCATGCGCTCGCTGGCGCGAAAGCCCGATCTGCCGCCGGGGCTCGATGCCATCGACATCGTGGGCACGGGCGGCGATGCCTCGGGCAGCCTCAATCTATCGACGGGCGCGGCATTGCTCGCCGCCGCCTGCGGCCTGCCCGTGGTCAAGCACGGCAACCGCTCCATTACCAGCCGCAGCGGCAGCGCGGATTTGATCGAGGCGCTGGGGTTTACCCTGCCTCTGGACGAGAGCAGAGCCGCACGCTGCTTTGCGGCCACCGGATTCACGTTCTTGTTCGCTCCTTATTTTCATCCGGCGATGAAGGCGGTGGTGCCCATCCGCGCCGCGCTCGGCATTCGCACCGTCTTCAATCTGCTGGGACCGCTCACGAATCCGGCGGCGCCGCGCTTCCGCTTGATCGGCGCCTACGACGCGCCGACCGCGGAGCTGATGGCAGGCACCTTGGCGGGGATGGACATCGAACGCGCCTGGGTGGTGCACGGCGCCGCGGGGTGGGACGAAGCGACTCCCATCGGGCCCTTCCTCGCGTTCGACGTCACACGCGGCGCCATTCGACGCATCGAAATCGATCCCGGCGAGTTCGCACTCGCGCCGTGCCGCGCGAGCGATCTATCCGGGGGCGACGCCGCGGCAAATCTCAAGGCGTTGATCGACGTGTTCGAGGGCCGCGACACGGGCGCGCATCTTGCGGCGCTGGCGCTGCAATGTGGTCTCGCCCTATTCATCGCCGGCCGCGCGCCCACCATTCAATCGGGAATCGACCTAGCCCTGTCGGCCGTGGTCAGCGGCCGCGCGCAGAAGTGGTTGCGGCGGCTGCGGCAATTCGCGGCGGAGAGTCCCACCTCGCCCCCCGCCGGCACACGGGCGGCATCGTGAGCGGCTTCTTGGACGACATGGCCAGGGCGAGCGCGGCACGCGTGGCCGAAGCGCTTCGGCACGAGACGCTTCCGGCCTTGGAAAGGCGCGCGCGGCAGGCGACCCGCGCTGCGCCGCTGCGATTGTCGACGGCCGGTTTCGATGTCATCGCGGAGCTCAAGTTGCGTTCGCCGGCCGCCGGCGTGCTGGGCGATGAGAGTCAGGATTGGCTGGCACGCGTCGCTTCCTACGCGCGTGCCGGCGCCGCCGCGGTGTCGATTCTGACCGAGCCCTCCCGCTTCGACGGATCGCTCGAGCATCTGCGCCGGGCGGCGGCGGCACTGGGGCCCCTCGGTGTGCCTGCGATGCGCAAGGATTTCCTGGTCGATCCCTACCAGGTCTTGGAGGCGCGCGCCGCGGGAGCGGGCGGCATCCTGGTCATTCTGCGGATGCTCCCGCGCCGAAGAATCGAGGAGTTGTTGGACGTTGCGGCCGAGCATGGACTGTTCGTGCTGTTGGAGGCGTTCGACGAAGCGGATTTGGATCTGGCGCGCGATCTCAAGGCCGCACGCGCGCAAGCCGACGATCCTGCGCAAGTGGGCGATCTCTTGTTGATCGGCGTCAACAGCCGGGATTTGCAGACCTTGAAAGTGCGGCCGGAGCGTTTCGCGGCGCTGGCACCGCGGCTTCCGGAGGGGCTTTTGGCGGTGGCGGAGAGCGGCGTCGCGTCGGCCGCCGATGCGCGGCACATGCGGGAGCTGGGTTATGGCGCGGCGTTGATCGGGACGGCACTCATGTCCTGCGCGGATCCCGGCCCGTTGCTGCGCGAAATAATCGATGCGACCCGGACAGTGCAACCCTAAATGGCTACACTCGGCGCCATGTGGATCAAGATCTGCGGCATCACCAGTGCCGACGGCGTAGCCGCGGCCGCCGAAGCCAATGTCGATGCGATCGGTTTCGTCTTTGCGCCCAGTCCGCGGCAGGTCACGCCCGGCCAGGCGGCGCAGCTGGCTGCACTCGCGCCGCCGGGGATCCTGCGAATCGCGGTTGCGCAGCACCCCTTGCAAATGAAGGTCGACGAGATCTGCCGAATACTCAAACCGGATTACTTTCAAACTGACGTCGAGGATCTACGCGAATTGAAGATTCCGGCGCACATCAAAGTGCTTCCCGTCGTGCGTTTCGGCCGCAAGACCCCGAACCCCCTGCCGGCGCGCATGTTGTTCGAGGGCCCGTCGAGCGGCATCGGCGAGATGGCCGATTGGGGCCGCGCGGCGGAGCTCGCGCGTCAAACCGAGGTGATACTGGCGGGCGGGCTGTCCGCGCAGAACGTGGCCGAGGCGATCCAGGCCGTGCGCCCGTTCGGCGTGGATGTGAGCAGCGGCGTCGAGGAAGTGCCGGGAGTCAAGGATCCGGCGAAGATTCACGAGTTCGTGCGGGCAGCGCGCGCCGCTGCGGCGAGCTTGGAGAAAGACTCTTGAGTTCGCAGCTGCGAGAGCCTGCCTCGAGCCCCGAGTATCCCGATGCCCGCGGCCGCTACGGCGCCTTCGGTGGGCGCTACGTTCCCGAGACCCTGGTGCCTGCGCTCGACCGGCTGCAGGCAGGTGTTGAGCGCCACTTGCACAGCGCCGATTTCCAGGCGCAGTTCACTCACGAGCTCGCAACCTGGGTGGGGCGTCCGACCGCCCTGTCCCATGCGTCGACTTTGAGCAAGCGCTGGGGGGCGGAGGTCTGGCTCAAGCGCGAGGATCTCGCCCACACGGGCGCGCACAAAATCAACAATGCCGTGGGGCAGACGCTGCTGGCCAAGCGCCTGGGCGCCAAGCGCATCATCGCGGAAACCGGGGCGGGACAGCATGGCGTGGCGAGCGCCGCCGCCGCCGCGCGGTTGGGAATGCCCTGTGTGGTCTACATGGGCGCGGTGGATGTGGAGCGGCAGGCGCCCAACGTCGGACGCATGCAGTTGCTCGGCGCCACGGTGGTGCCCGTCACCGGAGGCGAGGCCACCTTGCGCGCGGCCATCGACGAGGCCTTGCGCGATTGGGTGTCCGATCCCGACGGCACATACTATTGCCTGGGCTCGGCGGTGGGGCCGCACCCCTATCCCTACCTGGTGCGTGAGCTGCAGGCGGTGATCGGCCGCGAGGCGCGAGCGCAGATGCTGGCCCAGGCTGGCGGCTTGCCGGACGTGGCGGTGGCCTGCGTGGGGGGCGGCTCGAACGCCATCGGCCTGTTCCATCCCTTCCTCGGCGATGAGGCGGTGAAACTGATCGGCGTCGAGGCCGGCGGCCGCGGCTCGGGGTTGGGGGACAACGCGGCATCCCTGACCTTCGGAACACCCGGAGTCCTGCAGGGCAGCTATACCCTGATATTGCAGGATGCCTACGGTCAGGTGCGGGAGACCCATTCGGTGTCCGCCGGGCTCGATTACTCGGGGGTCGGTCCCGAGCACGCCTACTTGATGAAGACCGGACGCGTCACTTACGAATCCGCGATGGACGACGAAGCCTTGGACGCGCTGGCCGAGTGCGCCAAGTTCGAAGGCATACTGCCGGCGATCGAGAGCGCTCACGCCTTCTTCGGCGCGCGGCGCTACGCCCAAGCGCACCCGGGGGCGCGCATTCTCATCGGCTGCTCCGGCCGAGGCGACAAGGACATGCCCATCCTGCAGCGGACTCTCCTGAAGGACCTGCCGGGATGAACGGGGCGCTGAACGGGGCGCCGCGCGACACGATTTCCGCGGCGATCACGGGGGCCGCCCGGCAGGGCCGGCCGGCCTTGGTGGGGTTTCTCACGGCCGGATTTCCGACGCGGCGCGGCTTTTTGGACAATCTGGCCGCGGTCGCCGAGGTCTGCGACGTGGTGGAAGTCGGCGTGCCCTTCACCGATCCCATGGCGGACGGCACGACGGTCCAGCGCGCGAGCTTCGCGGCTCTCGCCGACGGGGTCACCCTGCCGTGGATACTCGAGGAGGTGAGATCCTCGAGGCAGCGCCATGCCACCCCCATCCTGCTCATGAGCTATTTGAACCCGTTGCTGAGTCTCGGGCTCCACGCGCTGCCGCGGGAAGCGGCGGCGGCGGGAGTCGCCGGCTTCATCGTCCCGGATCTGCCCTTCGAGGAAAGCGGCGAACTCAAACAGGCACTCGCTTCTGAAGGCCTCGCGCTGGTACAGATGGTGACGCCGGTCACCCCGCCGGAACGGCTGGCCCGGCTTTGCGGCGAGGCTGAGGGCTTCGTGTACGCGGTGACCATGACGGGTACCACGGGGATGCCCAAAGGGAAATCGGCGCAGGTGCCGCAGGAGGTGCTCGACTACATGGATCGAGTCAAGCGCTGCTCGAATGTCCCGGTTTGCGCGGGCTTCGGGATCCGCTCCCGCGAGCAGGTTGCGCGCTTCGCGGGGCACGTCGATGGAGTGGTGGTGGGCTCGGCTCTGGTGGAGGCGCTGGAGCAGGGCCTGGATGTCAGGGCATTTCTTCGGTCGTTGCGCGCATGAAGCGCGTGTTTCGTGCCGCCTCCCTGATCCAGGTGGCGCATGCGCGCAACCTGCTCCTCACCGCGGGAATTCAAAGCGAGCTGCGCAACCAGTACCTCGCGGGCGCCCTGGGCGATCTGCCCATGCTGGAGACCTGGCCGCAGCTCTATGTCGACGATGCGGACGAGCAAGCGGCGCTGCGGGCGCTGGCCCGGGCCGCCGAGGCGCCGACCGGCGCATCCTGGACCTGCGAAGAGTGCGGTGAAGCGCTCGAACCGCAGTTCACCAGTTGCTGGCGATGCGGGGCCGTGTCGGACAAACACTGACAAGAAATCACGCGAATTCTGAGACGAGGTTCAGCGCCTGTCCCTGGCGACCGTCGGGTGCACAGGTTACAAATCCAGCCCATGCTCAATTGTAGCGATTGCATGAGCAGCAAGGAGGTTTTGCAATGAACACCGTCAGCCATGAATTCTCCGACCAGACGCCGCTGTCGACGGCGGCCGGCACTTTGTTGGGCAACTCGGCCGCCATGCAAGAGGTATTCCGGCTCATCGAACGGGTCGGACCCAGCGAAGCCTGTGTGCTCTTGACGGGCGAAAGCGGCACCGGCAAGGAACTGGCGGCCCGATCGATTCACGAATACAGTCCGCGCTGCGGCGGGCCCTTCGTGGCCATTCATTGCGGCGCACTGTCGGCAGGGCTCTCCAACGCCAAGGTGTTCGAGCGCGCCGACGGCGGAACGTTGCTGCTCGACGAAGTGACCGAGATGCCGCTCGAGATGCAAACCCGGCTGCTGCGCGTGCTGGAGACGCAAAAATACGATCGCGTCGGAGCGAGCAAGGAGTACGCCTGCGACGTGCGCGTCATCGCGGCAACCAATCGCTGTCCGCTGCAAGCCGTGCAGAACGGCCAGTTTCGCGAGGACTTGTTGTACCGGCTCGCCGTGTTCCCGGTGCGCATGCCGCCGCTGCGCGAACGAGGGGACGACGTGGACCTCTTGGCGGCGCATTTCCTGGCGGAGCTCAACGCGCGGTCGCGGACCCAAAAACGGCTGTCGGCCCTTGCCCGCATGACCTTGAGGCAGCATTCTTGGCCCGGCAACGTGCGCGAGCTCAGGAATTGCATCGAGAGAGCCTTCATTCTCGGCGACACCGTCCTCGAATTGACGCCGCTGATGCAGGGGTCGACTCGCGACGCCGAGCGGACTTCCGCGGATAACCGGCTGGATATCCGGGTGGGGTCGCGCATTCACGACATGGAGCGCTCCTTGATCGAGGCGACTTTGGACTACTTCCACGGCAACAAGCGCCGCGCGGCCGACGCGCTGGGCTGCAGCTTGAAGACGCTGTATAACAAGCTCAACGGATATTCGCAGAGCCAGGAGTGCGCGAACACTTGAAGGCTTTCGCAACGGAGACCAATACGTGTCAAGAGTACTGATTGCGGACGATCATGCGGTGGTCCGCGCCGGATTCCGACAATTCCTGGAAGGCGACTCGACCATCGACGGGGTGGGTGAAGCGGCGAGCGGCAATGAGACTCTCGACATGCTGCGCGCCGAGGATTGGGATCTGGTCCTGCTCGACATTCACATGCCGGATCGCAGCGGACTGGACATCTTGAGACATATTCAGACCGGCCACCCCAGCGTGCGGGTGCTGGTGATGAGCGGACTGCCGGAACAGCAATACGCGGTCAACGTGCTGCGCGCCGGCGCCAGCGGCTATCTGTCGAAGGACAGCGCGCCCGAGGAATTGATGAAGGCGGTACGAACGGTGCTGTCCGGCCGGCGCTACGTCAGTGCGGCCCTGGCGGAGATTCTGGTGGCCGACCTCGACGGCGATCCGGACAAGCCCATGCATGCCCGCCTGTCCACCCGCGAATTCCAGATATTCTGTAAATTGGCGGCCGGGCGGGGAGTTTCTGACATTGCCAATGAACTCAGCCTCAGCGTGAAGACTGTAAGCACCTATCGAAGCAGGATTCTGGAGAAGATGAGCTTCACCGCGAACGCCGATATTACGTCCTATGCCTTGCGCAACGGGCTCATCCAATAAGTCCAAGTGACACGTGTGAGAAACGTCCTACATCAGAACCTGCGAAGCACTCGTGGCAACTTCGGCGGCCATGACGCTAAACTGCGACAGGCATGCATACAATCACCTGGGACGCGGGGACTATGGCTCAGTGCTTGAGAGTCTTACTGGTCGAAGACTCCAAGGTACTGACGGAGCGATTGACTGAAGCTATTCGCCAGATTCCTCAGGTGGAGTTGATCGGAACGGCGGACACCGAGGCAGCGGCTGTCGCCTCCGCCAAGCGCGACTCGGTCGATGTCATCATTCTCGATCTGCATTTGAAACAGGGCACGGGCTTCGGCGTCATGCGCGCGTTGGCCACGGCACAGTTGAAGCCCAGAATCGTCGTCCTGACGAACTACGACCTACCCGAATACAAGAATGCGGCCATCGCCCTCGGCGCCACGCATTTCCTGGACAAAGCCCGCGACTACGGCCGCCTGCCGGAAGTGCTGCACGACATCCGCGAGGCGCATCTCGCCAAGCACTGAACGCCCGCTTGGAGGGCAGCCCCGACTTGGAGCCGGCGCGCTTTAGCGTCGGCGCACCGTTGGCGCGCGAGCCGGCGAACGAGTCAGGCGCTCTCGGTCAATAACATTCTCGGCAGCGGAATCAGCGCGGTCAGCACAGTGCCGCCGCCGCCGGGGCTGCGCACGTCCCAGCTTCCGCCGAGCGCCGTGACGCGGTGGCGCATCGTTGCAAGGCCGTGCGATGCGACGGTCTGGATCCGGCTCGGCGGAATGCCCTTGCCGTCATCGGAGATGCGCAGCACGAAGGTGTCGCCCTCCATTCCTATCGACAGATCCGCGGTCTTCGCTTCCGCATGCTTGAGGATGTTGGTCAAGGCTTCCTGAGCGATCCGGAACACGCCGATGGCGGCGTCGGGATTGAACCTGGGTTCGAGCTCCGGAATGGTTTCCGTGCACTTGAGTCCGGCGCGCCGGCACGTCTCCCTGAACTGCCAGCGCAGCGCCGCGAACAAGCCCATGTTGTCGAGCAGGGTGGGCCGTAATTCTTCGACCACCCGGCGCTTCAAATCGACGCCCGCGCTCAAGGATTCGTGGATGCGCCTGAAGCGCTGCTCGATCGCCGGATCGCTGGTGGGCAGCCGCTGCTGCAGCCACGACAAATCCATGCGGGCCGCCACGAGCAGGCCGCCGAGTTCATCGTGCAATTCCCTCGACAGCGCGGATTTTTCCAGTTCCGACACTCCCTGCAGATGGGTAGACAGCGCCGTCAACTCGCGCGTCCGCTCCTCGACCTGCTGTTCGAGTTCCTGTTTCTGATCGCGCAGGTCGGTGGCCACGCGCGCGCGCCGGCGCATGTCGCCGTAGACCAGCCGGCTCGCGAGCAGAACGAGGCCGATGTTGAGGATGACGCCGGCCGCGGACACCCAGCGCGACACGCGGAAATCCGCCTGCCACTGCGCCGTGGCCGTGGACAGTTCCCGCGCCTCCGAGAGCCGCATCGACCCGACGATCCTCGATATCTCGTCCATGGTGTGTCTGCCCACGTCGGTGCGCACGACGTTCACCGCCGGCGAGGTGCCCCGTCTCTTGAAGAGCGCGAGGGTGTCCTCCAGCTCGCCGAGCTTCTGCCCGGTCAGGATCCGCAGCTCCTGGAATTCCCGGCTGTCGTCCTTGCCCCCATAGGCTTCGTGCACGCGATCGAGCGCGGCTTCCACCTTGCCCACCGCTTCGGTATAAGGCTGCAGATAGGAGCTTTCGCCCGTGAGGAGGTAACCGCGCTGACCCGACTCGGCATCCATGATGAGCGCGATGAACTCGCTCAGGGCTTGCTGGCGCAACTGCGAATCGTGCACGCGCTCATTCGCCGCATTGAGCCGCGACTGTCCGGCCGCCGCGAGAAAGAACAGGCCGATGAGAAAGCCGATCAGGAGCAGCGGCGGCAAGGCGATGTACCATCGGCCGATATCGCCCAATTCCTCGCCCAAAATCTTCATATGTCGGTCCGCGCTATGGCCGGTGAAGTCTATCATGTGGGGCGAGTCCTACAGGGACGGCCGACGGCAACCGCTGGTGTCGGTCCCCGGGCGCTGTCAAAATAGGACCGACACCGATATTCCGTGTTCCATCAGGAGATGAGAAATGGATTCCACCTTCGACCGAACCGCCGCAGGGGCGAGCGATATCAAGACGGCCGCCTCGGCCGAGATCAAGAACTTGATTTCCGACGTCGAGGATCTGATCGCGCGGATCGCCGACCTGAAAGATGCGGATGTGGTACGGGTCCGCAGCAAGGTAGAGCGCGCGGTTGACGCAACGAAGCAAAGCCTGGCGGACGGCGCCGACGCCATTCGCCAGCATGCCCAGAACGCCGCCAGCACCGCCGACAACTATGTTCGCGAAAGCCCATGGCAGGCGGTGGGCATCGCCGCCCTGGTCGGCGCCATCGTGGGTATTCTAGCGACCCGTCGTTCCTAAGGACTTCGGACGGTGCGGCTCCTGTGGACACTGCCGAAAGCGGCGCCGGCTTTGCTGCGCCACTTTGCGGCGTACGTGGACCTGGCCGCACTGGAGTTGGCCAGGGCACAGCGGGAGATCGCGGCACAAATCGTGGTGTCCGCCATCATCGTCATCTGCGCGTTTTTTGCGTTAGGTCTGGGCTGCCTCGCGGTGATCGCCTATACCTGGGACACGCCTCATCGAGTCGGCGCCATCGCATGGATGGGCGGCGGGTTCCTGGGCGTCGGTGTTGCGGCGGCCGTGTACCTGGCCCAAGTCGCCCGTTCGAGATCGCAGTTTCTCGCCTGCGTGCGCCGGGAATGGCTCGAGGATAGGGTGCTCCTCGAGCGCCTGTTGTCGTCGGATCAGGATTGACCCTATGAACCCCAATGAAGAAGCGGCGCTGACGGCAATTCTCGCGCGGCTCGCCGTGTCGAGAGAGGAGTTGCGGCGGGTGCTCGAGCCGCCGCGGCGCGAGGGGCAAGACCCGTCCGATCCCACCCCGCGCGGCGATGGGTTTCCCCGCAGCCGTACCATGCAAATGCTCATGACCGGCCGGGGACTCGGAATCATAGGGACGGTCGCCGCGGGGCTGTTCGTCGCCCGTCCGACGCTGGTGTTGCGGCTGCTGCGCATGGTGCCGGCCGGCGCGGCCGCTCGAAT
>Ga0209624_10000228_pt1 | contig 50582 bp, 45 predicted proteins | sample JacPinW_OM2H0_O1_FD_188565 | JGI IMG/M metagenome (GOLD analysis project Ga0209624, IMG submission 188565) | Forest soil microbial communities from Algoma, Ontario, Canada - Jack Pine, Ontario site 1_JW_OM2H0_O1 (SPAdes) (version 2) | ecosystem: Environmental > Terrestrial > Soil > Boreal...
CTCAGACACGCTGATTGACTCGCTTGCGCCCCTGGACCAGGCAGCAGTGGTAGATTTCTCCCGACACACCTACCTGCAGCTCCCGTTCTCGGACGTCCGCGAACAGATCCGCAGCGCTGTCGGACGCGTGGATGTGCGCGCGCTGCTGGGCGATACGGGCGGCTCAAACATCTACGAGGCGGTCTATCTGGCAGCCCGCGAGCTGTTCGCCGGCCATAGCGGACGCAAGGCGATCTTGCTTTTGACCGATGGACAGGATAGCGGCCTGGGACTCACGCTTGACCCCGACAGCGCCACGCCTAGGCCTGGCGAAACTGCCAACCGTCTCACGTTTGACGACGTCGCTCGGAAACTCGCCGCCGAAGACATTCAGATTTTTGCTGTCTCGACCGAGAACCGCCCGAAGGTCATGACCCAGGATTGGCTCACCGCGCACGCTGACACGACGCTCCTTACGACCCGGACGCGCAGGTTGGGGATTCCCGCCTACACGCTGTATCTGGCCGAGCTGGTGCGCCGCTCAGGCGGCCAGCTGTATTTCCTCCGCGAAACCGAGACGATGGCGGATACCTTCCGGAAAATTGCCCAAAAGATTCGCGCCGAATACAACCTGGGGTTCTATCCGGATCCAGGCGCAAGCGGCGACGGCGTGCGGCCCGGCTGGCATTCGCTCCGCGTCGAAGTCCGGGACCAGCCCGGTGCGCAGGTCTCACACCGCGCCGCCTACTATGTTCCGGCAACGCGGTAGTCTTCGCTCACCCGGGATAGCTTTATCGTTTCGCAAACAATCGTGATTCAATAGCGGGCCATGTTCAGGCGGAAACGATTCCGGCTGCGGCTGCCGACGCAGACGCTGGAGCTCGGCGAGCGCACGCTGGTGATGGGCGTGTTAAACGTGACGCCGGACAGCTTTTCAGACGGCGGGCTGTATTCTCGCGCGGATGCGGCCATCGCGCGCGCGCTTGAGATCGAACGCGCGGGCGCGGACATCCTCGACATCGGAGGCGAATCCACTCGCCCGGGCTCAGAAGGAATTTCCGCGGCCGAAGAAATGCGGCGAATTCTTCCCGTGCTCGAGGGACTTCGCGGGCGACTCAAGATTCCGATTTCAATCGACACCAGCAAGTCCGAAGTTGCCGAAGTCGCAGCACAGCGGGGCGCGGAAATTCTCAACGATGTGACGACTCTGCGCGCCGACCCGCGCTTGGCCGACGTCGCCTGCCAGTGGAAGCTGCCGCTCATCCTGATGCACATGCGGGGCGAGCCGCCGACCATGCAGAAAAAGCCGTTCGCGCCGAACGTGCTGCGGGACGTCGCAAACGGCCTGCGCTCGGCGGTCGCCAAGGCCCGCCGCGCGGGCGTCGCAAAATCGCAGATCGTGCTTGATCCCGGCATCGGCTTCGGCAAGAGCGCGGCCCAGAATTTCGAATTGCTGCAGAAACTCCCGGAGCTTGCGCGACTGGGCTATCCGCTGCTGGTCGGAGCCTCGCGAAAGGGCTTCCTCGGCAAGGCACTGGGAGGCGCGCCTGAAGACAGTCGATTGTGGGGCACGGCTGCTGCGGTCGCAGCCAGCATTCTGGGCGGTGCGCACATCGTTCGGGTGCATGACATCGCCGAAATGTCGCAGGTCGCGCGCGTCACCGATGCCGTGTTGATCCCGGCGGCCGTCGGGGAGGGCGAAGCGCTCGCCCGATCGAAATGAGCGCAACGCCGGAGCCCTTGATGTCGCAAGCAGAGCGCGCGAATTCGCGCAACGCTCTGGTCGCCGGCTTTCTGGGCTGGACGCTTGATGCCTTCGATTTCTTTATCCTCACCTATGTCCTTTCGCAGGTCGCCTCGGAGTTTCACAAAACCGTTGCGCAAATGACGTTTGCGATTACCGCGAGCCTCATGATGCGGCCTGTGGGCGCGGTCCTATTCGGCTTGATGGCGGACCGCTATGGTCGCCGGCTGCCCCTGATGCTGGATGTTCTGTTTTATTCAGCCGTCGAAGTGCTTTCAGGCTTTGCGCCCAGCTTTCGCGTGTTCGTCGTTCTGAGGCTGCTCTACGGCATCGGCATGGGCGGCGAATGGGGTGTCGGCGCGTCGCTTGCGATGGAATCGGTGCCGGTGAAATGGCGCGGAATTCTTTCAGGCTTGCTGCAGGAGGGCTACGCGCTCGGCAATCTGTTGGCGGCGGTGGCCTTCTGGACGGTGTTCCCGCACTGGGGCTGGCGGCCGATGTTCTTCATCGGGGGATTACCCGCACTGCTTACGCTGTTTATCCGCGCCAAGGTGAAAGAGAGTGAGGCCTGGAAGGCCAACGCTGCCAAGAAGGCGGGCTGGGGTGAATATTTCCGCGCCGTCCGGGCAAACTGGAAGCGCTTTTTGTATCTGGTGCTGCTGATGGCCATGATGAATTTCATGTCGCACGGCACGCAGGACCTCTATCCCACGTTCCTTCAGCACCAGCTTCATTTTGATCCGCGCACGACAGCCATCATCAGCGTCGTCTCGATGCTGGGTGCGATCTGCGGAGGAATTCTCGTGGGACTGTATTCGGACTGGCGCGGCAGGCGGCGCGCGATGATCACGTCGGTCCTGCTTGCGATTCTGCTGGTTCCGCTGTGGGTTTTCGGGCCGCGCATGGTCGCCGTAATCGCAACCAGCGCGTTCCTGATGCAGTTCATGTTGCAGGGGGCCTGGGGCGTGATTCCAGCGCACATCAACGAGCTCTCACCCGGCCCGCTGCGCGGGTTCTTCCCCGGGTTCGCCTATCAGCTGGGGGTGCTGGTGGCCTCAAGCGCTCCGCTGATCGAGGCCATACTGAGCCGTCGCTTCGGGTACGGGGAGGCGATGGGAGGGTTTGCGGCCCTGGTGTTGGTGCTCGGCGCGATCGTAATCGCGTCTGGGCCGGAAGCCCACCGCGTCTCGTTCGGCCCGTCTGAATCGTAAAATGCCCGCACGGCCGATCCGGCCGGGCACGCGGGCACAGCATCGCGGTTCTATTTCCTTCTTGCGGTGCGGTCCACCTTTGTTTGCATGTGCGGCAGCGCGCCTTCATCGACCGGTGCGCGCGCGTCGTCATTGAGCGATGTGACCAGCTGCTGCAGCGTTCGAATGAAAACCTGTTGATCGTGCCTGGTCAACGGCGACAACAGGCGCGCCCGCGCGCGAGCCGCGCCGGGAACAATGCGTTTCAGCGTCTCAAACCCCTGCGGGCTGAGACGGAGGCTGTAGCGGCGGCGGTCGCTTGCCGACCGTTCGCGGACAATCAGCTTGCGCTTGATCAGGTTGGACAACACCAGCGCGGTTGTAAACCGGTCCAGGCCCGCGATCCGTGAAATGCTGACCTGATCGGATCCCGGAGTGTCCTTCACCACAGCCAGCACCACATATTGAGAGGACGTGATGCCGAATTCGCGGCACTCGAAGGTGAAGATCGAGTCCGCAATGTGACGCGCGCGCCAAAGCAGGTAACCGGGTCTTTGATAGAGCGGGCTGTTGAGCGTGTACTTCTTCGCAGCAGGATCGCTTCCTCCGGAACGTTTCCTCGGGATCCAATCGTACCTATTGAGGCCTGGCCTCGCACTGCTCCGCTCCCCTGGGATTTGCGCGGTCGTCATCTCTTCGTTCTCCTTGCAGTCCGCTACAACTGCCTATGGCTCGATGTGCCTACTAGAATGCGCGGGGCGTGGCCATTCATCCCAGAATTGACAGGCATGCAGGTGCCGGAGGCACTGGACACGAGCCGGGCACATCCCACCACACAGCCTGGCCGCTGCCGATCGTTGGTTACTGTACATCGAAAACCCGAGGCAGGAAAAATCGATTTTGTTGACGAGAGCATCACGTGTGACCGCATTTGAGCAATGAATGACTATATATCTATAAGGGGGACGTATGTCCATTTACCTTGACAAAGTCAGAGCACGGATAGTACAAGAAAACGGTCGTGGATCGGTGTCTTCTGTGACACTGAGCTGATTCGTGCGGCTTATGCCAGCGGATCCATGGTGGGACGTCGCGAACGGATTCTCCTTGCGGGTGGCGAGGGCTGAAGCCGAAAACGCGTCGTTCGGGGTGGTCATGCACTGCAAGCGATTGCGTGAATGACCCAAGCATTCGAACGGGCAGCATGCTTTATGAGGTACCTGGGTGGGTACTGAACCAAAAACTAGGGGGTTTTCATGATTCAGAATCTCGTACGGTCGAAGATTGTCTTCTCGCTCTTTCTTTGCCTTGCACTATTAGTTGCTTGCACCTCGCCGGTTTGGGCCCAATCTTCAACGGGCTCACTCACCGGAACGGTCACCGATCCGTCTGGCGGTGTTGTCGCCGGTGCGACCGTGACGGCCACCAACATCGGCACGGGCCAGAGCCGCACGACGGCCACTGATTCAAGCGGTTCTTATAAGTTCGCGCTGCTGCCGCCGGGTGCCTATTCGGTGAGCTTCTCGGCATCGGGCTTCAAGACTTCCGAAGTCCCCTCCGTCATGGTGAACGTCACCGAGACTCCCGTGCTCGATCAGAGGCTCGTGGTCGGCGGGCAGGCGACGCAAGTCACTGTCGAATCCACGGCCGAGACGATTCAGACTCAGAACGTCACCAACGGCGAGGTCGTGGGCTCGCAAGAAGTAGTCGACCTTCCACTCGTTTCCAGGAACTACACGCAGATCATCAATCTTTCGCCCGGCGTCGTGAGCAACGTAACCACGGCATCGTCGATCGGCAATGGAACTGTGGACGTAGCCGCGAATGGCGCGAGGGAAAACCAGAACAACTATTCGATGGACGGCGGCTCGATCGTCAACTACGTGAGCGGCACCGCGGGCCAGACCGGCAGCTATCCCGGCATCGCCATCCCCAATCCGGACGCGATCCAGGAATTCAAGGTGCAGACCTCGCAATACGATGCCAGCTCCGGACGCAATCCAGGCGCGAACGTGACGGTCGTCACCAAGGGCGGCACAAACCAATTCCACGGCGATATCTGGGAATTCAACCGCAACAACTTCTTCAACGCGAATGACTTCTTTTACAAGCGAACCGAGGCTACCCTCGATCAGCCGAATACGCCCCAGACTCTGAAGCAAAACACGTTTGGCGGAACCTTTGGAGGCCCGATCAAGAAGGACAAACTCTTCTTCTTCGGCTCCTATCAGGGCATCCGTCAGGTCAATGGAATCGGCACGAGCGGTTTCGCGTCCGGTTACGAGTCCAACGTACAACTGCTTCCCTGGAGCGACCCAGCTGATCCGACCGATCCTCGCCACTTGACTGGACCGGCCACCGGTCCTGGCTCGTATCGGGCATATCTGGGTAGCGTATTTGGCGGAACCGCATTCGGGACCTGCGATCCGTTCTATATCGTCCCGGCAACCCTTCCGCTATGCAATACAGGCGTCGGGACGGGAGAAACAGTCGCACCGGACGGGTCCAATATCTCGAATACGGCGCTCGCTCTTCTACAGGCCCCCGGCCTCATCAAGAACGGGTTCAACAAGGGATTCTATTTCCCGAGCGCGCCTGCAACCTGCAAAGGCGTCCCGACGACCGGTACTGGTTGCAACATCGGCATCTCGATTCCGATCGTGGCCAACGAAAACCAGTACATGGCCAACACCGACTATGTGCTGTCGAGCAAGAACACGCTCTCGGAAAAGTTCTTCACCTCGAGCGACCCCCAAGTCCAGCCCTTTAACTGCTTCATCACGCCAGGGAACTGCAATCCTGGCGGTCCCGTAGACGCGCATTACACCAACTACGTTGCCCAGCTCAAGCTGACAACGGTGCTTACCAGCAACCTGGTGAATGAAGCCAGAGTTGCCTACCACCGCGACGTCGAGGACAACACCGATCCCAACACCCTGGAAGCATGTAACTTTTCCACGGTTGGCAGCATCATCCCGCTGGTGAACGGCGGGGCGTCCTGCGGGACAGTGACTCCGGCGCTTGCCAAACAATATCCCGAGCTCAACATCGTGCCGATGTTCGATATTTTGGGGATTGGGTCCCCGACCGGTCCCTGGAGCCAGGGCGGGAACTTCTCCATGATCTCCACCAACTACATCAATACCTATCAATTTGGAGATCAGCTTTCCTGGAATCATGGAAAGCACGCTCTGCGGTTCGGTTTTGACGGTGAGCGCATTCTCTACAACAACACCATTCCCGCTGCCGGGCGCGGCGAACTGCTGATGTACAGCACAGCTGACTTCTTGACCAGCAGCTCCGGCGTTTTTGCGCAAGACCCCAACTATAGCGACGGTACACCCGAGACACCCAACGGAGGAATTCTCCTGGGATTCGGTATCAAGGGTGCTTTGACACACTACAACCGGATCAATGCGTTTGACTGGTACGCTCAGGACGACGTTAAGGTCAGCAGGAAGCTCACCGTAAACCTCGGCTTGCGCTGGGAGTATGATGGCTTTCCCGACGACAAAAGCGGCCAGTTCTCAAACGAATGGAATTCCCAGCTGCAAAAGATCAACTCGTACTCGGGTTTCCAGGCGCTCGGAGCAACGGGCACGCTCACAGGTTTTGTGGTGCCCTCGAACTTCGACGTGAAGGATTTCGGGCTCGCCGCGCTAAACGGTGCGACGGGTGTTCTGGTGAACGGCAACAAAACGCTCGTGCCGGGTACGCCGCTCGACAATTTCGCCCCGCGCATCGGCGTAGCCTGGCAGCCTCTGAGCGATAAGTTCGTTGTCCGCGCAGGTTACGGTATGTTCTACGATCGCATTTACGGCAACCTGCTGATCGATAACCAGCTGAACCTGCCTCCCTATTCAGGATCGGGGCCCGGTCCATGCCCTGCCTGTTTCGCGGACACGGTTCACGATCCTTTCTTCGCCGGTAAAGGGCCGCTGCAATGGACGCCGCGATATGAATACAACACCGCCGGTGCCGGCTGCACCGAAGCGGTCGTAGGTAGTGGCACCTGCGTGATTTCTTCCGGACTCGGCTACACGGCTGACTCCCAGCAGATGTCGAACCGCTTGCCAATGACTCAGGAGTACAGCTTGGATCTTCAGTATGAGATCGCTCACGGATGGATTGCGGACATCGGCTACGTCGGGAGCCACGGCATCCACCTCTACAACTACTCGCAGGACATTAACCTCGCTCACCTCGTGGCGGGCGCTCCCAATGGTCCGACCGACCCACAAAACTCGAGCATGGTCAGTTCAATCCCGTGGAATAATGGCAATCCAGACCCGATCCTCTACAACACGACGGGAAATGCCAACACTCGCGTGCCCGTTCTTGGCTATTCCGCGAACGGCGGCCTTGCCACCACGGACACCAACGGCGACTCGCTCTATGACAGCTTGCAGGTTCAACTCAAGCATCAGTTCTCGCACGGCCTGCTGCTTCAAGTCGCCTATACCTGGAGCAAGGGCTTCACCAACATCAACACTGCGGAAGCTGGAAGCGGCATCAATCCGCCGGGTGAAGTTCTCTACGGCGCCTCGAACAGCAACAACCCCCTCAATCTGGGCCAGCAATATGGATTGATGTCCTTCAACCGTCCGCAGCGAGTGGTGATCTCATACGTGTACGATCTTCCGTTCAGGCACAGGGACGGCCTGTCGGAGCGCTTGCTCTCCGGATGGAGTGTTTCCGGAGTCACAACGATCCAGGACGGCCTGCCCTTTAGCGTCGTCAACTCCGGCGGTGGTTCCATCTATTACAGCGCAGGATCGGCAAACACCCGGGCGCAACTCGCAAACCCCGTTAACTGCAATGCGCTCGGAGTCTGTCAGTCGGGGAGTCCGCTTGCCAGCTCCGGAAGCACCACTTCCCGGGCGATCAACGGATGGGTTAACGACGCGGCCTTCGGTACAGGTACGGGTCTCGGTTTTAGTGCTACACCTCTGCCCTGCATCGGCGGAATCCCCAACCCAGGCGGCAGCGCAACCGATCCTTGCGGCGAGGCCGTTGGCGGGCTTGGCCCCACAGATCCGGGCGCGCTGTTTACGGGTGCAGGCACCGGCTGGGGAAACTCCGCGGTGGGACTCATTTCTGGTCCCGGCCAGTTCAACTTCGATCTGGCCGTGATCAAAGACACCAAATTGTGGGAGGGAGGAACGCTGCAATTCCGGGTCGAATCCTTCAACATTTGGAACCATCCACAATTTGATCCACCGTTCGGCGTTGACGCCAATACGCCTTCAACGTTCGGTGAGATTACATCAACCTCCACCACGCCGCGCGTGATGCAGTTCGGTCTGAAACTGCTGTTCTAGTTGCCGCTGTAGATTTGGGGTAAGACAGCCACAGCCCCGCCCTTCCCGAAATCGGGGAGGGCGGATTTTCTCTTGTCCGCCCAGGGAAACCCCGCCGCCAAGAGATGGCAGACCGCCTTAGCCCGTGCTAAAATAACTCTGCGTTTGTTGCTCCCGCAAATCCTGCTTTGGAGTTCACCGGGGCCGCAAGACCGCACTTGCAGCCCGTTCCGTTTGGCCGCAGGAATGCCGTTCAACTCATGACGACACCGGTACGCAATATCGCCATCATCGCCCATGTGGACCATGGCAAGACGACGCTCGTCGACGCCATGCTGCGCCAGAGCGGGATTTTCCGCGAAAACCAGGAACTCATCACACGCGTGATGGACTCAAACGATCTAGAACGCGAGCGCGGAATCACGATTCTTGCAAAGAATACGGCGATCACCTATCGCGACACCAAGATCAACATCGTGGACACGCCCGGCCACAGCGACTTCGGCGGCGAAGTCGAACGCGCACTGCGCATGGTCGATGGCGTTCTGGTCCTCGTGGATGCAAGCGAAGGCCCGCTGCCCCAGACGCGCTATGTCCTGCAGAAGGCACTGGCCGCGAAATTGCAGCCGATCATGGTGCTGAACAAAATCGACCGGCCCGACGCGCGCCCGGCCGCGGTTCTGGATGAGATCTACGACCTGTTTATTGACCTCGACGCAACCGAAGACCAGCTCGATTTTCCTGTCCTGTATACCAATGCGAAGACCGGTGTGGCCCACCGCAAGGTCGGCGACGATTCAACCACGCTACAGCCGCTGTTTGAGCAGATCGTTACCTCGATTCCCCCGCCGGCGGGCGATCCCGCAGGAGTCTTGCAGATTCAAGTCACCAACCTGGATTACAGCGACTTTCTGGGACGCCTCGCAATTGCGCGCGTATTTCAGGGAACCCTGAAGCGCGGAACCGAAGTCGCCATCTCGAAGCTGGACGGAACGATCCAGCCCACGAAAATCACAAAGCTGTTCACCTTTCGTGGACTGGATCGCGACGAAGCCGAACAGGTCGCGGCCGGAGACATCGTCGCGATCGCCGGCGTTGAAGGAATTCAGATCGGCGAGAGCATCACCGATCTTGCGAACCCCGCTCCGCTTGAGCCGCTGCTGATTGATGAGCCGACGCTCACGATGGTATTCACGATCAACACCTCGCCGTTCGCCGGCCGCGAGGGGCAGTATGTGACCTCGCGGGATCTGCGCGCGCGCCTGGAAAAAGAGCTGCTGACCAACGTGTCGCTGCGCGTTGAGGACTTTGGAGCGACCGACGCCTTTCGCGTTCTCGGCCGCGGCGAACTCCAGCTCGCAATCCTGATCGAAACGATGCGCCGGGAAGGCTACGAGCTGATGGTCGGCAAGCCGGAAATCGTGGTGCGCACCGAAAACGGGCGTCGCATCGAGCCTCTGGAATTACTGATTGTGGATTGCCCGGAATCGTTCATTGGCATCGTGATGGAATTGCTCGGAAGCCGACGCGGCGAGATGAAAAAGATGGTGAATCATCATTCCGGCCGCGTGCGCATGGAATTCAGCATTCCTTCGCGCGGGTTGATCGGCCTGCGCAGCCAGTTGCTCACCGACACGCGCGGCACTGCGCTGATTCATTCCCTGCTTGAGGGCTGGACCGACTATGCCGGAGATATGGCCATGCGTCCGACCGGAGCGCTGGTCTGCGACCGGGCGGGCGTCTCGGTTGCCTATGCGATCTGGGGCATCCAGGAACGCGGCGAGATGTTCGTCGGACCGGGCGTTGAAGTCTACGAAGGCATGATCGCCGGCGAAAATGCGCGCGAAGACGACATGAACGTAAACATCACGAAGGAAAAGAAACAGACCAACATGCGCTCGTCTTCGGCCGACGAAGCGATCCGCCTGATCCCGCCGCGCGACATGACGCTTGAAAAAGCGATCGAGTTCATTGCCGACGACGAATATGTCGAGGTCACCCCGAAATCCATCCGGCTCCGCAAGAAGGTTCTCGACGCCAAGAAACGACCCAAGCGCTGGCAGGAAATCCGCGCCAGCGTCGACGCCTCTTCCTAGAAAATCAGATTGTATTGGACTCGAAAAGAGGGGCGTGCGAGACCCGTGCGTGTTCTAGGGGTGGTCGGGTCTCGCACGTATTGTGGAATTAACTGACGGCGACACTAAGGCACGGGGAATTCCAAACCTTGTAGGGCTTTGGCTGTCTGATAACAGGGCACTTATTGGCACGATGTGTCGCGCTGGTGCGTAAATTTTGCAAGACCGCGCAGGGAATTCGCGCCCGCACGATGCTATCCCTCCGATACGATCGCGTCCGCCTCGATCTCTACCAGCATGTTCGGGGCGATCAGGCGGCTTACTTCCAGCATCGCCGTTGCCGGGCGAATCGTGCCGAAGACCTCGCCATGCGCCCGGCCGACCTTTTCCCAGTCGGCGATCCGCGTGACAAACAGCCGCGTCCGCACCACGTCTGACATTTTTGCACCCGCTTTCTCGAGCGCCGATTCGATGTTGCGCAGGGCCTGGATGGTCTGGGCGTAGGGGTCGCCCACACCGACGATCTGCCCCTGGTCGCCCGTCGCAGTGGTGCCCGACACGAAAATACTTGGTCCAACACGCACGGCCCGCGAGTAGCCGATGATCGGCTCCCACGGCGCGCCGGATGAAATGTTTTTTCGTTCCATGATCCCTCCCATTGGCACTATGGATAGAAGCGGGCGCGCAAATTGCGCGGCACGACCGGACACAAATCCAGGCGCGTGCCGAACACACGATAGCGAATCCGCGCGACCAAATTATAGATCACGTCCCGCAAGGGTCGCGGGACTACTGCGAACACGCTGGCAAGAGTCTTCCAGCTGCCGCCCAGGCGCCGCAGAATGTGAAGGAAGGCATCCGAACGCACCAGCAGGACGCCATCCTGGGTAAGCAAGACGATGCTGTCCGGCAAGTCCTGTTGCGCGCCTGCGGGAACCAGCGATTGAAACGTCGCGCCCTGCAGCGGCGCGAATCGGAACCTGCTCCCTGAACGGTCGCGCCTCAGCACAAACTTGACGGCGCGGTGGCACAAGCCGCAGTGGCCGTCGTAGAACAGCATCTCGGCGTTGGTGGCGGCCGGCAACATACTTCAAAAAGCATAGCATGCCGGGCCGATGTCGCTGTGGGGAGGGCGCAGAACGGAAACTGCTGCTGGACAGCGATTCGTGAAGCCTCTAAGCTAACCTGAGCCGGAAGAGTTTTTCAGGAGAGTTGCTCCCCCGTGAAGTGCAACAACGTTCTCGACGCGATCGGCCACACCCCTTTGATCCGGCTGAACCGTGTAACCAAGGATATCGCAGCCGAACTGTACGTGAAGGCGGACTACCTGAATCCGGGCGGCTCGATGAAGGACCGCATCGGCGTGTGGATGATTGACGAAGCCGAGCGCAAGGGCCTGCTGAGACCCGGCGGAACGATTGTCGAAGGAACCTCCGGCAACACGGGTGTGGGACTTGCTCTGGTAGCAGCCGTGCGCGGGTACAAGGTCGTTTTTACGATCACCGACAAGCAGTCGCGCGAAAAAATCAATCTCCTGAAGGCGTTTGGCGCCGAAGTGATTGTCTGCCCCACGGCGGTTGAGCCGGAGGATCCGCGCAGCTATTATTCGGTCGCGAAAAAACTAGCGCGCGAGATTCCCAACGCCTACTACCCGAATCAGTATGAGAACCCAGCAAATCCCGAGGCCCACTACCGCACCACGGGTCCTGAAATCTGGAAGGACACCGAAGGCAAAATCACACACTTTGTCTGTGGCCTCGGAACAGGCGGCACCGCGACCGGCGTGGGACGCTTTCTCAAGGAACAGAACCCCAAGGTGAAAGTAGTGGGCGTCGATCCGCACGGATCGCTGTATTACGAGTATTGGAAGACTGGCAACATCGGCAAGGCGCGAACCTATGTAGTCGAAGGAATCGGCGAGGACATTCTGCCGGCCACAATGGATTTCTCGGTTCTGGACGACGTGATACAGGTAAACGATGAGGAATGCTTCCTCTGGGCGCGCCGGCTCGCCAAACGCGAGGGCATTTTCACCGGAGGCTCCGGCGGCGGCTGCGTATCGGCGGCGCTGCGCGTTGCCAAGGAATGCCGCAAAGGAGATCTCGTCGTCGCGTTTCTGCCGGACTCCGGCAGCCGTTATCTGAGCAAGATTTACAATGACAGCTGGATGCGCGAACTCGGCTACGCGGACACCGAAGTAACACTCACGGCGGCCGACGTGATTCGCGTGAAGCGCCAGAACGGCAAGACCCGCGATCTGATGGTCGTGGGACCGAACCGCACCGTTTATCAGGCGCTGCAAACCATGCAGCAGCAGGACATCTCGCAGATTCCCGTCTTCGAAGACGATCGGTCGATCGGCACGATGTTCGAAGACAAGATTCTGAACCTCGCTCTGCAGGGAAAGGATCTTCGCAAGCTGATCGTCCGAGAGGTGATGGGCCCGGCGCTGCCGCAGGTGCCCTCGAACGCGCCAGTCGAGCGCGTCACTCATCTTCTCAGCCACGAAAGCCCGGCCGTGTTCGTTGAAATGGAAACCGGCAACCTGGAAGTCCTCACGAAGTTCGACTTGATGGACACGATCGCCGGCCTGGTCGGCCAGAAGCGCTAGGCGTTTACCGGCTAGTACCCACCCGATCCTCAAATCCCATATTTTCTTGACAGCCGTTCACCCATGTGATATTTCGAGACTACCTAATCCGTAGAGCGTGCGATCTAGGGTGTAGTCCGTACCGTCGAGCAGTGATTTGTCGGGCAGCGCACCTGGGGCTGTTCTGCCGGCAAATTGAGAATTTTCCGGGGTGGGTTCAAAACTTGGGGGGTGGTCATGACTAAGCATTTTGCTGCTTCGAAATTCGCTTGCTCGTTTTTGGTGTGCCTCGCGGTTCTCTTTCTGTGTGTTTCTCCGTCCTTTGGGCAATCAGCCGGAACCGGCGCGCTAACCGGCACGGTCACCGACCCATCCGGAGGTGTCATCGTCGGCGCCACAGTCACCGCGACCAATCTCGGCACTGGCCAGGAGCGCTCGGTTGCGACCGACGCCAGCGGCGAGTACAAGATCTCGTTGCTCACAGCAGGCAATTATTCCGTGAAGTTCTCAGCCTCGGGCTTTAAGACCTCGGAAGTCCCGTCGGTTACTGTGAACATCACGGAAACCCCTGTACTGAATCAAAAGCTGGAAGTCGGCGCGCAAAGCGAGCAAGTCACTGTCGAGTCCACTGCTGAGACGATCCAGACCCAGAATGCCACCGTCGGTTCGCTCGTAGGCGCAAAGGAAGTGACCGACCTGCCACTCAGTTCCCGCAACTATACCCAGATTATCGACCTTTCGCCTGGCGTCGTTGCGAACGTCGCAAGCGCGGCTGCGGTCGGCAACGGTACGCAGGACATCAACGTTAACGGAATGGGTTCCGACCAGAACAACTACATGATGGACGGCGCGTCGGTGACCAATTACGGCAGCGGCGGCGGAGCGCAGTCTGGTAACTTCCCGGGAATCGGCATTCCGAACCCGGACGCGATCCAGGAGTTCAAGATCCAGACGTCCCAGTACGACGCCGGTTACGGTCGCAACCCCGGCGCGAGCGTGAACGTCGTCACCAAGGGCGGCACGAACAATTTTCACGGCGCGGCATGGGAGTTCTTCCGCAACAGCGCTCTGGATGCCAACGATATCTTTAATAAGTTGTCCGAGCAGGATCTCACCGAGCGCAACAAGCCGGAGGTTTTGAACGAGAACCTGTTTGGCGGCACCTTCGGTGGTCCGATCAAGAAGGACAAGCTGTTTTTCTTCGGATCCTACCAGGGATTCCGTCAGAAGAACGGAGTCGGCACCAACGGATTCGCCACCGGCCTTGCGGCCGGCGTTCAATTGCTCCCTCTGAATCAACCGGGAGTTCCTATTGCGACGGCGCGATCCGATCAGGGCGCTGGATATGCCGTTCCCCTGAACCTTGCGGCAGGTGCCCCGGCGTGCCCCGCAGCGACGTATCGGGCATATCTGGGATGCGTGTATGCCAACAATATGGGCCTGCTCGGCGCGGTTTTGGGACCTGGGGCTTTGATTGGTACGGGAGTTCCAGTCGCTTCGACTGGAGCAAATATCAATAACGTCGCCGTGAACATACTTCAGGCGCCCGGACCCAAGGGCGGCCTCAACCAGGGTTACTATTTCCCCGCCCTGCCGGCCTCCGCGTACAGCGCAGGCGGGGTTCTCAACACCAATGCGGCTTTGCCGTCCACCCTTTCCATTCCGATCATTGCGAACGAGGATCAGTACCTCGGCAACCTCGATTACGTCATTTCGAGCAAGAATACATTCTCGGAGCGATTCTTTACCTCCAAGGATCCCCAGGTCCAGCCCTTCGTCTGCCTTGGCTTTGTGGGCGCCCCGGGAGTCAACAACTGCGATCCGGGCGCGCCAGAGGACGTGACGTATACCGCCGACAGCGGCGTGCTGAAACTCACGACGGTAGCTACCAGCAGCTTTGTAAACGAGGCACTGTTTTCATTCCAGCGCTCGACAACCGTGGCAAGCCCTGCCGATTACCTGACGGCGTGCGGTGTGGGGATTACTCCCCCGATTGCCAACGGGAACTGCGCAAGCGTCAGCACCATCAAGGATCTGAATCCGATTCCGGCTCAGATACCGACCTTTGGCGTGTTTGCTCTGCCGATGATCAACGTGGCAGGCGGCCCCACGGTTACGCCGGGAGCTTGGAATAACGGCGGAAACTTTTTCGCTTCAGCCACGAACTTCTTCAACACCTTCCAGTATAAGGACCAGATTTCCTGGAACCACGGCAAGCATGCCATTCGCGTGGGCGGTGAATTCGACCGGATTCAATACAACTGGACGCTGCCAGGCAGGGGAGGTTTGGCCTACGGGACAATGGCGGATTTCTTAACGAGCTCGAGCGGCGCGCCAAATACGGGGACGGCTCCGGCCGGCAGCGGAATCCTTGCCAACTTCTACGGTCTGGCTCAACCCGATGGCAATCCGCACGACCAGAGAACTAATGAGATTAACGCGTTTGCGGAAGACGACATCAAGGTAACCAGTAAGCTCACGGTGAATATTGGTCTCCGGTGGGAGTATGACGGTTATCCATCCGACAAAACGGGTCTGTTTACGAACGTTTGGACTAGCCAGCTTCTCAAGGAAAATACGGGCTCTTTCTTCCTAGGCGATCAGGCCACCCTCGGGGCCGGCGGTGGCCCGACAGGGACGAACAACCTGGTCGGAACACTCCTAGGATACGTCGTTCAATCCAACTACAACCCCAATACACCCAAGTGCGGAATACCCAATGCTCAAGTTGCGTGTGGATTAACGGCCCCACCTGACGTTTATTTCGGCTATCCGGGCGGAGCGTCGGGCGTTCTCTTCAACGGCAACAAGACTCTGGTGCACGGGGCGCCTTGGGACGACTTTGGACCTCGCATCGGCGCTGCATGGCAGCCGTTCGGCGATCGGCTTGTGATCCGTGCGGGTTACGGCATCTTCTACGACGCGGTATATGCAAACCTTTTGGCCAACAACAACGCGGGTAACCCGCCCTACTCTGGGGCCGTGCCGGCTGTGCCGTCCAACTCGACCGATATGCCCTCCCCGCCTGGACTTGAGTTCGGGTGGCTTCCCCGCACCTTGCGGGTTGGAGCTGGGTCGCCCGCGACCGGCGCTACCGTCATAACCGATAACCAAGGCGGCAACGGTCTGGCCGGTACGTCCGACTCCGAGTTCCTCGGCGTGCCCCTGGTTCAACAGTACAATCTTGACCTGCAATACGCGCTGACGAAGAGCTGGATTCTGGACGTCGGCTACGTCGGCTCGCACGGAACGCATCTGTACGATTGGGCGCGACCAATTAACATTGCGTTTCTCGCGCCGGATGCTCCAAATGAGCCCACTGATGTTCAGAACTCACGAATGATTCTGGGCTCAGGAGCGCAAGGCACTCCCACGTCGTTCCCCTTCAACGATCCCGGCAATGTGAACCCTTCAACACAGGTTCTCGAGAACACGGGAACCAACGTGCTGGGCCGTACGAGCTATCTTGGTTTCGGCACCGGCGGTGTTTCGACCACCGCGACCAAGGGCGATTCGCTCTACAACAGCTTGCAGGTCAGCCTGAAGCATCAATTCTCCAAAGGTCTGCTACTGCAAGCGTCCTACACGTGGAGCAAATCCATTACGAACATCAACGCTCCAGAGTCCGGGACTGGCATTGCCGCCCCCGGGAACGTGCTTTCGGGCGGCGCGTCCAGCAACGATCCGCTGGACTTCGGACAGCAATACGGGCTTGCGGCGTTTAACCGTCCGCAGCGCCTGGTGATCGCCTATAGCTACGACCTGCCGTACAAGCACACAGAGGGACTCACTGGCAAGCTGCTCGGCGGATGGGCGATTTCCGGGGTAACCACAATCCAAGATGGCGAACCTTTAACGGTCGCCGATACAAACGGCGGCAGGATTTACTACGGCTCGGCCGGCATCCCGTTCGGAGGAGGTGGCGTCCGGGCTCAATTGAATCCGGCCAACACCGTTGGGTGCAACAAGTTCGGAGTTTGCAGCGGGACTGGCCTGACCACTTCCGGCAGTCTGCTCTGCCGTACCGGCAACCTCTCGGCGACGCAGATAACCGAGTTTGGCTGCGCTGCGAATGACGGATACATCAACCAGAACGCCTATGTCGACACACCCTGCATCGGGGGAAGCGTCCAGGGAGATTGCGCCGGTGCTGTTCCAGGAGATGTTCCTGGTGCAACCGGCTTCGGGAACTCTCAAGTGGGCGCAATCATGGGGCCCGGCCAGAACAACTGGGATTTCTCTTTGATCAAGAACACCAAGATCACGGAAGGAACCAGCCTGCAATTCCGGACCGAGTTCTACAACATTTGGAACCACCCCCAGTACAACCCTCCGGTTAATACCCGCGGGGATGTCGGTTTCGGCGGAATCTTCAGCAGCTCGGTGCCTCCGCGCATTCTGCAGTTTGCCTTGAAGTACAGCTTCTAGGCACGGAGACCGTTTTCCAGCCCCATCCTGTCCCGGAAGCGGGCGAGGGTGGGGCTTTTTTTTGCCCACGCGTGCTACTAGAACCCCGTGCCGGGGGCTAAAGTAGTTCGGATTGGAAGCATTCTCTGATAGCATAAGGATTCGCGCTCTTCGAAATTCTCCCACTTTGGAGCAACTGAAACATGGCCATGGCATGTGAAATCTGCGGCAAGAAGCCGCTGTTCGGCAATACGATAAGCCACGCGCACAACGTCACCCGGCGGCGCTGGAATCCCAACCTGCGTCGCGTCCGTGCCATCGTCAAGGGCGTACGCAAACAGGTTCGCGTGTGCACCTCCTGCATTCGCGCCGGCCGCGTGAAGAAGGCAGCCTGAAGCCGGTTCCGATTCCGATGGGGCCCCGGTTGATGCGGACAACGCTGGTTCTGGCAGCTCTCATCGCCTGCGCATTCGGTGCGGGGTGCAAACAAGAGACCGCGCCGGGACCCGATGTCTGGGCTGTTGTGAACGGCAAGGAAATCCTCCGTCAGGACGTCGAGAAAATCTCCCGTTCCCGCGTGAATGCCGACGCCCCGCCGCCTTCGCCAGAAGAAGCTCTTTCCCTGCAGCTCAGCATCCTCGACGAACTCGTCAATAGCGAAATCCTGCTCGAGCGCGCCAACAAAATGAATCTGGTCGCGAGCGATGCCGAAGTAGAAGACAAATTTACCGAATCAAAGAGTCCCTACACCGAAGAAGAGTTTCAGAAGAAACTGAAGGAAACCGGCCTCACGGTGGACGACCTGCGAAGCGACATTCGCCGCCAGCTCTCGATCCAGAAACTGTTGAATCGCGAGGTAATCGCGAAAATCTCCATCACCGACCAGGACATCCTGGACTTCTACAACAAGAACCGGGCGCAATTCAATGTGACCGAGCCGCAATATCACATCGCGCAGATCGTGGTCACGCCTCGCCCCGATCCCACGGTTCACAATCGCAAGAACGACAAGGCCACGAACGAAGCAGAAGCAGGACGCAAAGCGGCCATGCTGATTCAGAAGCTCAACGCCGGAGCCGATTTTACCGAGCTTGCGACCGACTATTCCGAGGATGCTAGCGCCTCGACGGGAGGCGATCTCGGTTTCGTCCCTGAATCGGCGCTCAATCAATCCGATCCCACGCTCAAGAAGGCTGTGCTGGCAATGAAGGTCGGACAGGTGACGCAGCCGATCCCGGTGAAAAACGGCGGTTACCGCATCCTGAAACTGCTCGCCAAGGAAGCAGCCGGCGATCGCCAGTTCTCCGACGTCCAGGTGCAACAAGCCATCCGCGACGCCCTGCGCACACGCAAGGAACAACTGCTGCGCTCCGCATATCTGGTAGAGGCGCGCGATGAAGCCCACGTCACCAATTATCTCGCTCGGCAGATCCTTGAGTTCGCCGGAAAGCTTCCACCCACGCAGTAAGGCGCGTACGGCACACCGCCGCGGCCGAGCTCGCCTTGAAATGCTGCTCCGCCGAAGGACTTCGCCGCACTTCGAGGGCTCGATTACCCGGAGATTTGATCACGGACTTGGCAAGCCCCAGGCTACCGGCTATTATGACCGCGCTCAACCAGGTAGATGGACCTTACAGAAAGCGGTCTGATGGATCCCTCCGAACAGCTGCGGTGGAAAAAGGAAGCCGCGGAAGCAGCCGCGGCGCTCATCCAGGACGGCATGGTCCTGGGTCTTGGCACGGGCTCGACCGCCGCGCTCTTCTTGAGAGCGCTCGGCCGGCGCATTTCCGAGGAGCCCCTCCGGATCAGCGGTATCCCTACCTCGGATGAGACGGCAGCTCTGGCGCGCGGCCTGAAGATTCCCCTCACCGATTTCTCCGAGCACGTCCAAATCGACCTGACCGTAGATGGCGCGGACGAAGTCGAGCAGAGTACCCTGTTTTTGATCAAGGGGCACGGGGGCGCACTGCTGCGCGAGAAAATTGTGGCGGCGGCAAGCAAGCGCATGATCGTTGTTGCGGACCAGACGAAGTTAAGCGAGCGGTTAGGGTCGCTTGTTTCCGTACCGGTCGAGGTGGTTCCGTTCGGCTGGGAGACGACACAGCTGCGGCTCGGCGAGCTTGGCGGAAAACCGTCGCTGCGGCTCGGCAAGGATGGCAAGCGGTTCATCACCGACAGCGGGCACTACATTATCGACTGCGCCTTCGGACCGATGGAAAACCCCAAGGAGATCGCGCACCATCTCGACCACGTGGTCGGTTCGGTGGAACACGGGATGTTCTTGAAGTTCGCAACCGAGGTTTTCATCGGAGGGCCCAGCGGAGTCAGTATCCTGCGGAAAACTGCCGGCTGAAATTTGAAGACCTGCCACTAAGGAGCGGAACGCGGTCGATTGCAGCTACCCCGCGTCCCGCCCCGCAACTACCCACCCTTAATTCCTCGTGGACTTTGTCTCTGGATACACCGCATCGAGCGCGCCCCACAGCGCCTTCAGGCTGCGTTCGGCCCAACAGAGGACCCCAAACGCGTCCTCGTCCTTTTGAGCCGCAAGCCAGGCACGCCAGGCCGCTCGATGTCGCACGTCGGCTTCCTGGTGCACACCGAAATAGGCGAGCGCCTCGGGTTCCAGGATGTTGTAGAAGCGCCGCAGCCCGGATATTTTCTCGGTGGCGATCTCCGGCACCTGGGCCTCATAGGCGTAAAACGAAGCGACCGCCTGGGTCAGGGTTCCGTGCGAGGAGACCTCGTCATAGGTATCGAGCAGCGCGGCAATCCCCGGCAGCGGACGCCCAGTATCGAGCGAGGCATCGCTCACGCCGAGCGCCTGAGCGAACTGGCGCCACAGAGCGGGATGCGGGCCCAAAGGGTCGAGTTCCTCGGCGAGATTCTCATTTACCAGCACCGCCAGAGGTCCACTTGCGCGGCCTGCGAGTTCTTTCAGGTTTTCGGGAAAGGCCAGGACGTGTTGATAGTACTGCTCGGCGTAGAGCTTCAGCGATTCCTTGGTAAGCTTGCCTTCGGTCCACGCCTGGTAGAAGGGATGTTTCAGAAGGTGGTGCTCTTTGATCAGAGCATCGAGCGATTCAAGCATGCTGCTGGCCGGTACACGGTTCTTCGCCATCTCAGTTTTCTGCCTCTTGGAATTCGTAATGTCGGATCGGCCGAATATTACTCGAATTATTTTCGGAAATCCAGACCCAGGCGCTCCGCGAAGTTACCTTCTGGACAAGGCCTGGGGCCAGCCCTTGAGCGAGTCCGGTTCCAGCGATCGGGTCCTCGAGCTTAATGCAGGCCTGACCAGTCATCGGCGAGCAAAATCGAATTGCTGGGATTCGAGGGATCGTACTTCACGCTCGCGGTCTGGCCAGCGGCGACGCGCGTCAGATGCAGCCGTTCCTCAAGACCGGTGATGTCCTGCGCCGTCTCATACGTAACGCCGGAAATCGCGTAGGTATAGTAGAGAAGCCGCTGTGGGGTGTGGGCGTCTCCCCCTGGCTGGCCTTTCGCGAACATCCTGGGGCGCTTTGCCGGCTCGGTCTGGCTGGGCTGCGCCTGGCGGCCGTGCTCCACGATTTCCAGTACCTGCCCCTCGACGATGCGGCCCACGCGATTCAGATACGCTCGGCGCTCGCGTTCCACCTGGCCGGCATCGGGCGGTTTCCGCCGCAACCAGAAAAAGATGCCCACTGCTGCGAGCACCACGAGCCCGGCGACGGGAATCAGATTTTGCCAATCGGAGAGAAAGTTTTTCAAGGCAGGTATCTTAACGCAGCGCAGCGTTTCTACAAATCATCTCGCACGCCGTGACGTAGGTAAGTAAACGGTCTGCTGCAGGCCTGAAACCTGCCGGGGCGGCCAAAACGCAGCATTCATTCTGTCGGGGACACAACGGTATTGCGAAGATTTCCGATGCCGCCGACGCGGACTTCCACCACGTCGCCTGAAACCAGCGGTCCGACCCCGGCGGGCGTGCCTGTGGTGATCAGATCGCCCGGCTCAAGCGTCATCGCCTCGGCGATCCAGCGGAAAACCACCTCAATCGAGAAGACCATATCTGATACGCGCGCCGACTGCTTCCTGGCGCCGTTGACGAAGGTTTCGATGGTCGTATCGGCGGACGGGTGATCGGTTTCAACGACCGGACCGAACGGGCAGAAGGTGTCGAAGCCCTTGCCGCGCGTATATTGCCCGTCGAGCCTCTGTAGGTCGCGTGCGGTGACGTCGTTCAGGCAAGTATATCCGGCGATAAAGGGGCGGATATCGTCGGTCGGACGCGGATGCGAGCAGCGGCGCCCAATGATGAAGGCGAGCTCGCCTTCGAAGTCAACACGCTTGGATATTCGCGGGAGCACAATCGCATCTTCCGGCGCGATGATCGACGACGGCGGTTTCGAGAAGATGATTGGCTGTTTGGGAGTCTCGGAGTTCATTTCGGCCGCGTGGTCCATGTAGTTCTTGGCCATGCAGATGATCTTGCTCGGCCACGAGGGCGGAACGAACCGGACGGCGGTCACGGGCCACTGTCGACCCGTCGGTTGCCGCTCGCCCCATATCTCGCCAGAAACCTCGCGGACGGTGCTGCCCTCGATGATTCCCGCGTGGGAGTTTCGGTACGCCTCCGCCGGGGTCTGGCCCGAATGCTTTGAGGCGAATTCAAGCGGTTGGATCCGGCAGAGTTTCATCGGCTGTAGCGAGCCGCCTCGCGCGCAGCCTTGCGGCGAGGTGCCATCGGTTGGCGCCCCGCCTGGACCAGCATGCCACACACCCAGGATCCCACGGCGAAGATTCCATACACCACGGCTCCCTCAATCAGAGCCTGGAACGGCGTGCGCAGCACCTGGAACAGATCTCGGAAATAAAACGCTGTGAGATCGTAGGCGGCCACGAACATCACCCATCCGATCATTGCTGCCCCGAACATCTTGAGCGGACGAGTCAGGAAACGGACGACCGGAACCAGCATCAGCAGTACGAACAGCGTGTAGCACGCGGCGTTGCGCTCAAAAGCGTACTTCTCAAGCGCGGGCATCCGGTTTGCGGCCACCAGCGCCCCCAGCATGGCGATAATCAGCAGAGCGCCGCCATAGACGCCGGTCCGGATCGCGGAGCCCGTAGGCAGGGCTGGTATCGAGTTCTGTTGCAAGGTAGAAGGTATTTCAGTCATGGCGTTGCCTGGCTTTCAGCCGGCACGCCGCCGGAGACAACCGCGCTCATGGGGCTTTCGTTCCCCGCGTGGTCGACGGCAGTGACATTGTAGAAATAGCGGTGGCCGGGCAGCACATTCATATCGCGAAACGCAGGCGTACGCAACAGTTCTGTGTTCACCCTATTCCCAGAACTGTCCGCCTGGTCACTTCGATAGACGTTGTAACCGGCGATGTCGGTTTCAGGATTGATTGCCCAGGACAGCTCGAGATGGGCTGGTTCAGCGCCCTGCTTTTCAACCAGGACGACCAGCAGGTTCTCGGGCGCCCCTGGCGGAAAGATATCGCGCGGAGTGGCCACCACGAGATTTGAATCGGCCGATTCCAGCGCCTCACCCGGATACTCGACCACGCTGCGCACCGAATACAGATAGGTTGAGCCAAACGTAAATTGCGTGTCCTCGTACTGCGCGGACAGGGTTTCGCCGATCTTTGTCAGCGGTGACTTCAGTTTCATGTCCGTTGCAGCAACCGCACCCGACAGAGCCTCCGCCCGATAGATGCGGTAGGTGGAAATCGCAGGGGTCGAACCGATCAGCGTCTTTTCTGGCGGCGTCCAGCTAAGCACCACTGCCGAGTGCGTGATCTGTATTTTCAGGTCGGCGATCGGGTCCGCAGCGGGATGAACAGACACCGACGCCACATTTGAGTTTGCCGAGGGTTTCTTCTCGGAAACCTGTGTCCGCACGATGTAAATCGCCACGCTGTCGGGATGCCCGCTAAAATCCTCCGCTCGCAGCGAATCCGCGTAGTGAATGTGGCCCTGTTCGGTATAGCGGTTCTCCATTGCGACCGGGATGGTCGCAAGCAGCGTGGGATTGGTGGGAGCGGCGGGGCTTGTTTGGCCGGCCTCGGGCGGTTTTCCAAAATCGCGATAGATTTCTATTTCGGGCAGACGCTGCATGGGGCGACGATCGGCGGTTTGCTCGGGCAACGTGAATGTGAGTACCACGTCGTTGCCCGCCTGCGTGACGGCGAGGTCGGTAATAGCCGCCGGGGTAGGCGGCTTGCGCTCATAGGGATCACCCGGCGCCGCACAACCGCCCAGAGCGGGCGATAGCAGCAGGCCGCAAAACAGGAAATAAAAAAATGGGAAAGCCGTCGATACTCTGCCGCCGGGCGCGCCGGGAACGCCCCGCCATTTTCGATTTTCCATTATCGGTTTGCTACAAGATGTAGCGGCTCAGGTCCTGATCCTTCACGATGTCTGCAAGCTGCTTCTGGACGTATGCCGCGTCCAGTTTGATGGTCTTCTTCTTCAGTTCAGGCGCCTCAAAGGAAATTTCCTCAAGCACTTTCTCAAGAATCGTATGCAGCCGGCGCGCGCCGATGTTCTCGGTATGTTCGTTGACCCGGGCGGCGTAGCGGGCAATCGACGCGATGGCGTCCTCGCTGAAAGAGAGTTTGAGGCCTTCGGTATCGAGCAGCGCGATGTATTGCTTGATCAGGGCGTTCTTCGGCTCGGTGAGGATGCGGATGAAGTCGGCCTCGGAAAGCGAGCTGAGCTCGACACGAATCGGGAAGCGCCCTTGCAACTCCGGGATCAGGTCCGAGGGTTTGGCGGTATGAAAGGCGCCCGCGGCAATGAACAGGATGTGGTCGGTGCGCACCATTCCATACCGCGTGTTGACGGTGGTGCCCTCGACAATGGGCAGGATATCGCGTTGCACGCCCTCGCGGGACACATCCGGCCCATGACCGCTCTCGCGTCCGGCAATCTTGTCAATCTCGTCGATGAACAGAATCCCCATCTGCTCGACGCGGTCGACCGCCACCCGCGTCACCTGATCCATGTCAATCAGGCGGTTCTCTTCCTCCTGAATGAGGTAGTCGAACGCCTCCGACACGGTCATTTTTCTCTTCTTTTTCTGCTGGCCGAACATCCCCGACAGCATGTCCTTGACGTTGATGTCCATTTCCTCGACGCCCTGATTGGTGATGATTTCAAAAGAAGGCATGGAGCGCTCGCGGACTTCGACCTCCACCAGTCGCTGATCGAGTTTCCCTTCCCGGAGCTGCACACGCAGCTTGTCGCGCGTCCGCTGGACCTGCTCCCGGCGCTGGGCCTCGGTGGTGGGACCGGCATCGGCGGACAAGGGTGATGCGGGCAGCAGCAGATCGAGCAGGCGTTCTTCGGCCGATTGCTCGGCCCGCTCGGCTACTTCATCGAGCTTTTCCTCGCGCACCATGTCGATGGAGGTTTCAACCAGATCGCGCACCATGGATTCCACGTCCCGGCCGACGTAACCCACTTCGGTGTATTTCGAGGCTTCCACTTTTACAAACGGGCAACCCGCCAGGCGCGCCAGGCGCCGTGCAATTTCTGTCTTGCCGACGCCGGTCGGGCCGATCATCAGGATATTCTTTGGCAGAATTTCTTCGGCCAGCTCGGGCTGCAATTTCTGTCTGCGGACGCGATTGCGCAGGGCGATGGCCACGGCCTTCTTCGCCGCGTTCTGCCCCACGATGTATTTGTCGAGCTCGACGACGATTTCGCGCGGCGTCAGCTCGTCGAACGACGGAAGGGGCTCGGGCTCCGCAGCCTGTTGGTCTCCGGACAAATAGATCACCATGTCTTTCTCCGGCTTGCCGGTCATAGTTCTTCGATGCTGAAATTGGCGTTGGTGAAGATACAAATTTCGCTGGCGATGCGCATGGCTTCCTGGGCGATGTCCTTGGCGCTCATTTTCGTGTGCTTGGCAAGAGAGCGCGCCGAAGCGAGCGCATAGGGGCCGCCTGAGCCGATTGCGCAGATACCGTCGTCCGGCTCAATCACGTCGCCGTTACCAGACAGCAGGAAGGTGCCTTTCGCATCGGCCACGATCAGCAGGGCATCCAGGTGACGAAGCGAGCGGTCGGTGCGCCATTCCTTGGCAAGCTCCACCGCGCTGCGCGCCAGGTTGCCGTGGTACTCCTGCAGTTTGTTCTCGAAGCGCGCAAAAAGAGACAGTGCGTCCGCCGTGCTACCGGCAAACCCGGCGACGATCTTGTCGTTGTACAGACGCCGGGTCTTCTTTGCATTGTGCTTGATCACCCCTTCGCCGAGGGTGACCTGCCCGTCGGCTGCGAGCACCACTTTATTGTCCTTGCGGACGCACAGTACTGTCGTGCCGTGCATCTGTTGATTTTTCTGCGTCGTTCGCATCCGGCGATTATACTCCGCTCGGAGCTGAATGGAGCAATTCAGTGGCAGAGGCCTGAAGAGAATGATTAATTCGAAGGAGATTCAAGTGAATCGGCTAGCTTACGGAATTGCGCGTTGGACATGAATCGTTGAAACGAGTCGTCCCGCCGCGGGTCCGGCATTTTCTCGCCGGGAATCGAATTGGCCTTCAACGAAAATGCCTTGCTCAGGTAAGCCATGGCCTTGTCCATGTCGTTCCGCTCGGCAGCCACGCAGCCGAGGTTGTAGTAAAACATGGGATAATCGGGATCTTGGCTGATTCCGTAGTCGAATGCCTCCTCGGAACGATTCAGTTCTCCAGTAATCCCGTAGGCCATGCCGAGATTATCCACCAGCACACGCCAATAGTCCCGACTCAGGCGCCGCTGCTGCTTTTCGAGACTCAGCGCCTTTTCATAGGGCCCAATCGCATTCTTGAAGTCATTCGCGACGTAATAGCGCCCGCCTTCCATAAAATAATCAGAGCTGGTTCTCGCCGCGGCCCCGCCCCGAGGCTCGGACTCGGCCGACGTGCTGCGCTCGGATATATGCAGGTGAGCGAGGACCTCTAGCAACAGAGGTTCATCAGAGGGCTGGAACTGTGCCTTGGAAAGATGAACATCAATATAGACGTTCTGGTTCGTCGTGCAGAGAACAACATTCTTCTGGCGAACCGGAATTCCCTGGAGCTTCGGAAGCAGATACTCGATCACCGCCATCGAGTTGATCTCAGACGATTTTACGTCCTTCACATCCAGCTGCGACAACCCATCCACGCGCTTTCGCAGGAATTCCGGACAAGTCTTGCTGTCGGCGCCGTCCTTGGATTCTTCCAAGGTCACCGATAGAATAATTCCCGTCTTCGAGTTACTCGCCAAAAGATATTCGCGGCCATCTGATTTGGGCCCCGCGGACTCCACTGCGAACCCCGGCGAGTCGATCTTGACTTCCCAATTCTTGTCCGGAAATGAGGCGCTGACGCTTTCATTCGGTCGGGTCTCCTGTGATTGCAGTCGCGCGGAACTGCCAAGCGCAAGCATTAAAACGACGCACGACGCGGTTCTCCGTTTCATCGTGGCTCTCCCGAACAACGATCAGACATTTATTCTTGATCGAGCGCGAATGTAGTGCCTCGCAAGTGGAGTTGTCAACTTGGGAAACTCTCGGGGAGACTGCTCGCCCAGACTGAGCGGGCTTCACTGCCGACCAGTGGCGCACTCGCCTTTTGGTGGAAAGTCTGTGCTTGCGAACTAGTTCTTATCGTCGCTGCCGGAATTGGGGGAACTCTGATCGTCCTTCTGCTTGTCCTTGAGCCGCTCGGTTTCCTTCTTGTCCAGCGCCTTTTCCCGGTTGGGAATCTGCGCCCAGCGCTGGTCGAGGGATTCCTTCGTGAACAAGGCGTCAGAGAGACTGGTGTTGTATTCGCATTTATCGAAGAAGACCTGGAAGATCTTGATCTGGTTCCGCTCGCGCGTAATTTGAAACGGAGTCTCGATGCCGTCGATCGGATGGTAGTTTGAGTAGTATTCGATTTCCTCAATCTTCCTCTGCAACCTGGCATCCCGAGTTTCGACCGACTTGCGGATGGGCAAGTGGGTATTGTCAGCAAACGCGATCCGAATCGTGCGGTTATCACTGTCGACCATTTCAACCCATTGCGCCTGTTTCAGGTCGACGACGTCGGGTCCGCCGTAGCGCAAGACCATTCCCGGCTCGTGACTCCGCTTGCGCAGGATATAGTCGAGGTCCTTTTGCACCTGCTCCTTGAAATCGGTCACGTCGGCCCTCGGCGCGTCGCTCACTCCCCCTCGGTCCAGGTCCCACCCCTTGTCGCCGTTGTACACCTCGATGATGTTCTTCTTGGGCAGGTTCTCCTGACGCTCCTTGAACGGCGGCTGCGAGTAGTCAATGAACTTCCCGAACCCGGTGACTTCGCCGGAATGGTCGAACTGGCCGATTCGTCCCGTGCACGTCGCGTCGTGGACGTTCAGGTAGGCACTCCCGCCGAGCGCCTCGACGGCCTGATTAAGAATCAGCCGAGCCTTCGCCGCGCTTTGTTCCGGCATCAGAAACTGATCGTCCTGCGCCGCCGCGCGCGTTGCTCCGGCAAGGCACAGTCCCGCCAGTACCGCTACAACCAGAATGCCGCGCACGTTTAGCCGCAAAGGACCGCACCTCCGTTTACATTGATCACTTCACCCGTGACGAAGGTTGCCAGGTCAGACGCTGCAAACAGGATCGGCCCGGCAATTTCGTCGGGGTTCCCCACGCGACCGAGCGGGATTGTCCCCAGCACGGATTTACGTCCCGCCTTGGACTCAAGCGTCGGTTTCGACATATCCGTATCGACCCAGCCGGGCGCCACGCAATTCACCAGGATGTTGTGCCGCGCCAGTTCCGCCGCGAGGCTCTTCACCAGACTGATGATAGCGCCCTTCGATGCGCTGTAGTGCGAATGAAAAGCCTCGCCTCGCTGGCCCGATGTCGAGCTCACCGCAATAATCCGCCCGCTGCGCTGCGCAATCATGCGCGGCGTGGCGTGATGGATCACGGCATAGGCGCTCTTCAGGTTGACGCGCATCATGTCGTCCCACTCGCGCTCGCTCAGCTGCTCGATGGGCACATCCTTGTCGTTCCAGATGCCGGCATTGGCAACCACAATGTCCAGCCGGCCCAACCGCTGGTGCGCGAATTCGACCAGCTTCTTTGCGTCCGGCATCTTGCCCAGATCGGCCTTGAGGGATTCGATGCGTGTCCCGTGCTTCCGTGCCTCCTGCTCGACTTGTGCGGCCGCGTCGCCCTTGCGGTGGTAGTTGAATACAACGTCGGCGCCCGCTTGCGCGAAAAGCTTCACGGTAGCCGCGCCGATTCCCCGCGAGCCCCCCGTCACCAGAGCCGCTTTGCCTGCAAGCGAGATCATGTATCCCCCAAGAGAACACCACCAGAAAGACGAGGCTTCAGCGCCGAGAACCAGGAAATTTTCAGCAGTCCATCCAGACGCACACAGCCCAGGTCAGCTTCGCGCAGGCGTTTTTCGAGCTGCGGCGGCGGACACCAGGCTGCGGAACAAACTTTGCGCCAGAACGTCAGTCGCTGCCATGCGCTCCGGGTGCCATTGCACGCCCATCACCCAATTGGAGTCGCCGGTCCATTCGACCGCTTCGACCACACCGTCCGGCGCGCGGGCGGCAATCCGAAGCCCTTGCCCGGGATCTTTGACCGACTGGTGATGCGAGCTATTGACGCGCGCTTCCTTCGTACCGGCCAGCTGCGCAAGCTGCGATCCGGGCTCAATCCGGGCGGCATGGAACGGCTCGGGCGCGCCCTGTTCGCGGTGCCATTCGTGCTCGATGGTCGTGTGGATCGCGCTGGGGATATCCTGAATGAGCGTGCCACCCAGGAAGACGTTCAGGCTCTGGATGCCGAAACAGATGGCCAGAACCGGCTTGTCCTCGGCGAAGGCGTGCTCCAGGAGCGCGAAATCAGTCCGCTCGCGGTCTACGTCCGGATCGTCGCATTCAGGCTGCCTGGTGGCGCCAAAACGCGCGGGATCGACATCTGCGGGGCTCCCGGTCAGAACCACGCCGTCAAGAGTCCGGGCGAGTGCGCCAAGTTCATCGGGCGCGAGCAGGAGCGAGATCGGCACGGGCTCAGCACCGGCCTGGCGAACCGCCTCAAGATAGTTCGCGAGTTTGGCGCTTAATCCTGTAACCTCTTCATTTCGTGTGCGATACGGAACACCAACGCGCGGCCTCGGGCTGGATTCGGGGCTCATCAGGGGGCTATCCTATCATTGCGGGCCAGCCCCGGCAACCGCCGACGTTGCTTGGCTTTGCTGCGGCGCTTGGCGCGCTCGATAAAACAGGCAGGCGCGCTCCGTTGCCTGAGCTAGCAGTATCCGGCTGAAAGTGAAACCGTGCGGGGCTGGGAGTTTGAACCCCCGGAACGGCTGGCGGGCTTGCGTGGCGGGTGCGATCCGATCCAGGTGGTGTAGTTCTGCTTCATTTGTTCGGTGTGATGCGGAATATGTCGCTCCTGGCGTTCGATCCAGGACTCAAGACTGATCGTACCTTCCTTGGGATACTCAACTACGTGCGACCATACCGGCTCGGGAACGGCAACAAGAAGCTGATAGGTCATCTTGCGCAACCGCCGAGTGATCTCGAGCGCTTCCCGGGTGCTCTGATGGAAATAGCCCAAATTGCCCGCCCATCGCGCGGGATCGAATGCTGCGACTGCCACTCCGGGTTCGGCAATCAGATGTCGACAGCGCACGTAGGAGCTGGCCTCGCTGTCAGCAAGGTGCAGGATAATTTCGTGGATGCTCCAGCGCTCTGCGGAAGGTTTGTAGAGCCACATTTTTTTCGGTAGCTGGCGCAGAACCCCGGAAAGCAGCGCGGGTGCGCGTCCGAATGATTCCAGCATTTTCCGGCGTTCATCGCGTGTCATGCGCTCCACCACCCCAATGGCTACGTTAGACGTGGTTGCCGCTGTTTCGCTGCTTGCCATACGAAAATAAACGCAGAAAAAAAGCGAAATGTTCCAAGCAAGGAACCAGGTCCCCAAAAACTCCTTGTTTCATCGCGCCACACTGCAAAGTCTAGTGAGAATCAAATCATCGGCCAACAGCCAATTTGGCCAGGCGCGAAGAAATGTCCTTTCGAGCAGAGATCTCCGAATTTTCGTAGAAGGTCGATACGACTTGCGGGATTTCTCTACGGGCTTTGCAGAGGCCTGCCTGCCGATGCGGATTTTCGCCGTGTGCCCTGTGATTTGCTGCGCCTATACCAATACCCGCGCAAATCCCCGACCAGATACAGCGAACCCGTTGCAAAGACGGCGTCGTCGCCCGATGCCATTTCGATCGCGCGTTCAAGGGCCGCGGCGGGATCGCGAACAACGATTGAATCCTTGGCCAGATGCGCGGTCATCTCCGCAAGCAGAGGTGCGGAAATCGCTCGCGGCTGCAGCGGCTCGGTGAGTACCACGAAATCAGCGAAGGGGAAAAGCAATCCGGCAATTTCATCCACCGCCTTATCGCGCATCGCGCCATACACCAGGAAAATCCGGCCGCCTGCAAAATTCTCTTTCCAGAACTTGAGAAGTTCCTTTGCGCCGGCGGGATTATGCGTGCCGTCAAGATACACGGCCGGCCGCTCGCTGAGACGCTCCAGGCGACCGGCCCAGCGCACCGAGCGAATTCCGCGTTCGATTGCGTCGTCTGGGATCGGGAATCCGCGTTCGGTGAGCAGGCGTGCGGCGGTAGCGGCGGTGAGCGCGTTGCGAATTTGAAAGCGGCCCGGAAGCGGCGGATCCAGAGTGATTTTCCTCCCCGAATCGGTCGAGGTCGCAACGGCACGGTAGCGTCCGCCCAATATTCCCGTCTCCTTGAGTTTCCACGCTGCATCCACTTCCAGCAGGCGCGCGCCGAGCTCGCTACATCGCTTCTTGATCACCTTCCGCGCGTCAGGCCGCTCGGCCGAACTCACCACCCAAGCGCCCGGCTTGATGATTCCGGCTTTTTCTCCCGCGATTTCCGCGATCGAATGGCCCAGATAGGCTTCGTGATCAAAATCAATTGAGGTGATGACTGCCACTTCCGGCACAACGATGTTGGTTGAATCCAGCCTGCCTCCCAAACCGACCTCGTAGACGGCAAAGACCACGCGGCTTTCGGCAAATGCGATGAAGGCAAGCGCGGTGAGGCATTCAAAATAAGTCGGATGCGCGGCAAGCTTGCCGCTTGCAAGCAGGGATTCAATCGCAGCATGCACCCGGGTCCAGGCCGCCGCGAAATCCTTGTCCGAGATGTCTTCCCCGTTGATGCGGATGCGCTCGTTGATTCGCTCAAGATGCGGGGACGTGTAGAGTCCGGTCCGGAGGCCGGCTGTGCGGATAATGGATTCCAGCATCGCCGCCGTCGATCCCTTGCCGTTGGTTCCGGCGACATGCACGCACGGTATTTTTTGCTGTGGATTGCCCAGCGCTTCGGCGAGCGCAACGGTGTTGGCCAGGCCGAACTTCTGCACGCGAGCCTGCTGGGGCGAGGCCAGTTCCCGCCCGAGCGCCATCAATGTGCGAACGGATTCAGTGTAGTTCATGAGTCGAGGAAGAACCCAAGTGCCTGCGCGATGTACGGCTTCAAGTCCTTGCGAGAAACGATGGCGTCAAGAAAACCGTGTTCCAGAAGAAATTCCGCGCGCTGAAAGCCCTCCGGAAGCTTCTGGCGGATCGTCTGCTCGATCACCCGCGGACCCGCAAAGCCGATCATGGCGCCCGGCTCGGCGATATTCAGGTCGCCCAGCATTGCGTAGCTCGCAGTGACGCCACCGGTGGTCGGATCGGTGAGGACGGAAATAAACGGAACGCGCGCTTCGTCCAGCCGCCCCAGCGCCGAGGAAACCTTTGCGAGCTGCATCAAGCTGACCGCACCTTCCATCATGCGCGCCCCGGCGGAACAAGAAACAATCACGAGCGGTTGCCGCTGCGCGAGCGAGCGTTCAATTGCGCGGGCCACCTTTTCGCCGACCACCGCGCCCATCGATCCGCCGATAAAACCAAACTCCATCGAGCAGCAGGTCACCGGCCGGCCGCACAGTTTTCCCTCGGCGGTGATGATCGCGTCTTTCATGCCGAGCTTCTGTTCCGCTTCGAGCAAACGCTGCGCGTACGGTTTGATGTCCGTGAAATGCAGCGGGTCGGTCGACAGGAGGTCGGCGTCGTGCTCGGTCCATGGCTCCTCGTCAAGCAACAGCTCAAGCCTGCGGCGGGCGCCCAGGCGGAAGTGGTGCTCGCACTTCGGGCAGACCTCCCAATTCGATTCCAGGTCCTTCTTCCAAATAATCGCGCGACACGCGCCGCACTTTGTCCACAAGCCCTCGGTGCGGACCCGGCGCTCGTCTACCGGCGTGGGATTTTGAATCGCGCTTTTTTCTCGTTTGAACCAGGCCATGGAAGATCGAAGTACCTGTTAGTAGTCGATTCCGCGCTGAGCAAGAATCCCCTTCACGTAGGGATGCTTTACTTCCTTCATCTCCGTCACCAGGTCAGCCGCCTCGACCAGGCGGGGATGAGCATTCCTGCCGGTGCAGATCACGTGGACGCGTTCGGGACGTTTGCCCAGTGCGTCAACCACCCGGTCCGGGTCAAGCATCTTGTAGCTGATCACGTAATTGATCTCGTCAAGAACCACTAGGTCGTACTTCTCGCTGTAAATCTGCTCGCGGCCATATTCCCAGGCCTGCTCGCACAGGCGCAGGTCTTCGGGATCGGTCTGGGTACCGCCCAGTTTCACAAATCCGCGGCCCATCGGGCGGATTTCAAACTTGTCGTCGCCGAGCATCTTGGCCGCATCGAGTTCGCCATAGTGCCACGAACCCTTGATGAACTGCACCATCAACACTCGCAGACCCTGCCCCACGGCGCGAAACGCGGTGCCGAGCGCGCAGGTAGTCTTGCCTTTGCCAGGCCCGGTGTAAACAATTAGGAGTCCCTTGCCTTCCGGCATTGAATGGTGCCCCGCGACGGTTTCCCATAGTGGCCGTGTGTCGGGGAAACGTCAAGTGACGACCCGAGCAGGCTCAACCGGGGATGCAACAGCGGACCGCTGAAACTGTTTCGGTCTACTTCGGGTAGGGATGTCCGGCGAGGATGGCGAAGGCGCGGTAGATCTGTTCGGCGAGGACTACGCGGGCAAATTCATGCGGCATCGTGAGCGCCGAGAGCGAAATGCGCTGCGTCGCGCGGGAGCGGATTTCAGCAGGAAAGCCTTCGGCGTCGCCGCACAGAAATATGACTTCGCGCGCGGCGCGATCACGCAGGTCGCCGAGCCAGCGAGCCAGTTGCTGGGAGGTGAACTGATTTCCGGCGGCGTCAAGCAGAACCAGCGTGGCGCCGGGTTCCATCTTCAGCCTGCGGAGTGCGGACGGCGTGGTCTCGCGAAGTTCAGTGATCTCGATTTCGGCGTAGCGGCGGACCCTGGCGACATAATCGTCGAGCAGCGCGCGGATTTCCTCGCGGCGCGTTTTCCCCAGCATCACGAGCCGAATTTTCATGGAAGGATGCCCGGCCCGCGCTCGGTCAAAGCAAATCGTACTTCTTGCGTTTCTCAAGCAGGGTCTTGCGGCTGATACCCAGAACTTCGGCGGCGCGGCCGATTTTATAGTGTGTGGCCTCAAGCGTGGCCTTGATCGCCTCGTTCTCAAGCTCCTCAAGCGACCTCAAAGCGCCAACCGGTCCGCCCCGATCGCCAGCGGCGCGCACAACCTGCGGGAAATCGGCGGGCGTCAGGAGCTGTTCTTTCCCAAACACGAGCGCGTGCTCGATCGCATTCTTCAGTTCGCGCACATTTCCCGGCCACGCGTAACGGGCAAGCAACTGCTCCGCCGCCGGATCAAGCGCAGCCTCGGATTTCCCGTGGATTGGCGAGAGCCGTGTGAGGAAATGGGTTATGAGCAGGGGAATATCGGCTGCGCGTTCGCGTAGCGGTGGCACGGGAATCGCGAGCACGTTGAGGCGGAAGAACAGGTCCTCGCGAAAGCGGCCCGATGCAACGGCGGAGGGCAGATCGGCGTTCGTCAGCGCCATCAGGCGCGCGTCCATGCGCAGCGTTTCGGTGCCGCCCAAGCGCTCGAAGGTACGCTCCTCGAGAACACGCAACAGCTTCGCCTGCATTCCCGGTGCAAGCGCCGCGACCTCATCCAGGACAATCGTCCCGCCCTGGGCCAACTCGAGCCGCCCCGGCTTGCGCGCGACGGCGCCCGTGAACGCTCCGCGCTCGTGACCGAATAATTCGGACTCGACGAGCTCAGACGGCAGGCTCGCGCAATCGATCTTCAGGAAAGGGGCATCCCTGCGGCCCCCGCGCTCGTGGATCCAGCGAGCGAGCTGGTCTTTGCCTGCGCCGCTTTCGCCGGTGATCAGAACCGTGGTTGCCGTGTCGGACAGTTTTTCGGCGATTTCAAGAACGCGGAGCGAGGCCGCGTCGGCCGCCACCCACAGAATGTTTGCTGCGCTCATGCCTCGGTCGTGCCACCTTCGGATTCATCGCGCGTTTTCGCTGGGCGCTCGGAGGCGGGGAAATCCACGCGCTCGGCCGTGCGCCACAGCCGCTCCAGGTCGTAGTATTGGCGGGCGCGATCGCTGAAAATGTGCACCACGAATCCGCCGTAATCCAGCAGCACCCATTCGGCGCCGACTTTTCCTTCCCGATGGGCCAGGCGCACCCGCTGGCGGCCCAGCCGCTCTTCGATGGCATCACTGATGGCCTGCAGCTGCGGCGTGCTCTGCCCCGAACACAGCAGGAAATACTCAGCAAACGCACCGGTCAGCCTCAGAACCGTGATGTCCAGGGCCTGCTTTTCCTGAGCGGCCTCGACAGCCCAGCGAATTTCGGGACGAAAGTTATCCAGTGTCACCGGTACAGGGCCTGTCCGAGAATGTATTCCTCCACGCGGGCGGGCACAAGCCCGTGGATCGTTTGCTTCCGTTCCAGCCGCTCGCGAACCTCGGTCGAAGACACATGGCTCGCAACGGTGGTCAACAGATGGATTTCCGTCTTGCGCAGCGCGATCTTGTGCGGGTCCGGAGACGCTGAGCGGCCGAGTTTTTCCGGCGGGATCACCAGCCGCAAGGCGTCCAGGCGGAATCCCGGGCGGCTGGCAATGATGAAATCGCAGGCGTCCAGAAGCGACTCGTAATTCTTCCAGGTGGGAATTTCAAGAAACTGATCCGCGCCCAGAATAAAGAACAGGTGATCGTCGGGATGCTCCCGGTGAAATCGCCGTACCGTATCGATGGTATAGAACACGTGGGGCGGCACGCCCGGGACTGGGGCTTCCGCAAGCGATGGTACAAATCCGGGGTGATCTGCACAGCCCAAGGCCGCCATTGCGTAGCGATGAACGAACGGGGTCAGTTCGCGCCTGGATTTATGCGGAGGACGGGATGACGGGATGAAATAGATCACGTCCAGGTGGAAGCGCCGCTGCGCGGCCTGCGCCACGGCGACGTGCCCGGCGTGGACTGGATCAAACGTGCCCCCGAACAGTGCGACCGAACGGCGATGCGGCCCGCCGGACGATTTTTGCGCCGCAGGGGATGTCAACGCTCCTCCCGATGGGGCGCAGCCTCGTGATCTTGGGAATTGCGATCGTCCGCAGGCGGCAGCGCGTTTGATTCCTCGGTCTCGTGAATACCCGCATACGGCACTTCCGAGACCCGGGACACAGGAGCGGGCTTTGGTATGCGATCCAGCGCGTCCGCCATGGCGCGTACCAGTTCAACCACTCCTTCGCCCGTCGCAGACGATATGGCATGAAATTCCAGGCCGCGTTTTGCGGAGAATTCGCGCAGCTTCTCAAGCCGACTTGGATCGGTCGTGGCATCGAGCTTGGTTGCGACGACGATCATGGGCTCCTGGGCCAGTGCCGAACTGAATGCGGCCAGCTCACGCTCGATAATCTCGAAGTCATTGACAGGATCGCGGTCGCTCGCATCGCTGGTATCGACCAGATGTGCGATCAGACGCGTCCGCTCCACATGCTTCAGGAATCGAATTCCCAGGCCAACGCCTTCATGAGCTCCTTCGATCAGCCCCGGCAAATCGGCGACCACAAACGTGCGTCCTTGACCCGGGGCGGCATCGGGATCGGCGGAAACGACGCCCAGATGCGGCTCAAGAGTGGTGAACGGATACGCCGCGATCTTGGGCCTCGCAGCGGAGATGCGTGAAATCAATGTCGATTTGCCGGCATTTGGAAAACCGACCAGCCCGACATCAGCCAGCAACTTGAGTTCAAGCCGCAGCTGGCGTTCCTGACCGGGGCGGCCCTCCTCGTGTTCTCGCGGCGCCTGATGCCAGGGACGCACAAATGCCGGATGGCCGTTCCCGCGCCCTCCATGGCCTCCGCGGGCAGCAAGAAATCGTTGGCCCGGCTCGGATAAATCAAACAGCTGCGCCCCGGAGTTTGCGTCAAAAACGACGGTGCCGACCGGAACCGTGAGAATCATGTCCGCGCCCGATCGGCCATGGCAATCCGAACCTTCACCGTGCCTGCCCCGGTCGGCGCGGAACTCGCGATTGTAGCGGTAACGCAATAGCGTGTTGTCGTTCAGGTTCGCTTCCAGATACACGTCGCCGCCATTGCCGCCGTCGCCGCCCGAAGGGCCACCGCGCGGGACGTACTTCTCCCTGCGAAACGCCATGCAGCCGTTTCCGCCGTCCCCGCCCTTCACCGAGATTTTGGCTTCGTCAACAAACATGAGACACCCGTACCCAGAGGGTACCCGAATCAAGCATACGCCGCGACGGAGGAGAAAAACAAAAGTGGGTGACGCCCCTGCGGTGCGTCATGCGAATCAGTTCTTCAGTTCGCGGCAGGCGCTGCAGTCGTCTTCGCAGCGCGCGTCGCGGTTTCCTCAACGGTCAGGACGCTGATGAAGCGTCCCTTCCCGCCCTTGTCCTCAAACAGCACAATGCCGTTGATTAATGCGAACAGCGAATCGTCCTTGGCACGTCCGACGTTCCTGCCGGCCTTGTAGTGCGTGCCGCGCTGGCGGATCAGGATGCTGCCGCCGGTGACGGCCTGGCCGCCAAATCGCTTGATGCCGAGCCGCTGGCCCTGAGAGTCGCGTCCATTGGTAGATGACCCGCCGCCCTTTTTATGTGCCATGAAATCCTCGAGAAAGCTTGCCCGTCGCGGGCCGCCCTATGAAAGTTGAATGTCCACTTCAACGCTTGTCAGACCCTGCCGGTGGCCGGTCTGAATCTTGTACTGTCCGCCCGTCTTGTACTTGAGCACCTTGAGCTTGGGCCCGCGCAGATGCCCGACGATTTTGCCGGTAACCTTCGCCTTTGCGGCTTGGGCGTCTAGAATCTTTTTATCGTCGGTGCGGACAGCCAGGACGTCTTCAAACGTGACCTTGCCGCCGACTTTCCCCTCCAGGCGCTCGACCTGGATCGTCTCGCCCGGCGCGACGCGGTATTGCTTTCCACCACTGCGGATTACGGCGTACATGCTGCCTCCCAGCCCCATTGGCAAACGCCTATTATAACGATGGTTGGCGGCATCCGTCAACGAACTCTCTGGCCTGGTGATTGCCTGTTCGCAGACTTTTGTCGGGTCGCCCCGTGCCGCCCGGCTCATAGAGGACGCGGTTGCTTATGGATCTCCGCGCAATTCGTCGCAGAAGCCGCCCTGCGGCACTAGCAGCAGCGAGAAACCGAGGAATACCGGCGGCGCAGCAAGTCGAGGTAGAACTCGGCCCGCGACAGGGGCGGGCCGGAATCGGCCTGCCTGGCGGTGCTCCGCAGGTAGTTGTCATACGCAGCGTCGCCACTGACCTGACGCAGCCAGACCCACCCTCCGCGCAGCAAGTTCGTAGATATCGAGCGGACCTTGCTCACCGTTCTGCCTCCTGCGACCACACAGGGTTCCCACCGGCCCAGCGTGTTCGAACGTAGGGCGATTCGTGCAGTACGGGTCGTGTGCGCCCTCGCAGAATCCTGATCCATTCGCAGATCGCTTCAACGACCAGCACAAGCACCATCGCGGCGAGCACCGCCGTGACCGCCGCGTCCAGCCGGTTGTTGAAAATCAACCGCCGCGTATCGGCGATCGCCGCCCCAGCAATCGCGCCAGAGGAAATCTGGCCGGCTAGCTGATTTGCCTGAGCCAGAAAGCCCAGCCGCGGACTAGCACTGAAGATTTTCTCGTAGCTCGCGGTCATCGTAACGACGACGAGCCACGCCATCGGAACCAGCGTCACCCAGATGAAACGCGCGCGGCCCATTTTCAGCAGGATCGTCGTTGCCACCACCAGCGCGACGGCCGCGAGTAACTGGTTCGCAATGCCGAAAAGCGGCCACAGCGAATTGATGCCTCCGAGCGGGTCCTGCACTCCCTGCCACAGAAAATATCCCCACGCCCCGACCATTGCGGCGCTGCCAACAAGTGTTCCAGCGGTCGAGCGCGAGCTTCCCAGCGGCTTCCAGGCATGCCCCGCGAGGTCCTGAACCATGAAACGGCCGACCCGCGTGCCTGCGTCTAGGGTCGTGAGAATGAATAGCGCCTCGAACATGATCGCAAAGTGATACCAGATGCTGAGCAGGTGCTCGCCGCCAATTGTCCCGCTGAAAATCTGTGCCATACCGACGGCAAGTGAGGGCGCACCGCCCGTGCGGTCAAGCAGCGTGCGCTCGCCGACGCGCTGCGCAAGCGACGTGATCGTTTGCGGATCCAGCGTGAAGCCCCACGAACTGATGGTTTTCGCCGCGGCGTCCGCGGTCTTACCCACAATGCCCGCAGGACTGTTGATGGCGAAGTAGACTCCGGGCTGAAGCGCGCAGGCGGCGATCATGGCCATCACACCGACAAAGGACTCCATCAGCATCGAGCCGTAGCCCACGATGCGGGCGTGGCCCTCGCGCAGGATCATTTTCGGCGTGGTGCCGGAAGCGATCAGCGCGTGAAAGCCGCTCACGGCACCGCACGCGATGGTGATGAAACAGAACGGAAAGATCTTCCCCGCAAACACAGGCCCGCTGCCGTCGGCAAAGCGGGTCAGCGCTGGCATCGCAAGCGTCGGGCGCACGACGAGCACACCGGCAGCGAGCGCGAAGATTGCTGCGACTTTGATGAACGCACTCAGATAGTCCCGCGGCGCAAGCAGCAACCACACCGGCAGCGTGGATGCGGCAAAGCCATACACGATGATGGCGATGGCCAGCGACGGGGCAGAGAGCGTGAAAACCTGCGACCAGGACGGCGACGCGTTCACCCACTGGCCGGCGATCACGGCCAGTCCCACCAGCGCTACGCCGCCGATCGACGCCTCCAGCACCCGCCCGGGCCGCACAAACCGCAGGTAAATCCCCATCAGGAGTGCGATCGGGATGGTCATCGCCAGCGTAAAGGTGCCCCAGGGCGATTCCCGCAGCGCCTTTACGACCACCAGTGCAATCACGGCGAGCAGGATCACCATGATTGCAAGGACGGCAAGCAGCGCGATCGTTCCGCCGCGGTTCGATACCTCTTCGCGCGCGATCTGTCCCAGAGATTTTCCGTCGCGGCGAATCGAGCAGAAAAGAATCGTGAAGTCCTGCACGCAGCCGCCCAGAGCTGCGCCGACTATCAGCCACAAGGTTCCCGGCAGGTAGCCAAACTGCGCGGCAAGCGTCGGACCGACCAGGGGCCCGGGACCTGCGATCGCTGCAAAATGATGGCCCAGAAGAACCCATTTATTGGTCGGCACAAAATCGCGGCCGTCTTCCAGGCGCTCTGCCGGTGTTGCGCGCGTGCTGTCGAGAGCGAAAATCCTCGCGGCCAGAAACGCGGAATAAAACCGGTAGGAGACCAGATACGTGCACAGCGCGGCGACGATGAACCAGACGGCGTTGAGTGGCTCCCGCCGCTCGAATGCAATCGCCGCAAGCGCACCAGCCCCTGCGAGCGCGATCGCTGCCCACACAATAATTTCGAGGATTCGCTTCATCGCGAGCTAAGCGTATGACTGGGCGCTGCGGAACGCCTCTTCGCTCAGATGTGCCACGGGCGACGCCGACCGGGCGCCCGAAGGCGGATGATATGGCGCGGCCTTTCCGGTTGTATCCAGATATGGCTGATCCATGTGAAACGAGACGACCTCAACGGGAAACTCGCGCGAATCGCCCGCCGGCAGGAACGGCGCGCCGCCGGGAATCAACCAGGCCGCACCTGCCGCGGCGCCAGCAGCAGCTAGCCCTCCAAGGAGTCGGCGTCGCGTCAGCCAGCAGGTGATGTTTGAAGTCCTCTCGGTCATGGCGTCTTACCTGTCCCCGTCGGCGCTCATCAGGCGAAGGGTAATTGGTCTTCTGGAACCCATCTTCCGTGCACTTGCGAAGTCGCACGGAATGGCAGGATCACCCGCGCAATGTCTCCGTCCTCCAGATGTCGCGAATCGGCAATAATCAATTCCGAACGCATCTCCGCATAGTTGGAGGCGACACCCATGATGAATCCGTCGCCTTCGGCTGCATCCTTGCTGCGCGGGATAAAACACACTTCCTGCAGGCTGTGCGTGTCACCGACAAAGTAGGAGCTCACTTCACCGGTCGCCAGATCGAAGCGCCCGTAGCAATTGCTCACCCGGCCCCTGAGATTTCCGGCTCGCGCCTCGTTGAACGGCCGCTTGGGATCGGAATAGGCCGTGAAAGCGTAGCGATAGGGCAGCGACAGGTAGCGATCGTCCACGCGGCCCAGATCGCTGACGTTCATCTGAAACAGCTTTTCCTCGGTGAATCCATCGTCTTTGGAATTCAGATTGAACGTGTTGCGCCGAATATAGGCGCGCGCCTTTTGGGGATCCCAGGGGGAACCATCGATTGGCGGAAAAAACGGAAAGGGATTTGAGTCGAAGATGGGAGCTTCCAGGATGACCTTCTCGCCTTCGGTTCTGGCATTGAGCGTATGCACGGTGGCGCGCTCCGGGCCCTTGAACCAGCGGATGTCCTTGGCTTCTCCCTCGCGCGGGACCACACCGACGTAGGAGGGTTTCGTGCTGTCCCATCCCCAGTGAACCTTGCCCTGTTTCAGGCGTTCCATGCTGGTCACGAAGCCAAACACCGGGATGATTACGTGTTTCTGCGTCAGGCCGATGTCATGCACCATGCTGATGTAGGGCACCTTGAAACGCAGTTCGCGAGTGACGACGCCTTGCTTGTTGATGGTATATAGGAATACGTCGTTGGACTCAAGGCCGGTGGCCTCGTAGCCGTAGCAGATCATCTCGCCGGTGACAGGATCGACCTTCGGGTGCGCCGTAAACGTCAGGCTCTTGTATTTTCCGTGAAAGTCCCAGGGACCGATGGTCTGAAGCGTGTTGCAATCGATTTCGTAGGGCAGGCTGTCTTCCTTGAGGGTGAAGAGTTTTCCGGCGAACGCCAGCGGCGTAGTGTTCTGAACGGAGCGATCCAGACCGTGAACGCTGGGATCGTCCGTGAAGGGGTTGCGGTACACGCCGAAAAGCTGCTTATGAGCCTTGCGGTCGGCTTTAAATCGGGGCGTCTTCACCCAGCGGCCCTTGTAATCCACGATGCCGTGTTTGAACCGGAACATGCCGAGGTAGCCGTCCATGTTGAACGGCGAGTCCTCCTGAGACGTCGGCGGATAGAACCAGTCGCCCCCCAGGCGGACAAATGCCCCGTTCAACTCCGACGGGATTTTTCCGACCACCTCACAGTCATATACGTCGGCCTCAAATCGCGTTGGCGCGAAAAAACCCTTCATCGTGGGCTGATTCGAGAAGTCAACCATGACCGCATTCTCCTTCTTGGATTCGCGCCCCGAGCTTATTCCGGATGCTCTGCCCAGGGCGACGGCATGCGATAAGGTACAGTGATAAATACCGCCTCGGCGTGCCGAATCTTTCCATCGTACATCTTGAACATCTCCATCAGACAAAACGAGTGCGGCGATTTCATCGGCGATTGGTGGGTCACGCCGTCGGTGGTAGTGTAGGTCTCAAGCCTCCCGGCATGATCGATGAATCCGCCCGCCAGAACCAGGCCCTTCTCCTCATCCACCAGCGGAAACCGCCTCTGGCGGAGCCGATCGTCCCAACGGTAGTTGCCAAGCTTGAATCCCGCCTCGCAGGAAATCTTGCCATAAGCCGAGAGCGGAGACTTCGCGTCCGGATTGGGATCGTTGGCGGTCCACACGCCATTCTCGCGCCGACTGCAATCCTTGTCGAACTGCGTGAAGAGCTGGCCGTCGTTCAGTTCAAGCGTACTGAAGTAACCGTTGGCGAGAGAAATCAACCTGGCGCGCGGGCGCCTGGATTGCACAGGAACATCCTCAAGAAGGACAGGCACGGGCTTCATCGCAGCCGGATCGCCGAACGGACCCGGGCCGTAACCCTTGCGGTCCACGACCGTTTCTACCTCCGAGATTTTGCCGTCTTCGATTTTGAGCCGTAGCGCAAAAAAAGCCTGGTTCCCGCGCTCGTCAACCACGCCGAAGTATGCCGCCTGGCCGGTTTCGGAGTCGGCCGCTTTCAGATCGTCTGGGCCCCTGGCGCTGATTGTGCCCCACAGGCCGTCGCCTACCTGCAAAACGACATTGTTCTCGGTGAACTTCACGTGCGCCGCCCACGGCAGCCGAGCCGGGTCCTTCGCCACGAGCGCAGCCAGATACTGGTCAAGGAACCCGTACAAGCATGTCCGGTCGCAGCCGGTTGACGCGCCGCCCTGCGCGGAACTAACGGGGCGGGCCCAACCGAGTGGAGAAATCAGTGCGACGGACAAAACAGCGGCCAGAACCGTTGCGGTTGCAGCCGGCGCGAATGACCGTACTCGCATCACTTAAACCCCCGAATCGTGCGCGCTTTGATGAATCTCACGGCGGATCCTAGCAGAGGACAGAGTTCGTGGGGTAGAGATTCGTTTCAAGAGCGATGTAGGAGAGATAAACCACAGTGCAGGCCTGAACCTGTGCCACGCGTCTAGCTAGCGGCAGCCGCAGGCCCCGCCGCAACACCCGCCGCCGGCAGAGGGGGAACCGGAAGACGAAGATCCGCTCGAGGATTTCGCACCGTTCGCCGGAGCGAAGACGGAAAACTGCATGGTGTGTTTTGCGCTCGCGCATTTCGGGCACTCGATCACCGTGTTCCGGCCGAGCACGATCCGCTCGTATCGCTCGCCGCAGTCATCGCAAAGGTACTCGTAGATGGGCATGAAAACCTTTCTCAAAACTCGAACTGGACGTGTCCTATTGTAGCAAACTGTGCGACCAAAGCCGGATCGGGGTAGCGGGTCGGTTTCGGGTTATCCCGGAGTTACAATGCATGGAATCTTAAGGACGAGTGAAAATGACCCAGAGTCCGCAAGCGAGTTCTAGGAACGTAGCTGCTGTTTCGCGTCGCAGGCTTATCAGCCAGACAGTCTCTGCGGCGCTCGCAGCGCCTTTCGTACTCCGTCACCGGTACCGCCTTTTCGCAGACAGCCCTGATGAGTATTCCGAGCGTGTCGTTCGTCTGGTCCGGGAATCGCTGGTGATCGATATGCTGAACCAGTTTCTGTACCGCACCGATAAACAAAACGTGCTGGATGATTGGTTATCTCGGCCGGGGGCCTTCACGGCCGCCGATTTCGAGTTCTTCAAGAACTCAGGCGTAAACGCGATCAACTTTGGCCTGGACGCGGCCTCTCTGAAGGACGCTGAAGGGCTCTTCGCTCGCTGGAACAGTTTTGTGATCGAGTACCCGGAATGGCTGGTGCGCATCAATTCCGCGAAGGATTTTGAACAGGCCAAGAATCAGGGCCGCTACGGCATCATTTTCGGACTTCAATCCAGCACGCAATTTGAAACCGTCGATGCTGTCGATACCTGCTACGGCTATGGCCAGCGGATTTCCCAGCTGAGTTACAACTTTCGCTCGCTGGTCGCCGATGGCGCCTTCGAACCGCACGACGGCGGGGTGAGCGAGTTTGGCGGGAAGGTGATCGAGCGCATGAACAAGGTCGGGATGGCGGTCGACCTCGGGCACGCGAGCGATCTCACGAAGCTCGAAGCCTGCGAGATTTCAAAATCTCCCCTGATCTTGTCTCACGGGAATTGTCGCGCCCTGAATCCCAACGCGCCCCGAACGTCAACAGATGAAGCGATCGGAAGGCTCGCCGCGCGAGGCGGGGTCATGGGGATTTCGTTCATTGCGTTCATGGTCAAAGGCAGTGAACCGGTGACCGTCGATGATGTCATCGACGACTTTGACCATGTGCGCGATCTGGTGGGGATCGAGCATGTCGGGATCGGCTCAGACGCCGGAGTCGAGAGCAACGATCTGGGTGCGCCTGAAGCGCTGAAGAACATGCTTGCCAAGGCCGACCCCCGCTACCATGTTCATGGAACCAGCGAAGTCGTCGCCGGCCTTCAAGGTCAGAAGCGAATCTACGATCTCACCGCCGCTTTCGCGCGACGCGGATATACCGACGACCACATTCGTCTCATTCTCGGGCAAAACTGGCGGCGAGTTCTGGGGGACATTTGGCGGGTCTGACAGCCTCCCCGTGCCCTGTCACCGATCGAGCCCTCAAGCGGGCTTTATTGGCTCGAATCACGACATCGCTTGAAGAACCAGGAACCTTCTGATGCGATTCATCGACCGAGAAGAAGTTGCCCGGCGGCTTACATACGAGGTGTGCATTCCGATCGTGCGCGAAGCGATGATTGCTCTGTCCCGCGGCGAGACCAAGCAACTTCTGCGGTCGATCATCCTGCTGTCGGAAGGGCGGATGTTCGGAGTCATGCCCGGCGCGATGGGCGCGTCAGCGCCATTTGGCGCGAAACTGATCAGCGTCTTCCAGGAAAACTTCGCGAAGGGAAAACAGTCACACCAGGGGCTGGTCATTCTGTTCGACCCTGAAACAGGGGCGCCAGTTTGCGTTGTTGACGCTGGCGAAATTACGGCCATTCGAACGGCGGCGGCAAGCGCGGTCGCGACCGGCGCGCTCGCGCGCCCAGACGCCCGGCGCCTGGCAATCCTGGGGTATGGAGAGCAGGCCACGACCCACGCGCGAGCGATCAGCAAGGTGTGTGACCTTGAATCTATCTCGATCTGGGGGCGTTCCCGAGAACGCGCCCGGGCCTTCGCGGAACGGATGCAAGCCGAGCTTGCCGTGCCGGTCGTGACGGCGAGCGATGTGGAGGAAGCAGTCGCCGAAGCCGACATTATCTGTACGGTCTCTTCGGCGGTTGAGCCAATCTTGAAGGGCGCCTGGGTGCGAGCTGGGACGCATTTGAATCTTGTGGGTTCAAGCCATGCGGGGCCAGTGGAAGTGGACAATGACCTGGTCGTGCGCTCGCGCTTCATTGCCGACAGCCGGGAGGGGGTTCTGAAGCAAGGCGCGGAGTTCCTGCGTGCCAAGGGGGCGGGTTTGATTGGCGACAACCACATCGTCGCTGAGATTGGCCAGGTGTTGGCGGGCGAAATCGAAGGTCGCCGCTCAGCCCAGGAGATCACCGCCTACAAGTCCCTGGGACATGTCGTCCAAGATTTGGCAAGCGCGTGGGCAATGTATTCACAACCCGAGAACCGGTGCTGAACCGGCATCCGGTAAAGCGACCGACTACCGGACTAGGAACCCGATTTCACCCGCCGATACAAAGCGCGAAATCGCCGCACCCACGGCGGTTCGGGCTCCGCGTAATCTTCAAATGACTCCTCGGTGAGCCCGGCGCGCTGGAACCAGTCGAGCTCGGCACGCGCGAGCGGCCAAGGAGGTCCCTGGCCTTCCGGTTCGTGTTCTGCGCGACCCCGCGCGATCGCAAGCAGCCGCCCTTCGGGCGCCACGAACTGCGCGATCTTCTCCACCGCTGCGGGGCGCAAATTGGCCGGGAGCGCCTGTACCGTGTAAATCTCGAGCACGAAATCGAATCGGTGGGTCCAGCTGGGGGGCGGATCGAACAGGTCGGCGACAGCGTATTCCACGCGGGTCTCCGGGAAGCGCTTCTTCGCAGCTTCTACCGCCGTTTTCGATATGTCAAAGCCGGTGGTATTAAAGCCCCAGGCCGCAAGCTGCTCGGCATCGTCGCCCAATCCACTGCCGATCACCAGGGCCCGCTTGTTCACGGTATCAAGAGGATGCGCTGTCCAAAATTCGATCAGACGCGGATTGGGGGCTTGATCGGCCCACGGAATAATCCCATCACCGCTCTCGGCTTCCTGGTACAGCGCCTCGAACCATCCCAGCGGGTCACCTTTGGCGATGAATTCGGCAGCAAGCTCGCGCGTTCGGATTCGGTCCGGCACAGCTGGATTTTATATCGCCTCGCTCTGTGAGGCACGATGCAACTGAAAGTGATCATTCCGACGACGTCTGGTCCCACCCGACGTCTGATCCGGTTGCGTGCGCAGTGCTGATCTGCACCTGTCCCGTTAAATAGGCGAAGAAAATCGCGAGCAGCACGCAAACAATTACAAACACGCCGATTTTCCTCACCCGCTCCCAGGGGCTTGAATGGAATTCGCTCGCAGCGATACTGGAAAGGCCCAGACCCAGCCGGGTTTTCATGTGTCCTCCTGCTGGTTATTCGGACACCAGGCGCGGCAATTTGTGCCCCCACGACAAAACAGCCCCGGCCGGAGCCGGGGCTGTTGAGTGATTCCGCCAGGTAGAATTCAGGCGCGCGCAGCTTGCTGCGCCGCGGTTGGTTTAGTCGCCGGCCACGGTTGCGGCTTCGGAATTTGCAGCCGCCGTCGTGCCGTTGCCATTCGCCGGTTCGATCCGCTTCACAGTCGTACCGGGAACAGCCGACAGAATCTCGTCCATCGAGCCGATCTGCATCAGAGGCTCGGACTTCTTCTTCAGCACGAGTTCCTCGTAAATCTTCCTCACCTTGGCCGCCTCCTCAAACGCGTGCTTGCGGCGGATGCGGTCCTCTTCGGCTGCGGTGAGCGGAATATCGTGCTCCAGGTGACGTACGCGCGCTGCGTCGTCCTCGTTGATCTTCAGCGAGTGCTCGTAATTGTTGAGGGCAACGCTCTTGTTCTTGGCGTAGATCTCATGCTTGCCGTGCTTCTTGTACCATTCCGCGACGGTCGCATTCTTGTGCATATTCTCGATGATCTGCCGCCAGCCCACGCCCGTATTGTAGGCGCAGAACGAAATCTCGCCCTTCTGCGTGGCGTAGGGGATGATGCACATTTCCGTGCGGCGGAAATCGTAGTTGAAAAGATCCTGGAACCACATTCCGGCGATGAACAGGAAGTTCCACGGATCTTCCTTGCGGCGCCTGATGGCATCTTCATACGTGCGCTCCGGGTTCGTCTTCCCGTATTTCTTGTCCGCGTCCTTGGTAAGCGCCCAGGTCTTGTCAAACTTCATCCACAGATCCTTGAGCCTCAGGCTCGGGGGCGCCTGGAACGGCTTGTAGTTCTTCAGCAGCGCGAGCGCCATCATGAAGTTCGAGAAACCCTTTCCACGGGCCGCGTCGGTGATCGCCGTCACGTCCCTGGTCAGCGAAGGAGCGTCCAGGAATCGCGGCACCGGCGCCCATTCCTTGGTTTCCTTGTTGATCATCAGTGCCGTGCCCACTCCGCAATTCGGATGGCATCCGCAGGAAAGCGAGCCCCACTGCGAATCCGGTCCGTGCGATAGGTCGGAAAAGCCCGCAAACGTGGCGATGTAGGAAATCGGGAACCAGTCGCGCGTCGGTTCCACCTTGCCAACCTGCGAGCTGACGTCCTGGGCCAGGTGAGACAGGGTGTATCGCTGCCGGATTCTGCGTTCCGGAGTGATGTCCTCGTCTCGCCCGGTGAACGAAACCGGCTGGAATGACACGAAGGAAATTTTCTTCGGGTTATCCATCGCGAACTTCACGATCGGGCCAACCTGGTCGTTGTTCACGTTGTTGACGATTGTGGTGACCAGCACGATTTCGACGCCCGCTTCATGCAGGTTCTCGATTGCGCGTAGCTTCACGTCAAACAGGTTGCCGACCTGCCGGTGGCTGTTGGCGTCGTTGCCAATGCCGTCGAATTGCAGGTAGGCGTAGCGCAGGCCCGCCTCAAAGGCTTTCTTGGCGAAATCCTTGCTCTTGGCGAACTCGATTCCGTTGGTTGCGGCCTGCACGCTGTTGTATCCAACCTTGCGCGCATAGCGGACCGCATCGAAGAAATAGGGCGACATCGTCGGCTCGCCGCCGGAGAACTGCACCGACATCTGCCGGCGCGGCTTGATCTTGGTCGCGTTGTCCAGGATTTCCTGGATTTCTTCCCAGCTCAATTCGTGGACATAGCCAACCTGGTTTGCGTCCATGAAGCAGGGATCGCACATCATATTGCAGCGATTGGTCAGGTCAACGGTCAGTACCGACCCGCGCCCGTGACGCACCGTGCTGGAACCGTGGTTGTGCAGCTTTTCGTCGTTATGCGCCGGGATATCGCGTCCCGGAAAGTTTCCCTCAATCCACTCAAGGAATTTCGCATCAATGGCCATCAGGTCTTCGTACTTTCCATGAATGGCGCACTCTTTCACCATCCAGACCTGGCCGTCGCGCTCGATGATCTGCGCCTTGATCTCTCCCACCTTCTCGTGGATCAGGTCGGTCCAGTCCTTCTTGCCGTCAATGATAGCCTCGCGCGCTTCCTTCACACAGTCCGGGCACAGCGAGTCGGTCGTCCGCGGCCAGCCGAGCGTGGGCTTGGACTTCTCCCAGGACTTCAGCAGCGGTTTGTCGGACCACTTCGGCGTAAACGAGGGATTGGGGTTGTTCTTGTTAAAGTGCTGAATCGTGTCAAAGGCGACCCCTGCCGTCTTGCAAAGCGCCCAGTCAAAACTCTTCCAGATCTGATTGCGTACTGTCTTTGGCATATAACTGCACCTCTTCCTTAAGATTCCCTAAAACCCCAAAAAATGACGTGAGCCCCGCGACACCGCTGGAAACCGATCGACTCCACGGGCGCGCCCCGAGCCCGTAAACAGTTACGGTACCAGAGTTTGCCCGGATTCTAATCCAAGGTCTAGAGAGATGCGTCCAAATGTACAAATTGCGGGTTAAACGGCGTCAGATCGCGGTCAAAGGGGGCCGCGCTTAGTACTAATGGGAGGTATTGCGGCCCTGCGAGGCCCTACCAAGGCCATCGTCGACGGACCGGGAGCCTGTTCAGCGCCGCGGCGCTAATCCAGGTTCAGCGGGGTCCTGAGGACCCCGATGGCAAAATGCGCGAGCAGCGGGGCGTCGTCATCCAGCTGAATCCAGCGCAGCACGCAATGATCCTTCATGTATTGCGAGACCTTCGCCTCGCTAATGCCCAGGTACTCAGCCAGTTTGGCCTTCAGGCCGGTTTCGGAGGAATAGCCGCGTCCGCCTCGAGTCGACTTCCCAGAACGCCCGCCGCGAACCAGATTTCCGGCACCGATTCGCAGCGTCTGGCAGGCTTCCACGTAATACGAGGTAATTTGATCGGAATCCGAGAGCAAGAACACGCCAGGGCCCGCCGGGGCATCCTCGGCTTCTTCGAGTCGATGCAGCGGGCTGGTGACGAGCCGCCGCAGCAGGGATTCCAGCTGCGCCATACGCGATGCCAGGGCGGGATCGCCGCGTCCGTGCGCGGCGCGCTCTGAAGGCAATCGCGGCGCAGCCGCTTCCGCGCGCGAGGTTCGCTCCTGCGTGAAACCCTGCGGCTCGTAGGCGGCTTTCTCGGGCGCCAATCGCTCCGGTGCCGTCGCTTCCGCGTAAGACCTCTCAGGCGCCGGCCGCTCGAACACGGGTGTGCTCGGCACCGGTGGTCGGGACTGCTGAGGAACGGCAGATTGCGCGAATGCCTGCGACGGCAATCCCGGTGAGGCGGGCGCGCCTTTGCGACGCCGACCTCTGCCCCCGCGACGTCCGCGCCGACGCTTTCGCTTGCCTAGTGGAGAGCCATCCGCTGCGGCATCGCCAGGCGTCGCTAATGATTCCGCCGGCGACCCCTCCCCGTGAGAGTCGGGGATCTCACCGAGCGCAAGAGGCAAGCCCTCGCCAGCGGACTGCTCGGTTTCGTCCGCGGCCCCACCGGAGGATTGCTCGCCTGTGTCGCCATGGTGATCGGAATCGGCGCGGCTTTCGCGCCCGGGGCGAGCGGCCTGCTCGCTTGGAGTCAACGGCGGTGGAATCTCAAAACCAAGCCGCGTCAGGGCCTCTTCGGCCTTCTTGCGCCAGTCGGCGCGCCGAAATCGCTGCGCCGCAAGTTTGTACCAGCTTCCCGCTTCGTCTTTGTGTTCGGCTTTCTCTTCAATCGCGCCGAGCTCCCACGCAACCATTGCGTCGCGTGTGCGCTGGAAAAGTTCGTTGAGTTTTGCCTGCGCGTCAGGGCTGTTTTTCGCCTTGCGGATGCGCGCTTGAATTTGCCGCCAATCAGCCATGTCGAAACATTGTAGCAGCCGGTTGACAGGTTAGCCAATGAAGTGTGGTT